>JACCDL010036468.1_pt1 | contig 15280 bp, 12 predicted proteins | sample 7441931 | NCBI WGS metagenome assembly JACCDL01 (sample SAMN15323437, study PRJNA562643) | freshwater metagenome | isolation source: river surface water | place: USA:Blue River Watershed | collected 2017-08-16 | reverse complement strand
TTGGAAATTACCTGTGATCTTTATTTGCGAGAACAATAATTACGCAATGGGTACTTCTATTGAAAGAACTTCTAACGTAATTGATATTTATAAATTAGCTGACGCATATGATATGCCATCTGATAAAATAGATGGTATGACCCCTGAATTAGTGCACGAAGGTGTTGCAAGAGCGGTTAAGCGTGCTAGAGATGGTGAAGGTCCAACCTTATTAGAAATGAAGACCTATAGATACAGAGGTCATTCTGTCTCTGATCCTCAGAAATACAGAACGAAGGATGAGGTAGAAGAATACAAAGACCAAGATCCAATTATTAAAGTAAGAAAGACAATTTTAGAAAATAACTATGCAACAGAAGCTACTTTACAAGAAATTGATGAAAAAATCAATGGTATTGTGGAAGCCTCTGTAAAATTTGCTGAGGAAAGTCCTTGGCCAGATGATAGTGAAGTTTTGAAGGATGTTTATATCGATCAGCATTATCCATTTATTGTAGACTAATTATTAACCAACACATATGAGCGAAGTACAACAAGAACAAGCACCTGTATCTTTTACAAAGAAAAACCAATTAATTGTTTATTTAATAGCAGGAGGATTAATTGCTGCAGGAGCAATATTCGGATACACAGAATTTTATCAAAAACCTTTAGAAGCAAAAGCAGCGGACGCTATGTATGTGGCTGAAAAGTATTTTGCAAACGATTCTTCTGAATTAGTTTTACAAGGAGATGGTTTAAACAAAGGCGTTTTATATATCATCAAAGAATATAGTGGCACTAAAGCAGCTAACCTTGCTAAATATTATGCAGGCATGAGCTATTACAGATTAAAAGACTATAACAAAGCAATTGAATATTTAAAAGATTTCTCAACCAATGCCAAGCAGGTTCAAGCAGTTGCTTATGGATCTATCGGTGACGCTTATTCTGAATTAAAGAAGAATGAAGAAGCCATTGAATATTACAAAAAAGCGGGCACTCATTTTCCTGAAGACGAAGCCATCTCTTCAGAATATTTATTCCGTGCAGCTTCTTTCTTAGAATTGAATGGACAAAACGACGCTGCTGTAGAAATCTACAAACAAATCAAAAAAAACTATCCTAAGTCTGAAAAAGGATTTAGCATTGATAAATATATCAACAGATTACAGGTTCAACCATAAATTTGAATTGATGAACCTAAAAAGGCATTCTTTACACAAAGAATGCCTTTTTATATTTTAGCAACAATTGCTTAAATTTGATTATGACAGTTCAACTTTTTATACCCTGCTTTATTGATCAATTGTATCCTCAAGTGGCTTTTAATACCGTTAAAATACTTGAAAAAGCAGGATGTACTGTTCATTATAACACCCAACAAACCTGTTGTGGACAGCCAGCATTTAATGCTGGGTTTTGGGGAGAATCAAAAGATGTATGTACAAAATTTGTACAAGACTTTGATGGTGCTGACTATATCGTAAGCCCTAGTGCTAGTTGCGCAGGATTTGTAAGAAATAATTATGGGAAACTATTTGAAAACAATGCATTTCAAAGTCCTGCTAAAAAAGTTGCCACGCAAATTTTTGAATTATCTGAATTCCTGGTTAAGGTATTAAATATAACGGATCTTGGTGCCTCTTTTAATGGGATCGCTACCTACCATGACAGTTGTGCAGGCTTAAGAGAATGTAATATTAAAGCAGAACCTCGTGCCCTATTAAATAAAGTGCAAGGTTTAGAACTAGTCGAAATGAATGACAATGAAACTTGTTGTGGTTTTGGAGGAAGTTTTGCTGTAAAATATGATACGATTAGTGTAGCCATGGCAGACCAAAAAATTGACAATGCCATTGCTACTAATGCAGAATATATCATTAGTACAGACATGAGTTGTTTAATGCATTTAGATGGCCGTATCAACCATAATGGTCAATCTATTAAAGTCATACATTTGGCGGACGTTCTTGCAAGCGGCATTTAATCGTTGTACAATCATAGACTTTATGCCTTACTCAACATTTTTATACAATTTCTGTTAATAGATTTATAAACATTTTGCTATGGCTTATTGGCTCATCAAATCAGAACCTTTTAAATATTCTTGGGATCAGTTTACCAAAGACAAACGTACTTTTTGGGATGGTGTTAGAAATTATGGAGCAAGGAATAACCTAAGATCTATGAAAAAAGGTGATTTAGCTTTTTGGTACCATAGTAATGAAGGCATGGAAATTGTTGGTATTGCAAAAGTAGTTAAAGAAGCTTACCAAGATCCTACTACCGAAGAAACTGCATGGCTAGCGGTTGATTTTGCGCCGCACAAAAAATTGAAGCACCCTGTAAAACTTGCGGATGTAAAAGCCAACACAAACTTATCTGAAATGGCATTGGTTAGATTAGGCAGGTTATCTGTACAACCAGTTACTGATAAAGAATGGGCCGAAGTCATGAAGATGAGTGAAGGTAAATAAGGTTAGTGAAAAAAGCTGTATCCAATAAATATAGCAATCACTACGCCTATTAAATCTGCGAATAAACCAGCCCATACAGCATACCTTACTTTCTTAATACCAACACTACCAAAATACAAGGCAATGATATAAAAAGTGGTATCTGCTGAACCTTGGAATATAGAGGCCAATTTCCCTACAAAAGAATCTGGCCCCTGAGTTTGAAAAATATCTAACATCATTCCTCTAGCGCCACTACCACTTAAAGGCTTCATGATCGCAACAGGTAAAGCACCTACGAAATCTGTATTGATTCCAGTTAATTGAATTAAAAAACTGATTCCATTTAATACATAAACCATTGCACCACTGTCTCTAAAGACACGAATTGCAACTAGCATCGCCACTAAATAGGGAATAATTTTAACAATTACATCAAATCCATTTTTGGCACCTTCTATGAAAGCATCAAACACAGAAACTTTTTTATAGGCTCCACCTAAAATGATGGCAACCACAATGGCGATTAAAATACTGGATCCTGCTATTTTTGAGAAGAGTTCCTTTTGAATTGGACTAAGGCTATTTACTGCAAATAACACTGACCCCATAAGTAACACTAACCCAGCTAACCAACTAATCAATACCCTATCCCATTTTAATCTTTGATATAAACCTACCATGACAATGGATGCTAAAGTAGTACCAATGGTGGCAAGGACACATGGAATAAAAATACTAGCTGCATCTTGAGATCCAGCAGCTAGACGATAGGATATAATGGTTAAAGGAATTACCGTTAAACCGCTGGTATGTAATACCAAAAACATGATCTGCGCATTGGTCGCTTTTTCTTTTGCTGGATTGAGCGTTTGTAAACTTTCCATAGCTTTTAAGCCAAAAGGAGTTGCTGCATTATCTAAACCTAACATATTGGCACTAAAATTCATCACCATTTGACCCATTGCTGGATGATTATGGGGCACTTCTGGAAATAAACGACTTAAAAATGGATTCATCCATTTTGCTAATTTTTGTATTGCACCTGCTTTTTCAGCAATATTCATCAAGCCTAAGAAAAAGACCATGGTTCCTGCCAATGGAAACGCCACATCAATGACAGATGATTTAGCGGAGTCAAATAAGCCATCTGCAAGTAGTTTAAAGATCTCTGTATCCCCCAAAAAGATCAATTTAAATAGTGCTACTACAAAAGCGATCACAAAAAACGCAATCCAGATGATATTCAATGCCATATCTTATTGTTTATGGTACTAATATAGCCCATTTTGCAATTAGAATTGTATTTTTGCAGCCATAAAACAATCTATATAACATGGCTTTACAGGCAGGCATTGTGGGTTTACCCAACGTAGGCAAATCAACTTTATTTAACGCAGTTAGTAATAGTGCAAAAGCACAAGCAAGTAATTATCGTTTTTGTACCATTGAACCCAATGTGGGTTTAGTGGATGTACCAGATATTCGTATTAGTCAATTGGCTGAACTGATCAACCCCACTAGAGTTGTTCCAACTCAATTAGAAATTGTGGACATCGCTGGTTTAGTAAAAGGTGCTAGTAAAGGAGAAGGTTTAGGTAATAAATTCCTAGCCAATATTAGAGAAGTGAGTGCGATCATTCACGTAATTCGTTGTTTTGAGGACGAAAATGTATTAAGAGAGGAAGGAAAGATCAACCCAATTGGTGATAAAGACATTATTGAGACAGAGTTGCAATTAAAAGATTTGGATAGTGTAGAGAAAAAAATGCAGCGTACAGAAAAAATGGCCAAAACAGATCCAAAAGCCAAAGTTGAATTAGAAGTATTACAAAAGTGTCAAGCACACCTTGAACAAGGTAAAAGCATACGCTCCTTAGATTTATCAAAAGAAGATTATACTGCCATTGCAGATATCTTTTTATTGACTGCTAAACCAGTCATGTATGTGGCTAATGTGGATGAAGCATCTATGCATACAGGAAATGCTTATTCTGCTCAATTGGTAGAAATGGCGAAACAAGAAGGCGCAGAAGTGATTGTAATGTGTAATAATATCGAAGCTCAAATATCAGAACTAGAAGATCCTGATGATAAAGCTTTATTTATGGAAGAATATCAAATGAAAGAACCAGCATTAAATAGATTAATTCAAACCGCCTACAAACTTTTGAAATTAGAAACTTATTTTACAGCTGGTGTACAAGAAGTGCGTGCATGGACAATTGGTTCTGGATGGAAAGCACCACAAGCAGCGAGTGTGATTCATACCGATTTTGAAAAAGGATTTATCAAGGCAGAAGTAATTGCATTTGATGACTTTATAAAATTCAAAAGTGAGGCTGCTTGTAGAGATAACGGCAAATTAAGAATCGAGGGTAAAGAATACATTGTAAAAGACGGTGATGTAATGCACTTTAGATTTAATGTATAAATGAGTTTTAAGAAAGTCATATTATATATACCTTTCCTAGCCATAATTGCATGTAACAATACAAGCCAGGATACAAATGCCGATACATCAAATACAGGTAATAATGCTACATTGGTAGCTCCTACTCCACTCAACTATTCACTTGTTAAAGTATACCCACATGATACATCCGCCTACACTCAAGGGCTTGAATGGTATCAAGATCAACTCTTAGAAAGTACAGGTTTGAATGGTAAAAGTAGATTGTATCGTATGAACAATCAACTACAACCCATGGGCCAACAGGTTAAATTAGATCCTAGCTATTTTGGAGAAGGTATTACAGTTTTCAAAGACAAAATATATCAATTAACATGGCAGGAACATAAGGTATTTGTGTACAATGCTTCAACGCTTAAAAAAGAACAAGAATTCAATTGGCCTTACGAAGGCTGGGGCATCACTCATAATGACAGTTCATTGATTATATCCACAGGGAGTAGTAATTTATATTTTGTGCGACCAAGTAATTTTGAAATTGAAAGAACAGTTGGTGTGTATCATCAATATGGCTACCAAAGTATGCTTAATGAATTGGAGTATATCAATGGAAAAATTTTTGCAAATATCTATGGTCAAAATGAGATTGTAGTTATTGATCCAAATACTGGAAGCATCCTACAAAAAATGGACTGCAGTAATTTATTAGCACAAGCAAATATCAGTTATAATCCACAAAATATTGATGGTGGCTATGTATTGAATGGTATTGCATATAGAGCGGCTACTAATACCTTATTTTTAACGGGCAAATGTTGGCCAGTGATTATCGAAGTGAAATTAAACTAAACTACCTTAAACTCGGTTCGGTTTTCTTTTTAACTTCATAAATCAAGCTACTTGCTTTACTTGGATTAAACATTGTAACCATATTGGATATACAACCTATAAGCACTGCACGAATTAAACCCAGTTTACCAGATTGTTTATATTTTTCGCTTAATAAACTAACATAGAAACTATCATACCACATTGGCTTTATAGATACTATCTCAAAACTAAATTGATTTAATAAAACCTGCATAGCATGGGGTGAAAAATGATATAGATGTCTTGGCAAATCATACGCTGCCCAAAATTTTTTATAAAAACTAGCATCAAAACTAGTGTAATTAGGCACAGCTATAATGAATCTACCATTTTGTTTTAAACTTTTAAAACATTGCTGTATATAGGGTTTTAAATCATGTACATGTTCTAGAACATGCCACATTGTAATGACTTCATACTCATTTTCTGGTAGGTCAAAAATAACATCAGTGGATTGTAATTGTATATTATAATTTTCAAACGCTTTTGCTCTCGTAGTAGCATCAGGTTCTAAACCTGTTACTGTCCACTTTTTTTGAAACATCGCATGTACAAAAGCACCTGTACCCGCTCCTATGTCTAATAGATGTCCTTTATGTCCTGTAAATAAAGATTGAATCCAGTTTGTTTTTTGAGCTAAGGTTTTTGTTCTTACTAGATGGTATAAACGATTCATCCAACCATTTTTAACATCTGTGTGAGATATATATTCTACAAATTTATAATATTTAGAAATCACTTCTTGCGTTGGAATAGAAGCGGTGAATCTAAAATTACAAGCATTACATTGATAGATTGCAAAGAATTCCTGTGTTAAAGAATAATCCTGGCTTACTATAACTTGATGCGTATCTGTAAGATTACAAATTGGACATTGCATGCTTTATGATTTAAATAAGATGGCTAATAAAGCTACCATTGCAATTATCAAAGGATAAATCCACCAAGCCATTTGTGTGTTTGTAAAATTATTCTCTTCTTGATCAATTTGTAAAACTTTATCCATAGCGATATTAGAAAAATACTGATCACTGTTAAAGTTTGACTCAAAAATATACTGCTCCTGTTTCAAAGTTATTTGACCTAAATTACCTAGATGAATGAATTGATTTGTTGCTAGTTGAGTAGAAAAAAAAGAGTCATAATCAATCATCGCTTGTTCTATGGTACAGTCTAAATGATCAGATAAATAGATATAAAACAATTTACTCGGTTTCATTTGGAGGTCTAAAAATGGCTCGAAAACAATTTTAACATTAGGTGCATAAAATTGATTATCTAAAGAATACGCTTCTTTTTGGTCCAATCTCAATTGACCAATATTGGGTAGGACTAAATGTCCTTGATTTAAGAAATATTTTTCTAAAGTTGAAAGCATCATTTTTTACTAAATTTATATTGAATACCCGCAATAAATTGAACACCAAGTGAAGGGTAATTGGCCCAACGTTGATATTGTTGATTCAATAGATTTTCTCCCTTAGCCCAAAATGTCCAATGATTAGATATCAAATATTGCATTCCTGCATTCAGGACAAAGGTATTATTTAATTGATAAGCATTGATAAGATTTGAACTTGTTTTAGAACCAGTCCAAAATTGTCCAGCTGCATCAACACTTAATCGAGGTTTCATACTCCAATTGAATTGGGTAGTGAGTTCAAAAGGTATCACACCCCAAGCTTGATCATTTTCACGAATTAAACTAAATTGAATGTATTTGAAATTGCTTTTCCAAAACAACTGATCACTAATTTGATATTTCATATCTCCTTGTAATTCAATAGCAATGGCTCTTTTTTCAAATAAAACGTCAAATTTTAAACCCTCACTAAAGGGATCGATTAGTGTACTCGATTGATTGAAAAAGGGTAATTCGCGGTAATCATTTAAGGCCATGTTAACACCATAGCTTAGTCTTTTACTTGAGGTAATATTCACCTGAAAATACTTAGATTCAGTGGTGCCTATAGGTAAAGCATCAGGGGCTACAATCCAATGATTTTGACCAAATAATTGGACTAATTGATAATTTGTCAAACTAGTTTTCCAACCCGCATTCAGGTTGATATTGGTATCTTTTAAATTTTTTGATAGTTCAAACTTTGGATATAAATTAAAATCATTGTTTGCGTAAGTTGGCCTTACCCCCATGATCAATATAAATTGTTTATTCCTAAGATGTATGGAGGGATCTAATTGAATAAAATAGTTGTCTCCTTTTGACTTATTTATTGGATTGTATTGATTGAAACTTGCGGTAATATCTGAATGAAAATCAATATTATTTTTAAATCGAAAATATATTGGACTATTAAAATTGATAGCTAAATTATTTGCTTGAGCATGCAGCTTACTATAATTTACATTGAATAAAGGTTGTAAATGAATTTTTTGAAACTTATTACTATTATTTACCAATGTAAAATTGGCTCCTATTTCCGTTAATTTTTGTTCAAAATTACTTAAAGGTAATTTTGTGGTATCCGGCACTAGGCCATAACGATATCTATTAGATGTATTATAGTATAACTGAGTTTGAATATTTTGTTGTTTATTGATGGAAATCCCCCCCATATAACCAACCATTAGATGCTTCCATTGTTGTATTGGATGCGCTCCTTTAATGGATTCGTTTTTAAAAGTAAAAGTATGAAGTAGTTCTTTTTGATCTGTCAAGGTAGATTGAGCTTGAATGAATTGATTAAAATAGTTACCCATACCAATTTTGAATTGTGTAGACTGTTTATCTAGAATTGTACTATCTTTTTTGAAAGCTCTAGGTACCAAAGCGATGGGTTGATATTGAAAACTTAAATTTTGACTAGGTACTTGGTAGGTTAATTGTACCGAATTTGTATCTACTAATGCAGTCGCATTCATAAAACCAATTTTAGCCACATTTTTTAATTGCGGCTTAAAGGAAGATATGATCGTAACCACTTTCTCAGGTGTTGTGTCTTTAAATTGAAGTTGTAGCGTATTAGCGGGCAAGGTAGTCAGTTGATTGACTAACACTGGAGCACTATTTGATTGGGCTATAGTAAAATCATTTTTAGTCAACTTTTTATTGTTATTTTTCCTAGTATTTATTTTTTTACTTGTCGACTTTTTAGTAGATGATTTCTTTGTATTCTTTTTTGAAACTTTCTTTTTATTAGTTGACTTTTTAATCGGTTTTTTCTTTTTTGCTTGTGTAGCAATTGCTGCTTTTGATTTACTTTGTTGCTGAGTAAAACCATTGCTGCTAAAACAAATAATTGCGAAGCATATTAAAGTATATCTTATAAGTAATTTCATATTCGTTTTATTGAACTTTATTTGATTCATTAAGTGCCTTTAATTTATCCAATGCAATTTGTTGAAGACTTGGAATTGTAGCGTTCTCAGCAACACTCTTATAGGTTGCAATGGCATTAAATTGGTCGTTTTGAGCTAAATATATATCTCCAAGCAAAATGTATGTTTTTGTTACCCAGTATTCATAAGAAGCCTGCTTTTTAACTACATCGAATGCTGTTTTCTCAGCTAAGTTGAATTTTTGTTGCTGAAAATAGATCAATGCCAAACTATAATGTGCTTCAGCAGTATACACTGAACTATTTGATTTTAACACCGTATTTAAAATCGTAATAGCTTTAATCGTATCTAATTGTATAATAGCTTGTTGGTACATGGCCATATTCGCCATTAGCACATCATCACTTGCACTGTTTTTGTCATTTAAGATAAATTCGGCAGTTTTGGAAGCTTCCACCCAATTTTCGGTTTTATATTGACACCTTAATAAACCTTTAATTGCTTCGTTTTTTTGTTCTTGTTGCGTTGCATATTCTAAAGCAATTTTAAAGTATTGCTCTGCCGCTTTAAAATCTTTTAAATTAAAGTAGTTTAACCTTGCTGCTACAATAGATGCTCGCTCTGCATATTTATTAGGTGCTTTATTTGCTATTGTTGCAAAATAGAAGGCTGCAGAATCATATTGTTCATTCGTATAGGCCATTTCTGCTAGTAAGTGTAAAGCATCTATACTATACTTTCCTGTTGGATAGATAGCATAATATTTTTTTAAACCAATAGCAGCATTGGTGTAATTCCTGTCTTCATATTGAATCATTGCAGCTCTATAGATCAAAGAATCCTGTTCATTTACAGACAATGGTTTACCAAAATCATTCATAAATTGAACATATGCTTCTGGTTGTTGTTCTTCGATAAAGATATTTCTAATGTATTCAACCGCATTATTGCTTTCCTCTGCATTTGGATAGGCAGAATACAATGATTTAAATTGCTGTAAAGCATCTTGATTTTTATTTAAATTAAAATAAGTGATGCCTAATTTATAATAAGCCAATGGATAAAACACAGTTGCTTTTTGATCTAATAATACCTTAGTTAATGGTGTTATAGCTTGTTGAAATTGTTCTTTACTAGTATAAGTGTCTGCCAATTCCATTCTTGCGTCACTTAAATAAACAGACTGATTAAAATCTGTTTCAAACCTATTCAATATTTGCAATTTTTCTTTATTTAAACCTAGTGCTCCATAGATGATTGCTTTTTGCAAACTAGCATAGTCTTCATAATTCCATCCAAGATCTATGATTTTTTGATATGACTTTAACGCCTGCTTATATTGCTTTAACATAAATTGACAATCTGATAACCTGACTAATGCATCTTTTTGATAAGGAGCGGCACTAGCATATGGGTTAAAATCTGCAGCAACTGTAAATAATTGTAGGGCTTTACTATAATTGCTATTTTTCAAATAACTATAGCCTAAGGTATAATTAGCATGCTTTTTTGTAATCTCCCCTATTTCTATTGGTTCTATTAAATAGGCTTCTAAATGTTCGATCGCTTCCTCTATTTTGCCCATTTTATAGGCTAACTCACCAATCCAAAATTGGGCTTGAGCAAGCACTTTATTATTGTATGGTAAATGCTTTACTTGTTTGAATAAGTCATAAGCTTGTTCATTTTGTCCATCATTTAACCACAATGCAGCCTTACCAAATAAGATGTTTGGATATAATTTTAATAATGATTCATCTAAACTATCCATTTTCTGATAAGCTTCATAAGCACGATTAAAATCATTACTATAAGTTAACGCAGTAACATACAAGCTTTTCGCTTCTGTAGATGCGCTACTATTAGGATAAAGTTGATTGAATTTTTCGATGGATTGAATGGCAACACTATACTCTTTTAATTCAATTGCTAATTTTGCATAATTAAACAAAGCAATCTCTTTTTGTGCCAGATTCTGACTTTTAGTGGCACATAATAAAAAAGCATTTTTAGCGCCTAGTTTATCATTCACTTTCAAATAGGAAGTAGCTAATAAATACATACTATTTTGTCCCAATGAGTCATCTACATTTGCTAATTGTTTGAAGCCTTTGATTGCTTCATTCCATTGTTGTGACTGAAAATAACAAAACGACAACTGGTATAAATCCTGTGATTCAACTTGTTTTTGAGAAGCCACATAAGTAGATAAATAGGGCAACGCTTTTTCGTACTGCTTCTTTTCAAAAAGCAAATGACCCATAAGCTGTGCTAATTGATCATTATAGTACTGTCCCTTTTTTTCTAATGCAATAGTGGTGTTTTCTAAAGCAGCATCAACTTCTCCTAAAAAATAATACAACTGACTAATGTAAAATGGGGTTAAGGTTTTATATGCAGTACTATTTTCGGCTATTTTAAAACAATTTAAGGCTAATTTAAAATCTTTCTTTTGGAGCGCTACAAATCCAGCATAATAATTGGCATCTAAATAAAAGGGACTTTGTTTAACTTGTCTAATGCTATATAAAAAACTAGTTGATTTTTCCCAATCTCCTTTTTTGAAATAGATATACCCTAAATGAAATTGCATTAATGCTATTTCCTTATTTTCAAGATCATCTATACTTACTTGTTCATAAGCAAGTAAGGCTTGCTCCATATTTTGTTTTTTGAAATAGAATTTAGCTAGTTCAAAATTAATTCTTGAATGATAAATCTTATTGGACTGGTTCCCTAACCATTTTGTTGCTTTTTCTGAAGCATTTATTTTTTCTAAAGCTATGGATAACAAATGATAATGGTAAGCGATATCCACCTGATTGCGGTCAAAAAAATGCGCCGATTGAATGGCTTGGTAAGCATTTAAACTATCTCCTTGTTTTAAATAATTTAATCCTTCTTGATACAAAGGATGCAATGGTTGCTCATATTGCATCAATTGACTTGAAACACTTGTACTATAAAGTAATACGAAGGGTAAAAGCAAATATTTGACACTTGCTAATTGGATGGATTTGTACATAAAAGCCTTTATTTAGGATAGTCTTATAAAATTACACTATGAATCTAAAACGCTTCGTTAAATAAGCTTATTGTGGAAAAACAAACACAATCCTTAAATTTGTCAACAAATACAATAAATATGTACGAACATGCAACAACAGTAAGGGTTAGATATGCTGAAACTGACCGTATGGATGTGGTTTATTATGGTAATTATGCGATGTATTTTGAAGTAGGACGTGTTGAAGCAATCCGTAATTTAGGAATATCTTATAAAGCATTAGAGGAGATGGGTATTATATTACCCGTTGTAGAATTGAATATAAAATACCTTAGACCAGCTAAATATGATGATTTGATTACCATTAAAAGTCAAATCAAAGAACTTCCACAAGACCACGTTATCGTTTTTGATCAAGAAGTGTATAATGAATCAGGTAAGCTTTTAACCATTGGGCAAGTTAAACTCTATTTTATGGACGCAACTATGGGCAAAAGGGCCGAAATGCCTGCCATTTTAAAGGAAAAACTAGCTGTCTATTTTAGTTAAAACGCCTTTTTTTGGTTTACTTTGCAGCTCAATTGAAGCAAATTATGACGGATCAAGTTCAGGCTACGATCATTACTATTGGAGACGAATTATTGATTGGTCAAGTGATAGATACCAATAGTGCTTTTATCGCTCAGCAATTCAATGCAATTGGTGTAAATGTTCATCAAAGAATTGCTGTGGGTGATGATGCAAGATCTATCCAAGACGCTTTAGATACTGCAATTGAAAAATCACAAGTGGTTATTATTACAGGAGGTTTAGGCCCTACGGCAGACGATATCACTAAGCCTCTGTTGAATCAATATTTTGGAGGTACAATGGTGGTAGACCAACCTACCTTAGATCATATCACTTATATATTTGAACAGGTTCATAAAAGACCCATGATTGAACGAAATCGTAAGCAAGCAGAAGTTCCGGATGTTTGCGAAGTACTATTCAATCAAACAGGAACAGCTCCTGGCATGCTTTTCACCAAAAATAATACACTCATTTTCTCCTTACCTGGTGTACCACACGAAATGCAATGGTTAACCGTTGAGAAAGTAATTCCAGTCATACAGGCAAAATTAAAACTTGGTGTAATTGCCCATAGAACCCTTTTGACTGCTGGCGTGGGTGAATCCTTTTTAGCTGAATTGATTCAGCAATTTGAATCAAGCCTCCCTGAAACAATTAAATTGGCTTATCTACCAAGCTATGGTATGGTAAGACTAAGATTAACAGGTAAAGGGGATCAGGCCTCCGAATTAAATAAGACTTTAGACAACTATTTTACCAAGCTCAAATTGGAAGTAAAGGACTACTTGGTGACAGATAAAGACGAACCCATAGAAATGGTGGTTGGCGGTCTATTAAAATCTAACAACAAAACAGTAGCAACTGCTGAAAGTTGTACTGGAGGTTATATTGGACATTTATTGTCCAAACATGCCGGTTCTTCGTCCTTTTTTACTGGAAGTGTGGTGAGTTATGATAATAGGATCAAAACTGAATTTCTAGACGTCCCTACCTCTATATTACAATCAGTTGGTGCTGTTAGTAAAGAAGCCGTTGAACAGATGGCTGTTGCTATCCGAACCAAAATGAAGACAGATTTCGGGATCTCAGTGAGTGGCATCATGGGCCCTTCTGGTAAAACAGACGAAAAACCCCTTGGTATGGTCTGGATTGGAGTATCTAACCACGAAAAGGTGGTTTCTAAGGTCTTTTACTTAAGATTTGACCGTCAAAAGAACATTGAAGTAACTGCAATTCAGGCTATAAATTTACTTAGGTTACTCATAATCAATAAGATTTAGTCTTATTTTTGCTAAAATTATTCCCTATGTCTTTAGTTGACTTGATTTTGCCAAAATTGGGTGAAAGTATTATGGAAGCAACCATTTTAAAATGGCATAAATCTGTAGGCGATACCATCCAATTAGATGAAACTTTATTAGACATCGCAACAGATAAAGTAGATAGTGAAATACCCTCTACTGCTGCTGGAACAATAACAGAAATTTTATTTGATGTAAATTCAGTTGTGCCAATTGGAACAGTTATTGCTAGAATACAAACAACTGGTAGTATTACAAATTCAGATCAACAAACTACAACTCCACCTATTGCCACGACAACTCCAATAGCACAACAGCCCATTGTTGAAGAAGTACAAGAAGTTCCATTTACACCTGCTGCTACATCAGTTATAACAAATAACAATGCTTCAAATGACCCGAGATTTTATTCTCCATTGGTCATGAATATTGCACAAAATGAAGGCATAAGTTTACAGGAATTACAACATATACCAGGCACAGGTAGTCAAGGTAGAGTTTCTAAAAAAGATATTTTACAATATGTAGCTAATAAAAAGGCAGGACTAGTAAAAGTTACACCGATTGAACAAACAACTAATACACCTGCTACTCCTGTTGTAGTTAGTTCAGTGCCACAACAAGCAGTACAAGTAACAACAATATCATCAAGTTCAGCTCAGTTTCCACCAGTTGATTATGGATTTAATTCATCCAATCATGCCGGTAAATTTGCTAGCCCTGAAGAAGTAATTATTACTGGCAATACAGAAATTATTGAAATGGATCGTATGCGAAAGCTAATTGCTAAGCATATGGTTGACAGTGTTCAAACTAGTCCACATGTTACATCATTTGTTGAAGCAGATGTAACGAATATGGTCGTATGGAGAGAGAAAGTAAAACAACTTTTCGAAAAAAGAGAAGGCACAAAGTTAACCTTTACCCCTATGTTCATGGAATGCATAGCGGCTACATTAGAAAAGTTCCCTTACATCAATTGTAGCTTACAAGGTGAAAATATAATTTTAAGAAAAGATATTAATATAGGCATGGCAACTGCATTACCTTCTGGTAATTTAATTGTGCCTGTTATTAAAGGAGCTAATCAATTAAGTATTGTAGGATTAAGTAAAGCTGTGAACAATTTAGCAAATGCAGCTAGAAACAATCAATTAAAACCACAGGATACACAAGGTGGTACATTTACCGTAACCAATGTAGGTACATTTGGTTCCATCATGGGTACTCCAATCATTCCACAACCTCAAGTTGCAATATTAGCCTTAGGGGCTATCAAAAAACGACCAGTCGTGATTGAAACACCAGCAGGTGATGCAATTTTGGTGCGCCATATGATGTATCTATCTATGAGTTACGATCATAGAATTGTGGATGG
>JACCDL010153038.1_pt1 | contig 15282 bp, 13 predicted proteins | sample 7441931 | NCBI WGS metagenome assembly JACCDL01 (sample SAMN15323437, study PRJNA562643) | freshwater metagenome | isolation source: river surface water | place: USA:Blue River Watershed | collected 2017-08-16 | reverse complement strand
GCATCAAGGAGATCCCGGTTTGCGTTGCCTACGAGGTTGATGGCGTAAGGGTTGAAGAGGTTCCGGTTTCACAGACCGACTTCCATCACGCTAAGCCGATCTACCAAATGTTCCCAGGTTGGGACGAGGACATTACCGGCTGCAAGACTTTCGAGTCGCTGCCAAAGAATGCCCAGGACTACGTGCTGGCGCTCGAGAAAATGAGCGGCACCCGCATCTCCGCCATCGGTGTTGGACAGGATCGCAACGCAACCATTGTTCGTAACGACATGCTTGGCTAATTCGACAACCGATTGCCGAGAACTCCATTTTTGAGGTCAGAGGGGGCCAATAATGGCGCAAAAGCCAACCGATTGCCATCCAGAAAACCCCGTAAATAAAGGGCTTCTAGAAGCGTTATCGCTTTGTTATAAGGAAATGTTGTCAATCGGTTGCCAAAATAAAAAGTAAGTCCTACTTTGTTACCAAAGATTTGAAATCAATTGGTTTCAAGGACACCAAAAAGGAGCTGTAGTGAATTTACGAAAGATCATGAGGGCCGCGGTCACTATCGTCGCATCGTCCGCCCTCATTGCCTCCGGAGCAGTAGCTCCGGCTAATGCTGCAAAGCAAACCACTCTTACCTTGGCATCAGTCATCAACGTCAACACCTGGGACCCAAGCCAGGCTGATATCGGCCACGGAATCGTTTTCTACCAGGGCGTATACGACAACCTGATCCTTCGCGCACCAGATGGTAGCTTCAAGCCAAACTTGGCAACCAAGTGGACCGTGAACACCGGTGCTACCGAAGTCACCCTCGATCTTCGCAAGGGAGTTGTCTTTTCCGACGGCAGCAAGTTTGATGCTGAGGTTGCCAAGAAGAACCTTGACCAGTTCGTATCCTCCAACGGACCACAGTCTGCCAACATGGCTGGCGCGAAGGTTGCCGTTGTTGACGCTGACACCATCAAGATCACTCTTGCAACTCCAAACCCAGACATCATCTACTACTTGGCAACCACCAACTCGTTCATGGCTGCATCCTCCGCAGTTGGAACCGCTGGCATTAAGACCAAGCCGGTAGGTTCTGGTCCATACCTATACGACGCCAGCTCGGTGCCAGGATCTCAGGTGGTCTTTGTGGCCAACCCGAAGTACTGGGACAAGGCCAAGGTTAAGTTCCAGAAGATCGTCGTGAAGATCATGCCTGACGTTACCGCTCGTCTAAACGCGATAATGTCTGGCCAGGTTGACGGTGCTCTACTAGACGTCAAGACCTCTGAGACTGCAAAGAGTCGTGGCCTGAAGCTAAACCAGTACAACGTGGACTGGCAGGGTCTGTTCCTGTTCGACCGCAACGGCAAGATCAACAAGGCCCTAAAGGATGTTCGTGTCCGCCAGGCAATCGCACACGCAATTGACCGCGCAGCACTTCTAAAGTCCATCCAAGGTGGCTACGGTGAGCTAACCACTCAGATCTTCTCTAAGGCGTCGGGTGCATACGACGCATCGCTAGACAAGATGTACCAGTACGACCCAACCAAGGCAAAGCAGCTACTGAACTCTGCTGGTTACGCCAACGGCTTCACCCTGACCATGCCAGCATGGCCAGATGCCGCAATGCGTGCAGCACTGTCTGACTACCTAAAGGCTGTAAACATCAACCTGGTCTGGGACAACGTTCCAGCTGTTGAGTACCGCAACGCCTTCCTATCGGGTAAGTACGAAGCCGGTCTGTTCCAGTTGTTCCAGGGAACCGCATGGGTGAACTTCAACCTTGCAGTTGCGCCTAACGGTCCTCGCAACATCTTCAAGACTTCGACCAGCATGATCAACAACGCATACAAGAACGTGCTTGCAGATCCATCGGCTGCCAATGTCAAGCAGCAGATGACCACTGTGAACCGTGAGGTCGTAAAGGCTGCTTGGTTCGTACCGTTCTACCGCCTCCCACAGCTGTATTTCACCAGCAAGGGAGTTACTGTAAAGCCACAGGCGCAGAACGCTACGCCTTACCTTTACAACTACGAACCATCCGGCAAGTAAACCGCTGAGTCTGCAGAGTGCCCCGAAAGGGGCACTCTGTGGGCCACCAACCTGGAGTCACAAATGTTTGCATTCATTGCCCGCAGGCTTGGATCCGGAGCCCTACTGCTTCTGGTGATCTCTTCCTTGGCGTACTTTTTGATGTTCTTCTCTCCATCGAACATCGCAATCAACCTGCTTGGAGACGCCGCTACCCCAGAGCAGCTGGTTGCCAAGGAGATTGAGCTAGGTCTTGATCGCCCAATCCTTGACCGCTACTTGGAGTGGCTAGGTAGCGCAGTCACCGGTGATCTCGGTACTTCATGGTTCTCCTCAGAACCAATTGTGCAAGCACTATTGAGCAGACTCCCAGTGACCCTCACCCTGGTGAGTGTCACCATCTTGCTAACCGCATTGGTTGCAACAATCTTGGGAACCGCAGCAGCGGTTCGCGGTGGAGTTATCGACCGCATCGTTCAGGTTTTGGGAGTCGCAGGCTTTGCGATCCCAAACTTCGTAATCGCAATTTTCTTGGTGACGGTGTTCGCCATTCAGCTTTACCTACTTCCAGCCACCGGTTGGGTGCCGCTGGAACAAGACCCTTCACTATGGCTTCAGTCACTGATCTTGCCGGTATCGGCATTGGTATTGGGTTCGGTGGCCTCTTCATCGGCACAGATTCGCTCGGCCGTAAAGGCAGTTTTAGAGAAGGATTGGGTTCGCACCCTGCGTGCTCGCGGACTCTCCGAACGTGAGATCCTGCTAAAGCACGTGCTGCGCGCAGCGGCTCCAGCAGGTCTAACGATTTTGAGTCTTCAGTTTGTGGGAATGCTCGGTGGAACCGTGATCATCGAGCAGATCTTCGCCCTACCTGGCGTTGGCTTCCTAGCACTGCAGAGCACCGGCATCGGCGACACCCCAGTTGTCATGGGTGTGGTTGTGGTGACAGTCGTAGTAGTTATCCTCGTCAACTTGCTGGTCGACCTTGCAAACGGCTGGCTCAACCCAAAGGTGCGTGTTAAGTGAGCGACACACAGCAGATAGCTTCCGGCCACTCTAAGCCGATTGTTCGAAAAAGCTTGGTTCAAAGACTCGCCAGGAACCCGCTGGCAGTGGTCTCATCGATCTACATCCTTGGACTGATCGTGGCGGCAATCATTGCCCCATACGTTGCACCGTTTGACCCAAACACCACCGACCTAAGCGCGGTGCTATTGCCGGCAGATGCCACCCACCTGCTGGGTACCGACTCGGCTGGTCGCGATATCCTGAGCCGCCTGCTCTATGGTTCGCAGACCACATTGCTTGCGGCAATGATCGTAATCGTCACCTCGATTGCCTTTGGTGTGCCAACTGGTTTGATTGCCGGTTACTACGGCGGCAAGTTTGATGGCATCGCGAGCTGGATTTCAAACATGCTGCAGTCACTGCCTGCGATCATCATCCTGCTGGCAACCGCGTCGGCATTTGGAACCTCGATTGTGATTGCAATGTTCGTCTTCGGTATTTTGATTGCTCCGGGATTCTTCCGTCTAACCAGAACCGCGGTTATGGGCGTTCGCAATGAGCTCTACGTGGATGCGGCAAGAGTTTCGGGACTCAGTGATTTCCGCATCATCGTTCGACACATCCTGAAGGTGGTTCGCGCTCCGCTAATCATTCAGTCAGCAATCATCAGCGGTATTGCAATCTCGGTTCAGTCTGGTCTTGAGTTCCTAGGCCTGGGCGATGTGAACATGGTGAGCTGGGGCGTGATGCTCGGTGAGGGCTTCCTAAACATCTGGATGTCGCCAAACCTAATGCTCTGGCCAGCACTTGTGATCTCGCTTACCATCGCGGCTTTTGCCCTGTTGGGTAATGCACTGCGCGATGCACTCGAAGACACCCAGAAGATCTCGGTATCTGCCCGCAAGCGCAAGAAGGCCAAGGTCAGTTCAGCCACTACGGTCAACCCAAAGATTGCCGATGCCGACAAGCATCTGCTCTCGGTCGCAGGTTTATCGGTTGGATATGCCCAGGGCGACGGTTCATTGAACCTGGTAGTCGATTCAGTCTCGCTGCACGTTGACAAGGGTGAGGTTTTGGGCATCGTTGGAGAGTCAGGTTCGGGCAAGACTCAGACCGCTTTCTCGATCCTGGGACTGCTTCCTGACAACGCCCAAATCCCGCAGGGTCACATCGTCTTCGACGGTATCGAGATGGTTTCCGCATCCGGCGCAGTAATTAGCCAAAAGCGGATGGGTGAGCTTCGCGGCAAACGCATCGCATACATCCCTCAAGAGCCGATGAGCAACCTAGACCCAAACTTCCGAGTTGGTTACCAGTTGGTTCGCCCGCTGACCAAGTTGCTCGGTATCTCAAAGCGAGAAGCCAAGGCCAAGGTGCTGAACCTTTTGGACATGGTGGGAATTGTGAACCCAGAGCGAGTCTTCAAGGCCTACCCACACGAGGTATCCGGCGGAATGGCGCAGCGTATTTTGATTGCGGGTGCAATCAGCTGCGAGCCAGACCTATTGATCGCGGATGAACCAACCACTGCGCTGGACGTAACCGTTCAGGCTGAGGTATTGGATCTGCTGCGTGACCTGCAGACCCGATTGGGCATGGGCATGGTCTTGGTTACCCACAACTTTGGTGTGGTGGCAGACCTTGCTGACCGAGTAGTTGTGATGCAGTACGGCAAGATCGTCGAGACCGGCGATGTTCGCAGCATCCTGCGCTCCCCGCACCACCCATACACCCAGACTCTGCTCTCCTCGATGCTCGAGGGCAAAGAGCCGATGACTTTCCTAACTTCAGAATCCAAGGAGCGATGATGGCAGAGCTATTGAAGGTCGAAAACCTTGTTGTCGAATATCCAGGTAAGGGTTTTAGGGCCAAGCCGTTCCGCGCGCTAAACAATGTCAGCATCACCCTTGGTCTGTCTGAGACCCTCGGTTTGGTCGGTGAGTCAGGCTCTGGCAAGACCACGCTTGGTCGCGCAATTCTTGGCCTTGCTCCAGTGACCGAGGGCAAAGTCGAGTTTGCCGGTGAAGACATCTCTCACGCCAGCCGCAAGGATCGTCAGCGACTATCCAAGGACATCCAGGTGGTGTTCCAGGACCCTTACACCTCGCTAAACCCATCGATGGAAATCGGTCAGATTCTGGCCGAACCACTTCAGATTCAGGGCATGCAGGGAGATCAGGCCAAGCGCCGAATCAAGGAGCTATTGGACCAGGTGAACTTACCTAAAGACGCTTTGCAGCGTCTGCCGAGAGAGTTCTCCGGCGGCCAGCGCCAACGCGTGGCGATTGCTCGTGCACTGGCACTCTCGCCAAAGTTGATTGTCTGTGATGAACCAGTGTCAGCTCTAGACCTAACAACTCAAGCAAGAATTCTCGATCTGTTCCTACAGATTCAGAAGGACACCGGAGTCAGCTATTTGTTTGTCTCTCACGACCTAGACGTGGTTCGCCACATCTCACACCGAATCTCGGTCATGTATAAGGGTGAGATTGTCGAGCAAGGTCCAGCGGTCAAGGTTTCATCAAACCCAGACCACCCCTACACCCAGAGACTGCTAATGGCATCGCCGGTTCCAGACCCTGATCGCCAAGCCGAAAGACGCACAGCTCGCAAAGCACTGCAAAGTGCAAGCAACTGATTGTGTAGAGTTGGCAACTAGTTTCCAAAATGGCAACAAATCAAAAGGGACGTAAATTGACCGAGGTAAATGGTTCAGCCAAACCACGTAAGGGCGGCTCTCCAACCATCTACGACATCGCAGCGCTAGCCGGTGTCAACCCGTCAACCGTCTCTCGTGCCTTGAACACCCCGGGTCGCATTAATGCCGCCACCGAGGCCAAGATTCGCGAGGCAGCCAAGAGCTTGAACTATCAGGCAAACCCATTTGCCAGGGCCCTGCCTACCGGCAAGACCAAGATGCTGGCGATGATCCTGGCGGATATCACCAACCCAATGTTCTTTGAGCCGGTTCGTGGTGCAGAGGCGGCTGCCTCAGAAAATGGTTACACCTTTGTGATTGCCGAATCTCAGGAATCTGGCGACCAAGAGGCCACCGCACTTGAGCGCGTGCTCCCAGCGGTTGATGGTGTTGTGATGGGAACTTCGCGTTTGCCCGATGCAGATATTGCAGCGATGGCCCAGCGCAAGTCGGTTGTGCTGATGAACCGCAAGGTTGAGGGCGTGATGGACGTAGTGCCAGACACCAGACCGGGCATTGTTCAGGCGCTAGATCACCTAAAGTCACTCGGGCACGAATCACTGGCATATCTTTCAGGTCCTGCAAATTCTTGGATGAGTGATAATCGCTGGTCCATCATCATGACTGAGGCAGTTGCGCGCGGCATGAAGATTGTTGAGATCGGACCCAACGAACCTGTTGTTGCGGGCGGTGCGAAGAGTGCTGACTATGTTTTGGCAGCTGGAGTTTCGGCAGTTTTGGCTTACAACGACCTGATGGCAATCGGTCTTTTGGGTGCCCTACAAGAACGTGAGATTGACATCCCGGGTCAGATCAGCGTGATTGGTTTTGACGACATCTTTGGCTCTAATCTCACTCGTCCGGCTCTGACCACCATAAAGTCACCACTGCGCGAAGCAGGCGAGTTAGCTGTGCAGGCTTTGATGCTGGAAATTGACGGTAAAGACTCAACTGAGGTACTCAGCGGATCCGCAAAATTGCAAACCTCGCTGATCCTTCGAGCCTCCACGGCCCAGGCCAAATAATGACGAAATTGAATCGTTATCTAAATAGTTTTGCTATTTTGGCAATCGGTTGACAAAATAGAGAAAGAAGAAAGGAAGTTCGGCGTGAATAAAGAGCAATCACTCGATAGCAACCGCTTGCTGGTCTCGGCCGCTGCAGACACTTCCTTGGCCATTGAGCTTTATAACGAGATTCGCGATCTGCCGATCATTTCTCCACACGGTCACGTTGATCCAAGCTTGTTCCTTCGCAACCAGAAGTTCGAGAGTCCAACCGACCTTTTCATCTACCACGACCACTACATCACTCGCCTGCTGCACGCAGATGGTGTTGCCATGGTCGAACTTCGCAAGCCGCGAACCGATGCCGACTACTCTCACGCAAAAAACGCCTGGGTGAAGTTCTTCGAGCGCTGGGCCATGTTTGCCGGCACGGCATCGGGTTACTGGTTCCAAGAGAGCCTGCAGAGTGTCTTTGGTATTACTCAAGAACCATCGAGCGAGAATGCGCTTGCGATTTTTGGGCAGATTGCGCTTGAGCTTGAGCGCGATGAGATGCGTCCGATTGAACTACTCAAGGCATTCAACATCGAATTCCTGGCAACCACAGATGACCCATGCGATGACCTTGCTGCTCACGCCGCACTGAATTCCGATGCCACTTTGACCACCCGCTTCGCACCAACCTTCCGCCCGGACTTTTACATCGATCCGCTTACCGAAGACTGGTTTTCCAGAGTGCAGAAGATCTGTTCGCTCACTGGCCAAGAACTAAGCCACCTAGGGCTAGTTGAAGCACTTTGGTTCCGCCGTCAAATCTTCAAGTCTCAAGGTGCAGTCTCGGTGGACATCGGTGCTGCCACAGCATTCACCACCGTGCTGAGCGATTTGGAAGCCCAAGCGCTTTTCGAAAAGGCCAAGGCAGGAACTATCTCTGAGGCTGAAGCACTTTTGTATCGCGGCAACATGATTACCGAGATGGTGAGAATGTCGTGCGAGGACGAACTGGTTATCACCCTGCACGTTGGCGTTCACCGCAACCACTCGGCACCGACGCTTGCCGAGTTTGGTCGCGACACCGGGCACGACCTTCCAATTCAGGCAGAGTTCGTATCGAACCTAAAGCCAGTGCTAGATCTATATGGCCTGAATCCAAACCTAACCTTGATCCTGTTCAGCCTGGATGAATCAACCTGGGGTCGCGAGATTGCTCCACTAGCCAGCTTCTACCCGAGCGTTCGAATTGGAGCCCCATGGTGGTTCCTCGATGCACCGGACTCGGCCACTCGCTTCCGCGAGGCAACCGTAGAAATTGCAGGCTTTTATCGCGGTAGTGGCTTTATCGATGACACCAGGGCATTCCTTTCCATTCCGGCCCGTCACGATATGGCTCGTCGAGTCGAGGCAGCTTTCTTGGCCAAACTTGTCGCACAGGGTCGCATCAGTGTTGAGACTGCTCGCAAGATTGCCTGCGACATCGTGGTTTCGATTCCAAAGCGAGCCTTCAAGCTATGAAGCCAGAACGTATTGTCCACATTGGCCTAGGGGCATTCTTTAGAGCGCACCAAGCCGTCTACACCCAGCACGCTAGTGACTCAAAAGACTGGGGAATCGTGGCATACACCGGTCGCTCGGCTTTTCTGGCAGATGAACTAAGACCACAGGGTTGCAAATACACCTTGGTGGTGAAGACCGCAGCGCGCGATTCTTTTGAGTTGATTGATTCAGTGGTTCGCGTTGAAGCCGCTGAGAATGTGGCGGACTTGATTGAGACTATTTCCAAACCAGCGATCGCAATTGTCACGCTAACCATTACCGAGGCTGGCTACCAGCCAAGCTCGAATCCACTTGATACATATGCAATTGGTCGTTTGGCACTTGCACTAGATGCTCGCCGAAAGGCGGGTGTTGCGGCACCAACTTTGCTCTCCTGTGACAACATGCCAGACAACTCGATGGTGTTGCGAACAGCAGTTCTTATTGCAGGAAGCGAATTGGGTAGTGAGTTTCAGGAGTATGTAGGCCAAGCTTCTTTTGTGAGTAGCTCAGTCGACCGCATCACTCCAAGGACCACCGATGACGACGTTGCGCTAGTTGCGGCCCAAGGACTCCCAGCAGCCGCTCCCGTGATCACCGAAGAGTTCTCGAACTGGGTGCTCTCCGGTGATTTCCCGCTGGGCCGACCAAACTGGGAGAGCGCTGGAGCGAGATTTGTCGCCGAGCTTGAGCCATGGGAAAACCGCAAACTCTGGCTGCTCAACGGTGCCCACAGCTTGATCGCAAGCTACGGGTTGCGCCTTGGATATCAAAGCGTTGACCAGGCAATCCAGGACTTAGAGATTAGAGCTGCGGTTGAGGCGTGGTGGTCAGATACCACCGAGCAGTTGCCAGCCGGTCTAGATCTCGAAAACTACAAACAGTCACTGCTAAAGCGATTTTCCAATCCGCGAATCTCTCACAAGCTTGAGCAGATTGCTCTTGAAGGCCTTACTAAGCACAGCGTGAGGTTTGCAACTGTGGCGCAGCAATTCCTTGCAAAGGGCGTGATGCCGCAAGGTGCCATCGGTGCTCTCGCCAGTTACATCTCAAGCTTGGGCTTGGGCTTTGGCCTAGGCGACTCTCGCATCCAAGAACTAAACAAGGCGCTTGCATCAGATGATTCGGTTTTGGCCGTGCTGGAACTAATCAGCCCGAAGCTTGCCGGAAACGCAGAATTCGTCACTGAACTCAAACTGGCAGTGGGGCGGCTCAGCGCTGACCTCACCTCAGATTTAGAACTACAAATTTCAAACAGTCTTACCAACAACTAGAAAGGCCCAAAATGCTACGTCCACAATCCAACCGCTCCAGGCAGCTTGTCTCTCTGGATGGCATCTGGGACTTCAAGGTCGATTTCAAAGACGAGGGGTTCGCGAAGAACTGGGCAAAGAGCCAGCTCGACACCGATCTGGACTGCGCGGTTCCAGCCAGCTACAACGAGCTATTCACCGCTCGTGAGATTCGCGAGCACGTTGGCTGGGTTTGGTATCAGCGTGAATTGGTAATCCCTAAGGGCTTTGCTGGCGAGCGCATCTTTGTTCGTGTTGATGCGGCTACTCACGAGGGAGTTGTCTTTCTCGATGGCAAAGAGCTTGTTCGCCACGTTGGTGGCTACATGCCATTCGAGGCTGAAATCACCGAGCTAGTCACCGCCGGCGAGAGCTACCTGCTGACGATTGCAGTTTCCAACATCCTGACCAATGAGACCATCCCACCTGGAGAGGTGGCAACCCTTGCCACCGGTCGCAAGGAGCAGTACTACTACCACGACTTCTTCAACTACGCGGGTCTAGCCCGATCGGTATCGCTTTACAGCACTCCGAAGGCACGCATCGAAGACATCTCAGTGGTGACCGATATCTCCGGCTCTAACGGCATCATCCGCTATGAAGTTGAGGCTGCCGGTGAAGTCAAGGTTTTGGTCCGCGACGCTAAGGGTGCACTGGTTGGATCTGCTTCTGGCAACAAGGGCGAGATCACCGTGGCAAACGCCAAGCTCTGGGGCCCGGGAGAACCAAACCTCTACAGCTTGGTGGTCGAGTCTGGTGAAGACAGCTACAGCCTGTCTGTCGGCATCCGCACCGTGAAGGTATCAGGCCGCGACATCTTGGTAAACGGTAAGCCGGTTTACCTCACCGGCTTCGGCATGCACGAGGACCACATTGTGAAGGGCAAGGGTCACGACAATGCGTTCTTGGTAAATGACTTTGAGCTATTGAAGTGGATTGGTGCAAACTCCTTCCGCACCTCGCACTACCCATACGCCGAAGAGGTTATGGACTATGCCGATAAGCACGGCATCTTGGTCATCGACGAGACCGCTGCGGTTGGTATGAACATGGGTCTGAGCTCCGGCATTTTTGGTTCAAAGCCGAAAAAGACCTTCGCAGAAGACAATGTCAATAGCGCATCACAGGCGGCGCTAGCCTCCCAGATTCGTGAGTTGATCCAGCGCGACAAGAACCACCCGAGCGTTATTGCCTGGTCAATTACCAACGAGCCCGCCAGCCAGGAAGATGGTGCCGATGACTACTTCGAGCCACTGTTCGCACTGGCTAAGGAGCTAGACCCAACCCGTCCAGTTACCTATGTGAACGTAATGTTGGCGCCATTTGCCGAGTGCAAAATTGCCAAGTTTGCCGACTTTATCTGCCTCAACCGTTACTACGGCTGGTATGTCGACCACAACGATTTGGACTCTGCTATTGCCAACTACCGTAAGGAGATTCAGGGCTGGGTGAGCAAGTTCCCAGTCCCAATCGTTATCACCGAATACGGTGCTGACACCTTGACCGGTGGTCACTCGATCCACAACCTGCCTTGGAGCGAGGAGGATCAGGTTGAATTCCTAAAGGCTAGCCACCAGGTTCACGACGAGTTCAAGGAAATCGTCGGTGAGCACGTTTGGAACTTCGCCGACTTCCAGACCAAGCCGGGTATCTTCCGCGTTCTTGGTAACAAGAAGGGTGCTTTCACCCGTGACCGTCAGCCCAAGGCCGCAGCCCACGAGCTTCGCAACCGCTGGGTGGGACTTAAGAACCAGAAACCAAAGAAGTAAGACAAGGAGAAACTGATCATGAACAAAGACATGAGAATCGCAAAAGCTGAGGTTTTTGTCCACTCTCCGGGTCGAAACTTCGTAACCTTGCGCATCACCACCGAAGGTGGTTTGGTCGGTCACGGCGATGCCACCGTCAACGGTCGTGAGCTTGCGGTTGCCAGCTATCTAAGAGACCACTTGGCTCCGATGTTGATTGGCCGCGATGCCAACAACATCGAGGACACCTGGCAGTACTTCTACCGTGGTTCCTACTGGCGTCGTGGACCGATCACCATGACTGCAATTGCCGCGATCGACGTTGCGCTCTGGGACATCAAGGCCAAGGCTGCCAACATGCCGCTTTACCAATTGCTTGGTGGCAAGAGCCGCGAAGGTTGCCTAGCCTATGGTCACGCCTCCGGTCGCGAGATCCCTGAAATCTTGGACTCGGTTCGTGAGCACATGGAAAAGGGCTACCGCGCGATTCGTGTGCAGTCAGCAATCCCTGGCCTGAACTCGGTCTATGGTGTGGCAGCCTCGGCTAACGCATCGGCCGGTGCCGGCAAGGGTAAGGGTGCATCTTCTGCTCGCTATGACTACGAGCCAGCTCGTCGCTCAGCTGTACCGGTTGAGGAAGAGTGGGACACCCGCGCTTACCTGAACTACATCCCGTCTGTTTTTGAAGCGGTTCGCGCTGAGTTTGGTCCGGAGCTTCCGCTCCTGCACGATGCCCACCACCGCCTGACCCCGATTCAGGCAGCTCGTTTGGGTAAATCACTTGAGCCATACGACCTGTTCTGGATTGAGGATGTCACCCCTGCCGAGAACACCGATGCCTTTAGGTTGATTCGTCAGCACACCACCACCCCACTGGCAGTCGGATAAATTTTCAACACCATTTGGGATTACAAGGACCTATTCGAAGAGCAGTTGATCGACTACGTTCGCTCACCGGTAAGCCACGGTGGTGGCATCACCCCGCTGAAGAAGATTTTTGACTACGCATCCGTCTACCAGATCAAGTCAGGTGTCCACGGTCCTACCGACGTGTCCCCAATTGGTCACGCTGCCTCGCTGCACCTTGGCATGGCAATCCACAACTACGGAATCTCCGAATACATGCAGCACTCGCCAGACACCAATGATGTCTTCCAACCGGAATACACCTTCAGTGATGGCCTAATTCGACCAAGCGATTCGCCTGGTTTGGGAGTGACATATGATGACAAGCTCGCCTCTCAGTTTGACTATGAGCCGGCCTATCTCCCCGTCAATCGACTCAAGATCGACGGAACGATGCACGACTGGTAGACCCAGGAGAATGTTGGACCGCACGCAGCTTAATATCCCCAAGCAGATTGTTGTTATGGGGGTATCTGGCAGCGGCAAAAGCTCGATCGGAACCCTGTTAGCCAGAGAGACCGGTGTCCAGTTCATAGATGGCGATGACCTACACCCACAGTCCAACAAGGACAAAATGGCTGCTGGCATCCCACTCAATGATCAAGATCGTTGGCCTTGGCTTGACTTGGTCGGACTAAGTCTGCAGATGCCAGGTGGCGCAATCGTGGCATGTTCGGCACTCAAGGTTGCCTATCGCGATCGGATTCGTGAACTAGCTCCGGAAGTGGCCTTTGTTCACCTCACCGGTTCGGCAGAGCTACTTGGCAGTCGACTCGGTGGTCGCAAAGATCACTTCATGCCAGCCAGCCTGCTGCAATCGCAGCTCGATACTCTGCAACCACTTCAACCACAAGAGCGGGGCATCGTCGCAGAAGTGGGTGGCTCTGAACTTGAGATCTTGCTCGACGTCATTAACAAGCTGCAGGCAATTTCAAATAAGTAGGTTCTAGCTTCGGTTTGTAACCGAGAATTGTTGGATGGCAGCTAAGGAAAGACCTGAGGATCTGGATTCGATTCCATATCCCGATGAGGCGTTTAACTCCTGGGGTGCTGCTGCGGTTGGCATCGATCCGCTGGCTGCAAGTTTTACCTCTGTGCCATATCAGCCGGTTAGACCACACGTCCCGTTCTATCGCTTCGTGGCATTCCCTGACATCCTGGATCTGCGCAAAGCTGGATATGAAATTGAGCGCTTTGTGCCGCTGTTCGATCAACTCGAAGATGTTCGATACCGCGATGCTCTGCATCTCTCCGCCATGCTGCACCACCCAGACCCAGCACTTCCCTGGAACCCAAGACGTGCCAAAGAAATAGAGCTTGAGGTCAGAAGCCAGCTGCACGAACACGGTTTGGGTGAGATCCCAACCCTGCTTCGAAGGTTCTTGGGTAAGGCATTTCCAAGTGACACCGTGAGCTATCTGACGGTAGACCTAACCCATGTTTTCTATTGGGCCTGTGTTGCCGAGCTGGCAGATGATTTGGTTTGGCGCAATCCGAATTTGGGTTGGAAGGCCGAATACCTAAGGTTCCCGGTTCGAACCCTGGGTTAGCAAAACGGAATCAGAATGCGCTTGAGGGCAGGAAGATCTGGCTCTGCCCAATCCAGTTTCGAAAGTTCACTCTCGGGTACCCAGCGCAATTCCGAGTGATCGGTTGATTGCTTGGGTTTTTCTCCCACCAGATCGCAGACAAAGCAGACCAGTTCGATATCCTCAGTTGTGCTGCGATCAAACTGCCGTGAAACCGTGATCTGGGTATTTAGTTCTTCTTGGATCTCGCGCACGATGGCATCTTCTAGAGATTCATTGGCTTCTGGTTTTCCACCTGGGAATTCCCACTTACCGGCAGCCTGTTTCCAGTCGCCGCGCTTGGCGCAGAGGTAGCTACCATTCTCATCCTGAATGATTGCCGCTACCACCAAAGTTGTCATGACCAAAGGATAGCTTTGGTTATAAGGAGGCGAGATGGATCTGTGCTCAGTTTGTTTGGACTTCTTCTTTAACTGCGAATGCGAATACTGCGAGTGTGTGGTGAAGAAGGTAAACCTGGAAACTAACGAGGAAGATTAGCCTCAATCAGTTCGACTATCTTCTCGTCGTCTGGAAGCACGGTTGGGCGGAAGCGGTGCACTTCACCATTTGGTAGCACTAGGTATTTCTCGAAATTCCATAACACCGGACCCGCCAGCCCCATGGCGTCCTTGGTCTTTACCAACTGCTTATACAGCTCGTGTCGCTTGCGGCCATTGACATCTGCCTTTTGTGTCATTGGGAAAGTTACTCCCCAGGTGGTGGAGCAGTACTCATTAATTGAGTCGTTGTCTTTGAGTTCCTGCATAAAGGATCCCGAGGGAACACCCAAAACTGTAAAGCCACGGTCCTGATACTTACGCTGCAGTTGTTCTAGCTGCTCATACTGCGGGGTTAGTCCGCAGCGCGATGCGACGTTAACGATTAGCAAGACCTGTCCTTTGAATTCGGAGAGGTTTCTTTGCTGGCCATTCAGCATGGTCAGTGGCACATCGTAATTAAGCATGATGTTGATAACCCCCTACGGGGGAAATAAATTTCGCTGCTAAACGTTCGCTAAATTGCCCGTCAGTTTTTGAGCGAGTCTGCGAAGCAGAATTAGCACAAATGCCAGGCCCAAACCAAAGATGGTGAAGCCCAAGATGTAGAGCGCTACACCAGTGCCACCAACCTCGGCCGGGTTGAGGAACCAGTATGGCCACTCGTTGATTAGCAGTCCACGGATGATGCTAAATGCCACCCAGATATATGGGAACACCAGAATCCAGAGTGCTTTGCGGAAATTGGTCTTTGGGCCCTTGACCGAGAGGATGTAATCCAAGGCGATCAAGATCGGACCATAGGTGTGGATGATCAGGTTGGGCAGCACCGGCCAGGCATATCCAACATCCTCGGGAGCCACAGCCGAGTCCCCTAGTAGCAGGTGATAGCCAGCACCGATCACGATCATGGCTACCGTGGCACCGAGGCGAATCACGTTTAATCTGCTGGTTTCGGACTTGTGGTTCACCAAATAAAGTCCGCTGACAATCAGCACAATGCCAGCAAAAATCG
>JACCDL010200416.1_pt1 | contig 15286 bp, 15 predicted proteins | sample 7441931 | NCBI WGS metagenome assembly JACCDL01 (sample SAMN15323437, study PRJNA562643) | freshwater metagenome | isolation source: river surface water | place: USA:Blue River Watershed | collected 2017-08-16 | reverse complement strand
AAGCTTGTTGATTGTTGGAAGTCTGATCTCAGCACCTCATACTCAAATTTGATTGAGGCGACTCGAAAGAACATCGAGAATTTCCAGCAAGTAGATACATTCATTCGTAATCTCGAGAAATCACATGAAATTGTTGTTATTGGACGGGGATATTCCTTCTGCAATGCAAAAGAATTAGCTTTGAAAATTCAAGAGACTAGTTACATTCCAGTTCAAGGCATGTCGAGCGCTGACTACCAGCATGGTCCAATCGCAACGCTGCATCAGGAGTCTCAAGTTTTCATTATGGCTCCACATGGAATACCTACAAAGTCCATCGCGGATACTGTCAAGAGAATTCGAGAAAACGAACCCAATATCTATTGGATTGGCGATGGAACCTTGGCCCTGGATGGAGAATTAGTGCTTCAAGGATCTGATCTTGGTGACGAGGCGCATTCCACTGTTGCAGATGCTGTACTGCTCCAATACCTGACGTTGTCATTTGCTATCAAGAATGGAAACAATCCAGATAGTCCAAGTGGATTGAGTAAAGTCACACTCACGTTATGACGAAGAACTTCATCGGGATTGACGCGGGAGCTTCTGCAACCAAATGGGCCATCTACGATGAAAGTGGAACCTGCATTAATTCAGGAATAAGTGATCCCTTAGATGGTCACGTGTTCCGAAGTGAATCACGTGAACGAGTCAAGAAATTTACCAAAGAGCTCAAAGGCAAGATATCTGGAGATCCTGCAGGAATTTATGCCGGCATCACGGGGGCATCCCAGCATCAAGAGAAGAACAGCGAGATTCACAGTCTCTTCCTTCAAGAATTCCCAACCGCGCAGATTTCAATCGAGATAGACGTTGCCCTCGGTTATCGCGCTAACTTCATGAAGTCACGAGGTGTCTATCTCTATGCTGGAACGGGTTCTATCGCTGTTTTTGCGGATGAGTCTGATGAAATCCGCACTGTTGGAGGATGGGGCTATCTACTTGGTGATGAAGGAGCTGGATATTGGATTGGGCGAGAGGCAATGACTCGTGTTCTGGATGAATTGGAGCGAGAAGTAAGAGAGTCCGACATCAGAGAAATCTTCTCCGGAATCTTGAGCGAGATTAATCTTGATGAGATCATCAAATTCACATACGGAAATTCTCGTAGAGAGATTGCAGGACTTGCCCATGTCGTCTTCAAGCTTGCTAAAGACGGCGATCAGAAAGCGCTAGAAGTGATCAAAGATGCCGCCAAACACCTTGCAGAACTCGTGCTAAGAACAGAGAAAGTCTCAAAGCTTCAGAGTCCAAGGGTGGTCTTTGGCGGGGGAATAGCGCAATCCGGTGAAATTCTCATCTCAGAAATTGAGCGAATTCTGCAACGCACAATCGAGATTTCCGATGAGAATCTCTCTCATGATGCTGCTCACTTAGCGATAGCTAGATATCGCTCTACCAATTAAGCAGACCGATAACCTCGTTCTCGTTAAGTTTCTCGGGATCAATTAGTCTGGCATGCGAATACCAGTGGTTCTGCTCAACTGTGAAAGTTGGCAACCGTCTTAAACTCTCCATAACTTCATCTTTAGTTACCTTGAGATCTTCAAGTCGATGTCGAGTGTTCGCTCGCGCAACAGTCTCCCTTGCCCGTTCGAAGTTATTTCCCTGGAAGTGAGACATGATGAGAACCCCCATGCTGACGAGTTCTCCATGGAGAATCGTTCTTCCTGTTACTTCTTCAAAGGTGTAGGCAAAGAAGTGCTCTGATCCCTCTTCAAAGCGAGCGTGACCCATCTCGTGACATCTCCAACCGATATCTCGGTGTAACTCCATTAGCCTGCGGAGCCCATCGTCTGTAAGTTCTGATATTCCAGGCGAACATTCATAAAGTTCATCGAGATACATCTGCGAAATCTTCGGCATTTCTGGAGTCCAGCCAAACTCATCCTTCTTTTCTTCGGATGCGAATTGCCAGTCGTACCATGCGGTGTGACAAGAGAGAACATCACCGATTCCGCTTGTTACCATTGATCTTGGAGCGGCGCGGAATAGCTCGAAATCGACATAGACCATTTCAGGCACAGCATCGCCCTCGTATCTGACGCCGCCGCGGTCACGCAGTGCGGACATGCGAGTGAAGCACGCGTCGACACTGGGCAACGATGGAAATTGGATTAATGGCAGCGACCGTCTCCAGTGAATCCACTTTGATGTATCCATCGCACTGCCGCCACCAAGTCCGACAATTGTTGCTTTTGGTGATTCTTCTGCAAACCTATCGAGAGTTTCAGGAGAGAGATCACCAGACTGGATTACTTGCAGAGGCTTGTTGGTAATTGACTTTTCTATGACCGCCCATGGTTCTGGTTGTGTCACAAGGACGTAGTCTCCAAGTGCATTGATTGCGTCAGCCGCAATGTTGTTTCCATAAGTTACGTTGAAGCCTTGTGCATTGAATGTCATAACTTCTCTCCAAATTCTTCTATGACAGCCTTAAGTTTCTCAGATCCAATCACGCGATAGTTCTCATACTCTTTATCTTTCATCATTAGTTCTGCGAAGGCGCTGGGATCAACTTCTACTTTCTTTTGTAGTTTTTCAACTGTGTGTCCCATAAATCTCGCCTGAACTTCGAGTTGCGCAACCATGTTCAACAGCATAGTCCGATGTTGAGCGATGGCATTGATCAACCTTTCGCGATAGGGATCCAGATTAAGTTGATGAGTTGTTTCAACAACTGTTCTACCAAAATACCAGCGTTCTATAGGTAAATGAGGTCTCAACTGGTCTATTTCTCCGTGTGGATGTTTATCGAAACCTGACGTCCAACACGCTTCATTTGTGGCCTTAGCGACCTGGATGTGGTCCTGATTATCTTCAAATCTGATGGAGTCAGGATCAAATGTCATGACGAGGTAAGGTCTTACTTCTCGGATTATTTCTACCAGCTTATTTCTAAGTTGAACCTCGCTTGAATCTCCGAGTTGATCGGTTGGAAGATTGAGATTGAAGATTTTTGTTATTCCGAGTTTTGTTAAGGCTTGCGTAAACTCGAGCAAATTTGCGCGCTTTGTCTCTTCCGGCGTCTTTCCCCAGCTATCCCAGCAATCATCGGTTACTCGAACAACCTGCAAATCCCACCCTGCATCCACGAGTGCCAGTGACGCAGCGCCACAAAAGAGGAGCAGATCGTCCGCATGCGCAATGACAATCAGACCAGTTTTCTGACTGACGGCTGGAATTTCCAGATTTTTAGTCATTTTATTTGGAAGATTAGACCAGAAGGGTTTATGTACATGTTATGAAATTCTGCTGGCAAACCCTTACTAATTCAATAGTTCGTGGGTACTTTTCTACAACTAGGGGTCGCTCCCTTTACGAAAGGAAGGCACGTGTCCAAAGGAAAAACATTTCGATTAGTTGCTCTTATTGCAGTAGCAGCTCTGACATTGAGCGCATGCAGTAGCAGTAGCGATTCGGGCTCTGATGAAGTTGGCGGAGAGATTAACGTCTTCTTGATTCCAAGCCCTTCATCTACATCTATTCAGAGCTTTATTCCAGAATTTGAAGCTCAAACTGGAATCAAAGTTAATGTCTCAGAAACTCCTTATGGAGAAGCGCATCAGAAGCAGCTTTTGAGTTACAACCAAAAAGCTGGAGCTTATGACATTGCGCAATTCGATAACTCATTCTTGGCGCCATTCTGTCAAGCGAAAGCGATGTTGCCGCTTGATTCCTATATTTCTGGCTCCAGCGAATATGACATCGGAGATTTTGGTCAGGGTCAGCAGGATTATGGAAAGTGCGGTGGAGAGACCCTCGGTCTAACTCTGAGCACAGAGCCAATGATTCAGTGGTACCGCACCGATCTCTATGAAAAACTAGGACTCACTCCAGCAACAACTTGGGATGAGTACTACAACAACGCCAAGAAGCTTCAAGGCGCTGGCTACGGCGGACAAATTATGGGCTTCGGTCCAAATGTTTCCTGGTGGTGGATGACATTGGTTTGGTCATTCGGCGGCTCACTTTACGATGACAACCTAAATCCAACAGTTAACTCTAAGGAAGCTGTCGCTGCGACAGACTATTTGAAGAAGCTTCTTGAAGTCTCGCCAAAGGGTGCAATCACTGCAACTGGCGATGACACAACAAGCAAGTTCCTCGGAGAGGACATTGGAGCAATGCTCAACTACTCCGGTTATTACGGAATGGCACTAGATCCCGCAATCAATAAGAATGCAGGAAAGATTGGCACCGCTCCAATGCCAAAGGGCTCATCAGATATCACCCACCTTGCAGGTTGGAATATCGGAATCCCTTCAGATGCTAAGAATCCAGATGCCGCATGGAAATTCCTTGAATTCGTTCTAGGAAAGACCAACTCGGTTAAGTACCTCGAATCTGGCGCGGCAGCGATTGGACGCAAGTCCATCATCAGCAATGCAGATCTCGTGGCAAAGAATCCTTACTTGCCACAATTGGAGATTCCTTCAACGTCAAGAATTGAAAGGTATCCACAAATTGCGGTCTGGCCTGAGTTTGAGGTAGCGGCTATCGATGCTGTAACTCAAGTGCTCACCGGAAAACAAAAGACTCAAGCAGCGCTAGATGCGCTTAATGAGAAGCTCAAGCCAATTCTGGCTAAGGAGCCTAAGAGCTAGATCAAGCAGAGAAAAGAGAAGAGGCCTGGCATCAAAGTGATAGAGAATGGTCACTAAGTTGTCCAGGCCTCGTTCTTTTGGGAAGAAGAACCTTCGGCCGGTAGCGCACTTTACAATTCCTGCCTGGGTCTTCCTGTCAGTAACAATTCTGATTCCTTTTGTTTACGGTATTTATATTTCTTTCCTCAACATAAATCTTGCTTCGTTCTTACCGCCATCATTTGTCGGGGTAGATAATTACAAGAATGTCTTACTTGCATCTGAAACATGGACAACGTTTAGAATCACATTGATTATCACTTTCGTTGGACTTTTGACTCAGATCCCATTAGGGGTTGTTCTAGCACTGGCACTCCACGAGAATCTGCGCGGGACAAGAATCTTCCGCTCAATCCTAATCACTCCCATGTTATTAACTCCCGTTGCCGTCGGCCTTACTTATCGTTTCATGTTTGATACTGATCTAGGTGTCATCAATTGGGCACTTAGCCTGCTCGAGATTGAAAAAGTCAATTGGCTCGGATCGCAAACAAGTGCATTAATTGCAATCATTATTGTGGACTCTTGGCAATCTATTCCCTTTGTGATGCTTCTAGTTTTGGCCGCGCTCACTGCCATTTCACCATCACTGTATGAAGCATCACGTGTGGATGGCGCTTCATCGGCCCAGATCTTCTATCGAATTACTCTTCCGCTAATCACCCCCACCCTCTTGGTCATAACGATGATCAAAATTATGGATTTTCTCAAACTTTTCGACACGCTCTTCATCCTGACAAGAGGTGGGCCAGGAAACGCGACAACAACTTTAGGTTTGTGGACGTACAAGACAGGATTCATATTTCTTGAACTCTCTCGCGCCGCAGCGCTAGGAGTTCTTGTTGCACTGATTACCCTGCCGGTCTACTTCCTATGGCGCAAAGCATCAAAGGGTGTGCGATGAGAACCAAAAAGCTACTTTCTTATTCCCTTCTAATTTTGGCCTCATTCCTATCCTTATTCCCTCTCTTTTGGACTGTATCTACATCTATCAAGAATCGGGTTGATACCTACACACTTCCTCCTAAATTCTTTGACTTTACTCCAACATTGAAAAACTATTCCTCACTTTTCTCTCTAGATGACTTTTGGCCGATTTATTTCAATAGCATCGTGATTACTGTTGGCAGCACAATCTTCTGTCTCATCTTTGGCAGTCTTGCAGCATACGCATTTGCTCGAAAACCAAAATTTAGGGGTCGCGGACCCCTAGAGGGTTTGATGATTGCAGTCCGCGCTCTGCCCGGAATTGTTTTGTTGTTACCAATCTATAAATTGAGTTCTTATCTGGGGCTTTATGATTCAAAACTTGCCCTGATTCTGATCTATGCCGGCTTCAATCTGCCTTTTGCGATCTGGCTACTGATGAGTTTCTTTGAGCAAATTCCGATAGAGATTGAAGAGTCTGCAAGGGTTGATGGAGCATCTAATATCTTGATGTTCACCAAGATAATTCTCCCTCTGGCAGCGCCAGGTTTGGTTGCAACTGGAATCTTTGTCTCTCTACTTTCATGGAATGAATTCCTAATTCCAGTAATCATGGCTGGTGAAAACGCTAAGACTCTTCCGGTGTTGGTTGCGAGCTTCATCAGTAATCGAACCTTGGACTGGGGTCCAATGGCGGCAGCTGCGACGGTTGCCTTGATCCCAATCGTCTTGCTCACGGTGGCAATTCAGCGCTGGCTTGTTGCGGGCCTATCGAGTGGCGCGGTTAAGGAGTAGCTCACGGTAGTAGTGGGCGCTCTTCTTCGGGATTCGCTCTTGAGTCTCGTAATCAACATACACAAGCCCGAAACGCTTCTCATATCCGTAGGCCCACTCGAAGTTATCGAGGAAGCTCCACGCGAAATAACCTTCAATGGGTGCACCTTTTGAGCGAGCAGAGAACATCGCATCTAAGTGTTCTTGCAAATAGCTGATGCGATTGTTGTCTTCGACTTTCCCATCAGTGATCTTGTCATCCCATGCAGATCCATTCTCAGTTACGTACATCGCTTTTGGCGCGTAGTCACGAGAAATCTTCAAGAGAATATCCTCAAATGCAGGGGCGTGAACTTCCCAATCCATAGCAGTTCGTTTGACGCCTTCTCGACGGACACCTCTGAGGGGTAAAGGTTTACCGCTCGGATCTGACTGCACAGTTTGGCGGAAGTAGAAGTTGACCCCGAGAAAATCAGTTTCTTGATGTATCAGTGACATGTCCCCATCTCGTACATCTGGAGATTTTCCAAGGGCTTCGACAACATCGTGAGGATACGGTTTTCCAAATACAGGATTTAGGAACCAATCGTTATCGAAACCATTTGCTAGTTCTGCAGCCCTTCGATCATCTTCGGAATCTGTGGCAGGAATGGCGGGAGTTACGTTGATAACTATCCCAACTTTCGATTGTGGCACATTAGCTCGTACTACTTGAGTGGCGATTCCGTGTGACATGAGTAGATTATGCGAAGCGTTGAGCGCCGTTTGAAGATCCTGTATTCCTGGCGCCATATCCCCATAGAGATGACCAATCCATGCGCTACATAAAGGTTCATTGAGCGTCATCCAGTTCTTGACTCGATCTCCAAAATGTGTAGTCAAGAGATTTGCATACTCTTCAAACCAACCAATAATTTCGCGATTGTTCCAACCACCACGCTCTTGAAGCGCTTCAGGAAGATCCCAGTGATACATGGTTAACCACGGTTCAATTCCTCTTTCCAGAGTCGCATCGATAAGCCGATCGTAGAAATCCACACCTGCCTTGTTTATTTGGCCAGTACCGTTCGGAATTACTCTTGGCCAGGCGACTGAGAAGCGATAGGCATCAACGCCCATCCATTTCATCAGGTCAAGGTCTTCTAGATAGCGATGGTAGTGATCACAGGCCACATCGCCATTGTCGCCCTTTGCGACTTTGCCAGGAACTTTGCAGAACTTGTCCCAGATAGATAGACCACGTCCATCCTCATGCGCTGCACCTTCAATCTGATAAGAAGAAGTTGCAACTCCCCAGAGAAAGTCCTTCATTTAGAGCCTCTTTCCAACGACAACCTCATCGCCACGTCTCATCAATTCTTCATAACCGATAGCAGCATAAAACTTGAGGCCTCGATCATTAAAAGCCGAGACTCGGAGATGAAAACCGCTCGATCCAAGATCTGCAAGTTTTGATTCCATGGTCTGCATCATCTTTCTGCCCCAACCTTGACCCTGTAGATGAGGCAGTAAATCGATGTGTCCATGAGAGGGATATTCTTTCAAGATTTCATTTGGCGATGGAGTTGGGTTAAAGATCTCCGCAAGAAGCCAATCTCGAGAAACTTCATCTTTAATGCTTTGATATTTGTCTTGCAAATTTGGCCACCACTCTTTATGGCACCGACGTTGAAATGCCAAAGTATCAAGCACACAAAGACCATATCCGGATGCATGGTTATCTTTACCCAAAACAAAACTTGTCTCAGTTGCCAGAGTTACATAGGGGCCAACAAATACCTCTCCCAAAAGGACATCATTACGGAACATCCCCGTGGCATCATTGCCTGAATCGCCCGTCTTGAGAGCCACGTTATAGAGTGCGGGAAGATCCTCAAGTGTTGCAGGCCGGATTAATGTCGAACTCACTGGAAGATACTCTCGCTTCATTTTTGCTTTGCCTAGTGGAGACTGGTCTACTTTCAAAAGGCGATATTTCCTGCATTTACGTGAGAAACCATCGAACTCGACTCTAACTGGTCTAGTAATTCTCTTTGCAAAGCCTAGATTTCAGAGTCCCGGACCAATACTCTCTGGAACATGACCTCTGACCGCGCAGCAGTACGTGCGAAGGAGCATTTAGTTGGACTTTTATCAAAACTCCCTCAAGGCGAAAGGTTGCCGGGCGAAAGAATTCTCGCGGATGATTTTGGAGTTTGCCGCGTAACCCTGAGACGAGCCATCGAAGATTTGATTTCTGATGGCAAATTGGAACGTCGTGCACGATCTGGAACTTACGTTCGACGGCCGATCATCTCATCTGAGATGCGCCTGAAGTCGTTTACGGAAGAAATTCGTGCTCGAGGCCAAAATCCTTCCACGCGAGTTATTTCACTCAAGCGAGTCAAAGCAAACAAGAGCATTGCTAAAACTCTAAAGATTAGACCTGGTGAAGAAATCTTCGCAGTCGTGAGACTTCGTTTTGCAGATGGTGTGCCAATTGCACTTGAAACACTAAAGATTGCTTGTCGGTCAATACCAATTCTCAAACCTGAAGATGTAGAGACTTCACTTTACGATGCTTTCGTCGAGAATTTTGGAATCAGGATCATGAATGCAAAGGCAGCAATTGCCGGATTCAATCCTTCTGAGAAGGAACGTTCACTACTTGAAATTCCCTCTAAGGTGCCATGTCTCATGATTAAGATGCTTGATCATGATCAAAATGGCGTACCTGTTATGACCGCAGAATGTATATACCGAAGTGATTTGTATGAACTACAGATTGATGTAAGTGCAACACTTAGTACTTTAACGAACAGGAGGGTGTCATGAGAGCGCAAATACGGTACATCCAGAATCTTGAGAAGTTACTGACGCAGTTAAAGCAAAACCCTGAAGAGATTGAAAAGACTGCTCAGGTAATGGCAATCTGCCTCGAAAATGACGGTCTAATACATGTTTTCGGTACTGGCCATTCACACATGCTTGCTGAAGAGATGTTCTATCGCGCTGGTGGCCTAGGAGCAGTGAACCCAATTCTCGAAGAAGACTTGATGCTCCACAAAAATGCGAGTCGAAGCACAGAACTAGAGCGAGATCCAACTCATGCAAAAGAGATTCTAGAAAAGCATAATCTTAAGAGCGGTGATGTATTCATTATTGCCTCAAATTCCGGAGGAAATGCACTTATTGAGGCAATTGCAGAGGAGATAAAGCTACGTGGATTGACACTCGTTGCAATCACTAGTTTGAAACATGCGAATTCCTCGGCAGCTCGAGCGCAAGGTCGCAAACTTCATGAATTAGCAGATATAACACTGGACAACATGGGCGAAGTCGGTGATGCATCTATTTCATACCCCGAGATTTCAGAGAAGACAGGTCCAACTTCTACTGTAATCGGCGCTGCAATTGTCAACGCTCTCGTGGCACGTGCAGTTGAGATAGTGCTTGAGCATGGATTTAAACCAAAAATCTTTAGCAGTAGCAACACAACTTCTGGCGATGTTCATAACACCGCCCTCATAGCGTCACTGAAAGAGCGAGTAGTTATCCTGTGAGCAACCAAAAGGAATTCATCGAAAGTTATTGCCTTGCGACAGGCCAGTCTCTTCATCTGGAGACACGGCAAGTTGAAGGCTTGCCCGAAGAAGCTTTCCGTATCGATGAAAATGTCCTGTCTTTTTCCTCCATGTCCGGTTTGCGTAACGGGATAAATCACAGCAATTCATCTGTTAGGAAATCCCAAGGCATCAAACAAGGGACAAGCACTCCTTCGTTTGGCATTCGTGGTGTCATCGAAGGTTTTTATGGAACGCCTTGGACTCACAAGCAACGCAAAAAGGGACTCACTCTTTTTGCTAAGAAGAACATGAATACATTCATCTTGGCCCCGAAAGATGATCCGTGGCAGAGATTTGATTGGCGTACGCCGTTTTCCGAAGCGTTTCTCACATCAACCCAGGAGCTCAATGAGCACTCAAAAGCGCTGCTTATTGCGCTTAGTGTTTGCGTTTCACCGGGCCTAACTGTCAGCTACAGCTCCCAAGCAGATGTTGATGCGTTGTTGGTCAGATACCGACAACTTCTGGGTATCGGGGTGAAACGCTTTGGATTGCTCTTGGATGATATTCCTGGCGAACTTCAATTCGAATCAGATAGAGCTGTATTTGCCACGATTGCAGAAGCTCATGCCGTCTTTGCCAACAAGGTTCTCGAATCATTGAAGAGAGAGGATTCAACGGCCAGCCTCTTTGTGTGCCCTCTGCAATACCACGGTCGAGGCAATGAACCATATATTTCTGAACTCGGAGCAAAGTTACTTCCAGAGATAGATTTGATGTGGACTGGAAGACAGATTTGTTCCGAGTATTTGGATGTCTTTGATGCTGAAAAGTTCCTCGCCGGAACTTCGAAGAAGCCTTTCTATTGGGATAACTTTCCAGTAAACGATGTCGCTATGGTTCATCAGCTTCATGTTGGCCCCATTCAAAAGCGTGAACAGAAATTGGGAAATCATGCAGTTGGTTTAGTCGCAAATCCCATGGATAGATTCGAATCTTCACTATTGCCACTCATCACAATTGCTGACTATCTTTGGGATTCTGAGAATTACGATGCAGAGACGTCATGGGATCACGCACTTCAAGAATTAGTGCCTGTTGAGAGCGACCGCAGCGCCGTACGACACCTATTTCGGAATTGTTTTGAATCATGCCTAGCAGTTGACGCGGCGCCCGACTTTGGGGGTGTACTCGGCGGAGCAACACTGGCGTGGCGGACAGGACACTCAGATAAGGCGGCAGAATTGTTTGAGAGCTACTCCAACGAAGTTGCAAAAAACTATCAAACCATCAGTAAATTGGAATTCTCTTGGCCAGAAATCCAGAACGAAATAACCCCTTGGTTGAAGAAATACAAGGCAGTCGGGGAGGCTCTACACGAGGTCGCTCAGATTCTCAGAAAAACACCATCAATCAATGGTCATCTTCAAGGAACGCCTGAAACGGCTGAGAAGGTAAGAAAAATCAGAATTTCTCTCGCACAAGATCCCACCAGAATCTTCGGTGACGGTCTGGATTTAGTGCTGGGAGAACTCGCAACAGAACTATCTGTTGTGTAACGGAGAAAGCTAGAGCAGAAGGAAGGACAAGTGATCTCAATTATGAGAGGTCGCAAAAAGATCATCGCGATCTTTGCAGCAGCTTTACTTGGAGCGACAGCTCTGAGCGGTTGCGGCGGAGGCGGCGATGAAACAGATAAGGTAATTCGAATTGGATTGCCATCACCAGGTGAAGCCGGACAAGCGGTTTGGGATGCAGCAATCGCAAAGTTCAAGGAAGCAAATCCTGATTGGGAAGTGGAGCTCATCATCCAAGATGACGACATCTACTCAACAGTTGGTTTACAAGGATTGCTCACCGGTGGAAATCCACCAGATGCCTATTTTGAATGGGCAGGAGCTCGTACCGCTCAGCGCGACAAGGATGGATATGCAGCAGATCTAACAGATTTGATTGCATCTTCTACTCTCAAGGACTTGTTCCCAGAAGCAGCTTTCAATAGTGGCAAATCAAATGGTAAGTCACTCTTGTTACCTACTGGATCTGATGTCACCAACGTTATGTGGTACGACGTAGATACATTCAATAAGTTGGGAATCACCGTTCCAACCACATGGGATGAATTATTGGCAGCTTGCGCAAAGATCAAAGCAGCAAAACAAGATTGCTTCTCTGTCGGAAACAAGGATTACTGGGTAGCAGGTAACCTCTTTGGTCACCTTTACTCAAGAGTCATTGGCGAAGAGACCTATCACAAGATCATGACTCGTGAACTCCCGATGAATTCACCTGAACTTGTGAAGGCTTACGGAGTTGTTGCTGATCTACAGAAGAACGCCTACATCAACGCATCAGCAAATAGCATCGCCGATAATGAGGGATACACACTGTTCTTCAAGGGCGGCGCTGCAATTTTGCCAATTGGCTCATGGCTTGTTGGTATCGCTGCTGATGAAGCACCTACCAAGAAGATTGACTGGTTCAACATGCCAGCATTCACTGATGGTGCAGGCGATCAGAACAGCGTTCTTGGCGTAACCACAGGTTATGTCATTAATGCTCAGTCAAAGAAGATTGATCAAACGATCAAATTCTTTGAAGCCTTCTTCTCTGAAGAAATCACAGCTCAGTGGGTTGCAGCAGGATCAGCTCCTCTTACCAAGGCAGCAGCATCAGGCGATCTCAATCCACTACAGAAGAGATTGATGGACTTGATGACTTCTGGTGGAACGATTGTTGCTCCACCTGATACCGGTTATGACCTCAAGGTAGCTGACGCGCTAAACGTCGCAACTTCTGAAGTCATGGGTGGAGTCAAGACACCACAACAAGCACTCGATGATGCTGAGGCAAAACTCGCTTCATCGTAATTGTGAGTCCTCGCAAGAGGATTCAAATGAACTAATTCGAAAGTAGTCCATAGCTAAAGAGAGGGAGTCCATTGAAAACAAACGTTCGATGGACTCCTTATCTCTTTATTCTTCCCGCTTTTGCCATCTATAGTTTTACGGTACTGATTCCGGTTATTGGAACTCTTGGCACAAGCTTCTTTAAGTGGAATGGTTACGGAACTCCCGAAGTTGTGGGATTCAACAATTATCTGAGAGCTTTGAGAGACACTATTTTTCTCAACTCATTCCAACATGTTTTCATCTACATTCTCGCAACCATCGTTCTTGAAGTCGTTATTGGTCTCATATTGGCTGGAATACTTACTTCCCGTAAGACAACAGACGTTTATCGAATTGCGCTCTTTGTTCCAGTCATGTTGCCCATGGTTATCGTTGCAGTCTTGTGGCGCTTTGTATTTAACGCTGATTTTGGGCTTTTGAATGGTTTCTTTGAGGCAATCGGCAAGCCTGAATGGCAACAAATTTGGTTGGGAGATCAACGTTTTGCCCTGGCAGCAATTTGCATAGTGTCAGGTTGGGTTTATTCAGGTTTTTACCTTGCTATTTTCTATGCCGGACTACAACGCTTGCCGCGTGAAGTTATCGAATCTGCATCGTTAGATGGAGCAACTCAGAGACAAGTATTTTGGAAGATCAAAGTACCGATGATTAGAAGGCTTTGGGAAGTCGCTGTTCTAATCTGTATAACCGGAGGAATACAAGGGTTCGATCTCTTCTTCGTAATGACAAATGGTGGCCCTTACTATTCAACAGAAGTTCCGACGACTTATATGGTGCGTATGGTCTTTAGAGACCAGGAAATCGGGTACGGCTCGGCCCTTGCAATTATGGTCACCACCACAGTCCTTATTATCGGATTCATCTATAGCAAGATTCGCAAAGGTTCAGAGCAGGTGGAGTACTAATGAAGATTAGAAAGTTAGTTTTTCATCTACTTTTAACTTTATGTGCTCTCTTGTATGTCATTCCTCTTTTCTGGATGCTTATGTCATCATTCAAGGACAATGGAGCAATTTTTGACAATCCATTTTCAGTTCCCACAACTTGGGACGTTAGTGTCTTTGCTGACGCGTGGACCAAGGGCGGACTCGCAAAGTACATTCTCAATAGTGCAATCACGACAACTCTTGCTACAAGCTTGGCGCTCTTTGCAGCGTCCCTTGCAGCATTTGCCTTCAGTCGATATGAATTTAGATTTAAGAAACAACTCTTGCTCTTGTTTGTTCTCGGATTATTACTTCCAATCCAGGCTTATTTCATCGCCCAGAATGAACTCTTCGAGTTTTTCGATCTCAAGGATCAACGCTTTACCCTCGTGTTGCCTTATGCCGGACTTGGAATCCCCTTAGCTACCTGGCTTTTGAAGGCATATTTGGACTCACTGCCCAAGGAACTCTTTGAGGCAGCCCGGGTTGATGGTGCGAGCGACTTTGGAATGTATCGAATTATTGCGGTTCCGCTATTAAAACCGGGACTAGCTACCGTCGCTATCTTTATCGCACTTGGTTCGTGGAATGAGTTCCTCCTTGCGAATATCTATGTGCAAGACGATGACTTCAAGACAATCCCTGCGGGCTTATTGGCATTCTCAACTAAGTATGTCACCGACTACCAACTTCTCTTTGCAGCGCTAACTGTCGTGACGATTCCCATGATTGCAGTTTATGTCGCGTTCAATAAGCAGGTTGTAGCCGGACTCACAGAAGGTTCACTAAAGTAGGCACTCGCCAATAGAGGAGTTGCCATGAATATTCGTCCCGCGCGCCGTGATGAGGTTGGCATTGTGTTGCAATTAATCCACGATCTCGCACATTACGAAAAAGCACCACACGAAGTGGAAGCAACAGAGAAAGAATTGCTTGAAACGCTCTTCTGCGATAACCCACAAGTCTTCTGTGATCTTGTTGAAGTCGATGGCGAGATTGCTGGAATGGCAATTTGGTTTTTGAATTACTCAACCTGGCAAGGCAAGCACGGTATCTATCTGGAAGATCTCTTTGTAAAACCAGAGTTCCGTGGTCATGGATATGGAAAGGCTCTCTTACAGCACCTTGCTAAGACTTGTAATAAGCGAGGTTATGGCCGCTTTCAATGGTGGGTACTGGATTGGAACTCTCCAGCAATTGAGTTCTACAAGAGTTTGGGAGCCGTTGCGATGGATGAATGGACTGTGTATCGAGTATCCGGTCAAGCCCTTAAAGATCTAGAAAACTAGCTCTCCTTCGAAATACACCTGTTGCAAATTCCAGTCATCGCTTAAAACCACAAAATTAGCCTCTTTGCCTAACGCAATATCTCCAACAGTTGTTTCGCCGATCAGAGCTGCGGGACGAGTGCAATACATAGCAACAGCATCAACGGGGTTGATTGCAAAGTCTTGGATGGCAGTCGCAAATGCGCGATCCATCGTTAACGTGCTTCCCGCTAACGCTGTGCCACCTTT
>JACCDL011122707.1_pt1 | contig 15287 bp, 16 predicted proteins | sample 7441931 | NCBI WGS metagenome assembly JACCDL01 (sample SAMN15323437, study PRJNA562643) | freshwater metagenome | isolation source: river surface water | place: USA:Blue River Watershed | collected 2017-08-16 | reverse complement strand
TGGCTTTTGAATGCATCTGTTGGGGTGTAGTTTTATCAACCCCCCGATTAGAGCAAATGTCCTGGGTGAATAGTCGGCATACGTTATGGGCTGATTATTTATTTCAGTTTTTTACAGCACTAGCAGAGCTGGTCTTACCCATCATATTTGCCATCTATTTATACACGCGCAAGCGAACCTTTTTTGTGCCCTTTTTATCGTCTTATGCCCTCTCAACGCTTCTAGTCCAGGGAATTAAACACCTGCTTTTCCCCCAAGCTTTGCGGCCAATCGCCTATTTTGCCTCCTTACATTTACCATGGTATCTGGTTCCTGGCGTTGAGGTTCACATGCAAAACAGTTTTCCATCGGGGCATACGGCTGCTGCTTGGTTTATGTTTTTTTGGTTTGCTATATTGGGTAAGTCACGTGCTTGGGGACTTTTTATGGCCTTGCTTGCTTCCGGTGTTGCGTATTCGCGCCTATATCTGATGCAACATTTTCCCATTGATATTGCAGTGGGTGCCACTATCGGTTTTTTGAGTTCTGCGCTCATCTATTATTTTATGATATACAAACCTCATGCTCATCATGCAGCGTAAACCTTATTTGTTTTGGTCGATTATCGGCGCGCTAGTATTTATACCATTTCTGGGGGCTTCTCATTTATTTGATTGGGATGAAATAAATTTTGCGGAATCTGCCCGTGAGATGTTGGTCAGCGGCGATTACCTAAGTGTTCAAATTAATTTCCAGCCATTCTGGGAAAAGCCACCTTTATTTATGTGGCTTCAGGTACTCAGCTTTCAGTTTTTTGGCACATTTACGGAATCAGCTTGGACTTCCATGGAATTTGCGGCTCGCTTTCCCAATGCACTGATCGGCATCGCAACCTTGTTGGTCATATACCGGATTGGGGCAAAACATGTGTCCCCGCGCATGGGTCATTTGTGGGCTTTTTCGTATTTGGCAGCCATAACGCCACATGTATATGCCAGTTCTGGGATAATCGACCCGCTATTTAATTTGTTTATTTTCCTTGGGATATATTTGATCAGCCAGTTTTATGCCGCTCCAAGTTCATACAAATCTGCTATTTGGGCAGGAATTTCGATTGGATTAGGGATGTTAACCAAAGGTCCCGTCGCTCTTTTACTTTGGGGCTTAACGATTTTTGTTTTTGCGATTCTACATCGTAAGGAGGTTTTAGCTCAGTTTAAACGACTTTTCAGTGGGGTATTGCTAGCCGCGCTGCTTGCCATTTTACTATTTGTGGCTTGGTATGCGTTAATCGTTTGGAAATTCGGCTGGGGAATTCTTGTAGACTTTTTTGCATATCAAATGAGGCTATTAACTACGGGTGATGCCGGGCATGGCCAACCGTTTTATTATCACTTTTTTGTCTTACTCCTCGGCTGTTTCCCGATTTCGATTTGGGCGGGTCCACGTGTATTTTCGCGTAAACAGCCAGCTGCGTTAAGTCAATGGATGCAAGTACTGTTTTGGGTTGTGTTGATTCTATTTAGCCTTGTAAAGACCAAAATTGTACATTATTCAAGCATGTGTTGGTTGCCTTTGACCTATTTTTCTGCGCTTGTTTTGAACGATTGGATAGAAGGTAACTGGCATTGGAAAAGAGCTTATACGTTAGGGCTAGCGTTTGTTGGCCTATTATTTGCCGCCATATTAGCACTTGTTCCGTGGATTGGGATGCATGCAGGTACCTACAGTAGGTTCATTAAAGACAAGTTTGTGCAAGGTAATTTACAAGCCCCTGTCTATTGGGAGGGATGGGAGTTTGGCATTGGGTTGTTATTGGGGGTACTTATTTTGTGGACAATTTCCAGAAAGCAGATTCTTGTGAAGCACGTTGCTCAATTGATGGGAGGAGGGGTTTTGGTGATCATGGCTTACATGGCTATCGTCGTTCCTAAAATTGAAGGCTATACGCAAGCGACACCTTTGGATTTTTACATTGCGCATGTGGGCCAAAAGGTCTACATCGAACCAGTGGGTTTTAAATCCTTTGCCCATTTATTATATTTTCAGAAACAGGCTTACAGTCCATCTGGGGAGGAATTAATGAAAAAATCCTCGACAGATCGTCCCACTTACCTAGTGATGAAGACGAATGTCGAGGATCGTTACCGTTACCATCCCAACTTGATTTTGATCAAAGAAGAAAATGGATTTTTATTCTACAAGCACAAATAGGCTTATTTTAATTCAGCTGGGCTAAAGAAGAAAGCTCCTTCAATCGCTGCATTATCATCAGAATCAGATCCGTGAATTGCGTTGGATCCCAATGAGCGCGCGTACTTTTTACGAATTGTTCCCTCGGCTGCTTTAGCAGGGTCGGTGGCGCCAATAAGTACTCTGAAATCCTCTACTGCATTTTCTTTTTCCAATACCATAGGAATGATTGGATTGGACGACATGTATTCGCATAGTTCGCCGTAAAACGGTCTTTCTTTATGAACTTCATAAAATTTTCCCGCTTCTTCCGCGCTCAAATGTACTTTTTTCATCGCGATGATCTTAAATCCCGCGTTTTCAATTTGTTGGATGATCGGACCCGTAAACCCATCCAAAATGGCATCGGGTTTAATCATGGTAAATGTTCTGTTTGTTGGCATTTCGTTTTTTCTACTTTTTGACAAATTTATCTTTAACTTTGCGAACGCCCAAATCATAGGGGCTTTACCCAACCATATGTCTTCAATTTCAGCACTCCGTGCAGCATTAGTTCCAGGCCAACAAGTTGTTATCACTACTCATTTTAATCCAGATTCGGATGCGATTGGGTCAACTTTGGCATGGCATAAGTATCTGACTAAGAAAGGATTAGATGCAGTTGTGGTTGTTCCATCGGGCCTCTCGGCCAATTTAACATGGATGCCTGGTTCGGAGGATATACTCGATTTTGAAAATATTTTACATAAGGTTCAGATTGAGGGTTTACTTCAGTCAGCTGATTGGATTTTTTGCCTTGATTTTTCTGGTATGCAGCGTTTGCATGGATTAGCTAAATGGGTGGAAGCTGCCCGATGCAAAAAGGTGGTGATTGATCATCATCTGGATCCAGAGGATTTTGCGGATTACTATTACCATCGGACGGTTGCCGCCTCTACCTGCGAATTGATCTTTGATTTGATTCACGAATGGGGAGATGGAGAATTAATCGATACGGATATGGGGTCCTGTTTGTATTCGGGTATCATGACGGATACAGGATCCTTTCGGCATCCCAATACCACAGCGCATGTGCATGAGGTTGTTGCGGCATTGATACATAAAGGCGTAAATACGAATGCGGTACATCGCAAGGTTTTTGATTCCGCGAGCTTGCAGCGTTTGCAATTTATGGGTCATGTATTGGCGAATCGCTTGGAGTATTTGCCGGATTACCATCTGGCATTGATGTGGATTACGGAGGAAGATCAGAAACAATTTCATTCACAACCGGGTGATACAGAAGGCATCGTAAATTATGGATTGCAATTGGCTGGGGCGATTTGGTCTATCTGCATGATTCAGCGTCCAGATGGTGTGAAGCTATCTTTTCGGTCGATTGAGCCTTTTGCGGTGAATCAATTTGCGTCAACTTATTTTGAGGGGGGAGGACATAAAAATGCTCCCGGTGGACGTTTTTCTGCGGGAGGAATTGCGGAAGCGAAGGAAAAATTGCTAGAAGTGTTACCTTTGTACCTTTCTGAAATTAAACGAGTTAAAAATTTATAAATATAAACGAACAAATCATGCGTAAAACCTTAGGTGTCCTATTTTCTGCTACTGTTTTAATGACAGCTTGTAACAAGGATAAAGTAGAAGTTATTGAAGGAGTAAAAATTCAAATCCACAGCCATGACGACAATGCTAAAAAGTTGAAGGACGGGGATATCATTACGTTTGATTTGGTGATCAAAAATGGCGCAGATTCTGTTTTGCAGGATACGCGTAAGGATGGCCAACCAGGCAAAGGGATGGTTCAACCACCACAAGGTGCGCCAGGAGCGTTTAAGGGAACATTCGAGAATGGACTACGTTTATTGTCTGTGGGTGATTCCGCAACTATTTTGGTTCCCATTGATAGCTTGGCAAAAACAGTTCAGGCTCCTTTGCCTCCATTCTTGAAGCCGGGTACAGATTTAAAGTATACGGTAAAGATTTTGAAAGTTCAGTCTAAGGCGGAATTTGAAAAAGAAATGGCAGGACAAGCAGCGCAAGCGAAGGCAGATGCGGCGAAATTACTTGCACAACAGCCAGCAATGATTCAAGCATTCATTGCGAAATCAGGTAAGAAATTTACAAAAACAGCTTCAGGTTTATTTGCAAGTATCGAAAAGCCAGGACAAGGTGCGACACCACAAATGGGCGAATCATGGATTGTAAACTACCGCGGTACTTTTTTAGATGGAAAAGAATTTGATAAGGGATCTAACACAGAGATGCCATTAGGTCAAATGATTCCAGGATTTAACGAAGCGTTAACGTTGTTAAAGGCAGGTGGAAAAGGGATGTTTGTGATTCCTTCGCCATTAGCATACGGAGATCAAGGTCGTGGTCCTATTCCAGCAAATTCTGTTTTGGTATTTGAAGTGGAGGTATTGAACAAGAAATAGATAAAGAAAGGGGGATTCATTCCCCCTTTTTATTAGGTTGATACGAAAGAAACGTTTTTTTCGTTTAGTAAACATTATGATAGGTAGTATTCAAAAAGGGTTTTGGGCAGTTCTTGCAGTATGGACGATGAGTTCTTGTTTGTCCAACGTGGAATTAGCAGATGATGTTAAGGCTAAAGAAAATCAGGCCCAAATTTTAGCATATTTCGCAAAACAAAATCAGACGCCCATCGCCATTGAAAATGGTGGATACTATGCGTTAACCAAAACCAATACATCAGGTGAGCTAGCGTCCAAAGGCGATACCTTATCGATGCAGTATGAACTTGCCAATCTGCTTACGGGTCAAGTAATTGAGCGCACTAAGGATCCATTGGTGTATCAATTTGGATATTTGAATCCCATTTTTGCCCGATTAATGTCCTATCTGAAAGATGGTGAGGAAGCTGTTTTGGCCTTGCCGGGCACATCTCAATCTTTCGATGGCCTTCCTGCATTTACGCCTCTGAAAGTTGTTATTAAAAACTATTCCGTTCGGAGTCAAAATGATCGGATAGACGAATTTATTGCAGCTAATAAGTATACAGTGAAAGAAAGAACAGCTGAAGGCTTACGCTACATTAGTTTAACACCAGGTACGGGGGAAATTCCTGCATCGGGGAAAGTCGTTAAATTAAAATATACCGGCCGTTTTTTAAATGGACTGGCCTTTGACGGAAATATGGCACGTACGGATAGTTTTTCTGTGACGATTGGAAGCTCTCAAACTGTTGCAGGCTTTTCAGCGGGCGTGGCTAAGATGCGTCTAGGTGAGCGAGCAGTACTTGTTTTTCCTTCTTCTTTAGGATATGGCGAAAAAGGATCTGGGACAAAAATTCCTGGATTTACGCCGCTTGTATTTGAAATTTATGTTGCTAAAATTCAATAAGTAGATGAAATATATTTTAGGAGTAGTTCTTAGCTGTTTTGTTTTGCTAAGTAGTTGTAATTTGGGTCCAGATGAGGATCCGGCCAACAAGAATGAGACTGAGATTCAAAATTACATCAAGCTCAAAAATCTTACTCTACAGAAGTCCCCTGAAGGATTATACTATCAAATTCCTTCTTCAGGTAGTGCTGGAATTCCTAGAAATACGGGCGATTTAGTGACCTTTCACTACAAGATGACTTTGTTGGATGGTACAATCATTGATTCTACCTCACGTTCAAAAAATATTAATCGCTCACTAGTTTGGGGTGCTAATTCAGCACAATCAATTTTTGCTTTACCACTTAGTTATTTAAAAGAGGGTGAAAGTGGTCTTTTCATTATACCATCTGCTTTGGCTTTCGGAGGTACTTCCTACGGAGATGTTCCGGCTTATTCGGTGATTCGACTTGATCTAACCATCGATGCTATCCGCGATGAGGCTGCACAGATTGCATTTATGCTGAAAACCTATGGCATCGATAATCCAGAAAAAACAAGTTCAGGATTATTTTTTAAGAAGTTAGTGGATAATCCGACAGGAGCATCCGTCGCTGCTGATGCACCGGTACTGGTGAATTACACGGGTCGGCTAGGATATAGTTATGTACATAAAGATGCGGCCTCGGGTGCCATAGTCTACAACCCCATATTTGATTCGGGCACACTTGGTACGCCCACAGTTCCTTTTGTGTTAAGTCAGCGAAGTTTGATTCCAGGTTTTACGGAGGCATTGAAAAAAATGCGGGTTGGGGAGAAAGCTGCAGTTGTTATGCCACATGCTCTCGCGTATGGTACGGCTGGCAATTCGGCCATTCCGGGTTATTCCCCTTTATATTTTGAAATTTCTGTCATTGCTCCGTAAGGATTATGAAACCAATAATTTATTTGGCCACTCAAAACAGGCATAAAATAGATGAAATCAAGGATCTCTTAGGAGATCTTTTTGATTTTCGGACTGTCTTTGAACTTGGTCTTGCGGTTGAAATTCCAGAAACGGGATCCACATTAGCCGAAAATTCAATGCAAAAGGCTCAGTTTATCGCACAAAATTTCAGTGGAGTTACGTGTTTGTCGGATGATTCAGGCTTAGAAGTGTCAGCTTTGGGTGGAGCGCCAGGTGTTTATTCGGCTCGCTATGCTGGTATACCTACGAGCGATGCTGCTAATGTGACTAAGTTATTGGAGGCCTTACGTGGTGAGGCCAACCGGCACGCCCGATTTGTCACGGTGATGACTTTGCATCATGCGGGAAAATACTATGCGTTTGAGGGTGAAATACATGGACAAATAGAAGCAGGGCCCCGTGGATCACAGGGGTTTGGGTATGATCCTGTTTTTGTACCAGAGGGCATGGATAGGACATTCGCCGAATTAACTTTATCAGAAAAAAATCAAATAGCGCATCGGGCACGCGCGCTAGCTAACTTTAAAAAGTTTGTTCAGGAGTCACAGATTTTTCAGTGTGAATAACCTGGGTAAAAAGTGAAAAAAATAACTTTTCGCATGATATTGAGTCGCAATAGCCGCTGGCTGGTATTGTTTTTCTTGGTTATTGCGTTACACGCAGAGGCTCAATATAGCTACAAAGGGATCGTTACGGATGCAGAAACAGGTGATCCAGTCCCCTTTGCGTCTGTTGGGCTTAGTGGAGTGAATAGCGGTGGAACAACAAATTTCCAAGGCGTTTATTCTTTTCAATCCAAAGTGGCAGCTGATTCGCTTTTCGTTTCCTCCATCGGGTATAATCGGCGTATTAAATTTGTTCCTCGCATAGCAGGCGTTCATACCACCGACTTCCAACTTACTCCTAGTTCATCTGCTTTATCAGAAGTGAAGGTTTATTCTGGTGAAAATCCAGCATTTCGGATTTTGCGATCTGTTCAGGCCAATAAAAATCGAAATGATCGTATTCAACTAACTGCCTACGAATTTGATTCCTATGCCAAAATGGAATTGGATGTTGATAATATTTCCGAAAAATTCAAAGAAAAAAAGGTGATGCGTGACATTTCCTCGTCGGTCAAAAAATTTGAACAGCAGGCGGGCGATGACGGCAAATTGTTGATACCAACCTACATCACGGAAACGGTAAGTAAATTTTACTACCTTGAATCACCTCGGCGGCGGAGAGAGCATATAATTAAGACCAATATCAAAGGGGTAGGCGTGGGGGAAGGCGGCGTGATTTCCCAATTGGTAGGTGGAAATCTAGTGGCCAATTATAACTTTTACCAAAATTTCATCACTTTTTTTGGCAAAGATTTTGCGAGTCCCATTGGCGAACAATGGAAGCAAATTTATAGGTATTATTTACAGGACACAGTCAAAGTAGGAGGACGAATCTGCTATCAAATTGAATTTGAACCTAAAAATCCTGCTGATTTAACCTATACAGGTCAAATGTGGATTGATACCACGCACTTTGCATTAACGCAAATCGATGTCACGGTGGGAAAGGCGGCCAATCTAAATTTTATTGAAAAAGTTAAAATTTCACAGGAACTCGATCAAACTTCGGAAGGCGTATGGATGCCTTCACGTACTCGGTTTTTAGTTGATCTAGAAGAAATTTCAAAGGGTTCTGCAGGTATGCTGTTGAAAATGTATATTTCCAACAAGGATTTTGTGTTGAATAAGCCGCACCCTTTATCATTTTACGACCGCACCTCTGAGGTTGCTGAAGATGCGCGTGAGTCTACACCAGATTACTGGAAAAATGCACGTCATGAGTCATTGAGCCGACAAGATTTACTTGCTTTTTCAATGATAGATTCAGTCAAGTCAGTTCCTGCTGTACGTACTTATGTGGAGATTGCAGATGTTGTGGTCGGAGGCTTTCGGAAGTTTGATGACATGGATGTGGGACCTTATATCTCTGGATTAGCGATCAACCAGATTGAAGGAGCTCGGGTGCGTTTGGGATTTCGGACGAATGCGCAGTTCGATTCGAAATGGATATTTAGGGGCCATGCAAGTTTTGGAACAAAGGATTTAATTCCAAAATATTCGGGTGAAGTCAATTATCTGTTTTCAAAAAGTAAATGGACGGTGGCTGGAATACGGCATAGCTATGATTTGGAACGTGTGGGATTAACGCCCGAGCAGATTGGGGACAACAAGTTATTTTATGCATTTACGCGGTGGGGTTCCTTTTCAGGTGCATTTTTTCGACGTGATTCGGAGGCGTTTTTTTCAACGGAATTCATCCGTGGGTTTCGGTTAACGGGTTCCATGAATATGCGTTCATTCGATCCACTATTCCGTTTTCAGTATCGTTTGCAGCCCGAGTTGGGAGCAGATTCTCCCGTGCAAGATCACTACAATGAAACATTCATTACGCTTGAAGCCCGCTTTGCAAAGAATGAAACTTTTATTTTGAATGGTAACGAGAAGGTAACCTTGGCTACGCGCCGCATACCTGTTATTACGTTCCGCTACCAGCAAGGATTCAAGGGGTTGCTGGGCGGTGATTTCAACTACCATCGATTCACCATTAAGGCATACCAAACATTTCGTGTAGGTAAATTTGGTCGATCAGATTATACCTTATCGGCGGGATACACTCCCTCTAATCTACCCGCACCGCTATTATTCCCACATTTAGGAAATGAGACATTTATGTTTGTGCGCAGTGCATTTTCAACGATGAATTATTTTGAATTTGTCAGTGATAGGTTCGCTTCCTTGCAGTTCAATCATAACTTTGAGGGCTTGTTATTTAATCGCATACCCCTTATTAAGAAGCTAAAATGGCGATTTATTGTGAGTACAAATGTGCTTTATGGAAGTCAACGTTCGTCTAATAGCCAACTTATGCTGGAAGTAAACCGGCCGCTTGCATCTAGGTATACGGATCGTTATGATTTTGATTCATTGGATCCTAAAAAAGCTTTTGTGGAAGTAGGCTATGGCATTGATAATATTTTCAAACTTTTTCGACTCCAAGCATTTCATCGTCTGAGCTATTTAGACCATGGAAATCCAGATCTCTTCCGCTTGATGGGGTCGATTAATTTTCACTTTTAGTGCTGGTTTTGGTATATTATAAAGACCAAAATTTAAACATTTCAAGAACTTTTTTGAACTTCTTGATTTTAGTAGATTAGCGACCTATATTTGAACAAACGCTATTTCGCGCTTTTATTGCCGATTTATGATTTTACTAATTACCGCTTTTTCAATTTTAAGTTATTTGCTTGGTTCGATTCCTACTGCGATTTGGTATGGAAATACGTATCATTCAATTGACATTAGACAACACGGAAGTGGTAATGCGGGGGCTACGAATACATTTCGTGTATTGGGGAAAAAGGCGGGGAGTATTGTTTTATTCGTGGATGCCCTGAAGGGTTTTTTAGCTACAAGTTTGGCATCCGTTCTGTATTACATGCACATTGTGGACTGGCAAACCTGTGTTGCTCTCAAAATCTTTTTTGGCTTTTTGGCCATTATCGGTCACCTGCTTCCCATATTTTGTAATTTCAAAGGGGGTAAAGGTGTTGCAACTACCCTAGGTATGGTTTTGGCCTTGCATCCACAAGCTGCGCTTGCTAGTATTTTAATCTTTTTGCTTGTTTTTGCCATTTCGCATTATGTATCATTGGGTTCCATGGTAGCCTCGGTCTTATTCCCTGTATTGCTCAGTTGGGGCGTTTTTGGTCCAGTGGAACCTCCGATAATTTACTTTGGTATATTTATTGCCACCTTGGTCGTATTTACCCATCGGATGAACATCGTTCGCATATTCAAAGGAACGGAAAATCGCATGTACCTTATCCCCGCGAAGAAGTAAAGCTTGCGTTTATTTTTTTATATTTGTTGATGGAATTTACATTCAATTCCGCCGACAACCCATGAAAAATACACAAGATTTTATACAGGCCAATCACGATCGTTTTTTGGCAGAATTATTTGAATTTTTACGTATCCCTTCGATTTCCGCTGATCCTGCATATGCCAATTCTGTTCGTCAAACGGCTGAATGGGTTGCCAATAGCTTGCGCACAGCGGGAGTAGATCAGGTCCGATTGGAGGAAACGGCTGGTTTTCCCATTGTCTATGGTGAGAAGATGATTGACCCTGCCGCACCTACGGTTTTAGTTTATGGACATTACGATGTGCAACCAGCAGATCCCTTGAATTTATGGGATAATCCACCATTCGAACCCATCATTAAAGACGGCAAAATTTTCGCGCGGGGTGCCTGTGATGATAAAGGGCAGGTTTTTATGCATATCAAGGCCTTTGAGGCAATGCATGCGAGCGGGGAATTAACGTGCAACGTTAAATTTATGATTGAGGGAGAAGAGGAAGTAGGTTCTGATAACTTAGGACATTTTGTGGAAACACATAAAGAGCTGTTGGCCTCCGACGTTATTTTGATTTCGGATACGGCCATCATTGCAAATGACATTCCATCGATTGATGTGGGACTTCGTGGGTTAAGTTACATGGAGGTATCTGTTCAAGGGCCTAACCGTGATTTGCATTCTGGCGTATATGGAGGAGCGGTTGCGAATCCAATTAACATTTTATGTCAAATGATTTCGTCTCTGCATGATGAATTCAATCACATTACGATTCCTGGATTTTATGATGGGGTGCTTGAGCTAAGTGCGGCAGATCGTGCGGCGATGGCGCAAACACCTTTCGATTTAGATGCATATCAAAAGGATTTAGGTATTCAAACCGTATATGGGGAGAAAGGTTATTCAACGATTGAGCGTGCTTCGATTCGTCCTACCTTAGATGTAAATGGTATTTGGGGTGGTTATACAGGAGAGGGAGCGAAGACCGTGTTACCTTCTAAGGCTTATGCGAAAATATCTATGCGTTTAGTGCCTAATCAGAGTTCGGAGGAAATTACACGTTTATTCACAGCTCATTTTTTATCTATTGCGCCCAAAGGAGTTCAGGTGACTGTAAAGGCACATCATGGCGGAGAGGCTTACATCATGCCTACGGATAGCATTGCGTACCAAGCTGCATCGGATGCGCTGGCAACAACTTTTGGGAAAGAACCTGTTCCTACGCGAGGTGGAGGAAGCATACCGATTGTCGCCTTGTTTGAAAAGGAGTTAGGCGTTAAGTCGATATTGATGGGATTTGGATTGGATACAGATGCGATTCACTCGCCTAATGAGCATTATGGCTTATTTAACTTTTACAAGGGAATTGAAACGATTCCACATTTCTTTGCGAATTTGGCAAAATTATCAAACTAACACATGGCGGAAAATTTAACTTTATTGGCCACGGAATCGGCATCTAATTACGAAGATTTAGATAAGCAATCGGTCGAAACGCTTTTGCGCCAAATGAATGCCGAGGATAAAACGGTACCCATGGCTGTTGAAAAAGTCATACCTGCTATTGAGGCATTGGTTAATCAAATTGTACCTCGAATGGAGCAAGGTGGGCGGTTGTTTTACATAGGCGCAGGAACGTCCGGTCGGCTTGGAGTGGTAGATGCTTCTGAATGTCCGCCAACGTACGGAGTGCCTTTTGATCTTGTTATCGGCATTATTGCAGGTGGAGATGGTGCGATTCGAAAGGCGGTGGAAAATGCGGAAGATGACCCTGAGCAGGCATGGAAAGATATGGAAGGTTTTGGTATTGGCCCCTTAGATACGGTGATCGGTATTGCGGCTTCGGGTAGAACGCCGTATGTGGTAGGAGGTTTGAAAGCGGCGAATGCACGTGGAATTTTAACCGGTTGCATTGTTTGTAATGGGGGTAGTGTGATTGCGGCGGAGGCAAACTACCCTGTGGAGGTGTTAGTAGGACCTGAATATGTCACGGGAAGTACGCGGATGAAATCGGGAACAGCTCAGAAATTAGTCTTGAATATGATTTCGACGACGGTGATGATACGTCTGGGAAAAGTGCGTGGGAATAAGATGGTGGATATGCAATTGAGTAATCATAAATTAGTTTTACGGGCGATTCGGATGGTATGCGAGGCTACGGGAGTGGGTGAGGAAGAGGCAGCCAATTTGCTAGAAAAACATGGAAGTGTAAGAAATGCTGTTGATTCTGTAAAAAAGGGATAACAAATTAGATTTAATCCATTAATTTGCATCAATAAATAAGTGTGCGTACTACCAAAATCGATTAACGAATATTACCATATGAAAACTTACTCTAAATTAATTATGACTGTCGCATTCGCTGCGGCTGCATTTGGTTTCGAAGCGAAAGCGGAAGATTTTCCAGCAGATATTAAGCCATTGATGCAAAAGTATACATGTTTTGCATGTCACAAAGTAGATACCCGGTTGGTGGGACCTGCTTACAAAGATGTGGCAAAAAAGAAATATTCAGTAGACAAAATTGTCGCTTTGATTGCAAAGCCTCAGCCGTCTAACTGGCCAGGTTATCCTCCTATGGCACCTATGACTAATGTACCTAAGGAAGACGCAGTAAAATTAGCGAAGTACATTAATTCTTTGAAATAAGAAATAAAGCTCAATTAAATTAAAAGACCTCGAAGGAATTCGAGGTCTTTTTTTATAGATTTTTGATCATCCAGATGTCACATCCATCGTGACCGCTATTGCCTAATGGACCGGGAAGATTTTCAAATCCCAAGTTCTCATAGATGGAAACAGCTTTGGAAAGTTCGGGCATAGATTCCAAATAGACTTGGGTATATCCATTGTCTTTTGCCCATTTCATCGACTTTTCTAGTAATAACTTGCCTAATCCTTTGCCACGTGCGGTACGGTTGACATATAGTTTAACCAGCTCACAGGTTCCATCTGGCAAGTTTTCGGTTGGAAAAATTCCACATCCGCCGATTACTTGGTTGGCATCTAGGGCCACAAAATAGGCAGAGCCTGGTGTGCGAAATAGTTCATATAACGCATCGGTTGTGGGATCAAAGTATACAGTTCCTGGTTTATTCGCGCCAAACTCAGCCAAAGCCGTACGGATAACCTGTGCTAGTGCCTGATTATCCTCTGGTGCGATGGCTCGTATTTGAATAGCCTCCTGCATGTGTGGGATTACTTAGCTTTTTTGTCGGCCTTTTTTGCGGCTGGTTTTTTTACTTCTGTTTCTGCTTTTTCAGCTTTAGGTGTTTTAGCCGCTTTAGCAGGAAAAAGTTCAGGTACGAAAGTAAATAAGATGAGGTACCAATTTAGGATTTTCTTAATATCGGAAGCGAAAACGCGATCTGCATCGTAGTTGGGAACTACGTCTGCGATAACGGCATATAGTTCGGCGTCGTTTGCTTTTTTGGGCTCTAACGGTAATTGGCCATTGAATTTAGCATGGATTTGTAAAAATAAATCCGACAGAGGAAGTGTGCTATCTTGGTGATCGGCCAGATAAAGCGAGATATCTTTTAGTACAGAGATACGCGTTTGGCCGCTAACTACAGATTTCTGCTTGGCTGCGTCGAGGGTTTCGACGATTACACCTGTGCGTGTAGGTTTTAATACTTTAAATAATCCTGGCTTGCCGGAGATATGGGCAACTTCATTCAATAATTCCATGTATGTTTAGCTAATTATGGGGGCAAAAGTATTAAGATTTCCCTACTTTATAGGGGGAAGATTTAATTAATTCATCAATGCTGGCCAAAATTCCTTCTCTGCCTACGTGTTTTTCGGCAGAGGTGATGAAGATTTCGGGAAGTTCGTCCCAGCTTTCAAGTAAGAAATTTTTGTAGGTTTCTACGCTTTCATTCACTTGTTTTTGCGAAAGTTTATCGGACTTCGTAAAAACAATATAAAATGGGATTTCATCTTCGACCATTCGATTCATGAATTCGATATCTACGGCTTGTGGTTTCAGTCGAATGTCCAAAAGCACAAATAAGCACGTTAGATTTTCGCGGTTGATTAAATAATCAAAGATCATTTTCTCGAAGTCACGTCGTTTCTCCTTGCTGACTTTGGCAAATCCGTAACCTGGTAAATCCACCAGATACCATTTGTCATCAATCATGAAGTGGTTAATGAGTTGCGTTTTACCTGGAGTTTGTGATGTTTTCGCCAAACCCTTGTGAAAGGTAAGTGAATTGATCAACGATGATTTCCCCACGTTTGACCGACCAATGAACGCAAATTCAGGGAATCTAGCCGGTGGGCAAGTTTTGTAATCAGTATTGCTTGTAATGAAGCGCGCGGATAGTTGGGCCATAATGGGGCAAAGGTAAGGAAAATAGTCGCTAGTCGCTAGTCGCTAGTCGCTAGTTTAAAATAGATAATAAGTTACGAAATAGGAATCAAAGTAAATTGTATTAAGATTTAGCTTCATTTTATAAAGCTGCTAAATATGAAAATTAAAAAGTTTGAAGATTTACTTGTTTGGCAAAAAGCAATAGATCTTACTGTTGATCTGTATGCTGCCATGGATTTAGTAAATGATTTTGGATTTAAAAATCAAATTCAAAGGGCATCAATATCTATTTCAAATAATTTAGCTGAAGGTTTTTAGCGGGGAAGTGATCGCGATTTTAAGCGGTTTTTATTTATTGCACAGGGTTCATGCAGCGAAGTAAAATCAATGCTTTATGTGGGTGTTCGATTAAATTATTTGAAAAAAGATTCGTACATCTTATTAAATCAGCGTGTTACCGAGATAGGCAAGATGCTTTTTGGTTTATCAAATTCCTTGTCAGATAGTTACACACGAAATTTTAGAAGCTCTACTAGCGACTGACGACTAGGGACTAGCGACTCATCACTCCGGACTAGCGACTAGCGACT
>JACCDL011026320.1_pt1 | contig 15288 bp, 15 predicted proteins | sample 7441931 | NCBI WGS metagenome assembly JACCDL01 (sample SAMN15323437, study PRJNA562643) | freshwater metagenome | isolation source: river surface water | place: USA:Blue River Watershed | collected 2017-08-16 | reverse complement strand
TGATCAGCGTCGATTCCCGATCTGCCACCAGCAGCATGGCCTCAAGCCGGCGCAGCATGCGATCGGTACGCCAGTCCTTGGCCAGTTCAACCGAGGCACGCATCAGATTGCCCTGATGTGTTTCGAGTTTGGATTCGAAGCGTTCAATCAGCGTAAACGCATCTGCGGTGCCGCCGGCAAATCCCGCCAGTACCTTGCCGTGAAACAGCTTGCGCACTTTGCGCGCGGAGCCTTTCATGACCACATTGCCCAACGTGACTTGACCGTCGCCGCCCAGTGCCACTGTCTTACCGCTCCGTACCGAAAGAATGGTCGTGCCGTGAAATTGTTCCATGTCGAATCTCTAAAAAAATGAACTACTGGCGCAGGTCTTTCGGGTGTTCGTCATCCAGTGAAAGCAAACGCGTGAAGCCACAAACGGCATCAGACATATCTGCGCTTCAGGTTTTGCGGGGGATGATTTTCAGTTTCCCATTCCCGCCCACGAGTTCCAGCAAGACTGAGACGAGAAAGCTGGTGTGCCGCAATTCTACCGGTTTGATGCTTGCCAGTTGGTTCAAACCCGTGAGCAGGGGGGCTGCCGCATTGAAATCCACCCGACGCAAGCCCGCACAATCGAGCACCATGCGTTCATGGCATTGTGCCTTGGCGTCTATCTCGGCCAGCAGGGTGTCGACGGGCATGTCGATTGAGGGGGGCATCATGAATGCTTGGCTTGGCCCACCCGCCTTCGCGACATGCAGGGGTGGCTGACTTGAGCGCGGCGACGGCGGCGAAGGTGGCGACATTTCATAGGTAATGCTGTAATCCACGCAGGCCGTTTCATAGTCTGTTGTTGCCCGCATCAGCCAGAGCAGTTCCATCAGCAGGCGCCAGCCCGCATCATCATCATCGCGCCGTCCCGGCTGAATCAGCTCGCGAATTTTATCTGCCAGCTTATCGGCATTTTGCAGATGAACTTCGCATCCCTTGGCTTCCCACGACGCCAAAGTGCGCAACAAGGCGCTGCAACCAGCCAGATCAACCTCGCTTACATTGAGGAAATCAAGACGGAAGCACCAGTGACGGCAGCCCATTTGAAACAGATGATCCAGCATGGCGCCACTGCTGCTCGAGAGTTTGCCGCGGAAGCTCAGTGCCGGCAGTGTGTCAGGCGAGGCATTGGCGGACATGGTTTCAGTACATTGCCAAGGCGGTGGTGATGTTTCGAAGCGCTCTGCATAGGCCAGTGCCTGTCGCTCGAATGCAGCCTGATCTCCTTCGGATTCATGCAGTTCTAATAGCATGCGCCAAGCGAGTTTTTCATCGGTATTGGGTGTTGGCTGGATAGTGGCAGCGGACAGCAGTGCACGTGCGGCTGCGGTCTGACCGCTGCCAAAAAGAATGGCGGCTTCTTCAATCGTTTGCCGAAGATCGCTCACTTGGGCCGATGAAGAGGATTCGGAGCTTGGCGAGGGCAGGCTCGTGCTGAATTCGGCCGACATTTCGTACTCGATCTCATCAATTTTTTTCGAGGTATTGAGTGCCTGCATATCCGGTTGCAATGCCTGTGCCGAAGCATTTCGCACGTGGCGTGTTGCAGTTTTGCCGAATAAGCCGAAGATTTTCACGTTTGATCAGATCGATGGAGAGAAGCGGAGGCAATGTGAGCCACCAAGTCACGCAGCTTGGACCGTAGGAGGTTCGGTTCAAATACGAATCAACGTGCCCGTTGCAATTACAACGACGCGTGTCGCTTTTGTCAAACAGTGCGACATGTGATGTAGGATTTTTTTGACGCCGTATCAGATACCATGAGGTGTGGCTTCTAATACGGCGTATTTTTGCAACTTACTTTCGGGAATGATTTGTTGTCAAAAACGGGTGCGTAGGCCGACCATGAGATTTCTGCCCGGCTGCGGCATGTAGTCTTTCAGCAGCGAAGTCGACAGACGAATTTCTTCATTGAGCAGATTGCGCGCCACCAGGAACCATGTGACATCAGTGGTGCCGTAGCGCTGCACGTAATTGATGCTGGCATCGACGCGAGTATACGCGGGCGTTGTTGTCTCTTCCGAGATGCTGCTGCTGGCGATGCGATTGTGCGCACTTGTATGCAGTACGGAGAGCGATGAGCGCCATTGCGAATCCTGGTAGCCAAAGCTCAGACCGGTGCGTGTCGCTGGTTGCAATGGCAGGTTACCCAAGTTATCCAGTGTGCCGCGCGAAGTGTCGGCGAAGACGCGCCCAAACCAGCCGGGATCGTAATAGTTGTAGCTCAACTCGGCTTCGACGCCGCGCAGGGTGGCGTCGGCTTGGCTGAAGGTGCGATCGAACGCCATGCCATCAGCAGCCCCCAGCACTGCCGTTGAGAGTGAGCCATAGACAAAATCTTTCACTTTGTTCTGAAATACATTTGCCTTCCAGCGTAATGCCTCCGTTGTTTTCTGCAAGGATAGATCAATATTTCTTGAGGTTTCTTTTTTCAGATTGGCATCACCGATGTCATAGGTTTCGGTCGGGTGATGGGCGCCACCGGAATACAGTTCTTCCGCTGTTGGCGCGCGCTGTGCGACCGAAGCCGTGGCGCCAATGCCATAACCTTGTGTGAAGGCCCACAGCACACCAGCGGAATATGACCCCAGATTGAATGATCGTTTGGTATCTGTAATCGGACGCCGCGATACAGATTCCAGACGGCCGCCGAGATTGACCCGCCAGTCACCAAAATCACGCTCCTCCACAATAAAACCCGCCGTCGATTGCGATCGCGTGCGAGGTACCGTCGGGTCATCACCATCAAGATTCAAGGCTTGTACATTCGCATGCTCGGTTTGCAATCCGAATTTTCCGCGCCATCCAGCGATTGGCAAGTGACTTAATTCCCAGCGAGATTCAAAGGACTTGTTACTGAAACGCACATGCGGATCGGTACCCGAGTTTTCCAGTTCCGTGTGACGATAATCCGTCTGTCCCAATTTAATGCGCAAGCCATCGAAGCCCTCAAAGGGTGACTTGATGAAGCTGTCTACATCAAAGCGGGTTTGTGAGAGATCGATTTTGGAGAGCTCATCGCGCCCATGAATGCCATAGACTTTACCCAACTGGGAGAGCGAGGCGCCAATGTGTCCCCAGTCCTGTATCAGCGAGCCACCCACAGCGATATTGTTTTCGCGGTTGCGTGAAAAACCGAGCCTGCCGGTGTCGTTGTTCGCAGCTGTTGCGTCGACCGCACTATTTCCCGGAATGCGATAGTCACCGGCATTCATCACATTGCCATCGACATGCAAACCAATGTTTCCGGCCGATCGATCGGCCGAAAAACTCAGGCCAGTGCCGTGATCCACGGAGCTGTAGCGCAATTCAGATTCGCCCGTCGCGCGTGGTTCAAGCGTGGTGGGTATGCGGTCATTGACGATGTTAACCAGGCCACCGATGGCGCCTGATCCGTACAGCAGTGCCGCAGGCCCGCGCAAGATTTCGATCTGGCGCGCACTCATCATGCCGCTGCCAACAGCATGATCATTGGAGATCGCTGATAGATCACCGGTGCTCATGCCGTTTTGCAGGATCTTCACGCGCGGACCTTCCAGTCCGCGAATAATCGGGCGCGATGAGCCCGTGCTGAATCCCGAAGCATTCACGCCCAGCTCACTGCCCAAAGTGTCGCCGAGCGAGCTGCCGAGTTTGTTGCGCAATTCATCGCCCGAGAGCACCTTGGCGGGCGCCAGAATCATCGCGTTTTCATTCGCACCAAAGGGGTCGGCAGTGACGATCACGGGTGCGAGGCTTTTGGTTTGTTCCTGACTGTGCGCTGTGACCGCGATGCCTGCAACGGCACAGGCGACCGCATGCGCCAGAAAATTCTTGCGTAAGTTCATGCATTTCTCCACTGATGAATGAAGCACACACCGCCTAAGCGAGTTATCGCTGGCGGTGGTCCTGATGCGGGGTCAGGCTGTCAGTGGGGGTGCGCGAGAGGAAAAATGCGCAAAAAAAGCCGGCGCATGGCCGACGGGTGTCAGTGCCAGAGGGGCAAATGAGGGCGCGGGTGCCGCAAAGAGCGTTATAGCAGGTGAATGCAGACCAGCGCCCAGTGTGGCTGCATCAAAAGCGGCACAGGCGCTGGCCGCTTTTTGGTGATCGGCGACGCCAGCTTTTGCGATCTCGATGCGGGTCGCTTCATTCCGACCGTCCGCGTGTGCAATCGCGTGCGCATAGCCGAGCCACTGTGTCAGCAGCAGGCTCAGCATCAGCATCATGCTCATAAAAGCAGCAGGGCGATGCATTTTTCGACGGGTTGGCACGGGTAATGACATGCGTTAGGCGAATTGAATGACAAAATCACAAGGAGATGATCACCGGATACTACCGCATACCGGAAGCGATTGTCACCACGGGCATTGCTGCGCAGCAGCGAATGCGGATAAAACTGGCTCAGTATCGGTGCTGAGAAGGGCGGCCCGGCCGGTTCGAGCCGGGCGCATCATCGCGCGGATGAATCAGTCGCCGTAAAGCTTTTGTTTTAGCTCGCGTCGCTGCTGAGCTTCGAGAGACAGGGTTGCCGTCGGGCGTGCCAACAGTCGCGGAATCCCGATGGGCTCACCGGTTTCCTCGCACCAACCATAGTCACCGGAATCAATCGACACCAGCGATTGCTGAATTTTCTTGAGCAGCTTGCGCTCGCGATCACGGGTGCGAAGCTCGAGCGCGTGCTCTTCTTCAATGGTGGCGCGATCTGCCGGATCCGGCACCAGCACGGTTTCGCGCAGATGCTCAGTGGTCTCGCCTGCGTTTTTCAGTAAATCTTTTTCGAGCTGCTGGAGGCGCGCTTTAAAAAAAGCGAGCTGGGCAGGATTCATGTAATCCTTCTCGCCCATTGCGAGAATTTGCTCTTCGGTGAGATGAGCGCCGTCGATGCCGGCGGTCTTTGAGGTTTTTGTATTGGTTGCCACGTCAGTTGCTCTCGTTGCTGCGAATCTGTGAATTTTACCCATCGTCCGTGCAGCGAAATTGTGGCTGCGCAGGGACTTTGGGCCGTGGTTCCGGGTTGTCTCCATCAAGCCTTGGAACCTGACTCCTTGGATAACTGAAGCGGTAGGTTCTCAAGCTCTACCCGGCTGAAACCGGCGGCTATTTTAATCGTATTGCCCGGCCACGGGACAAGCTTTGCATGATTTTTAAGGGATTTCGTATTGAAGACCATATCAATCCGCTGGAAACCTTACCAACTTTATACCAGACATTGCTCCAGACCCTCGATAAAAATCCCTTTCGGCAAGTTTTGTCCAATAAAAACGATTTTGCTGCCCCGCGTCTCGGCCTCTGCCCACTGCCCGCCCAGATCGCTGCCCATGGTCTGATGCACGCCCTGAAAGATCACCTTGCGGGATGCGCCTTCCATCCACAGCACGCCTTTGTAGCGCAGCATGCGCGGACCGTAGACTTTAATCAGACTGCCAAGAAATTCTTCGAGCCGACCCGGATCAAACGCGCGATCGCTGCGAAACACAAATGCCGCAATGTCATCCGTGTGGCTGCCACCGTGATGATGCGCATGATCATGATCATGGTCGTGGTGATCACAGTGATCATCGCAGTGATGCTCATGATCGTGTGATTCGGCTTTCAGAAAATCCGGATCAATATCAAGACGTTCATTGAGATTGAAGCCGCGAATATCCAGGATTTCCGCGATGGCTACCTTGCCGAAATCTGCGTGCAACAAGGGCGCGCGCGGATTCATGCGTTTGAGTCGCGTTTCGAGCGCCATGACTTGATCGGGCGTCACCAGATCTGTTTTTGATAGCAGCATGCGATCGGCAAAGCCCGCCTGTCGCTGCGCCTCTTCATAGGTATCAAGCTGGTGCATCGCATGACTGGCATCGACTACCGTGATCACGCCATCGAGCAGATAGTCGGTTGCGATTTCTTCATCCATGAAAAAAGTCTGCGCCACCGGGCCAGGGTTCGCCAAGCCCGTGGTCTCGATCACCACGCGATCGAATTGCAAGGTGCCGTCTCTGCGCTTGCGTGCCAGTTCGCCCAAAGCGGTAATCAGATCGCCACGCACGGTACAGCATACGCAGCCATTGTTCATCTCGACGATTTGTTCATTGCTGTCGCGTACGAGAATTTCATTGTCGATGTTTTCTTCGCCGAATTCATTTTCAATAACAGCAATTTTGTAACCATGCGGCTCATGCAGAATGCGATTGAGCAGCGTTGTTTTTCCAGAGCCTAAAAAGCCGGTGAGTATCGTAGCGGGGATGAGAGACATGATTTGCGTTTTTTTCCTGAGGTGTGAGTGTGGCCCTTGAAAGGCGCCACCTATGCGTGTAACTTTATTTCTGTTTTTTTGCGCGAGGATGGGCAGCATCATAGACCTGTGCCAGTCGCTGAAAATCCAGTGAAGTGTATACCTGTGTCGATGCAATCGACGAATGTCCCAGCATTTCCTGTACTGCCCGCAGGTCGCCTGAAGATTGCAGCACATGTGATGCAAACGAATGTCTTAGTACATGCGGATGCACATCGGCCGGTATGCCCAGCGACTGCGCCAGCGCTTTGATACGTGTCTGCACAGCGCGAGGTGTGATGCGCCGACCGCGCGCAGTGATGAACAGCGCATGGGGATCGACAGGCGTCGTTGGCTTGGCGATCGTATCGCGCACGTCCAGCCATTGCCGTAGCGCGGCGATGGCGGCGGCACCGACCGGCACGCTGCGGCGTTTGCTGCCTTTGCCGGTCACGGTGACTTCGCCGGCATCAAAGTCTATCCAGCCGGCCGACACATGTGCAGATGCTTTTACGTACTGCCTGTCTAGCGAAGTGAGTTCAGATACGCGCAGCCCGCTGGAGTACAGCAGCTCGAACATGGCCTGATTGCATAAACGATAGATCGGATCTTCTCCAGCATCGCTTTGTTCGGCTTTTGCCGATACCAGCCGCACTGCATCGTCCACACCCAGCGCCTTGGGCAGGGTTTTTGCACGTTTCGGGGCTTTCACGCCATCGGTGGGATTGGCGCGCAGGGTCTGTTGTTGTGCCAGCCATTGATAAAAACCGCGCCAGGCAGAAAGTTTGCGCGCAATCGAGCTGCCCGAGAGGCCGCGTGCATGCAGCTGACTTGCAAAACGACGGATGTCGATCTGGGTGAGCGCCGCTAATGCGGCACTCGATTTTTCTGCCGACAGAGATTGCAGTTGATGAAGATCGCGACGATAACTGTCCAGCGTGTGATCAGAGAGTTTGCGCTGGGTCTGCAGGTAACGCAGGTAGGCTGCAATCTGTTCCGTATCGCCCGAAGTGCTCACGGAATCAGTCAACCAGTCCTTCCAGCACCGCACTCGCAGTTTCTCCGATGCGCGAGAGCACATCGGTGGCCATGTCGCTGCTGAATCGTTGCGCATCCGACGATGCCAGCACCAGTAAACCAATGCTTTGCTCGCTGTCAGGTTTGCGCAAGGGAATCAGCGCTGCGGATTGCATCGCAGCGGCATTGGCCAGCCATGCAAGCCCAGGCTTGCCACTCGCTGCTCCGCAATACGGTGCCTTGAGCTGATCGGCGAACGCACGCGCATCGCCGGCATCGGTGCAGTGGTCCCAGAGTCGCAGGGTGGCTTCAGGCAGATCGAAGGTATTTTTCAATGTTTCCGCGACAGCCTCTCCAAGATCGTTGGCGTCTTGAGAACGCCACAGCTGCAAGGTCCATTGATGGAAGTTGGCGATGATGGCGTCATTGTCTTTGGCGATGCGCGTCAGATTGGAGAGCTTTAATTCCAGTTGCCGAATTTTTTCTCGCAGCACTTCAACCTGACGATCCTGCAGGGATATCGTGCGACCACCGAGTGCCGAGCTCAGCTTCAGGCTAGCTGTGAACTCGGGGTTGTCTTCGAAAAATTCTGGATGCTCTGTGAGGTAGTCGGCGACCGCTTGAGCGTCTGTGTGTTCAGTCATGAGTTTGAAAGGTATTCAATAATGAAAACGGCACTGATGCACGATCAGATCATCACCCAAGGTTTCGAGTACCAGCCGGTGCTCGGGGGCGATTTTGAACGACATCAGCGAAATTAATCCGAATTCTAGCCGGGTATGACCCAGGTCTGGCAGTTTCTCGCCAGCAGCCAGGCGATCAAGCAGTTTTTCCAAGCGTACGGCCATTGCAGGCTGGGATTGGCGCCAGTACGCCAGATCTTCGCGCGCATGCAGTGTCAGCCACAAACTCATTTCGTGTCGTATCGGCTGAGATGCTCGGCGCGCAGCTGTTGCAGACTTTGCTGCAGGCGCTCTTCATTGAGCGAAGTCGCCAGCAGATGTGCCGTCTCCTGCAAAGCGCGCCAGCCTGCTTCGGTAACGAGCATCAGGTTTTCACCCGAATCACGGGCGATCAGGACTTCTTCGGCTTCTGCCATGTCCAGAATGTCATCGAGTTGGGCGCGAAGCTTGCTAACGGTAAAGGCTTGCATGATGGCAGTGCGAAAAATGACGTGATGATCTGCTACTCGATTGGAGCTAATCGCTGCATTTTACCCGCGTACTTGCGTTGCAAGTGCTTTCAGGCAAGGCGCCCAAATAAAAAAGGGTACCCGAAGGTACCCAAGGTATTACAGAGGAGATTAAATTCGCAGAAGAAGATCTGCAGGCTGGCTGACAGCCTTATCCGTCGTTCGTCACTTGACTGCAATGACGAGCAACGAATTCTTTGCGGGCATCAAGCCCGAATTGATCAGAATGTGTGGCGAACACCCAGGTTGATTGCTCTATCGCCTGAGCCGGGTTCGGAGTTGTTGCCGACTGTGTAGAGAACGCCACCCCGCTTGTTATCAATGGTTGCCCACGCTGCATAAAGATTGGTCCGTTTAGACATTGCGTAGGTGTAACCGAGGCCGAATTGGCTGGCGTCCAGGTTCGAAGCAGAGCGACCATCTTTGTTGATGTAGGAAGCGATAAAGGTGTGATTGCCAACAGGGACGCTAACGCCTATGAGAAGATCTCTGCTCTTTCCAACACCACTAACTTGTAAGTCATTATCCGAATACGCGGCGAATACTTTGGCGACTTCAAACTTGTAATTGGCAGCCAGCATAGTGCTGGTGTTATCCGTCGTGCCGGTTGATGAGTCATTAGCGCGGTGGTGAGCAAGACGAACATTCAATGTGCTGTCGCTGTAACCGATAGAGCCGCCGACGTTCCTGCTCGCTCTGTCGGCCCCTGCAGTGCTTTCCCCAAAACCGTAGGCCACTTCAGCCGACACACCCGAGAAAATCGGCGATGCATACTTCACAGCGTTGTCCATCCGAATACCGCTAGTAGGGATCAGGTTCTGTGCGTTACCAGCAAGGCCGCTGGCGAACGGATCGGCGACCCCATTGAGGGTCAGGAAGAAAGGTGTGTATTGCCTCCCCAACGTGAGCGTGCCGGCATCGCTTTGGAGACCGATAAAGCTTTGGCGGGCGAATGCGAGATTTCCTTGATTGAAACCACTCTTGTCGGCAGCGATACCAGTTTCAAGCACGAACAAGGCTTTCATATTATTGCCAAGATCTTCAGTGCCCTTGAAACCGAGACGTGTGCCCGATTGCGCGCCACTGGTGATTTTATCTATCGATCCTGCAGTGCCGCCGCTTTCACCAACGAAGCCCATATCCACAATCCCGTAAGTCGTCAGCGACTGGGCGTTTGCAGAGCCTGCAAATGCGCTTGCACAGGCCAGCGCTATGAGTGACTTTTTCATTTTTCCATCCCCAAATGTTCAGTTGTGTCGAGTTTTGAAAATCCGAGCGAGTCGGATGGGGGGACATTAATTTCTAAAATAGAAACAACACGAAGTTTGGCCATCGCCGGTTTTCAAGCGCCGGCAAAACTCGCCTAATCACTCAACACTGTTGTTTTATTCGCACTAGTTGCCGTTGACGCCACCTCACTGAACGGCGCAAAGTTAAGTTTTTGTTTTGATAACTTTGTGAGCGCGGATTTCAGGCTTGTGAGGCCTTTGGGCTGTTGCACAAGCGCCACTCCGAGCGCGTGTTTCATCTGTTACTGCGGGTGATTCGGCGTTCAAACGGTGGAAATCTGCCGATCCGGACAGACAGGATTTATGGCAAATCGAGAGGAATTACTGATCATTCGTTCTGCGCGCTCCGGGCAGGCGCACGCGCAACTGGCGCTGGGCAAGCGTTATTTGTTCGGGGGTTCGGGTTTGCCGCAGAGCCATGCGACTGCCCTGCATTGGCTGGAAAAAGCGGCCGAGCAAAACATGGCCGATGCCTGGTTTTTGATCGGCGAGCATGTGCCTTTCGAGATCGCGCAGCAGTCGTCCGATCCCCTGGGTGTGGCGGTCTGGTACGAGCGCGCCTTCGAAGGCGGCATGGCCAAGGCGGGGCTCATCCTCGCCATGCTGGTTTTTGCTTCGTGGTCGAGAGCGGATCAATTACTGCGTCAGAAAGCCATGCGCGCGCTGCAGGCCGCTGCCGAATCGGGGCTGGCAGACGCGCAATGGCTTCTCGCGCAGCAGCTCGGTATCGCCGATGTGGTTGCGCAGCCCAAACCCGCAGAGCTTTCGCCCGCAGCAAAGACGAGACGCAGCGGAGCGATTGAATGGTCATCGCGCGCGGCCAGAGGCGGCATCATGCCGGCGCAACGCGCAGTTGCCGACTACTTTTGGGGCTTGGGCGATTACCTGAAATTTTTGTTCTGGGCTTTGCCCATCGCACAAACTATCGAACGGCGCGCTGGTACTGGTGCTCGCCGCTGCCAGATCGAGCGGTCTCAGCTGGACTTGCTCAGACGTTGTGCAAACGCTTTGCTGCTTACCAAAGATCCAAACAGTCAACTCATCGAGCGCTATATGAAGCTCGCGGCCGAGGGTGGAGACAGCGCAGCCCAGCTGTCGTATGGGGTATGGATTGCGCGCATGGATGAGAGCGGTCATCGCCTGCCATCTGTACCCGGCGTTGCTCACTACAAGAAAGCGATACGCTGGCTATCGCTGGCGGCTGATCAGGGAGTTGCAGCCGCCTGGTATGCGATGTCGCGCATCTATCTGAAGCCCGAGTTTTCTCGTCGCAGCATCACCGAGGCGCGTCGCTATCTCGAGATGGCCGCCGTCACTGGCCATGTGCGTGCGCAACTTGAACTAGGCCTAGTCGCGTGGCGTTCGCGAAAACTGGAAAAGGGCTCTGATATCCGTGCGGTCTACTGGTTGCAAAAGGCGGCAGGCTTTGGTAATCGCGAGGCGAAATCGCTGCTGGAACGTATCGCACCGCCTGCACGCAAAGCCGAATGGGCTCATGCTGCGCGTGCCGTGTTCAGTCGCGATACGAGCAATCAGTATCCGTTTTTGGCTGCGCGTGTCGAGTTGGGCTATTGGTTCGGTCTGACACGTGCGGAGGCTTTACTGATCGACATTGAAGCGGCCGATCATGGGCATTGTCTCGAAATTGACATTCGAGATCAGCATCCGCGCAGTCGTCGTCGTTTGGTGCAGATCGTCACGGGTGATCAGCGCGCTGCGCTTGATCGAGTCGCTCGCATGTTTGATGCTGTTGAAGCGAAAGGCGTCGCGGGGCAGGAAGGTAATTACCGCCAACGCTTGTATCGGTTCCGCAGCCTGATGACGCAGTGCCGCTATCAACGTGGCGCTAGTCCTGCCACCTGATACTGGGTCATGCAGGCGTCGTCCCCACCCACGATCAGATGTCGATCGTGCCTTCAAATACGCTGACCGCCGGTCCGGTCAGCATCACGGAACTTTGCTCACCATCCCAGGCAATCGACAACTCGCCACCCCGCGTGGTGACAGCGACGGGACTATCCAGCAGTCCGAGCTGTATGCCAGCTACAACCGCAGCGCAGGCGCCCGTGCCGCAGGCCAGTGTTTCGCCTGCACCTCTTTCAAAAACGCGCAAACGAATGTGCTGCCTGTCCATCACTTGCATGAAACCGGCATTCACTCTGCGGGGAAAGCAAGCATGATTTTCGATCACAGGACCGTCTTCCGACACCGCAGCGGTATCGACATCATCGACCAGTTGCACTGCGTGCGGATTGCCCATCGATAAGACTACAAAATTCTGCAGATCGGCCCCTATGGGAATATTCCAAAGGGTGGCTGCGTGCTGCGGTTTGCTGGCCAGGCCAGCAGGGTCGAAAGGTACGCACTCCGGATCAAATACTGGCGCGCCCATGTCGACCGTGATACGACCATCATCCTCCAGCCGTGGGCGGATCACGCCTGACATGGTTTCCACGCGAATTTCGCGATGTTCGGTCAGACCTTTTTCAACAACAAATTTTACAAATGCCCGTGCCCCGTTGCCACATTGCTCTACCTCGCCACCATCGGCATTAAATATCCGATAGCGAAAATCAACGCCCGGCATTGTGGGTTTCTCAACAACCAATATCTGGTCAGCACCTACGCCAAAGCGTCGGTCAGCGATATCGCGCCATTGATCGCTGGTGAGATTAACTGTTTGATTGATTGCATCAATCACCACGAAATCATTACCAGCACCGTGCATTTTTGTGAATCTGAGTTTCATGCATCTTCTCTCTTTGTCAATCACCCGGAGTATCGTACACGCCCGCCATGCCTTCGGGCCGTGTCTTGAATCGTTTGTGTGACCAGAAATATTCCGAGGGCGCTTCCAGCACGCGTGCTTCGATGAACGTATTCATGCGTGCGGTAGCTGCTTCAATGTCGGCGCCCGGATAGTCATCCCAGGGGGGATAGAAAATCACTTGCCAGCCCTCGTAGTTCGGCAGAAATCGTGTCACGACAGGAATTACCTGACCATCGGTTGCCATGGTCAGCCTTGCGGGCGCTGTCAAGGTCGCTGCCGGCACACCAAAAAAAGCTACGAAGACAGAATCGCGACGACCGAAATCCATATCAGGCAGCATCAGAAACGGGCGACCGTCACGCATTGCACGAATAATGGGTTTGATGCCCGCCTGTCGTGAGATCAGATTACGTTCATCGGGTGTAAATCGTAGCCGGCCTTTGCGCAGTGCTTCGTTGAAGACGCGATTGCGCTGCGGCGTATACATCGAGCATGCCGGTCCTGCCATCGTGATGGCAACGCCCGCGACTTCAAGGCAAACGAAATGAGGACACAGAAAAATCGTTGGCCGCGCTGCCGAAATCGTTGTGGGTACGGCCGGCACAATCTGTATCAATTTTTTCAGCCGCTCCGGCGATGCCCACCACAGAATGCCGCGCTCCAGCACGCTCCGCGCATAGCCTTGAAAATGAGCGCGTGCAATGCGCAGGCGCTCCTGATCGTCGAGATCGGGAAGGCAGAGCCGGAGATTGGTCAGTGCAATGTGACGCCGATGACGCAGCAGTACGAACAGCAGGCTACCCACACCTTTGCCGATGCGGCCCAATATTGGCAGTGGCAGCCAATGCAGCAGCCACATCAACGCCAGCATCGCCCTCATGGGGCCTCTCCGGCGAGTGATGATGACGAGGCCGCACCCTTGTAGCGGTTGTAGCTCCAGAAGTATTGCGATGGACAGCGCGCGATCAGCTGCTCCATTGCGGCATTGATCATGCGTGCCTGCTGTTCGGGTGTACCCGCCAGTCGTTCATCAAAACGCACAAAATGAATCGCATAGCCTCTGCCGAAGGATAGGCGCTCGGCATAGGTCAGCACCACCAGTGCCTGACTCATTTGATGCATTTTCGCCGGCAGTGTCATCGTGTACGCGGGCCGACCGAAGAAGGTGGTCCAGACGCCTTCGCCTGCACCCGGCACCTGATCTGGCAGCAGACCAATTGCACCGCCAGCGCGCAGCGTCTTCAGGAGCGTGCGCACGCCTGACAAGTTAGCGGGCGCCAGCGTCAGGCCTTCGCGCGCGCGCGCTTGTTCGACCAGAGGCTTGAGCAATGGCTTGCGCGGCGGGCGGTACAGCGCGGTAAGCGGCGCACGACTAGCAATAGCCTGCGCAATGATTTCAAAGCAGCCCAGATGCGGTGTCAGAAAGATCACACCCTGACCATCATCGAGCGCCGATTGTGCAATCGACCAGTCATGCAGCACAGCGCTCTTCAGCACGCGCGCGGGTCTCGCGCACCAGATGAAAGGCAGCTCGAATACATTTTTGCCGGCTTCGATAACGGCGGATGCCAGCAAATGCGGATAGCCTGCATGCGCGAGATTGTCGCGAAGACGGCGTCTGTAAGAGGGTGAGCACGCGTAAACCACCCAGCCAGCGACCGCACCCAGCGCATGCATCAAGGGCAGCGGCAGCAGGGAAAGGAGTTGAAACAGACGGAGCAACATTGGGAGGCGATGCGGAGATTTTGCTGAATTGAGGCAAGTTGCGTAAAATAGCACGAAGTCGTACCCGCCGAGTTAATAGACAACTTGCGAGGCGGTTTAAAAATTTCGCTAAAGCGTCGCAGGTTCACCTGGTTGACCGCGACACTATGTTCAATGTTTTTCAGGGAGCTTGCATGTCAAACGATTACCTTTTCACGTCCGAGTCTGTATCAGAAGGCCACCCGGACAAAGTATCCGATCAGATTTCCGATGCGATTCTCGATGCGATTCTCGAGCAGGATCCGCGCGCTCGCGTCGCTGCCGAAACGCTTTGCAATACTGGTTTGGTGGTGCTGGCCGGTGAAATCACCACCACCGCCAACGTTGACTACATCAAAGTCGCGCGCGACACACTCAAATCCATCGGCTACGACAACACCGATTTCGGCATCGACTACAAAGGCTGTGCCGTCATGGTCTGCTATGACAAGCAGTCACCGGACATCGCGCAGGGTGTTGATGAAGGCAAGGGCATGGACCTCGATCAGGGCGCTGGTGACCAGGGTCTGATGTTTGGTTATGCATGCAACGAAACGCCTGAGCTGATGCCTGCTGCGATCTATTACTCGCACCGTATCGTCGAGCGCCAGTCGCAATTGAGCAAGGATGGTCGTCTGCCCTGGCTGCGTCCGGATGCGAAATCGCAGGTCACGCTGAAATATGTCAATGGCAAGCCGGTCGGTATTGACACCATCGTCCTCTCCACCCAGCACGCGCCCGAGATGGAGCACAAGCAGATCGAGGAAGCGGCGATCGAAATGATCATCAAGCCCGTCGTGCCCAAGGAGTGGCTGAAGGACACGCGCTTCCTGATCAACCCCACCGGTCGTTTCGTCATCGGTGGTCCGCAGGGTGATTGCGGTCTTACCGGCCGCAAGATCATTGTGGACACCTACGGCGGCGCCTGCCCCCACGGTGGTGGTGCGTTCTCGGGCAAGGACCCCTCCAAGGTGGACCGCTCGGCAGCCTACGCCGCACG
>JACCDL010481077.1_pt1 | contig 15289 bp, 7 predicted proteins | sample 7441931 | NCBI WGS metagenome assembly JACCDL01 (sample SAMN15323437, study PRJNA562643) | freshwater metagenome | isolation source: river surface water | place: USA:Blue River Watershed | collected 2017-08-16 | reverse complement strand
GTGCTCCTTCCTGGGCGGCATGCGCGCGGTGACCTGGACCCAGGTGGCCCAGTACATCGTGCTGATCGTGGCCTACATGATCCCGGTGGTGTGGCTGTCCGTGAAGCAGACCGGCGTGCCGGTGCCGCAGGCGGTCTATGGCTACCAGCTGGAGAAGGTCACGGCGGCCGAGAAGCGCCTGACCGATGATCCCAAGGAAAAGGAAGTGCGCGACATCTTCGCGCAGCGTTCCGCTGCCCTGGCCGAGAAGCTCAAGGACCCGGCCGCTGCGCTGGCTGCCGACAAGGACGCCGCGACCAAGAAGGTCGAGGAGCTCAAGGCGGCCTCTGCGCCTGCCGCCGACATCGCGGCTGCCGAGAAGGCCCTGGCCGCCCTGCCCAAGGACGCTGAAGCCGCCAAGAAGGCCTGGACCGCCGCCAAGGCGAGCGCGGACACCAAGTCCCGCCCGCTCAACGGCATGCCCAAGCACGCGCAGCAGTATGCGGGCGACCCGAATGGCGATGCCAAGGCCCAGGAGGCCTACGACACCTCGCGTCGTAACTTCCTGGCGCTGATCTTCTGCCTGATGGTGGGTACGGCAGCCCTGCCGCACATCCTGATGCGCTACTACACCACGCCCAGCGTGAAGGAAGCGCGTGAGTCGGTGACCTGGTCGCTGTTCTTCATCTTCCTGCTGTACTTCACTGCGCCTGCCCTGGCGGTGCTGGTCAAGTATGAGGTGTTCAACGTGCTGGTGGGAACGCCCTTCGACAAGCTCCCCGTCTGGATTGCGGCGTGGGCCAAGGTCGACCCGTCGCTCCTGAGCATCTCGGACATCAACAAGGACGGCATCTTCCAGCTCAACGAGATGAGCATCGGCGGCGACATCATTGTGCTGGCGACCCCCGAGATCGGTGGGCTGCCGTACGTGATCTCCGGCCTGGTCGCGGCGGGTGGTCTGGCTGCGGCGCTGTCCACCGCGGACGGCCTGCTGCTGACGATCGCCAACGCGCTGTCGCACGACCTGTACTACAAGATGATCGACCCGAACGCTTCCACGGCCCGCCGTGTGACGATCTCGAAGGTCCTCCTGCTGGTCGTGGCTCTGGCAGCGGCCTACGTGGCGGCGCAGAAACCGGCGGACATCCTGTTCCTGGTCTCGGCGGCGTTCTCGTTCGCGGCAGCGTCGTTCTTCCCGGTGCTCGTCCTGGGCATCTTCTGGAAGCGCGCCACCGGCGCCGGCGCCTGCCTGGGCATGATCGCCGGCCTGGGTATCACCGCCTATTACATGATCATGAACCAGCCCTGGCTGCGTGGCGTGTTCGGCGTGACCTCCCCGGTGGACCTCTGGTGGGGCATCCAGCCGATCTCGGCGGGTGTCTTCGGCGTGCCGGTCGGCTTCGCGGTGGCCATCCTGGTCAGCCTCGTGACCCCTGCACCCAGCCAGAAGATCCAGGAGCTGGTGGAGCACGTCCGCTACCCGAACCTGAAGTCTTCCTGATCCTTCCTGGCCGGTTCGCCGGTCAGGATGATCCAACGACCGGCAAGCCTCGCGCTTGCCGGTTTTTTTTCGTCATCTGACACCGCGATCCGGAACGCAGGCTTCGGGTTTACCCTTTAGTTGTCAGGTCTCATTCAGCTCTGCGCAAGGCTGGGTTGGATTCGAGCAAGTGTAGGGTCAGAACCCCCGCGAAGAATGGGGTTTCTTGTCCAGTTCGGACATGGCCCATTACAGGAGACAGACAACATGGCCAATCCCGCAGAGTCGCGGCCGATGACGCCCGAGGAAAAGAAGGTCATCTTCGCCTCGTCGCTCGGTACCGTTTTCGAGTGGTACGACTTCTACCTTTACGGATCGCTCGCCGCGATCATCGCCAAGCAGTTCTTCTCGGGACTGGACCCCAACGCCGCCTTCATCTTCGCGCTGCTGGCGTTTGCTGCGGGCTTCATCGTGCGCCCCTTCGGCGCGCTGGTGTTCGGCCGCCTGGGCGACATGATCGGCCGCAAGTACACCTTCCTGGTGACCATTCTGATCATGGGTGTGTCCACCTTCGTCGTGGGCATCTTGCCGAACTACGCCAGTATCGGCGTCGCCGCACCGATCATCCTGATCGCGCTGCGCATGCTGCAGGGTCTGGCCCTGGGCGGTGAGTATGGCGGTGCCGCGACCTATGTCGCCGAGCACGCCCCGCACGGCCGCCGTGGCGCCTACACCGCCTGGATCCAGACCACCGCGACGCTGGGTCTGTTCCTGTCGCTGATGGTGATCCTGGGCACCCGCACCGCCATCGGCGAGGCCGCCTTCGCCGATTGGGGCTGGCGCATCCCCTTCATCGTCTCCATCCTGCTGCTCGCGATCTCCGTCTGGATCCGCCTGTCGATGAATGAATCGCCGGCCTTCCAGAAGATGAAGTCCGAGGGCAAGACCTCCAAGGCGCCGCTGTCCGAATCCTTCGGCCAGTGGAAGAACCTGAAGATCGTGCTGCTGGCCCTGTTCGGCCTGGTGGCCGGCCAGGCCGTGGTCTGGTACTCGGGCCAGTTCTATGCCCTGTTCTTCCTGACCTCGGTCCTGAAGGTCGACGGCGCCACCGCCAACATCCTGGTGGCCCTGTCGCTGATCATCGGCACGCCCTTCTTCGTGGTGTTCGGCGCGCTGTCCGACAAGATCGGCCGCAAGCCCATCATCCTGGCGGGCCTGGCGCTGGCCGTGGTGACCTACTTCCCGCTGTTCAACATGCTGACGAACGCGGCCAACCCCGACCTGGCCGCCGCGCAAGCCAAGAACAAGATCGTGGTGACGGCTGCCGCCGGTGACTGCTCCTTCCAGGGCAACCCGGTCGCCCGCGAGATCGACTTCACCAAGTCCTGCGATATCGCCAAGCGCTTCCTGGCGCAGAACTCCGTGAGCTACGACAACGCCGTGGCTGCTGAAGCCGGCCCGGCCAAGATCAAGATCGGCGAGAAGGAGATCGTGGCGCCCGTCGCCAAGGTCGTGAACTCCAAGTTCGACGAGGACAGCGCCAAGGCCATCGCCGCCTTCAAGAAGGAAGTCTCCGAGGCGCTCAAGGAGGCGGGCTACCCCGCCAAGGCCGACCCGGCCAAGGTGGACAAGGTCACCATCGTGATCATCCTGTCGATCCTCGTGATCTACGTGACCATGGTGTACGGCCCGATCGCCGCGATGCTGGTGGAACTGTTCCCGACCCGCATCCGCTACACCTCGATGAGCCTGCCCTATCACATCGGCAACGGCTGGTTCGGCGGCCTGATGCCCACGATCGCGTTCGCGATGGTGGCGCAGAACGGCAACATGTACTATGGCCTGTGGTATCCGATCGTGATTGCCGCCGTCACCTTCGTGATCGGCCTGCTGTTCGTGCGTGAGACCAAGGACGTCGACATCTACGCCGACGACTGATCCTGCAATTTTGAAACCGTTGGAGAAATTGGCATGTGGAAAATCGTTGTGGGCTTCGTCGTGTTTGCGGCCCTGGCCATGTTCGTGATCATCAAGGGCGGTGACAGCCTGGACATGAGCGGGGAAAAGCACGACGCGGGGTCTGCCGACTCCCACAAGCCGGCGGCCGCGGCCTCTGCGCCTGCTTCCGCAGGGCCCGCCGCATCGGCTGCCTCGGCTGCCAAGTAATCCAGGGCTCCTGACAACCGCGCCGCTTCCTTCGGGGGAGGGCGCGGTTTTCTTTTTGGGTGCAAACCAAAGACCCAAGCCTTGATCTCCCTTCGCTGCGCTCAGCGCGGACCGATCCCTAGAATGTTTGGCCTTCACTGTGAAAGACCGGCTGTATGACCCAGGGATTGATCCGCATCCGCGGCGCCAGGCAACATAACCTGAAGAACCTCGACCTCGACCTGCGCACCGGTGAACTCACGGTCGTCACCGGCCCGAGTGGATCGGGCAAGTCCAGCCTGGTTTTCGACACCCTGTACGCCGAGGGCCAGCGCCGTTATGTGGAGACCTTCTCCGCCTACGCCCGCCAGTTCCTGGACCGTATGGACAAGCCCGCGGTCGACCGTGTCGAGGGTGTGCCGCCTGCCATCGCCATCGACCAGACCAACCCGGTGCGTTCCTCGCGGTCCACCGTCGGCACGATGACGGAGCTCAATGACCACCTCAAGCTCCTGTTTGCCCGCGCCGCGCAGCTCTTTGACCGCCAGACCGCGCAGCCCGTGCGGCACGACTCGCCCGAGACCATCTACGCGCAGCTCAAGGCGCGCACCCAGGCCGACGACCCGCGCCTCGTGATCACCTTCCCGGTGGAACTACCCGCCAGCACCACGCCCGAGGAGGTGGAGCAGTGGCTGGCGGCCAGCGGCTTCACGCGGGTGCAGGCGCAGCGCGAGGTGGCCACGCCCACCGGACCCCGTCAGGTGCTCGATGTCGTGGCCGACCGCCTGCGGCTGCAGGGCGCGGAAAAGATCCGCGTCATCGAGGCGATCGAAGTCGCCCTCAAGCGCGGCGCGGGCCGCCTCGCGGTCTACGCGCAGACGGGCGAGGACGCGTGGGAGGTCTGGAAGTTCTCCACCGGCCTGCATTGCCCGGACAGCGACATCCGCTATGCCGACCCCTTGCCCTCGATGTTCTCCTTCAACAGCGCGGTGGGCGCCTGCGAGGCCTGCCGGGGCTTCGGGCGCGTGATCGGGGTCGACTGGGGTCTGGTCATTCCGAACGACAAGCTCACGCTGCGCGCCGGCGCGATCAAGACCATCCAGACGCCCGCCTGGGCCGAGGCCCAGGACGACCTGATGCGCCACGCCGAGGCGGCCGGCATCCCGCGCGACACGCCCTGGTACAAGCTCACGCCCGAACACAAGGCCTGGGTGCTCGATGGCACACCCGGCTTCAAGGAGGGCAACTGGAACAAGCAGTGGTACGGCATCAAGCGCTTCTTCCAGTACCTGGAAAGCAAGGCCTACAAGATGCATATCCGGGTGCTGCTGTCCAAGTACCGCAGCTACACGCCCTGCGAGACCTGTGGCGGCGCGCGCCTGAAGACCGAGAGCCTGCTGTGGCGCCTGGGCTCCAAGGAGGATGCCGACGCCGCGCTGCCGCCCGCGCAGCGCTTCATGCCGGTGGGCGTGGACTGGACCCGCGCCCAGCTCGAGGCCCTGCCGGGCCTGTCGCTGCATGACCTCATGATGCTGCCGATCGACCGGCTGCGTACCTTCTTCGCCCGGCTGGCCCTGCCCCATGGCGAGGACGCGCAGGCGCTCAAGCTCCTGTTCGAGGAGATCACTACCCGCCTGAGATACCTGGTGGACGTGGGCATCGGCTACCTCACCCTGGATCGCCAGAGCCGCACCCTCTCCGGGGGCGAGGTGCAGCGGATCAACCTCACCACCGCGCTGGGCACGTCCCTCGTGAACACCCTCTTCGTGCTGGATGAACCCAGCATCGGCCTGCATCCGCGCGACATCCACCGCATCACCGAAGCGATGAAGCGCCTGCGCGATGCGGGCAACACGCTGGTGGTGGTCGAACACGACCCGGCGGTGATGCTGGCCGCCGACCGCATGATCGACATGGGCCCGGGGCCTGGCGAGCGGGGCGGGCAGATCGTCTTCGACGGCACCACCGACGCCCTGCGCAGCGCCGACACCCTCACCGGCGCCTACCTCGGCGGGCGCCGGCAGGTCGGCATGGGCTTCAAGCGCCTCGTCACCGATTCCACGCCGCGCCTGATCCTGGAGGGCGCGAACGAACACAACCTGCATAACCTCTCGGTGGAATTTCCGCTGCAGCGGCTGGTGTGCGTCACCGGTGTCTCCGGCTCGGGAAAGTCCACCCTGATCCAGGACATCCTCGCCCCCGCGCTCCTGCGCCAGTTCGGCAAGTCCACCGACGCGCCCGGTCGCCACGACCGCCTGCTCGGCGCCGACCACCTGGGCGACGTGGTGTTCGTCGACCAGTCTCCCATCGGCAAGACCGCGCGCTCCAACCCGGTGAGCTACGTGGGCGCCTGGGACGCGATCCGCGAGATCTTCGCCACCGCGCCCCTGGCGCGCCAGCGAAGCTACACCGCGTCGAAGTTCAGCTTCAACAGCGGCGACGGCCGCTGCCCCACCTGCGGCGGCTCGGGCTTCGAGCATGTGGAGATGCAGTTCCTCTCCGACGTCTACCTGCGCTGCCCCGACTGCGACGGCCGGCGTTACCGCCCGGAGATCCTGGAGGTCACCATCGAGCGCCAGGCGCTGGGCGCGGTGCATCCGCGTGTCCTGAGCGTGGCCGACGTGCTCGAACTCACGGTGAGCGAGGCGGTGCAGCTCTTTGCCAATGACCGCGAGGTGGTGCGCACCCTGCAGCCCATCGTGGACGTAGGCCTCGAGTACGTGAAGCTGGGCCAGCCCGTGCCCACACTTTCGGGAGGCGAGTCGCAGCGCCTGAAGCTCGCGGGTTTCCTGGCCGAGGCCGCCAGCCGCCGCAGCCCGCAGCCCCTGGCCACGCGCGGCACGCTGTTCCTCTTCGACGAGCCCACCACCGGCCTGCACTTCGACGACATCGCCAAGCTGATGCGGGCCCTGCGCAAGCTGCTGGAGGCCGGGCACTCGCTGGTCGTGATCGAGCACAACCTCGACGTGATCCGAGCCGCCGACTGGCTGATCGATCTGGGCCCCGAGGGCGGCGATGCCGGCGGCCTGCTGGTGGCCGAAGGGCCGCCCGAGGAGGTGAAGCAGCATCCCACGTCGCACACCGCCCGTGCATTGCGTGAATACGACGGCACCCTGGGCGCGGCCGAGCCCGCAGCGGTTGACGCCAGTGCCCCGGCACGTACCGCAGCACCCGCGCGCGTCGAGGCGATCGAGATCGTCAATGCCCGCGAACACAACCTCAAGTCCCTGAGCGTCCAGATCCCGCACAACCGCTTCAGCGTGATCACCGGCGTCTCGGGCTCGGGTAAATCGACGCTCGCATTCGACATCCTGTTCAACGAAGGTCAGCGCCGTTACCTGGAGTCGCTCAATGCCTATGCCCGCAGCATCGTGCAGCCGGCGGGCCGGCCTGAGGTGGACGCGGTCTACGGCATTCCGCCCACGGTGGCCATCGAGCAGCGGCTCTCGCGCGGCGGGCGCAAGTCCACGGTGGGCACCACCACCGAGGTCTGGCACTTCCTGCGCCTGCTCTATGTGAAGCTCGGGATTCAACACTGCGTGAAGGACGGCGCCGAGGTGCGGCCGCAGACGCCGGACAGCATCGCCGCGCAGATCCTGAAGCGCCATCGCGGCCAGCATGTGGGTCTGCTCGCGCCGCTGGTGATGAACCGCAAGGGTGTCTACACCGAGCTGGCCGACTGGGCGCGCGGCCGCCGCTACTCGCACCTGCGGGTGGATGGCAACTTCCTGCCCACCACCGGCTTTCCGCGCCTGGACCGCTTCAAGGAGCACACGGTGGAACTGCCGGTGGGCGACTTCATCGTGCGCCCCGAGAACGAGGCGATGCTGCGCGAGCTGCTGCCCGTGGCCCTCGAACACGGCAAGGGCGTGCTGCATGTGCTGGCGCCCCTGGACGGCCTGCGCACGGCCATGCAACTGGGCACCGGCAGCCACCACCACATCGGCCAGGTGGAGGTGTTCTCCACCCGCCGCGCCTGCCCGGTGTGCAGCACCTCCTACCCGGAGCTGGACCCGCGCCTCTTCTCCTACAACAGCAAGCACGGCTGGTGCCCTGATTGCGTGGGCACGGGCGTCAAGCTCACCCGGGATCAGCGCCGCGCCTATGACGAGACACTGCAGGCCGAGGACAACAAGGGCCGCGAGCAGACGTTCGCCGAACCCGAGGTGGAGGACGTCAGCGACGAGACCTGCCCCAGCTGCCAGGGCACGCGCCTGAACGCGCAGGCGCGCAGCGTGAAGTTCAACGGCGTGGGGATCGCCGACATCGCGGCGCTCTCGGTGATCGAGGTGCGCCGCTGGATCGAGGGCCTGCAGCTGGAGGGCGTGCTCTCGGGGCGGGAGCAGGGCATCGCCCGCGACCTGATCCCCGAGATCAAGAGCCGCCTGGAGTTCCTGGAGGAAGTGGGCCTGGGCTATCTCACGCTCGATCGCGGCGCGCCCACGCTCTCGGGCGGCGAGGCGCAGCGGATCCGCCTGGCGGCCCAACTGGGCTCCAACCTGCAGGGCGTGTGCTACGTGCTGGACGAGCCCACCATCGGCCTGCACGCCCGCGACAACCAGATCCTCTTGAACGCCCTGCACAAGCTGGGCGGCAAGGGCAATACCCTGGTGGTGGTGGAGCACGACGAGGACACCATCCGCCGGGCCGACCACATCATCGACATCGGCCCCGGCGCAGGCAAGCGGGGAGGGCGTGTCGTGGCCCAGGGCACCGCCGCCGAGCTCTCGGCGAACGGCGATTCGCTCACCGGCCGCTACCTGCTGCATGCGATCCGGCACCCGCTGCAGCCGCGGCGCGGCCGCCCCGAGGGCATGCTGCACCTGCGCCGCGCCAGCCTGCACAACCTGCAGCAGGTGGATGTCGACGTGCCCCTGCGCCGCCTGGTGGCCGTCACCGGCGTCTCGGGTTCGGGCAAGTCCACGCTGGCCCGCGACGTGCTGCTGCACAACGTGCAGATGGCGGTGCAGCAACGCAGCACCAAGGCCGGCCGCGACGCCGACGACCGCGGCAAGCACCCGGCCTGGGTCGGCTGTGCCGCGCTCACCGGCTACCAGGAGATCGACCGCGTGCTGGAGGTGGACCAGACGCCGATCGGCAAGACGCCGCGCTCCTGCCCCGCCACCTACATCGGCTTCTGGGACACGATCCGCAAGCTCTTTGCCGACACCTTGGAGGCCAAGGCCCGCGGCTATGCGGCGGGGCGCTTCTCCTTCAACACCGGCGAAGGGCGCTGCCCCACCTGCGAGGGCCAGGGGATGCGCACCATCGCCATGAGCTTCCTGCCGGACGTGAAGGTGCCCTGCGAGGCCTGCCACGGCGCGCGCTTCAACCCCGAGACCCTGGCCGTCACCTGGCGCGGCAAGAGCATCGGCGACGTGCTGCAGATGGAGGTGGACGAGGCGGTCGAATTCTTTGCCTCCATGCCCTCCATCAGCCACCCGCTGCAACTTCTGAAGGACGTGGGCCTGGGCTACCTGACCCTGGGCCAGCCCTCCCCGACCCTCTCGGGCGGCGAGGCGCAGCGGATCAAGCTGGTGACCGAGCTGTCCAAGGTACGTGACGACGTGACCCGCCGGGGCCAGAAGGCGCCCCACACGCTCTACGTGCTGGACGAGCCCACCGTGGGCCTGCACATGGCCGACGTCGAGAAGCTGATACGCGTGCTGCACCGGCTGGTGGACGGCGGCCACAGCGTGGTGGTGATCGAGCATGACCTGGATGTGATCGCCGAGGCCGACTGGATCATTGACCTCGGGCCTGAGGGCGGTGGCGCTGGTGGGCGCGTGGTGGCCAGTGCTTCTCCAGAGGACGTGGTGAAGCGCCGCACCCACACCGGCGTGGCGCTCGCGCCGGTGCTGGCCCGCCAGTGAATTGACCGCGCACCGGACCCGCCGGGTCCGCCGGGCCGGAGCGCCAGGGGTGTTCCCTGATTGCGCGGGCCGGCGCGGGCCCGTTCAATCCCTGCCTACCGACACAGGAGATTTCCATGCGCCGTCGCCATCTCGTGCAATGGGCTGCCGCCGCAGCCGCCTTCCCCGCGGTCCACGCCCTGGCCCAGTCCGGGCCCTTCCCGAACCGGCCGATCCGTCTGGTCATTGCCTTCCCCGCCGGAGGCCCCACCGACATCACCATGCGCCAGCTGGCCGAGAACGCCGGAAAGATCCTGGGCCAGCCGGTGGTGGTGGAGAACAAGCCCGGCGCCGGTGGCGCGCTGCCGGCGATCCAGCTGCAGACCTCGCCCGCCGACGGCTACACGCTGGCCCAGATTCCCCTGGGCGTGTTTCGCCTGCCCTACACCACCAAGATCACCTGGGATCCGGTCAAGGACATCAGCTACATCCTGAACGTCACCGGCTATGCCTTCGGCATCGTGGTGCCCGCGGACGGCCCGATCAAGACCTGGGCCGACTTCGTGGCGTATGCGCGCGCCAACCCGGGCAAGCTCACCTACGGCTCCACCGGCACCCTGACCAGCCCGCACCTGACCACCGAGCTGATCGCGCAGCAACTGGGCGTCCAGCTCAATCACATTCCCTACAAGGGCAGTGCCGACCTCATGGCCTCCATCCTGGGCGGCAACATCATGGCCGCCGCGGATTCCACCGGCTTTGCCCCGCAGGTGGCGGCGGGCAAGCTGCGCGTGCTCAATACCTGGGGCGACAAGCGTCTGGAGAAATTCCCCGACGCCCCTACGCTGCGCGAGCTGGGCATTCCCCTCGTGCAGAACTCGCCTTTCGGCATCGGCGCGCCGCGCGGCACGCCGCCCGAAGTGGTGCAGCGCCTGCACGACGCCTTCAAGCGCGCGATGGAAGAACCCAGCTACGTGCAGGCCCTGGCCCGCTACGACATGGTGCCGATCTACATGGGCCCGGCGAGCTACACCAAGTTCGCGCAGGACACCTTCGCCACCGAGAAGGCGTTGGTGGAGAAGCTGGGACTGGCCAAGCCGAACTGAGCCATCCCGTGGGGCAGGGGCCTGCGTGCCTGTGGCTTCAATCGCGCGCCGCCAGCACCGCGCGCGTCACCTGCGCAAACCCCGCGCCGCGCTCCCCCTCGGCCACATAGGCGGGCAGGTGCGTCATCACGCCCGCGAAGCGTCGGATATTGGCCACGCCCACCGCATTGGGGAAGCGCGCGAACATGCGCTCGTCATTGGTCGAATCACCCACATAGACCCAGCGGGTGATCTCGGCCTCGAGGTTGCGATCGAACAGTTCCTGCACGATCCATCGCGCGCCCGAGTACTTGTCGTGGTCGCCAATCCAGCCGTTGATGTGGATCGAGCTCACCGTGGCTTGCAGGCCGGCTTCGCGCATCAAGGTGACCACCTGCTCGATGCGCTCGGGGGGCAGCTGCGTGAATTCGCTGTGGTCGATCGCGATGTCCGTTTCGCGGCCAGCGCTGTCCTGTGCGAGCTGCGCGCCGGGTACCGTCTGCACGATGTGGCGAGCCACTGCCTGCAATTGCCGCAAGTTCCGATCGCGCGTGGTGGCGTCCTGCTGATAGAGCTTGCGCAGGCGGCCGTCGGGCTCGCGCACCAGGGCGACGGCGCCGTTTTCGGCCACGATGGCCTGCACCGGCCAGTCCCGCGCGAAGGGCTCGCTCCAGCCGACCGGCCGGCCCGTCACTGCCATCACCGGCAGGCCTGACGCGCGCAGCGCTGCGAGCGCGGACAGGGCATCGGCCGTGATCGCCCCTTCGGTGGTGAGCGTGTCGTCGATGTCGGTCAGCACGCCCACCAGCGCACGGCGGTCCGTCAGCGGCCAATCACCCAGGGGCTTCATGCCTGCAGGCTCAGACCCGCGTGCTCTCGCAGCAGGTGAAAGTGGATCTTGGGAAATCGCTCCTGCGCCAGTCGCACGTCATAGGGTGACGTGCACAGGAAGGCCAGTGCGTCGGCCGCGTCGCGCGCCATGCGCTGCGGGTAGGCGTCGGTGAAGGCGCGCAGTTCGGCCGGCGTATCGGCTGTGATCCAGCGCGCCCCGGTGTACTGGCAGCCTTCGAGGCGGATGTCGGCGTCGTATTCGGCTTTCAGGCGGTGCTGTACCACCTCGAACTGCAGCTGGCCCACGGCTCCCAGTAGCATGGCGCCGCCCGCCTCGGGCTTGAACACCTGGATCGCGCCTTCCTCTCCGAGCTGCATCAGGCCTTGTTGCAGCTGCTTGGTACGCAGCGGGTTTCTCAGGAGCACCGTCATGAACAGCTCGGGTGCGAAGAAAGGCAGGCCGGTGAACTGAAGGTTGGCGCCGTCGGTGATGGTGTCACCCAGTTGCACCCCGCCGTGGGTGGTGAAGCCGATGATGTCGCCGGCATAGGCCTCGTCCACCGCTTCGCGCCGCTGCGACAGGAAGGTCACCACCGAGGTGGGTCGCAGCTCCTTGCCGGTGCGCTGCACCTTGAGCTTCATGCCCGGCGTGTAGCGGCCCGAGGCCATGCGCACGAAGGCGATGCGGTCACGGTGGTTGGCGTCCATGTTCGCCTGCACCTTGAACACCACGCCGGCAAAGGCGGCCTCCGCTGGCTCGATGACCTTCTCCACCACCTGGCGGTTCACCGTGAGCGAGCTTTTTCGGGGCTGTGGCGAAGGTGCCAGGTCGACCAGGGCGTCGAGCACCTCCATCACCCCGAAGTTGTTCACGCCCGAGCCGAAGAACACCGGCGTCTGCCGGCCTGCGAGGAAGGCCTCGTGGTCCCACGCGGGCGAGGCGCCGGTGGCCAGCTCCATGCTTTCGGCGGCAGCGTCGTACTCGGCGCCGAAGCGCGATCGCAGGGTGCCGGTGTCCGTCAGGGGAATCGTCTCGAAATCCTGCGGCCGGCGCTCGCTGCCCGACTCGAACACCGTCATCGCCTCGGTGCGCAGGTTCATGATGCCGCCGAACAGCTTGCCCTTGCCCACCGGCCAGGTCATGGGCACGCAGGGCATGCCCAGCTCGCGCTCGACTTCGTCCAGGATGTCCAGGGGCTCGCGCACCTCGCGGTCCATCTTGTTCACGAAGGTGATGATGGGGGTGTTGCGCTGGCGGCAGACCTCGATCAGGCGGCGGGTCTGGGCCTCGACACCGTTGGCGGCGTCGATCACCATCAGCGCCGAGTCGACGGCGGTGAGCACCCGGTAGGTGTCCTCGGAAAAGTCCTTGTGCCCCGGGGTGTCCAGCAGGTTGATCACATGCTCGCGATAGAGCATCTGCATCACCGACGAGGCCACCGAGATGCCCCGCTGCTTCTCGATCTCCATCCAGTCGGAGGTGGCGTGCCGTGAGGCCTTGCGCGCCTTGACACTACCCGCGATCTGGATCGCGCCGGAGAACAGCAGCAGTTTCTCGGTCAGCGTGGTCTTGCCCGCGTCGGGGTGCGAGATGATGGCAAAGGTGCGGCGGCGCCGGGTTTCGGCGGCAAAGGGCGAGGACGACAAGGCTTGGCTCCGGCCGCGGCGACAGCCGGGCGACAGGCCCGGGCACAGCGGCAAACCGCCGATTTTCCCATGGACGCCCGGCGCGGGAGCGCTGCCTACAATGCCGCGGATCGCCAGGAGGCTGCCATCCTCACCATTTTCAACGCCGTTCACGCCGCACACCATGGCCGACTCGAGATGTTCCGCGGCGCGCTGGTGCCCTGTTTCGAGGTGCCTGACCGGGTCGACCTCGTACTCGCCGAGTTGCGCCATCGCCAGCTCGGGACCGTCGAGCCGCCCCAGTCCTTCGACGGCGGCCCGATTGCCAGGGTCCACAGCCAGCGTTACCTGGATTTCCTGGCAGGGGCCTGGGACGAGTGGGTGGCCCTGGACCCAGCCAACGCCCAGCGCGACGCGATTCCGTCCTATTGGCCGATCCGCGGCTTTCGCAGCGACGTGCTGCCGGCGAGCTTCCCGGCGCGGCTCGGACTGTTCTCCTTTGATGCCGGTTCGCCCCTGACCGCAGGCACCTGGACGGCGGCCCGGGCGGGCGCCGACGCGGCACTGACCGGTGCACGTCACCTGCTGGCCGGGGCGCGTGCCGCCTTCGTGCTCACGCGGCCGCCCGGCCACCACGCGGGCCCCGATTTCTTCGGCGGCTACTGTTTCCTGAACAACGCCGCGATCGCCGCGCAGGCCCTGCGCGAAGGCGGCCTGGACCGGGTGGCCGTGCTCGATGTGGACTACCACCACGGCAACGGCACCCAGACGATCTTCTACGAGCGCCCCGACGTCTTCTTCGCCAGCCTGCATGGCGACCCGCACACGGAGTACCCTTACTGGCTGGGATATGCCGACGAGCGTGGGGCGGGCGAGGGGACGGGCTTCAACCTCAACCTGCCGTTGCCCCGTGGCACCGGCTTCGCGGCCTGGCGCCGGGCCTTGGAGCAGGCGCTGGCGGCCATTGCCGGTTTCGGCGCGCAGGCGCTGGTGGTCTCCCTCGGCGTGGACACCTTCGAGGGCGACCCGATCGCCGGCTTCGGGCTGCGCGGCCCCGATTTCCTGCAGGTCGGGCGCGCCCTGGCGGCCTGCGGCCTGCCGGTGCTGTTCGTCTTCGAGGGCGGCTACGCTGTCGCCGAGGTGGGCGTCAACGCGGTGAACGTGCTGGAGGGCTTTGAGGCGGCCGCCTGACGATTCCACCGAAAGCGGGGCGGGGGTGTGGGGTTAATGGCCCTGGCGCCTATAATCTGGCATCCCGAGGAGCGTTGCAGCGCGATACCGCGCGAGGCTCGGGTTTCATCAGCAACGACGCTCACCCACTGTTTCTGTGAGGTGAGTTCCCCTCCCCCGCGAGCAGTGGCTTTCAGTTCACACCTGATTTGGAGCCACCATGAACGCCGTTCTGAAGCCCGTGCCCACCACGGATTGCGCCATCGCCGACCTGTCCCTGGCCGACTGGGGCCGCAAGGAAATCCGCATCGCCGAGACCGAAATGCCCGGTCTCATGGCCATTCGCGAGGAATTCGCCAAGGCCCAGCCCCTCAAGGGCGCCCGCATCACCGGGTCCCTGCACATGACCATCCAGACCGCCGTCCTGATCGAGACGCTGCAGGCCCTGGGCGCCGACGTGCGCTGGGCGTCCTGCAACATCTTCTCCACCCAGGACCACGCCGCCGCGGCCATCGCCGCCAACGGCACCCCGGTGTTCGCCATCAAGGGCGAGTCGCTGGAGGATTACTGGAACTACACCCACAGCATCTTCGAATTCGGTCCCAAGGGCTCGGCCACCGAAGGCCCGAACATGATCCTGGACGACGGCGGCGACGCCACCATGCTGATGCACCTGGGCAAGAAGGCCGAAAAAGACCCGTCCGTCCTGTCCAACCCCACCAGCGAAGAGGAGCGCATCGTCTATGCCTCCATCAAGGCCAAGCTGGCGGTCGACCCCACCTGGTACAGCCGCAAGAGCGCCCAGATCATCGGCGTGACCGAGGAAACCACCACCGGCGTGCACCGCCTCAACGAGATGTCCGCCAAGGGCGCGCTGATGTTCCGTGCCATCAACGTCAACGACTCGGTGACCAAGAGCAAGTTCGACAACCTCTACGGCTGCCGCGAGTCGCTGGTCGACGCGGTCAAGCGCGCCACCGACGTCATGATCGCCGGCAAGGTGGCCGTGGTCGCCGGGTATGGCGACGTGGGCAAGGGCAGCGCCCAGGCCCTGCGCGCGCTGTCGGCCCAGGTGTGGGTCACCGAGATCGACCCGATCAACGCCCTGCAGGCCGCGATGG
>JACCDL010962607.1_pt1 | contig 15290 bp, 14 predicted proteins | sample 7441931 | NCBI WGS metagenome assembly JACCDL01 (sample SAMN15323437, study PRJNA562643) | freshwater metagenome | isolation source: river surface water | place: USA:Blue River Watershed | collected 2017-08-16 | reverse complement strand
TGGGAAGTGATGGATTGCTCCATGTCCCTGCCGGAGCTGGTCTAGGAATTGAGCCAAACTGGTCTCTCTTTAAGAAATCTGTAGCGTAAGGAGCTATCTGTGGCACTTGATAAAGATGGATGGGTCAAGCGCGCCCTTGAATTAAAGCCGGAATCCCGGATGTATATCAATGGCTCTTATGTCGATGCCGCATCAGGAAAAACTTTTGATGATATCTCTCCACGAGACCAACGCGTGATTGCCAAGATTGCTGCGGGCGATACCGAGGATGTTAATCGCGCAGTTGCTGCTGCAAAGGCTGCATTTGATTCTGGTATCTGGCGTGAGATGAATCCGCGAGATAAGAAAGCAATCATGCTCAAGTGGGCAGATCTCATTCGCGAGCACCAAGAGGAGTTAGCGCTCCTTGAAACGCTCGATGTTGGAAAGCCGATTTCTGATTCGCTCAATGTAGATGTCATGGGCTGTGCTCGCACCGTGCAGTGGTATGGCGAAGCAATTGATAAGACATACGATGAGATTGCACCAGCACCTCGTAATGCACTTGCGATGATTACTCGTGAACCTTTGGGAGTAATTGGCGCTGTTGTGCCATGGAACTATCCAATGATTATCGCTTCGTGGAAAGTTGCTCCAGCACTTGCGATGGGAAATAGCGTGGTGTTAAAGCCAGCCGAACAATCTTCTCTCTCAGCAATTCTGCTTGCCCGTCTTGCAACTGAAGCGGGAATCCCGAATGGAGTCTTTAACGTTGTGACAGGTCTTGGCCCTGAGGCAGGACAGGCTCTGGCCCGACATATGGATGTTGCAAAACTTGCCTTTACCGGTAGCGGTCCAACTGGTCGGAAGATGTTGCAGTATGCAGCTGAATCAAATATGAAACAGGTTGCGCTCGAACTTGGTGGCAAGAGTCCGCAAGTTGTGCTCGATGATGTGAAAGATCTCGATGCGTGCGCATCAACTCTTGCTTGGGGTATTTACTACAACGCAGGTCAGACTTGCAATGCAGGCTCGAGAGTAATCGTCCAGGGCCAAAAGATTAAAGAGCAGCTCTTCGAGAAGATGTCGAAGTTTGTGGATACATTCCCAGTCGGAGATTGCCTTGATCCATCCATTTATATGGGTCCAATTGTCTCTACCCAGCAACGAGATCGCGTCAATCACTACCTCAACCTCGTCGGTCAGAATGGTGAATCATTCGTTTATGGCGGAGAGCAGCCAAGCGGAGATGACAATCTCATCAAGCCAACTTTGATTGATGGCGTTAAACACGACTCGGCTCTCTCTCAAGAAGAGATTTTTGGCCCAGTTATTGTTGCCGTAGATGCGAAAGATGAGGCAGATGCTCTCGCTAAGGCAAATGGCACTGAGTACGGACTCGCTGCATCGGTCTGGTCTGGCGATATTTCGAGGGCGCATAACTTTGCTCGCAAACTTCGCGCAGGAACAGTCTGGGTTAACACCTTTGATATGTCAGATGTCATTACGCCATTTGGTGGGTTTAATGGATCGGGCGCCGGTCGCGACAAGTCACTTCATGCACTCAATAACTACAGCGCACTGAAGACCACGTGGGTCGACCTCTCTTAACAATTCATTGATTCACCACACAAGTACCCTAAGTAAAAGGAGCAGATCGTGAAGGTTGCATTTATCGGAACTGGCAGTATGGGCGGCAGCATGTCACGTAACCTCGCAGCTGCAGGAATTGATATCACAGTCTTTGACCTCAATACCGAGAGCATGCAGAAGCCAATCGCTGCAGGCGCTAAGGCTGCATCTTCAGGGGTGGAATGTGTAACAGGAGCAGATGTTCTTATTACGATGCTTCCTACGCCTCAGGCGATTGAAGGGTGCATGATTGCAAGTGGCGTTGCTGAAGCTATGAAGCCAGGTTCAATGTGGATCGACATGTCTACCTCTGTTCCCGAGACCGCCAAGTTGGTAGAGAAGTCACTCGATTCATCTGTGCGCATCATCGATGCCCCTGTTGCCGGCATGTCAGTTGGAGCAGATAAAGGCACCATGTCTATTTTTGCTGGTGGCTCTGCTGAAGATTTCGCATACGCAAAGCCTCTCTTTGACATCATGGGTGACCCAGATAAGTTTTTTAATTGTGGAGCACGCGGAACCGGTTATGCAGTAAAGCTTGTGCTTAACATGCTCTGGTTTAACTCATTTGTTGCCACTACTGAGGCGCTCCTTCTCGGCGTTAAGGCGGGTGTGGACCTTGAGGTACTCCGTCAATCACTCATCGGTTCTCCATGTAACTCAATCTTGCTTGAGCGCGATATTGTCGGCATGCTCAAAGATGGCGATTATGACGAAGGTTTTGCAGTCGCACTCGCGTGTAAGGATCTTCGACTTGCGGGAGATTTGGCCCGTTCGGTGGGTGTTCCGATGGAGGTTGGTGCAACTGTTGAGAATGTTTACCGCCGCGCACGTGCACGTTATGGTGACAAGGCTGGTGAGATGATTCCAGCAAAGATGTATGAGGATGACACCAACACCCCACTTCGCTTCAAGTAATTAGCGAGGCATTGATGCAGCGCCAGATCAGTCGCTCGACCATCTTCGGTCTAGCGGTGATGTGGTTTGTGGGGGGAGGTATCTATCCCTTTCTCTCCAAAGCGGCTGAGACAATAGACCCGGTCAATATTGTCTATATCCGTGCTTGGGGTTCAGCCCTGATTCTCTTCCTTGCTGTACTGGTGATTGCTCCCACATCATTTCGAGTGCTGCGGTTTGATAAATCACTCATTCCTATTGTGATCTCCTCTTTAATGTATTCGCCGTTGTGCAGCATCTCACTTGCTTGGTCAAGCTCTCGCGTTCCTGGCGCAATCACAGCGCTGATTTACTCAACATTGCCGGCTATGTCGATTATCTATCTCGCTCTTAAAGGAGAGAAGCCTTCAAAATTGGCGACCAGTGGGGTAGTCGTAGCAACTATCGCTGTCGCTTTTCTCATCGGCGCACCACAGGGGAGTGTTCAGATTGCCGGAATCATCGGCGCCCTAATCTCAACCTTTGCTTGGTTTGCTGCCACTGAAATCTGGATCAAGTATGAGAGTGGTTATCCACTGATATTGGCAATCTTTCTACAGGTATTTATAGGTGCTGTCGGAACCACTGTTCTTCATTTCTTTAGTAATACTCCGCAGGTTTCATCAGAAGACATCTTCAACCCTTCGATGATCTTTCTGGTCTTCGCCCTCGCTTCGCAATACTGGGCGTATCTAGGAATCTCTCGCCAAGTCTCACCTGCCCTCTTGACCTCATTTGCCTTCGTCAACCCTTTGGTGGCAGGCGTTATCGGCTACTTCGCCTTTGACCAAAACTTAGGAGCAACCCAGTTAATCGCCGGTGCAATCTTGCTCCTTGGCATTTACCTCGTGGTCAAGAGCGAAACTCGCCGATAAGTAGATCGATCAATCGATAGAGTGCGGTCCATGAGTGAACTCTCCGCCCAGGTGCGCGCTGCTTTAGATGCAGCTGTATCTGCTATTGGTGGAAAGCCACGTGATGGTCAGATTGAGATGGCAGAAGCTGTCGCCAATGCGCTCACCGACCGCCATCACTTAATGGTGCAGGCCGGAACTGGCACTGGAAAATCTCTCGCCTATCTTGTTCCAGCACTTGTGCATGGACGCAAAGTTCTCGTTGCAACAGCAACCCTTGCTCTCCAACGCCAATTAGTAGAGCGAGATCTACCTGCTGTGGTTCCTGCTCTTGAAAAGCAACTGGGTCGCGAGATTACATATGCCATCTATAAAGGCGTGGGAAATTACATCTGTTTAGCGAAGATGAATTCAGAAGAGCCCGATCCCGATAGCGAACTCTTACTTGAGGCATCATTTCTGGAAAAAGATGCAAAGCGACTCCATGCTTGGGCGCGTAGTAAAGATGTCTCAGGAGATCGTGATGATGCACCAGAGGTAGATCGCAGAGTCTGGGCTGCAAATTCACTCTCAGGTCGCGAATGCGTGGGTGCTGATTCGTGCGCCTATGGCTCGCAATGTTTTGCAGCAAAGGCAAAAGCTAAGGCGCAAGATGCCGATGTAGTGGTTACCAACCACACCTTACTCGCAATCGAGATTGTTGATGCCCATCCGATTTTGCCAGAGCGTGATGCTGTCATTATTGATGAGGCTCATGAGTTTATGGATCGCACGACGCAGGCAGTGACAGAAGAGCTGACCTCAGCCCGAGTTCTAAGGGCTGCAGCCATGGCTCGTAAATATATGCCTGGTAAGACCTCTGATGCCTTCACCAATGCAGCAGATTCTTTCCATGATGCGATGGCAGATTATGGAGATGATGTAAAAGGTGACTTCACCAAGCAAGGTCGCCTGCAAGAGATTCCACAGTCGCTCGAGCATCCGATTCGCAAGGTGCGTGAAGCAGCGACTGCTGTGGCACAGACTCTGGCCTCTGATGAAGAGATTCTTGATCCCGATGCTCTAGCTGAGCGGGCGCGAGTCAAGGGCGCAGTGCAAGAGATTGCAACCATTGCTGGAAAGCTATTGAAGATGGGCGATACCCATGTGCTCTGGTATGAACCTACTTTCTCAACACTCTACTTAGCACCGCTATCAGTCTCACATGTTCTTCGCTCTAACTTGTTGACGCAGTCACCGGTTATTGCAACATCGGCAACTCTGACAGTTGGCAACGGCTTTGATGCAATGGCTAAGAGCATTGGATTTATCGTGGGTGAAGATGGCGATCAAGAAGTTAAAGATGGCGATATCGACCCAGCAAATCTGCAGACGATGGATGTTGGATCACCATTTGATTTTGCTAATCAGGGAATGCTCTATCTACCGAAACATTTACCAGAGCCAACACGTGATGGCACATCACCGCAGGTATTAGAAGAACTCGGTGAACTTATCGATGCCGCAGGTGGTCGCACTCTTGCGCTCTTTAGCTCATGGCGTGGAGTGGAGGCAGCCGATCTGCATCTGCGCAACGTTCTCAAGGAGCGGCCAATCTCTATCATCACCCAAAAGCGCGGCGATGCAGTTGCTCCGCTAGTTGAACGCTTTGCCAAAGATGAGACCTCTGTCTTGCTCGGAACGATGTCACTCTGGCAAGGTGTGGATGTTCCTGGTAATTCCTGCATCTTGGTAGCCATAGATCGTCTGCCCTTTCCACGCCCTGATGAGCCGGTCTTAGCGGCACGTTCCGCTCTCGCCGCTACAGCAGGTGGGAGCGGGTTTATGCAGGTCTCAGTCCCAAGGGCTGCGCTCCTACTTGCCCAGGGTGCGGGGCGATTGATTCGAAGTATCGATGACCGAGGTGTGGTGGCGATCATGGACTCTCGTATTGTGACCAAGCGCTATGGAAATATCTTGCTTAATTCGATGCCACCGCTATGGCGTACCAACGATAAGCAGGTGGTTCGAGATTCACTGAGCAGACTTGCTGCTTCCATGAAATCATAGGAATATGCCGAAGATTGTTACCGAGACTCTCGCGCAGCACCGTGATTGGCGCAGAGGCCAGCTCATTGAAGCTGCCGCGGCAATCGCCCTTGAATCAGGGGGAGCGGCGGTAACGGTTGCAGCTGTTGCGGCTCGGGCTGGACTATCTCGCACATCGGTCTATGAATACTTTGCCAGCAGCGCAGATCTTGCAGCAGATTTAGTGATTGAAGAGTTGAAGATTTTTGGCAATGAGTTGGCAGAGATTTCAGCAGCAGGTGCAACACCAATTGAAAGCATTGATTTATGGATCACAGGCTCACTTCAATATATTGCAGATGGGCGCCATATGTTGGCAAAGGCGCTCAATGCCATTGATCTGCCACGCAATCGCAGCGCTGCCATTGGTGCTGCACACGGTGCTCTTTTATCACCTCTGCGCAGTTGTTTAGCAGAACTCGGCGTGCGCGATGTTAACTTCGCACTCTCTCTCATTCAGAGCACCACAGATGGCGCATCCCGCAGAATTGAACGCGGTGACGATGCAGAATCTGTTATCTCATCGACTCGAGAGTTCTGCATCGCCGGGCTCAGCGCCCTCGCTCGTTAATTACTTATTTACTACCGTGATCTTCTGAGATAGCCCTTCCCACATCCCTGCCTTGGCGGGTGCTGAAGCAGTCAAGGTGCACTTGCCCTTTACCTCAACCAAATTGAGTTCAACGCGGCAGTTCTTTGAGTTGGATTTATAGGAGATGGTCTCACCGAAGTTGGTCTCTACGGCAAGGGCCTTTGTCTTTCCCTTTGCCACTGTCAGAGACTTGGTGGAAATCTTCTGCTTCCCTGGAACCAAGATAAAGGGGAAGTTTCCTGATGCTGGAGCAACTGTTGCAGAGCCTGGAGTTGAGAAACCGAGTGCGCACTGACCTGAACCCTTAAGCGCGGTAAAGACTCCATTGAGGTAGGTGCAATCTGGAGTGAGTGAAGTCAATGTCACTGCAACGCCTGACTTAGATATGGCAACAATCTTTGCATCAGCGCGGTATGCGAGATTGCTTGGAACGTTGCGGACTAAAGTCTTTCCATTGAGGGTGACGGTGATTTCATCAGCGGCAAGGACTGGCGCAGGTGCTGCACTGCCTTCCTTAAATGTGATCGGATAGAACTTATCTTCAGATCGATCCATCGGAGCGGTGTGATCTAGTCGGAAGAACAACCCACACTGCACCTTGGTGCAATCAACGACGACACCTTTGCCGGTAATGCTTCCAGCAACAGTTAATGAGATTGAGCCAGTGGGACTCGTTGTGCCTGGGCCACCAGCTGCTGTCACCCAAAGTTGGATGGTGTCGCTACATGTTGCTGGACGAGCACCCGCGACAGGTTCGACACATTGTTGAATATACATTCCCTTACCGGTTGGAAACTTTGTAAAGCCACCATTGATCTTTGCACCAGCTGGATCGAGATTGGTCAGTGGGCTACTTGCCCAACCGAAAGTCTCAGCCTGTGCTTGCGGCAGAGCCGAGAAGGAAGAGATTGCTATAGCGAGAGCTGCGATCACTGAACGAGTTTTCATCGGTTTCCTTTTATATTAGTGGACTTGTATTGGTTGGTTACTTAATAGTGATGGGGATATAGATATCGTGGCTGCGGTCACCTTCGTGAAGATGATCTGATCTGACGGTGATTGCACACTTAACCTTGCGACAATCAAACTTTCCGATTTTGCGAGTAATTGCAACAACTTCAGTAAAGCGGCCACCTGGAGCAAATGGAATCGCAAGTCCTGCTCCATATGGAGGAGGGTTAGATGAAATCCAGTGCGATGCTTCACCGATACCTGCTTTATTAACGCCGCCACCACATGGAGAAGGCGCTAAACCTTTCTTCGGAAGAACGCAGTAAGCGAGATAAATTCCTACTGTTTCATCGAAACTTCTTCCCGTGACCTTTACCTTCGCCTCTTTTGTGAATTGCGATTGCGGAATGGAGATCTTTGCCCCATTTGCACTCGAGGAAGTCACGGTTGCATGAGCAGTTGTGGGCGCAAGAAGTGAGAGCGCAAGTGCTATCAATAACGGGCGAACCATGTGAAAATGTTAGATATTCCAGCGCAGAGCTTTATCCGACAACACATGGCAGACTGTCGGAAATAACTCTGAGAGAATCTCGCCCATGAGAATTAGAGCGCTATCTGTTGTGCTAGTCACACTCCTTGCGCTTACAAGCTGTGGGCAGAAATCCATGGAAGCACTCGATATCTCCGCCTCCGATGTCTCAACAACGAGAATTGAAAGTACAGAGACCCCTCGCTTTACTCGCGTGATTGCGCTGGCTAATGGATCTGCAGAGATCATTGATTCACTAGGTTTGAAGCAGATCCTCATCGGTCGAGATATTGCCAGTACTGAGCCTGCATTGAAATCAATTCCTATTGTCACTTCAGGTCATCAGGTTGTGCCGGAGAAGATCATCTCGCTTAAACCAGATTTAGTCATCATCGATTCATCGGTAGGACCACAACAAGCGATTGAGACGCTAAGAAGTTCTGGAGTGAAAGTTGAGCTCATCAACGAAGTCTGGACCGTGGGGGCAATCGCTGAGAAAGTGATGGAGGTAGCTAATCTGCTTGGCGTTATAAAGAGCGGTGAAGAGCTCGCGCAATCAATTAGCTCCACAGTTCTGGCAGCATCTGAAAAAGTTTCTGGATCTCCACGAGTTCTATTCCTCTATCTACGCGGTGGAAATTCAATCTACTTTGTTGGCGGCCAAGGCTCTGGAGCAGATTCACTCCTTGCATCAATCGGCGCGATTGATGTGGGCGCAGCATCTCAAGACCAGCCCTTTACGCCGCTCACCGCAGAGACTCTGATTGAGCTCAAACCTGAGATTATCTTGGTTATGAGTAAGGGCTTAGCCTCAGTAGGGGGAGTCTCAGGTTTAATCGAACTTCCAGGCGAGGCTCAGACACCGGCCGGGAAAGAAGCACGAGTGATTTCCGTTGATGATTCACTCTTACTCTCATTTGGAGCTCGCACACCATCACTGCTTACTGCGATGGCAGATGCGCTCAATGAGGTGCGTCAATGATGTCGGTTAAAGGTCGCAGGTTTTTACTGATAGCGATTCTGGCTTCAATTGCTGCATTCTCACTCTTCGCACTCAGCGTTGGTAGTGCAAGCGTTCAATCACCTTGGCGATATATCTTCGATCGCTCTTTAACTGGTGCCGGCCACGAGATTATCTGGGATATTCGATTTCCACGAGTTCTAGCAGCGCTTCTGATTGGAGCAGCCCTGGGCGTTGCAGGTGCGCTATCGCAATCTGCGACAAATAATCCGCTGGCAGATCCATCCATCATCGGAACCTCTGCCGGAGCAAGCCTCGGTGCAACCGTTGCTGTCGTACTCGGAGTTGCTTCTATTGGCAGCTTTGGAGCAACTCTTGCCGCCACGGCAGGCGCCTTGCTCGCATCGCTACTGACCTTTGCGCTCTCACGAAGCGCACTCCAATTAGTCATTATTGGAATCGCTACCTCAGCGCTCTTTACATCAATGACCGGAATCCTCTTATCTCTGACAGATAAACCAGAGGCGCGTTCAATCTCATTCTGGTCATTTGGATCTCTTGCGCTAGCGAACTCAAATACCCTCCAACTACTTCTTCCATTGATTGCGATAGCTGCAATCTTTGGCTGGTACTACTCGCAGAAGATGGATCTACTAGCGTTGGGCGATAGAGAAGTCACACACCTGGGATTTAACGCTCAGCGGATGCGATTGATTGCCTTTCTTGTAATCTCGATTTTAATTGCTACCTCTGTGAGCGCCGTTGGTTCAATCGCATTCTTGGCTCTGGCAGCACCTCACATCACGCGTTATCTCATTGGTCCCACTAATCGTCCATTGGTCATTGGATCAGCTGTCATTGGTGCCGGGTTATTGCTGCTTGCCGATACGGCAGCGCGCACTATCGCTCCACCGATTGAGCTACCGATTGGCTTGATTACCTCAGTAATTGGCGCACCCATTCTTATCCTTGTTCTGCGAAAGAGCGGTGAGGTGTGGCGATGATTGAATGTAAGAAAATCACACTCTCTTACGGCAATCGAGAGGTCTTGAGCGATTTCTCAGCACGATGTGAAGCAGGAACAATCACTGCGATTCTCGGTGCAAATGGAAGTGGCAAGTCAACGCTTCTCTCAGCACTTGCTGGCGATATCGCACCTTCCACTGGAAGCATCGCTCTTAACGGGCGAGAGATCAACACATACACCGTGAGCGAGCTTTCCCGTCAGCGCGCAGTTGCGGTGCAGAGCCACCAGTACTGGATGGCATTTACTACCGCTCAGATTCTGCGATTAGGTAATGAAGAGGTCAGTGAAAGTAGATTTAAATATCTCATCGAAAAGCTCAACCTCAAGTCCTACCTGGAGCAAGCTGTCACAACGCTCTCTGGTGGTCAGTTGCAGAGAATTGAGATTGCCAGAGCCCTTCTGCGCCAACTTCCACTGACGATGCTGGATGAACCTTTTGCATCTCAGGACCTCACCTCTATCGAGGCTATTAAAGAGTTACTGATGGAAGAAAGGTCAGCTGGAAGAACTGTGATTGTTGTGGCTCATGCACGTCGTGATGAATTAACCTGGTGCGATCAGATTATTGAACTCAGCGCTAGATAGCGCGCTCAATCGCATCTTCCATCACAGCTCTTAGTTCTGGCCAACTCTTGGCAAAACTAGGGTGTAATGGCAAGCGTTCAACATCATCGAGTGTGACCCAACGAACCTCATGTGATTCATCATTGAGTTCGCGCCCCTCTAAGTTATTGCTAGCAATAGCAATCACGGTTGAGTAGGACCAATCTCCGTGATCATCGGTAAATGTGGTCAGTGGAGTGACATCTGCTGGATTAATGCCAGTCTCTTCCACTGCTTCACGGAGAGCTGCCTCAACCACGCTCTCATGTGAATCACGTGCGCCACCAGGAATTCCCCAGGTATCGCCATTGTGAACCCATGGCGCTCGATGCTGTAAAAGGATTGCACCGTTGCGAATGAGCAAAATACCGGCGGCGCCATGCTTACCCCAATGTTTTGAGCCGCAGGTGCACTCAATCCATCCATCACCATCGCGCGCTGCCATAGCCCTTACTGTCCCATATCTATCCACAGATGTCTCGGCAGATCGGTTATAGCCATCGTGAGATATCTACCCTGCCGCGATGAAAGTTCATATAGCGCTCTTAGTGAGCATCTTCTTTGCGCCTATCTATCAGGCATCAGCGGCCGAATGCATCGAGAAAGCATGTATCGATGTATATACCCAAGATGGCCATATTGTGATTGAGGGTCGAAAGGGAAGTGGTGAAAAATCAACACAGGTAATTCCTGCTCCATCCAAGAGTTCAGTTCCACGCGCCAAGCCAAGTAAGCGCGCTGCAACGAAGCCACCTTCAGTAAAGACAAGTAAGAAGCCACCAGTAAAAAAGCCACCGGTAAAGAGAGCACCGAAGAAAGCGCCGTCAAAGCAGAGCCCTGCGAGTGGCACCTCTTTGGAAGATAAGTTAATTGAATCTATTCCTACTGCAGGAATTAGCTATCAACCATCATTTTCGCCACTTATTCAGACCCCGGTCTACTTCTGGTCCGATATTCCAACTGTGGTCACAAAGAAAGTTGAGATTGTTGGTGAAATAGTCAACGTTCGATTACGTCCCACATTTATCTGGCATTACGGAGATGGCGTTATCTATATGACGCGCAAGGTCGGTGGACCTTTCCCTGATGGCGAAATACGCCATACATATTCAAAGCCTGGCCACTATCTGATCGAACTCATCACGCGCTGGGATGGTGAATTCACTATCGATGGCGTGACCGCTCGGATTCCAGGTGAACTCACAACCGTCTCAGTACTTCCTATAACAGTCGTTGCAGCCCCTATCCGCTTTATGAATTGAGGAGAAATGCCCACTTTAACATCCGCCCACGATCTCATCACCGCCATCCCTTTCCTGATTGGCTTTCATCCCACAGATTCAATCGTGCTGATCTCGGTCAAAGATGGCGCTATTGGATTGGCGATGCGCATTGATATGCCAGAACAGTTGGAGAGCGAGCAGATAGATCTCCTTGCCCACCACTTCCTGCGAGAAGAGTCAGATGCTGCTTTATTGGTCGCTTATATGCCAGATCATCGAGATGATGGAGATTCAATCTTAATTTCATTAGGTGCTGGTTTGATTCGTAACGGTGTAGATATCCAAGAATCAATAGTTGTGCAGTCAGGGAGATACAGATCAATTATCTGCCGCGATGTCTCTTGCTGCCCTCCTGCTGGAAAATCAATGCCAGAAGTAAATACTTCTCAAATAGCTGCAGAGCATGTCATCGCAGGGATTCCCATGCCATATGAAAATATTGCAGATCTAATTGAGACGCTCGCTGCAGATCCTGCTTCATTGCGCCTGTCATGGGCGAATGAAGTCTCCTCATTCTCATTTAGCGATGAGGATTTCAACGTTGGTGAACTTCGCCGTGATGGGGTAGAGACGATGGAGCTGCTCCTTGATGATTTCCGCATGGGTTATGGCACAACCAATCAAACCCTCGTTGCTCGGATGATCGGAAGGATCTCAGATTTGCAGGTGCGCGATTATGCAATGGGAGTTCACACCGAAGACACCTACGACCTCTACTTCACAATGTGGCGTGAACTCTTACGCCTTGCACCGATCGGGTATGTCGCACCGATTGCCTGCATCGTTGCAGCTATGGCATATGAAGGTGGTGATGGCGCGCTGGCGCAGAAGGCGCTCGATCGCGCCCTCGATGACGATGAGCACTACCCATTGGCGGCGCTGCTGCGACGAGTCTTCAACGCCGGTTGGCCGCCTGAATCATTCTCATCAATGCGGGCAGAGCTCCACCCCAAGGTCGTTGCTTCAATCTTTGAGTAAGGAGCGGCTGCCATGGGTTAGAATTTCGCCCAGGTCACGAGTTTCGACATCAAGCCCCGGCTAGTCGAACGGCAACCCTCCACCGCGGTGGGGTGCTCCGGGTGACGACCAGGCAGTTCTCCACGATGGTGAATCTGCAAGTGCGTGAAGGATGTAGGTAATGAGCAGAGTTCCCAACCCCCGCGTTACTGGCGCATGGCTTGAAGGCGATGACCCAGGGGAGCGCAAGTTCATCAAGATCGGCTATCTCCTCTTGGAGAACGGTGAAGTTCTTCCCGATATCACCATTGCTTATCAAACATGGGGAACTCTCAACACTAAAAGAGATAATGCGATTCTTATCAACCATGCGATGACAGGGTGGTCTGATGTTCCGGCTTGGTGGCCGCAGATGGTGGGCCCGGGTCTTGCCTTTGATACCGATAAATATTTTATTGTCTGCCCCAACGTTATTGGTGGCTGTCAGGGATCTACTGGACCTTCAAGTATTGCTCCCGATGGAAAGCGTTATGGTTCACGTTTTCCAATCGTGACGATCCGTGACATGGTCAATGCAGAGGTTGCATTTAGCGATGCTCTTGGAATCGAAAAGTATCTCCTCGCCGTTGGTCCATCACTCGGCGGAATGCGCTCTCTCGAGTGGGCGATTCAACTTCCTCATCGCATCGGTGCGATCTGCACCATCGGCTCATCAGCAGTTGCCACAGGTGATCAGATCGGAACTGCCGCAATTCAAATTCGCGCCATTAAATCTGATCCTCACTTCAATGGTGGTGATTACTATGAGCAGGAGAATGGCCCGATTGAGGGAATGGGCATTGCTCGCCGCATCGCCCATCTGACCTATCGCACGGAATCGGAGATGGATGTCCGTTTTGGTCGACAATTACAGGGTGATGAGACTGGTCGCTACGCCGTTGAGTCATACCTCGACCATCAGGCCAATAAGTTAGCTAAGCGCTTTGATGCCAATACCTATATCGCTCTCACCGATGCTATGAATTCACATGATGTGGGTCGCGACCGTGGCGATGTGGTTCAGGCGCTCAAATCCATCACAGTTCCAGTGGTGGTGGTCTCGATCGATACCGATCGCCTCTTCCCACCTCGACTTCAGGTTGAGATTGCTGAGCTAGTTCCGACTGCGCAGCCGCTGATTACCATCTCATCAGACTTTGGCCATGATGGATTCTTAGTTGAGGCTGAATCTGTGGGGGAGGCGGTCCGCCACGCCCTGGCTGTGGCTCAGATTTCACGCTGATTTAGCGATTTTCTCTGGGTATAATATGCCTATCACTTCGAGCAGTTCGAGATAGAAAGTCTCGAGATTAGTTCGAAAAAACCAAAGGACAATTGTGGCTTCTACTCGTGCGCTCAAAAACAAGCCAGCTGCTAAGAAAGCAGTGGCAAAGAAGGCAGCTCCTGCAAAGAAAGCAGCCCCTGCGAAGAAGTCGGTAGCGAAGAAAGCTGCACCGGCCAAGAAGGCGGTAACGAAGAAAGCTGCACCTGCTAAGAAAGCGGTTGCTAAGAAGGTCGCCCCTGTTAAGAAGGTGGCACCACCAAAGCCAGAGAAGATTGAATACAAGAAGGTCCTTGATGCATCTGATGTCCAGCAGATTCTCGACCTTATGGCCAAGAATAAGCGCCATGCAGAGATCGTAGAGATCTTTGAAAAGAAGAAGATTAATTACCGCTCTAATAAAGAGGTAACAGCAGACCTTCGTGCGCTCGCTCAAGAGGCGCGCAAACTCGATAGCCAACTAGAACTCGATCGCGAAGCGCTCAAGGCGGCAAAGCTCAAGATTAAGCCACTCTCAAAGGCAGAGCTTGCACTCGTTGCCCCAAAGCCTGAACCAGTTGCAGAGGTTGCAAAGGGTGATGATGCACCAGCGGTAAAGGGCGAGAAGGCAATCGTTCTCGATGAAGATGGCAATGAGATTGTTGTCGAAGAAGTTGAGATTGAAGATGTAGATGCGCTCATCGCTGAGGCAGCAGAGATCATCGATGCTGAAGCAGATGGCAGCAAGACACGCGTCGTTGATATGACGGAAGAGAAGAGCAAGTTTGAAGAAGGTTCATTCCTCCTTCTTGACTCAGAATCAGATGATGATGAAGAGGATAAGAACGAGCGCGAAAAGCATAAGAAGGACCTCAAGAACATCCACATGATCATCGAAGCGATCAATGGCAAGAGCCAGGGTCGTGAAGTAGCTGCAAAGCACAACATCGATCAGGCTGAGGCGAAGGCGCTCACCTTCAAGCAGATTCAGCAGATGTTTGCGATGAATACTTTCACTGATAAGTCAGCGAAGATCATCACTGAAGCAATTAACCAGGGATACCTTAAGAATCTTGAAGATCTCGGTTACTTCTTCAATGAGCAGGCACGTTTCGTGCAGACCGAAATTAAGCGCCTCCCACCAGAGCAGACAGTTCTCACGGCAGGTGCTACCGCTGACCCAGTAAAGGATTACCTCAAGCAGATCGGTCGCGTTGCACTACTTAATGCAGAGCTCGAAGTAGAGCTGGCGACACGCGTTGAAGCTGGCCTCTTTGCAGAAGAGCAGCTCCTTAACGATAAGAAGCTCGATAAGAAACTTAAGCGCGAGCTCGAGTGGATTGTGGAAGATGGAAAGCGCGCGAAGAACCACCTTCTCGAGGCAAACCTGCGTCTCGTAGTTTCTCTTGCAAAGCGTTACACCGGTCGCGGTATGTTGTTCTTGGACTTGATCCAGGAAGGTAACCTCGGTTTGATTCGTGCAGTTGAGAAGTTCGACTACACAAAGGGTTACAAGTTCTCAACATATGCAACATGGTGGATCCGTCAGGCGATCACACGTGCGATGGCTGACCAGGCTCGTACGATCCGTATTCCAGTTCACATGGTTGAAGTCATCA
>JACCDL010959095.1_pt1 | contig 15297 bp, 14 predicted proteins | sample 7441931 | NCBI WGS metagenome assembly JACCDL01 (sample SAMN15323437, study PRJNA562643) | freshwater metagenome | isolation source: river surface water | place: USA:Blue River Watershed | collected 2017-08-16 | reverse complement strand
TTTTAAGTCGTCTGCCTCTGCCATTGGGCTATCGGGGCAAAACTAAAGGCCCAGTCTCCTGGGCCTTTAGTTAGGTAAGTTTCTACTTACCTGGACGGGCTGCCCAGGTTGAGAAGAATAATCGCGGTGAGCGCACCTGCTCAAGCGAAACTAGGTCACGGCCCAGGATAAAGTTCCAGACCCAGCCGGAAACGACGCGGATCTTGCGCTCCCAGGTTGGCATTGCCAGACCGTGGTAGCCACGGTGCATAACCCACGCTACAAATCCGGTTAGACCTAGCTTGCCGGACTGGAAAGCACCGACGCCGATACCAAGACCGGCAACCGCACCCAGGTTCTTGTGGATGTACTCGCGAGGCTCCTCACCGCGGATCGATGCCACGATGTTCTTGGCCAACAGCTTGGCCTGGCGAACCGCGTGCTGAGCGTTTGGCACGCAGTAGCCACCAACTCCGCCACCGGAAAGATCTGGCACGGCAGAGACGTCACCGGCGGTCCAGGCATTGCCTACTGGCTTGTCGCCATCGACGATCTGAAGCTTGGCGTTTGCGGTGATGCGCATACGAGCATCCAGCGGGAAGGTGGTGTTCTTGGCAACCGGCGCAGCCGCTACACCAGCGGTCCAGATGATTAGGTCGGACTCGAAGCTCTCACCAGTGGATAGCTTGATTACGCCGCCCTCAGCAGACTCCAACTGAGTGTTGAGGTGAATCTTGGCGTTTCGCTTTGCAAGGTTTTCGATTACCCACTCGCTGGTTGGTAGCGACACCTCAGGCATGATCCGTCCCATGGCCTCAATCAGGTGGAACTGGATCTCATCGAATTCAATCTGCGGGTAGTAGCGCAAAAGGTAAGTGGCTGCGCTGCGAAGCTCTGCGAAGGTCTCAATACCGGCAAAGCCACCACCGACCACAACGGTGGTCAAAAGGCGCTGGCGAAGCTTCGAGCTCTTAGGCAGAGCTGCTGCACGCTCGAAGTTACCAACCAAACGGTTGCGAACTTCTACGGCCTCTTCGATGGTCTTCATGCCGATGGCGTTCTCGGCGATGCCCTTGATTGGGAAAGTTCTGGTTACCGCACCGGCGGTCATGATGATTTGGTCGTAGTCAAGGTTGACTGGCTTGCCACCTTCGATGGCGATGGTTGCCTTGCGGGTCTTGTGGTTCACCTTGGTCAGCTTGCCAGAGACCAAGTTGGTCTTCTTTAGGTGCTGGCGGTGGGAAACCACGACGTGCCTAGCCTCGATGGAGCCAGCGGCAACCTCAGGCAAGAATGGCTGGTAGGTCATGTATGGCAGCGGATCGACCAGGGTAACCTCAGCCTCGCCACGCCTGAGTAGCTTTTCAAGCTTCCAAGCGGTGTAGAAACCTGCATAGCCACCACCGATGATCAAGATCTTCTGGGCTGGCTTTGGGTTCAAGATTTCCTTTGCCACCTGCGGTGGGGTTACGGACTTAGTTGGCGCTACTGTCATGTTGCGGCTTACCTTTGGTCTTCTTCAAGGCTCTAACTTGCCCCTTACGCTTGCGACGCAGGACAATCCAGAGCAACGGTGCAAGGGGTGCTAACAGCCAATAGAGTAGCGGATTCAACCAAGGTTCAAAGGGAGATTGGCCAACTGGCTCAAGGTTTTCTCCACCCTGCACCAATTGGGTTTGGTCTTCCGATATCACCGGCAGCGGCTCAACCGGCAGTGACAGCTCGGATTCACCCTCATCCGCCGACGGGCGATACTGCTTGATCCAGTTGGCTAATGACCCCAGCGGATTCTGCTCAGCCTCGAGCTTTGAATCAAGCGCAGCGGCAGGGTTTATCAACCCGTGCCCATAGTTGGCGTCAAAACCAGGTTCGCCAAGATCGGTTGCAGTTCCGATTAGGCGCTGAATTAAGTCATTTGCGGAAGCCTGAGGATCTGCCTGAGACATCAGAGCCAAGAGCCCAGAAACGATTGGGGCAGCAGCCGATGAGCCGTCCCAGACCCGATAGCTTTCTGCAGGATATGCTCCGAGCAAATCCTCAGCGGGAGCAGAAATTGCCACCCCGAGACCTGCGGTTGAGGCCTCAGCCGGCTTCTCGTTCCTGGTCACCCCACCAACCGAAATAACCCCGGGGATTGTCGCAGGGGCAGAGGGCCTAGAAGATTTATCAGAGCGATTGCCAGCCGCAGCGACAACCAAAACATCGTTTTCAAATGCGTAGCCAAATGCCGAGTCCCAACTCTTGGGCCAGACTTGCGAGTTTCTGGTCAGCGAGAGATTGATGATGTCAGCACCGTGATCTACCGCCCACCTCATCGCCTGGGCGATCTGAGCATCGGTGTCAGAACCCGGAACCCCTAAACCAATAGAGATTGAGAGCAATTTGGCCTTTGGTGCGACTCCAATCACGCCCGATTCAGCACTGCCCTGACCGGCAATCAAAGACGCCACCATGGTGCCGTGAAATGCCGAACTGCCAACTCCAGAGGTGCCATCAGGCACGCCAACGGAAGAAAAATCAACCCCGTCTACAACTACTCCCGCAAGATCTGGGTGCGAGGCGTCAATTCCAGTATCAATCACCGCGATTGTCACCCCCGAGCCATCCAGCTCGGTTTGATCGAAGCCATAGCTTTGAATCCACCAGTTGTCGGCGATGGTTGCGGGGGTAAGCAGTAACCCCAGCGCTAACAGTGCTACACGCACTTACACACCTTTGGCGACCAGGTCAGCGCCTCAAGTGCCAAATCGCCGATTGGATTTACCCCCGGCCCTTTGGCGAGCGAGTGCCCGACCAGAGCGTGCAGGCATTTAACCCTGGTAGGCATGCCACCGGCAGAGAAGTCAGTCAATTCCTCAACCACCTCAATCGCCTCGCGCTCAGCCAAATAACTTTGGTGGGCCTGCAAATACTGCTGCGCGATCGCCTGATCCTGAGCCAGCAGCTCCTGCAGTTCGGCCATGTAGCCAGAGGCCTCCAGGGTTGACACCGCTGCGGTGGCAGCCGGTTGAGTTAGGTAGTAAAGAGTTGGAAACGGGGTGCCGTTTTCCAATCGTGGTTTGGTTTTCACCACCAGCGGTCGGCCGCAAACACACCTTGAAGCGATTGCCAAAATATCTCTTGCGGGGCGCCCGAGTTGCCTGGTTACCTCGGAAATATCTTCTGCAGTTACTTCAGATTCAGCCATTATTTGTCCTTGGGCTTATCAAGGGCCGCCCGCAAGCCGGATTCAATTAGCGCATCTACCCAGTTTTCGTTGGCTGCTGCTACCTCGAGTGAAATCTCATCGGCATTGCGCTTGGCGGCAAGAAGCGCTCCAACCGTGCCGGAAGTATCCGACGAGTCAAAGCCCTCGGCATCCATCACCAAATAGGAAACCTCGCCCGGCAGCACGTAATAAAGGCGGTCTCTAGCCTGGGAGCGAATGTAGACCGGATCTTGCCAGCGATCACGCTCAGCTTGCATATCCTCCAGCGCTTGCTCGGCCTGCTGAATGCTGATCTCCATCTCGGCAATTTGGCGCCGCTGATTCAAAAACGCCTGAACGTCCGAGGAGATCAGAAAGGTGCCGGCAACGATCACCAAAATGATGCTCACCGAAACGCTATTGAGCTTCACCGCGCGCAGCATCAGTTTGCCCTGAGTTAGGGAAACCGGAACCTTTGCGTCCCGTGGGTTGATTGGTCTAGCCATAGCCAAAGAAGTTTAAGTGTGAAAGCTCGGGGAGGCATAGTGCCTCACCCGAGCTGTCACTAATTGAAACTATCCCTGGTAGCGAGGGAAAGCGCTGCGGCCGGCGTAAACCGCGCCATCGGCAAGCTCTTCCTCAATGCGAAGTAGCTGGTTGTACTTTGCAACTCGCTCGGAGCGAGCAGGTGCACCGGTCTTGATCTGGCCGGCGTTGGTAGCAACCGCAAGGTCAGCGATGAAGGTGTCCTCGGTCTCGCCCGAGCGGTGCGAAATGATTGCCTTCATGCCGTGACGCTGGGCCAGTGAAACTGCATCCATGGTCTCGGTTAGGGTTCCAATCTGGTTTACCTTCACCAAGATCGCGTTACCGGCTGCCAAGTCAATACCCTTTTGCAATCTGGATGGGTTGGTGACATACAGGTCATCGCCAACCAACTGCACCTTGTCACCCAATGCTGCGGTGATCTTGGTCCAGCTGGCCCAGTCATCCTCGGCTAGCGGGTCCTCAATCGAAACTAGTGGGAAGCGAGCAACTAGATCTGCGTAGTAAGCAATCATCTCGTCGCTGGAGAGCTGCTTTCCTTCGAAGTTGTACTTCTCGGTCTTCTCGTCGTAGAACTCGGTTGCTGCCACATCAAGCGCCAAAGCGATTTCGGTGCCGAGCTTGTAACCGGCAAGACCAATGGCCTCCGAGATTAGCTCCAGGGCAGCAGCGTTGTTTGGCAGATCTGGTGCGAAACCACCCTCATCGCCCAGTCCGGTTGCCAGACCCTTGTCAGAAAGCAACTTCTTTAGCTGGTGGTAAACCTCAACACCCCAGCGCAGCGCCTCTGAGAATGACTCGGCACCGTGAGGAACAATCATGAACTCCTGAATGTCAACACCGGTGTCAGCGTGTGCACCACCGTTGATGATGTTCATCAGTGGCACTGGCAGCACGTAGGCATTTGATCCACCGAGGTAGCGGTAAAGCGGCAAGTTGGTGCTCTCAGCGGCGGCACGAGCGTTTGCCAGCGAAACACCCAGGATGGCATTTGCGCCCAGCTTGCTCTTGTTGTCGGTGCCGTCGATTGCGATCAACGCCGCGTCCACCAAGCGCTGGTCGGCTGCGTCGAAGTCAACGAGTGCCTCATCGATAGTCTCGATGACCGCGCGAACTGCATTCTGAACGCCCTTGCCCAGGTAGCGGGACTTGTCGCCGTCTCTAGACTCGTGCGCCTCAAAGGCACCGGTCGATGCACCGGATGGCACGGCCGCGCGACCAAAGCTATCGTCGGACAGCAAAACTTCGACCTCAACGGTTGGGTTGCCGCGAGAGTCAAGAATTTCGCGAGCGCCTACAGCGGTAATGATGGACAAGGGGTTCTCCTTTGATTGCGCTTTAGCGCAGATTAAAAAGTGATTTGTGAGAGGCGAAAACGACGCTGTGTTCGAGAGCCAATTCTAATGTGATTAGCCGATTTGCTTGAAATCTAGCTCGGAAAGCTCCGAAAGGTTCTCGCTCACAATTGCAAACTCGCGGAAGCCATTTTCACCAAGTTGCTCAAGTAGCGCCTTTAGGTTCTTTGGCCTTCTCTCAAGTCGAACCGTTTTTCCAGCGGCGATCAATTGCTGCTGCAACAAAAGCGCCAGCGCTGCGGTGCCCGGCTCAAGAATCAATACCACGGCGTCAGCCAGTGAATCCTGTTCTGGGATTAGATCGACAATTCGCTCGATACCGAGCGAAATACCAACCGCCGGTGCGTCTGTGCCAAGCCACTTTCCAACCATGCCGTCGTAGCGACCGCCGCCACCGATCGAAGAACCAGATTCGGGGTGTTCAATCTCGAAGATGCTGCCGGTGTAATAGCCCATGCCGCGGACCAAGGTCGGGTCAAAGCGCAACGACTTTGCTCGAGCTCCAAGACCCTCCCAAATCGGAAGCAAAACCTCAGGTATGTCAGCTGCATCGATAGCCGCAAGCCATGAGCTTGCCGCAGTGCCAACGGCTTCGCCAAAGCGTTCAGCCAATTCGCGTGCCACTCCCTCAATGCCAATCTTGTCGAGCTTGTCGATGATGATCATGGCTGCTAGCGCGTCATCTGCTGCTATGCCGAGCGATTGAATATTGGCACGCAATAGCTCTCGGTGGTTCACCCGAATGGTGGCGTCTGTGATCCCAATCGCCGCTAAAGCAGCAAGCGAGGCAGAAAGCAACTCGAGCTCGGCGAGAATCGAGTCATCGCCGATGATGTCGATATCGCACTGAATGAACTGGCGATAGCGACCTTTTTGTGGCCGTTCCGCCCGAAAAACCGGACCGGTCTGGATCGCTTTGAAAACTCTTGGGAGTTTTGCGTGGTTGGAGGCGTAAAAGCGAGTCAGCGGCACCGTTAGATCAAATCTCAATCCAAGATCCGCAAGCTCATCACCCTGCTCTAATGCCTGAGTAAATTCCTCGCCGCGCTTTTGAACCTTGAAGACTAACTTTTCGTTGTCGCCACCCTGACCTGAAGTTAGGCGCGAAAGATCCTCCAGCACCGGGGTTTCAATCTGCTGAAAGCCGCGAGCAACATAGCTTTGGATGACCGTGCCAATCAACTGCTCACGCTTGAGCTTGTCCTGAGGGAGAAAATCCCGCATTCCTCTGGGTGCATTTACTGGGTTGGCCACCGGACAAGTTTGGCATAGAAGAAGTTGCTTCTATGGTTTCTGGCGCATGATTGCTAATCTTCAGAGCAATGATGGAGTCCTCCGAGAAGCGACCAAGAGGCAGGCCGGTAACCACCGACCCTGCGGCGGTTGGGCTGACCGCTCTGCGGCTTTTCAATGAGCTTGGGATTGATCGAGTAACCATGGACGATGTCGCCATCGAGGCCGGCATATCGCGCTCCAATCTTTTTCGAATTTTCCCATCCAAAGCCGCTGTCGTTTGGGGTGGCATGCATCGCATCACCGAAGAGCTAAAACTGCAACTCGCAAATAACCCAGAGACCTCAGTGGTAAAGCTCCTGCACCAGTCCTGGGTTGGCGCGGTGAGCGTGTTAGACAACTCTTTGGACACCGTAAGACTTCGCCTAAAGCTCATCGGCTCCTCCCCTGAGGTCTATGGCTGGGGCCATGCTCAGCTCGAAGAGGCGCGCAAGGTGCTCGAGACGGCAATAGCAAAGCTTGAGGGCGGAGACTCGGTCAGACCAAAGATGATTTCCTCGGCCTTGATTGCCGCTTCGATGTCGGTATTGACCTGGTGGGCCGAGTCAGATGATCAGAGATCTGTAACCGCGGTGCTGGATGAGAGCCTTAGTGACTTTGAGTCGATTTTTGCCCAAGGTGAATGATGGTTGCAACTTTTGCCAGCTCGGCAAAGTAACCCTTATTGCGCTGTAAATAGGCCTGTCTGAAAGCCCAGCAAATAATATCGGGCGCCCAAAGCAGTGGTTCCTTTTTTGTTGAGAGTCCGATTACGTTTAGACGATTAGCCTCACTGCTTCCGGTTGCAATCGTTTTGAAAATCATCTCATCGTGAGTTTGCATGTAGCCGGGGATGCGCTTTTCGTAAACCACCGTGCCGGTTAGGTAAATGTGCTTTTCCGCCAACTCCTCGAGCAGCGCTCTGATGGCTTGGGCTCTTGCCGCCTCGGCATTTTTATCCGAATGCTCAATCTGGTCGATAACAACAATTACCGGTTTGGAGTTTTGCGCTAGGTAATGCGTTAGTTGAGCGATTTGCAGCCGACCTCGTTCACTCCTAGCTGCCTCAGTGGTGTGCCAGCTGGAACCTCGGGCAAGTGATCGTAATTGCTTCCTGATCTCGAGCACCTTGTCTTTCGGAAAAACCGCTGCCGCAATCAGGTAAAAAGAGTCTGCATTTTGATTCGGCGCTTGAAAGCTCTCGTCGATAAAGGCCAGTGGACCGGCGGCCTTGGCAACTTTGTCAAAAAGCTTCGGTCTTAGCTGCGGGAATCTAATCCGCAAAGCCGATTACCCCAGCGTCGGTGGCCGCAGAAATCTCTGCTGCCCGAATCTCGACCTGCAACTCTCGGGTTGCCTCTCGCAGCGCGCGTTCTGGATCTAGCCCGGCAGCCCGCGCACTCGCCACTATTGCCAACAGCAACTTGCCAAGATCATCCTCGCTGTCCATCGGAATAGTTGGAGTTTCCGAAGTCTCCAGCAGGCCAATCTTTTCAGCCTTGCCCATGACTTTTGACGCAAGCGCTAGGGCCGGCATGCCCTGCGGAATACCGTCCAGCACCGAGGTGCGCTCTGGCTTTTCTTTTTTCTTGTGACCTTCCCACACCTGGACGACATCGTCACCGGTGGTTGCGCGGTATTGCTCCTGCTCTTCGGCACTGCCAAAAACATGCGGGTGACGCGAGCGCATTTTCTGCTCCATAAAGCTTGCGACATCCTCTAGGTCAAATGGCTCACCCATAGTGCCGTCGGATGCCAGGTCGGAGTGAAAAATCACCTGGTAGAGCACATCACCCAGTTCTTCTAAAACCTCGTCGCGGTTACCAGATTCGATGGCATCAATCAGCTCATAGGTTTCCTCAAGCAGGTATTGCACCAGCGAGCGATGGGTCTGTTCGGCATCCCATGGGCAACCACCTGGTGCTCTGAGTTGATGTGCGGTTTGGATCAAACTCTCAAGCTTTTGCACCGTTACCCCTTTGCGAAAATAATCTGGAAAATCTTCCACAGCCAGTCAACCATCTCTTGATCGCGAAGCGGCTCGCCATCGGGTGATGTCGGAGATGGCAGCGTTAGCAGCTTGGAAGTTTGCAGATATCTAAGACCTGGCAGCTGATGACTCAGCGCCACCAGGCGGGCATCATCCAATTCCACCGGAGCAAGCTTTGCCTGCAACCCCAAAAGGTTTACATCCTTTAGCCCCAGGCGATTGGCCTGCTGGCGAAGGTGAGTAACCTCAATCAGAGTTCGAACCGGCTGCGGTGCTTTGCCATAGCGATCCTCTAGCTCGGCGAAAATCGCATCCAACTTGGCTCGATCACTCTTCGCACCGCTCTCGGCAGAGAGCTTGTGATAGGCCTCGAGCCGCAGCCGCTCAGAGTCGACATACTCCTGCGGAATACGGGCATCGACCGGGAGTTCCAGCTTCAGTTCGGCCGGAGATGAGATGTCTTCGCCTTTGAACTCGGCAACCGCCTCACCGATCATGCGCAGGTAGAGGTCAAAACCTACGCCCGCTATATGCCCAGACTGCTCTCCACCCAATAGATTTCCAGCGCCGCGAATCTCCAGATCCTTCATCGCCACCTGCATGCCACTGCCAAGTTCGTTATTTGATGCAATGGTCGCCAGGCGATCGTGCGCAGTTTCGCTGAGCGTCTTTGCTGGGTCATAGAAGAAGTAGGCGTAACCGCGCTCTCTGGATCGCCCGACTCGCCCGCGAATCTGATGCAGCTGACTCAGACCAAAATTCTCGGCTCGATCGACAATCAAAGTGTTGGCATTTGGAATGTCGATTCCGGTCTCGATGATTGTGGTTGAGACTAAGACGTCAAACTTACGCTCCCAGAAATCCACCACCACCTGCTCAAGCTGGTGCTCTGGCATCTGGCCATGGGCAATTGCGATTCTTGCCTCCGGAACCAACTTCGCCAAATCAGCCGCCACCTTATCGATGGTTGAGACTCGGTTGTGGACGAAGAACACCTGACCCTCGCGAATCAGCTCGCGTCGAATCGCGGCTGCCACCTGCTGCTCACTAAAGCCACCGATGTAGGTGAGGATCGGGTGACGCTCCTCGGGTGGGGTGGCCAATGTCGACATCTCACGAATACCAGTAACTGCCATCTCGAGGGTTCTAGGAATCGGGGTTGCACTCATTGCCAAGACGTCGACATTGTGTTTGAGGTCTTTTAGTTTTTCTTTGTGCTCGACACCGAAGCGTTGCTCCTCATCGATGATCACCAGCCCCAGGTCTTTGAACTTCACGCCTTGGCCGAGTAGCCGATGGGTGCCAATGATCATATCCACCGCACCGTTTTCCAAACCTCGCAAAGTCTCTTTGACTTCTTTATCGGTTTGAAAGCGTGAGATCGGTTTGATGGTCACCGGGAATCCGCCGTAGCGCTCAACAAAGGTTTCGTAGTGCTGTCTCACCAAGAGTGTGGTTGGCACCAGCATTGCCACCTGCTTGCCGTCTTGAATAGCCTTGAAGGCCGCCCGCACAGCCACCTCGGTCTTGCCGTAACCAACATCTCCGGCCAAAAGGCGATCCATCGGGATTGGCTTTTCCATATCCCGCTTCACCTCTTCGATGGTAGTGAGTTGATCTGGGGTCTCCTGGAAGGTGAAGGAATCTTCCAACTCCTGCTGCCAGTGAGTGTCAGGGCCGAAGGCGTGACCCTTGCTCTTCATTCGTGCCGAGTAAAGCTTCACTAGGTCGATGGCGATCTTGCGCACTGCCTTCCGGGCATTACCCTTGACGCGCGCCCAGTCGGTACCACCCATCTTGGAGAGCACCGGAGCCTCACCACCGACATAGCGGGTGAGCATATCTAACTGATCGGTTGGAACAAACAAAGTATCCGGAGGGTAATTTCGCTTCGGCGGAGCATATTCGATCAGCAGGTACTCCCGGAAATGCTGGCGAGCGCCAACGCCGCTTGGGCGCTGCACCAGTTCTTTGAATCTTCCGATGCCGTGAATCTCATGCACCACGTAGTCACCTTGCTTCAGGCTCAGTGGATCAACCTGCTGACCGCGGCGTCGGGCAAGCTTGCGCTCACTCGGGGCGAGATAAGACGAGGCAACACCAAAGAATTCCGACTCGGTGAGCAGCACCAGCTTGGATTCAAGGTGGGCAAAGCCGTGGGCATATTGTCCGACCGATACCGTGATGTGCTCTTGGGCTAGCTGCCCGATGTTGCCAGTCAAGATTGCTGGCAACTCCGCCTTGGTCAAAACTTCCAGCACTCGCTCGGCACTGCCGTGACCATGAGCCATGATGGCAATCTTGTGCTGCTGACCGGCTAAATCAGCTAGCCACTCGGTGGCTGGTTGCTCTGGAGTAAAGCGCGGTATCTCCCGAAAGCCCAGGTCGCGGGCCCCCTCGCCAAGCAAAGCATTGAGCGAGACCAGGGTGTTGGTTTTTTGCACCTTGCCAATGAATTCATCGACCGTGAAAAAGTTTCCCCCACTCAGATCAATCGGGGCTTGCGATCCTGAGATGGCAGCATCCCAGGCGGCATGCAAAAACTCCTCGTTGGTCTGAATCAGGCTTTCGGCGCGCTGCTCAATCTTCTGCGGATCCTGCAGCACCACGATGGCGTCTTTGCCGAGATAGTCGGTAATCGGACCGAGCTTGACTCCCAAGGCTGGCGCCAGTGATTCCATACCTTCAACCGGCATGCCATTCGAGATTTTTTCCAGCATCTGAGTCAGATTTGGAAATTCGTGAGCCATCTCGCGAGCTCGAAGCGCAACCTGCGGAGTAATCAACAGCTCTCGAGCCGGGTAAATGTCGAGGTGATCTACCTGACTTTCAATTGAGCGCTGGTCGGCCACTGAGAACTCTCGAACATCCTCAAGCTCATCGCCAAAAAACTCTAGGCGAAGGGCGTGTTCGCTGGTGGTAGGAAATACATCCAGAATCCCACCGCGAATTGCAAACTCTCCGCGCTTGACGACCATATCGACTCGCTGATAGCCGATTTCAATCAGCTTTAGCGCCAGTTCCGGGAGCAGGTATTCCTCACCGCGACTAATCAGAATTGGCGGGTGCGCTTCCAAACCACCGAGCACCGGCTGTAAAGCGGCTCGCACCGACATCAAAACCAAGTACGGCCTGTTCTCTGCCTTCAGCTGCAGCATGCGATGCAATGCGCGCAATCGGCGACCAACCGTCTCAGCGGCAGGACTCAGCCTTTCGTGCGGGAGGGTTTCCCACGATGGAAATTCGATCACCTCAAGGTTGGGCGATAGTTCCCTGGTCGCACTGGCAATCTCCTCGGCCTGCCTAGCAGATGGAGTAATAACTACCAGTGGGCGATTTGAATTAGCCAGCCACTGGTTGATGACAACCGGATGAGCAGTGACCGGTGCAAAAAACTCGCCCGCAAGGGCATGATTCGGGTGCGCCTGACCCAGCTCTTGTATCAGCGGGTGGGGGGTCACCAAGAAAGTCTAAGCGACCTTTTGCTCAACCTGGTCGGCAGCCAACTCCAAAAGCACCGGTAGCTCCTTACGCTCAACGCTGGAGAAATCTTGCAGCACGAAATTTGCCACTTCTTGGCTGCCCGGAGGCCTCCCGATGCCAAAACGCAGGCGGTGAAAATCGGCTGAGCACTTGGCGATGATGTCCCTGAGGCCATTGTGTCCGGCGTGACCTCCGGCGCTCTTGTGGCGTAATTCACCGAATGGGATATCCAACTCGTCGTGAACTACCAGCACCTGCTCGATTGGGATTGAGTAGAACTTCATCAGGGCCTGCACCGGATTCCCGGAGAGGTTCATAAAACCGGTGCTCTTTGCCATGACGATCTTTTTGCCACCGGTGACAAAGCGGCATTCCGCGGTCAGCGCGATGGACTTGTGGAGCTTAAATGTTGCGCTGTGGCGCTTAGCCAAAACGTCGAGCACCATGTGCCCGACGTTGTGACGGTTGGATTGGTAGTTGGGCCCGGGGTTGCCAAGCCCAACTACCAGCCAAATGTCGTTACTCAGCTGCGGAACCGGCCTGAGCGTCATCTGCAGCGCCAGCCTTGGTCTCAACCACAGAGGCAACCAGCTCACCGGCTGGAATGTCGATGGTTACACCCTTAGGAAGCTTTAGGTCGCTTGCCACGTAGTGGTGACCCGCTGGGGCATCCTTGGAGATGTGAAGCTCTACGAACTCAGGAACGTGAGTTGCCTCAGCCTCTAGCTTTACGGTCTTGTGCTCTAGGTCGACAACGGTGCCGCCCATGGCCTCGCCCACAACGTGAACTGGAACCTCAACGTGGACCTTCTCGCCCTTGATTACCTCAACCAGGTCAACGTGCTCGATGATCTGGGTTACTGGGTCCTTGGAAGCCATCTTGACCAGCACTAGCTCGGTCTTGCCATCTAGGGTCAGCTCCAATAGCGCGTTCTTGTGGCGAAGTGCCAATGCGATCTCGTGGGCTGGTAGTGAAATGTGGCGGGTTGCGTTACCGTGACCGTAGATTACGGCTGGAGTCTGGTGGGAAGCGCGAAGCTTGCGTGCCGCACCCTTACCAAAGTTCTCGCGAAGGGTTGCAACGATCTTGATCTCTGACATCTTTTCCTCATAGGTAATTGCAGCGAGGAAAAGGCACCCCGTCGATTACGGATACTTGGTATCCCTCGCCGCTGTTCGACCCAAAGTCTAGCGGGCTCACCTGCGCTTTGCCAAGCCCCAGCGAATCAATAGCAAGCTAGCCAGCACCGCGATGCCGGAGCTAAGCGATGCTATTGGCACAGCAAGCGCCAATAGCGCGCAGCTTGCCAGGCCAAATAGGTTCAACCACTTTGGGCGCGATGTTTCTTCGCGAGGTTGCCGAAATGCAGCCAGATTGGCAATCGCGTAGTAGGTCAGCACGGCGAAAGATGAAAGCCCAATCAAAAATTCAAAACTGTCGATGAGTACCAAAAGCACACCAACAAGTGCTATCCCAAGCTCGGCTAGCCAGGGAGCTCCGAACTTGTTTCTGGTCGAAAATCGCTGGGGCAATTCGGAATCTAACGCCATAGTTGCTGCGGTTCTGCCCATTCCGGCCAAAAGTGCTAGGAGCGATCCCAGGGCAGCGATTGCCGCAAACAACCAGACCCATGAAATAAGCGGGGGCGAAACCAGCTCCACCAAATCCAGTACCGCGGTTTCAGATCCCGCCAGGCTGGAACCAAGCTTTATGTTCATCGCAACGCCCAAAGCAAGGTACAGCACCACCACAATCGCGAGAGAGATCCGAATCGCCTTCGGTATCGCGCGGTGAGATTGCGCGACCTCATCCCCGAGGGTCGCCACCCTGGCGTAGCCGGCAAATGCGAAGAAGATCAGTGCGGCAGCGGCCAGCACCCCGAACGGCTCGGGCGGAAGTGGCGGAGCATTTTCCGTCTGAGAGAAGGCCACTAGCACAAGCAATCCAAGGAGAAAACTAACCGTGATCGTGGAGAGAATTCGAGCCCCCGCAGCGGTGCGCTCAACGCCCAAAATGTTTAGCACGGTCATGGTCGCAATTGCTGCAACAGCTACCAGACTGCTGTAATCCGCCGTCAAGTAGTTGGCGAATGTCAGAGCAATCGCCGCCACCGAACCCAGCTTGCCCAGCAAAAAAGCAATTCCCGCAACAAATCCTGCTGTCGGCGAGATGTAGTGCCGGCCGTAGGCATAGGCGCCACCGGGTCGAGTCACGACCTGCGCTAACTGGGAGATAGACATTGCATTTAGGTATGCCACCAAGGCCGCAATCAGAATTGCTATCGGCAAAAGACTGCCGGCAAATTTGGCAGCTGGGCCAAACACCACAAATACTCCAGCACCGAGCATTGAGGCTAGGCCAATGTAGACCGCCTGGGTAGCGCTTAGGCGATTGGCCAATTTGTGGTTAGGCGTGACCTGGGAACAGCGAGTTCACTGAGTCGTCGTAGAACACCGCAGCAATAGCCTTGGCAATCAGCGGAGCAATCGACAGCACAGTCAGTGAGGCAAACTCTTTGTCCGGAGTAATCGGCAATGTGTTGGTGACCACCACCGAGTCAATTACCGGGTCGCTTAGTCGCTCAACCGCTGGGTGCGAGAAGACTCCGTGGGTAGCGGCAACAATTACCCGCTTTGCGCCGTTGGCCTTGAGCGCCTTGGCGGCAGCCAAGATGGTGCCACCGGTGTCGATCATGTCATCGACCAGCAGGCAGTCACGACCAGCAACGCCACCAACGATCTCGTTGACCTGTACCTGGTTTGGGCGGTCTGGATCGCGGCGCTTGTGAACAATCGCTAGCGGGGTGCCGAGGCGATCAGCCCAAATATCTGCAACGCGAACTCGGCCCGAATCTGGCGAAACCACGGTTAGGTTCTCGGTTCCAAAGGTTGCCGCAATGTGGTCGGCCAATAGTGGTAGCGCCCACAGGTGGTCCACTGGACCATCGAAGAAGCCCTGAATCTGCGGGGTGTGTAGATCGACCGACATGATGCGGGTGGCACCGGCGGCCTTGAACAGGTCGGTCACTAGACGAGCGGAGATTGGCTCACGTCCCTTGTGCTTTTTGTCCTGACGCGCGTACGGGAAAAATGGTGCAACCACGGTGATGCGCTTGGCGCTGGCGCGCTTCATGGCATCCACCATCAGCAGCTGCTCCATGAGCCAGTGGTTAATCGGAGCTGGGTGAGCCTGAATGATAAAAGCATCGACACCGCGCACGCTGCGCTCGTAGCGGACGAAGGTCTCACCATTGGCAAAGTCGTAGGCAGTCACCGGCACCAGCTCGGTGTTGAGAATCTCAGCCACTTCTTGAGCAAGCGGTTGGTGTGCTCTTCCGGAAGCGATGACTAGTTGCTTACTTGCTGCCTTTTCAACTGGCATCGCTGCTCCTTTGTGCTGCCTCTGCTGATTTCGAGCCCGGACGCTTGTCCAAAACCCAGCCAGCTAGATTCTTTTGCGGTGTTGTGTTCAATGCTAACGCTCC
>JACCDL010403097.1_pt1 | contig 15303 bp, 10 predicted proteins | sample 7441931 | NCBI WGS metagenome assembly JACCDL01 (sample SAMN15323437, study PRJNA562643) | freshwater metagenome | isolation source: river surface water | place: USA:Blue River Watershed | collected 2017-08-16 | reverse complement strand
TGCGTGCAAGCTGTTGCCCGGAGTTGTGGCAATCGAGGAGTATGTTCGACGCAGGCGAGCGACCGGTGGGCCTGCCGAACGTACTTTCGGGCAACTGATTGGGCTCGAGCTGAAGCCTCGACGCCTGCGCGAGGCCGCCAATTTCTGGCGTGTGGTTTCAGAACAACTCAGCGTGACCGAGCGGGATGCCATCTGGCGACACCCCGACTTGATGCCGACGGGTTCCGACATCGATGACCCAACTGGCTATCTGGCGCGCCGCAAAGGATCAGGGCCGGATGACTTCGACCAAGCGCTCAAGGATTTGCTCGGCTAGTTGGCATTTTTCCAGCCTGTGGATAACTTCTGCGCCGCGGTGAGTTATTCAAGACGATTGGTGCATGCTCAAGATAAATCCCGGTCACCCCAAGGTTTGGCTTGGCCAAGACCACATTCGAATCGGGCTTGATGCAACCGCGGTGACCGTTGGTGGGTTATCCCCCTCCCACCAACGGCTCCTGCGGGCCTTGGAGCTCGGAATCGCCGATAATCAGCTCGGCACGATTGCCGATTCTTTGAGTTTGAACATCGAAGATGCCAAAGACCTGGTTTCGCGGCTCGAGCCGGTTTTGCTGGCCGCCGACAGCCCACGCGAGACCGCTCAAGATCACTCTCGAAGGTTCCCTTTCGCCCAACCCGAGCCAGATTTTGCTGAAATCATTCGATTTGGGCTGAATCACAATTTGCCAGGCGAAACCGGCCTGACTCTTCGCTCCGAGAAGATCATCCACATCGACAACCTCAGCAGGGCTGGGCTAACAACGATTCGAGGCCTAGCCTCCGCCGGCGTTACCCAGTTCTGGTGCTCAGATTCGAACAAGGTCGAAGCACAAGACACGACCCCGTTGGGCTACCCCAAGGAATTGCTCGACTGGCCAAAATTCATGGCACTTGATTCGCTGGCTGGTTCGTTCCAAAACCCGGTAGCTCTTGTGGATTCGGCTCGGCTGCGCTCGAGATCCTTTGATCGACTCGACTTGGCGATTGTCTTCTCGAGTCAGGTGTCAGACCCCAAAGCCGCAAGGCTTTGGTTGCGCAAAGGCATCCCGCATATCGGAGTCACTTTTGATTCGACAGGGGTGCGGGTCAGCCCGGTAGTGGTGCCAGGAAAGACCCCTTGCCTGAGCTGCCGAGACGCTCAACTAGCCGCTACCGACTCAAACCACGAAGTGGTCTTCAATCAACTGTTGGCCAACCCAACCCGCTACGACGACTCGAGCTCGGTGCTGTTTGCGGCCGGCGCCGCAACCGCAACTGCGTTGGCTCAACTCGACTCGCAGTCGGGTTTTGAATCGCTGCAACACGAGCATTTGGGCAGCTGGTTCGAACGAAAGAGCGGCCTGATACACCGCATCCAATGGCCGAAGGGTGTTACCTGCAACTGTGTTCTCGACCCAGCAGCTTTGACTGAGGTCAGTTCGGTGCCGGCTTACGAGGATTCGTCGACCGCTAGCTCTGCGGCCTAACCAGGAATCGCGACGGCTGAGCGCTTCGCCCAAAGGCATCCTGGCTCGAGTAGCTGATCACCAACGAAGACTTAGCTCGGGTAATCGCGACGTACAGCAATCTCTGCTCCTCGGCAATTGCCTGTTCATCCTTGGCGTAGTTGATTGGCAGGTAACCCTCGATCGCGCCAATCAGGTAAACGTGCTCCCACTCCAAGCCCTTGGCTGCGTGAATTGTTGAGAGAGTCACAGCCTCCTTAGTCGGCTCATGCTGCGACCTCTTGCGTTCTTCGAGTTCGGAAACGAAGTCGGCAACAGAAATCTTCGGGTCGACTTCCTCGAGGATGCCCAAAAGCGCGTTTAAGGTTTCCCATCGGTCTCTTGCCGGCCCGCCAGTCTCGGGCGGCTGAGACTGCCAGCCGAGCGATCTGGCGACGTCGCTCAACACCTGAAAAGTTGGCCGCCCGCTTGGAGAAATGGCTTCGGCGCGCAGATGCTGCATCGTTTGCAGAACTTCTGTCTTCGCGAAGAAACGTTCACCACCGCGAACCTGATAGTCGACAGACAACTTGGCGAGTGCTGACTCGATGGCTTCCGACTGCCCATTGATTCGGTAGAGCACGGCGATTTGACTCGCTGGCACGCCCTGAGAAATCTTGCGCCGAACATCGTTGGCCAGCCAGCCAAACTCTTCCTCAACTGTTGCGAAACCGCGAACCGTTGCGCCGGAAGTGAACCCTGACTCGGCCTCTACCTCGCGAGTCGAAATCAGTTCAGACATCGAGTTTTGGTTGCGAATTGCTGCGTTAGCCATTTCGATAATCGCCGAACTCGACCGGTAGTTTCGAACGAGCTCAACCACTGCCACGTCATCGAATCTGGTTTCGAAGGTGCGAAGAAAGCTCGAGGATGCGCCGGTGAACGAATAAATCGTCTGATTCGGGTCGCCCACTACACACAAATCATCACGAGCACCAAGCCACTCATCGAGCAGAGCGTGCTGCAGAGGTGAAATGTCCTGGTACTCATCAACCGTGAAGAAACGGTATTGAGCTCGCACGTGCTCGAGCGCCCTCGGTTCGGCTCTCAAGAGGCCGAGGCACAAAACAAGAACGTCTTCCCAATCAATCTTTTGGTCACGGATCTTGAGTTGCTCGTATGTTTGCTGCAACTCAACATTCTTGGCTGGGCTGAGCCCTGCCACTTGTCCTCGTTCGGCAACAACGTCTCGATAGTCGTCGAGGTCTAGCATCGAAAACTTGCGCCACTCGATCTCGGCCGCGAGCTCTCTGGTAGCTGCCGAATCCAATTGAAGCTTCAAGGCATCCGCCGCCATAGTGATGTAACGGGCCTTGGATTCGATTACCTGCGGTGCCGGAACACCGGCAAACTGTGGCCAGAAGTACTCGATCTGGCTCAACGCCGCCGAGTGAAAAGTTTTCACTTGCACAGCCGGCACACCCATCGAGCGAAGCCTGGACCGCAGTTCACCGGCAGCGCGATTCGTGTAGGTCAGCGCAAGAACGCGAGTCGGAGTATAAACGCCTTTTGCAATTCCATAGGCGATTCGATGCGTGATTGTTCGGGTCTTTCCGGTGCCGGCACCGGCGAGGATGCAGACCGGACCCACAAGCTGCTCGGCCGCAAAGCGCTGCTCAGAGTCCAAACCTTCGAGAATCTGCTCCGGGGTGAACTCGCTACCAGAGTTAGTTGACTGGGTCGTCACAGTGACTCGCCCAGCCAGTCTTCGATCAGAGCTCGGGCGATCGACAAACGCCCAGGCAAAAGGATGCTGTCGCGCGACGCCCGCAGTTCATCGCGGCTGAACCACTTGAGTTTCTCGATTTCGATGCCGTCAGGAACGAGCTGGCTTGTTGAATCGGCTTTAGCGGTAAACCCGAACATTAAGGAGTAAGGAAAAGGCCAGGGTTGGGATCCGCGATAGTGGACATCTCTAACCGGCACTCCCGCTTCTTCAAGAATCTCTCGACGTACAGCCTGGTCCAACGATTCACCTGCTTCGACAAACCCAGCGAGCACCGACCAGCGATTGTCTTCCCAAGCCCCCTGCGAACCGAGCAGGATTCGATCGAATTCGTCTGTGACGGCCACGATGATCGCCGGATCTGTGCGTGGAAAAACCTGACGGTCATCCTTGAAGCAACGCCGAGACCAGCCGCCTTTCTCGATCACCGTTGGGGTGCCGCACCGAGGACAGTGCTGGTGGCTGAGATGCCAGTTTGTTATGGCCAAACCTTGGGCGTAGATTCCTGCATCGAGATCATCGAGCGCGCCGGTTGACCTGCGCAGGTTGTGCCACTTGGATTGGTCTGGCTGGAGATGGTTCGCTGAGTTTTCGCCAAGCGCTGCGGCCACGATTGGTGAGCCAACCGGCAAAGTTGACCCATCTATGTTTGTGGTTTCGATGGTGGTCCTGCCTAGATAGACACGAAACTGTGCTGACGGAACCTGTTCAACCTCGAACAGTGCGAGCTGCGGTTGCCAGTCACCGGATGCGTTTTCGCGCAGCAAGACTTTTTGGTTAAAAATCGGAAGCACTCGAGTGGTGGGATTGCGCCAAAGTTCGTCAAAGAGCTCACTCGATTCACGGGCGAGGTAATCGCGGTCGATGGCAGATTTCGCTAGAGGAAGTTCAAGCATCTAGAACATCCTTCCGATTAGCGCTTGTCGCGTGGCGATGACCTGACTACGCGGCTTTGCCTAATAACCTTTGAGCCATGGGCAAATCTTCCTTGATTTTAGCCGCGTTGGCCAAAGCAGCTTTACCTGGCGTGGACTTCAACCGAGCTGTTGAGGTTTCTGGCGATGCACACCTAAAGGTGGCCGTGCTGTTCGCAACCGACGGTCGAACCGTCGTTGCAAAGCGCCCCACTAGGCAGGCGTCAAGGAACGAACTCGAATCCCAAGTTCGTGGTCTTCAAGCACTCGGAGCAACCGGGCGCGCCCGTTTGCCGTTTGCGGTTGAGAGCCTGCTGAACCGTCTGGATGTCTCGGCAAACGACTCCGTCTGGTTCTTCGATCAACTCGAGGGATCCGAAACCTACCTTGACAAGGTATCCCCGAGTGGAACCCTCGCCGAGAGCATCGGCGAAGCTCTCGGCGCGATCCATAACTTACCTCTATCAGTGGTTACCGATGCCTTCCTGCCTGAGTTCAATCCCGCTGACATCGCACTCAAGTACGTGACCGAGATGGACAAGATGGCTGAGACCGGCAAAATCCCAGCTAACCTGCTCGATCGCTGGCAGACCGCACTAGAGGATGTCTCACTGTTCCGCTATCAGCCGACCGTGGTTCACGGCTCGATTGATTCGGAAACCGTGTTGAGCGGTGTTGTTGATCACGCCGAGGTTGTCACCGGAATTACTAATTGGGCGGAGATGCACATTGGCGATCCCGCTGAGGACTTTGGCTGGGTGTTTGGTTCGGCGCTGCCCGAACTTGCCGACGCTATCTTGCTCTCTTACAACACCAGACACCCGAACAGCGATACGACCCTTCGTCAACGAGGCCACCTCTACAGCGAGCTGCAGGCCGGCCGCTGGCTGCTGCACGGTCTAGCGCTTCAAGACCCAGAAATCATCGCCGACGCCGAAGAGATCATCGCTGATCTAGCCCAGGCGCTCGAAAACGATGAGCTTCCGCCGCTGACCAAGGTGCTGGCACCAATCGCACCAGTGGTTCCACTGATTGACCTGCTCGATGCTGACGCGACAGACGCAACAGCAGATGAGTATTCACAGAATTCGAGCAACTTCGTGTTCGAGGCCGAATCATCAGGTGAGATGCAAGCCGATAGCGCTGACGAAACCGATGGCGCTGACAAAACCGCGAACGAGGCAGTTTCAAGCGAAACTGAGCCTATTGCTGTGGTCGACGAAGACGTCAGGGCGGATGAAGATGCGGACCCGTTTGGTGCAAGCGACGATGCTGCAGCGGCTGATGAGGAACAAATCAAAGCCGACGAACCAGTCGATGACAAGACTCGACCGATCGAGTTGCCAACCAAGAGCGACAACGAGCTCTTCTAGCTGAGCTTGTCGAGCAGCTCGCTCCTCCAAAGCCCCAAAAGCTCCTCTGTTGAGGGAACCCTTGCAGGCCTAATCTCTTTTCCGTGATTGACGAAGAACAGGCTCACCTGGATCTTTTCCTCGGGGATTCCGGTGAGCGCTGAATATGCCATTCGGTACAAGGCGAGCTGTAGCGTGCGCAGTCGCATCTCGTGTTCGTCGGATTCATCGGGAAGCTTTCCGGTCTTCCAGTCAATGATCTCAACGCCGTCCTCGGTGTCGAAAACCGCATCCATCTTGCAGACAAAAGTATTTGCGCCAACCGTGACCTGAACTTCACATTCGACTTCTCGGGGTTCAATGCCAAACCAGCGTGAAGCTTCAAAGTTTTCCGCGCAAACCTGGAGTTGCTCGGCACTCAATTCGATGTCCTCTTGGTCGGCATCGAGATCAAAGCGGTATTCCGCATCCGGGTATTGCCCATCGTCCGAACGAGCTGACTTTGCAAAACGCTTCTCAATCCAAGAGTGGAACAGCGTGCCCTGCATTGTCGATTTGTAAGGCTGCTCGGGCACGGGCCTCTTGAATCTTGCCGCCAACGCATCTGGATCGTTGACAAAATCCTTGAATCTGGATGCGGAGATTCGCACGGGCAACTCAACCTCGTTCAGGCGTTCTGCGCGAGCTGCTCGTTCTTCTAGAAGCATTTCGATCTGCTCTGCTAGATCTGCCCCAAGTGCATCGGGACGAGATTTCCAATCGACTGATTCGCTCACAGCTCGATCGAATGCCTTGCGGTTTCGGTCACCGATCGGGTGCAGCGGCCAGCTTGCCGTTTGAGTGAACCGCGAGTTGGCGACCTCATCCATGTGCCAGACCCTTCGGATGTCTGGGTTCTTTTTGAGTTGCGAGTGCTTGAGAACCAGCAACTGCTCGAGGTACTGATCTGGGTAGTACTTGGTGCCGGCTTCTGACCTGAAGCGCGAACCAGTAACAAGCAGATTCTCTTTCGACCTTGTAACAGCGACATACATGAGACGTCGCTCTTCGCGCTCCAGCATTTGAGCCACCCAAGACTTGAACTCTTGCAACCTCTCGTCAACGGCTTCTTTTTGGTGCTCGATGCCGGCGAAGCTGAGTTGCGGAAGCGAGGCCTTGTCTCCGCGCAAACTGAAGGGGAGTTTGCCCGGTTGCAGCCAACCGTCGGTTCCTGATTCACCCCAGAATTCGATGTTGTTGAGACTCGTCAGAGGATCAAATTCGGTGTCGAACTCCGCAGGAAACTGTTTCTTGCGTCGTGAACGATCTGCAACAGCAACCAAATCCCATTCGAGCCCCTTGGATGCGTGAATGGTCATAACTTGAACCATGCCGCCCTGAGCCACGCCCGCCCCCGAGTCGAACCGCTCGAGATCTTTGGCGTACTCGAGCCACTCCAGGAAAGCACCCAATCCAGAGTTGTTGTTTGAGTCGAAGCTTCCAACGATGTTTGCGAAAGCATTCAGGTTCTGCATCGGATTGATCCTGCTCGGGTTGGCTCGAAGTTCGATATCCAGCCAGAGTTCTGACTCCACGGCACGCACAAGCTCTTGAAGGCTCAGCCCCTGACGCTGACGCAGGCGCCTGAGCACCTGGCCGGCATCCTTGATTCGTTCAAGCCCGGCCTCAGAGATGTCAGTGTGCCACTCTCTGTTTGATGTGGCGAGCACATCGGTCGCGTCGATGATCGATGATTCGAAGTCAGCACCGTAACCGTCATCTTCATCTGCGTGGTTCTTGGCGAGTTGGCGTGCGAAACGGTTTAGCGCCGCGATGTCTTTTGCGCCGACGCGCCAGCGCGCACCGCTCAACAGTCGAATCAGAGCGGCTCCGTTAGCCGGCGAGTGGATTGCCTTCAGAGCGCTGACAACGTCTACAACTTCGGGCATCTGCAGCAATCCGCCTAGCCCGACAACCTCGACGGCAATACCCCGATTCTGAAGCGCAGAAACAAAAATCGGCATTCGAGATCTGGCTCGAAGCAGCAGAGCGGCTGTTGGCAGCTTTCGATCGCCGTTCTCGCGGGCAGTCTCGAAGTGTGACTCGAACCAGGATGCGACCTTGTCAGCCTCGTCTTGCAAGGTTTCAAGGAAATCGAGCTCGACCTGACCCTCGTTTGCGCCGGTTCGCGGTTCGAGTTCAGCCACGGGAACGAGGTTCTGACTCGAGTAGTCCGGCTTGACCTTGAGCGGTTTAACGACTTCGTTTGCGAGGCTCAGAACAACCTCTGGATTGCGCCAACTGGTTGGGAGGTCAAACTTCTGAACTTCTTGTGCTTCGGACTGGCGGAATTCGCTCAGGAACTCGGCCAAGTTCGATGAGCTAGCCCCACGCCAGCCGTAAATCGACTGGTTTGGATCGCCAACGGCGTAGACCGGGAGTCCTTTGAAGAGGCCGGCCAGGAGTTGGGTCTGCAGATAACTGGTGTCCTGGTACTCATCGAGTAGCACGTGCTGATAAAGAGAGCGAGCGGACTCTGCGAGGTCGGTTTCGGCCAGGGCCTTTTTGGCGAGCAAGACCTGGTCAGAGAAATCAACAAAACCCAGACGATGCTTTTCGATTTGAAACTCTTGGGCGAGATCGGCGATAACCGGAATGAGCTCGAGTTTTTGAATCAACTCTTTGGCCTTTTGAGTCAACTCAAACTTGTTCTTACCTACTTTTGAGTTTTGTGGAATGCCGTCGAAAAACTGAATCTCAGACCTAAGCAGTTGGGATACCTCTTCGGCCGATCGCTCGTGGTCATTCAGCTCGCCTGCGAGTGAAAGAACGTAGCCTGCAAGTTTCTCGGGTTTCACATCAACTTGCTCAAGGAGGTCACCCCACTTGGATGCCTTATTGATTACCACCTGTCTTGCCAGCTGAAAACGCTGCGCCTCTGAAAGCAGAGGTGCTTCGGGTTCGAAACCAAGTGCCAGTGCGGCGTCGCGGAACAACGAGTTCGCGTAAGAGTTATAGGTCGAAATGGCTGGCGGGGTAAATCCGGCCTCAAGTTCGGTTGGCCAAAAATCAGTTGCTTGTAAAGCCCTAAGTCCAGAGTTGACCCTGTGGCTGAAGGATGCGGCGGCTTTACGAGTGAACGTGAGCCCAAGGATGTTTTCGGGCTTTGCATAACGGTTCGCAACCAGCCACAGAATACGAATTGCCATCAACTCGGTTTTGCCCGAACCAGCGCCAGCGATGATGAGCGAGGGAAGGGCCGGGTCAGATTCGATTGCTGCAGACTGATAACCGGTGAGTGCCAAACCAGGGTTTACTTTGAGCTTGTCGGGCTTTTGAATTGCCCTGAAGATGTCGTTTGCTCGAACTTTAGCCACTGAAGGACACCGCCTCGGTCAAGAAGAGTTTGCAGTCACCGTATGAATAGTTGGAGTTGCAGTGGCTGTTGACTTCGGCAACCAAAATGCCTTCAGCCATCGCCATGCCCTCGATGGCGGCTTCGATTCGCTCTTTCCAGGAATCGGCCAATTCTTGATTGCTCGGATCAGCCAAAGAACTCTGCTCGTGGATTTCATCGACCAGCGGAAACAGAAGTCGAGCCCCAGCGAGCCGGTTCGTTTCGCTGAAACCGGGAACCATCACTGCGCCACCGTTTTGGAATGCGAGCTGATACAGGGCCATCTGGGCGTTCTCGTCGGCTTTTGACTTTGGCGTGTGAGCTTTTCCAGTTTTTAGATCGACAATCGTGATTGCACCGCTTGGATCTCGCTCAATTCGGTCGACAGTACCTGAGATGATCGCGTCACCGAGCTTGCCTGAAATCTTCTGCTCTGCAGCAAGCACCTCGATTCCGGACTCCTTTTGAGCAGTGAGGTAGTTCGCCAGATTGGCAATAATCTTGCGTGCTTTGCGACGCTGCATCTCTTCCATCCAGGCCGACTCGAACTCGAGTTGGTGCCACTTCGATTCGACCGACTCGAGAAGCGCTGCTTCGGATACCTGATCCAGCTTCTCGAGTGCACTGTGAATCAGAGTTCCAAGATTCGCTTCGAAGCTGCCATCGCGAGCGCCGTGTGAACTCATGAACCAGTGCAGTGGGCACTGAAGGAACTTTTCGAACTGCGAAGGAGAAATGTAGACCAACTCGCCGGCGAGTAGGTCAGTGAGTGGCTCTTCGGTGGATACCGGACGGGCTCCGTACCACTCGACTGCCCTCGCGCCTGGAACTCCGGATTCTGAGAGGCGATAAAGGGCTTCGAGAAGCTCGAGCCTGCGCACGCCTTCTGCCTCGTAGAGCTCTCGGCGGAGCTGGCCTACCAGGCCACGCAGGGTTTGCTGAGGCTCATTGAACGATGCTTTTTCGGGACGTTCCTCTGAAACCAAGTCAATGAACTGAGAAACTTGCGTCTCTTCACCTTCGACGCAACTCAAAATGGCTAGATCCGAGGCAGCCCCCAGGCTCTTGTAAAACATGCGAAGCTCATCGTCGAGCTCTGCTCTGGCTTGACCCGTTGGTGCGTCGATGCGGCCACTGAGCCAGGCCGCGAGAGAGCCAGCCTTTAGCAAAGAAGTTCTCGGTTTGAGGTTTGGCCATTCTCCATCTTGAAGACCGACCACAAAGACAACTTTGAACCTTCGCCCGATGAGTGCGCTCGGAGTCAGGATGGAAACACGGTCGTCATCGCGATAGTTCAGCGCGAGCGAATCCTCAGGCAGTTCGAGATCGAGTTGAAAGTCAACAAAATCTCGAACCGAGAGTTCGGGATTTCTCTCGATGAAGCGGTTGGCAACCGCGAAAAGGCTAACGACGGCGTCCAGGTTTCGATTTGCCTGGTTGGCTACCTCACCGAGTCCGCGTGATAGGTCTTCCCAGCTTTTTGAAGCCTCGCTGCGACTCCAAAAAACCCAGAGCAGCTGATCGACAGAAGCACCGGATTCAAGTGCCTGCTGGGCTTTGAAGTAGGTCTCGATAAATCGGTTCAGCTTGAAACCCGCAGAAGTTTTCAGTGTTACCGCAGACCCTGGAGCCTGAAACAGTTCGGCGAGCAATTGGTCGGAAGAACGCGCGCCACCAGCCTCGAGTTCTTGCTTTCGAAGAGCACGCCTCAAGCGACGCAGTTCTAGATTGTCGAAACCGGCATAAGGCGAAAGAAGCGTTTCTGTTACGGCAGCCTTATCACCCGGGCCACCCTGAATCAGCTGTCGAATCAAGACCAGCAGGGCGCGGCTGGCATATTCATCGCGAAGAGCGGATGAGGCTCCGACTCGGGTTGCTGGAATGTTCTCAGCTGCCAGCTCACTCTCGAACCGGGCAAGACTCTGCCCAGATCGAGAAACAAGGGCAATCTGCTTCCAGGCAAGCCCTTCGGTTAGGTGAAGTTTTCGCATTCGGTGAGCCAGCCAGGCAGTCTCGGTTGCGGGTGAATCGTTGATTCGAAGTTCAATGCCAAGCGATTCGTCAGCAACCGAACTCTGCGCAAGAGACTGACGATGGAAACCGGCAAGCTCTGGGCTGATTCGACTCGAGACCTGAGCGAGGGTTTTCTTGAGCCCCGAGTTGAGTTGAAACACCTCGCCGTATTCGAGGCGCATCGGTGAATAGGTTGCCCCCACCTCTTCAATCAGCTCGCGCATGAGTCGGGGGTCAGAGAATCGGAAACCTAGCACCGAAGAATCAGGGTCACCAATTGCAATGATTCCTAGATTGCTCTCGTGCAACCTGGCCAGTGAGCGAACAAAGAACTTGGCTGCCGGAGTGAGCTCCTGCGCATCGTCAATAACAAGAGTGCGAAGCTCGCTCAGGCAATCGAAATCTTGTTTCGAGTCACCAACCAGATTGGCCGCAGCGCGCAAAAGCGTTGCCGAGTCATAGCGATTTGTGTTTTTGGACGCGGCCACGTGCTCTAGATAATCGCGATAGAAGTGCGAGGACCCTTGCCAGACTTGGATGCCGTGTTCAACGCCGAAACGCTCGAGGTCAGTCGGTGAAATGCCATTCTCGAGGCAGATTCCGATTAGGTCTCGAAGCTCACTTCGGAACCCCACCAGGTGCACGGTTGCTGCATTCACATAAGACGGAAAACCCAACGCCTTCAGGCGTTTTCCGAGGGAATCGAATGGCGCGCTGCCTGGGGCAGCCTCGCTGCCCGCACCGTAGCCAGCGATTACATGTTTGATGATGCGATCTTGCTCTGGGCCGCTAATCAGTTCGGGTTCTTGAAGGCCTTGCTTCAACGCGTGCTCTCTAACGATCGAGAAGGCTAATGAGGTCAGTGTTTTCGACATTGGACCGCGGGTTGCGGTCTGCAGACGCAAGGCAAGTCGGTCTCTGAGGTTGTTCGCAGCGTCTCTGGTTGCCGCCACGGCGAGCACCGAGTCTGGCCCGTACGATTTAGCCAGACGGGACACCAGCTCAGTGGCCGCAACCGTTTTGCCGCTCGCGGGGGGACCGTAGACCAGAACCCGAGCCGTCGGAGCCAATTCTGCAACGCGAACTTGGCTGTCAGTGAGTTGAACCGCGTCAGAGATTGAGTTGCTCGAGGCACTCAACTTGAATGTGGGTTTGCGGTCACTGGTTTGCGTCATGCAGAGATGGTATCCAAGGGGTCAGACAAATCTGTCGTAATCTAGTGGGGTCGCTTCAACTAGGCCAAGAAAGGCAAGTCGTGGACGTAAAAATCGGGATCAAGCAATCCGCTCGAGAGTTAAGCTTTGAATCAAACGAGTCGGCTGCATCAATCGAATCCGCTCTTTCTGCAGCATTTTCCGGCAGCCTAGCGACAGTCAAGTTCACCGACAACAAAGGTCGTCAGTTTCTAGTGCCGACCGACTCAATCGCATACGTTGAAATTGGCGCAGAAGAGACGCGTCGAGTTGGGTTTATCGCGTAAATGAATCTCGCATTTTTGGCCAGCACCGGCTTCATCGTCTTTTTCGGAGTGATTCTCGGCCTCGTTGCCCCTTACGTGGGAGTAGCCAGTTCGCGCTACCACTCGATCGTTCCAATGGCTGTTGCAATCAGCTATGGAACCCTGCTTTGGGCTGGACTGTCCGCGGCAGGACTATCGCAGACTGAGCCTTGGATTTGGTTGATAGTGATGCTGTCGATGCCAGCAGCCATGTGGTTTTTTGCTCGCCTGATCGACCGCAAGCGCAAAGCCAAGTACGGAATCTAGTCCGAAAACCCTAAGGGGTTAGCCCGATTGAATCCATGCGCATCGAGTGCGCACCAATCAGTTCACTAATCAGCGGTTCCAACTTTGCGTACGCCGAGAGGTTTACCGAGCGTTCTTCATCCTGAGTGAGCTTTCGGCCTTTCGGGACACCGGCAAGCTTGCGGTTGTCGAAGGCAGCGCGCAGTTCGAGCAGCGTATCCCCCATCAATCGACGACCCCAAAGTGCGAGGCGTGAAGAAAGAGTTGGGTCGAGTTCCATGGATTCGACCAACACTCGCTTCGCGAATTTCTCGAATGGCTTATCGGTGAGGGCTTTTTCGACGTCGAGACGAAGCAGTGGGTCAAGCCCGACCGCCAACCGGCGATAGAAGTCGTCGAGAAGACCCGAGACCAGGTAGATCTTGAGGATAGTCTCGTGCCAATCAGAGCCAGCCGTTCGAGCGTGGAAGGTTTCGATTCGCTCTACGAATGGGTCCATCGCGTCAGTTGGGTCAACACCCTGGGCCGCTAGCTTCTTTGCAATGTGACGGTACTTCTCAAAGCTCTTGGTGGCAGCTTCGCTCAACTCGGCTTTGTATTGGGTGTTCGGAGAGTACTTCAGTTCGTTGGTCAGAATCTCAAACTGCGTGAGCTGAAGGTAAGCGAGTTGGCCTAGGAAAACCTTGGCATCAGGAGTATACGGCTTTAGGTTCACAGCCTGGGTGTTGCGTCCAGCACGCTCTTCACGCTCGGGCAGCGAGAACTTTGCCGCACCGCGACGAAGACGCTTCAGCCAATCAAACACAAAGGCAAGGATACCCAAAAGGTAGACTGTTCAAGACCTAGGAGGTCTATTGAATTTTCAGGAACTGGGCATCGATCAAGACATCGTTGATGCGCTAACAGAAAAAGGCATCACCAGCCCCTTCCCCATCCAAGAGCAGGCAATTCCAGTCGCTCTAACCGGACAAGACATCATCGGCCAGGCAAAGACCGGAACCGGCAAGACCTTCGGGTTCGGGCTTCCGCTGCTTCAGTCACTCGGCAAGAATCCGACCCCGGGGGCTAAGGCTCTGGTGGTCGTTCCGACTCGCGAGCTCGCAGTTCAGGTGGCGGATGACCTAAAGCTCGCAGCCAGCAAGCGCCCAACCATGGTTGCGGCCATCTACGGTGGCAAGTCATACGAATCGCAGGTTGCCGAGCTCGAAGCCGGCGCGCAGGTAATCGTGGGTACCCCGGGTCGCTTGATCGACCTGAGCAAGCAGAAAAAGCTCGACCTTTCGAAGATCAGCTTCATGGTGCTGGATGAGGCCGACGAGATGCTTGACTTGGGCTTTGCGCCCGACATCGAGCGCTTGTTCGCGTACACCCCCGCCGACCGCCAGACGCTGCTGTTTTCGGCAACCATGCCGGGCACGATCGTCACCATGGCCCGCAAGTACCAGAACCGCGCGGTGCACATCCGCACAAATGATCCAGAGGATGAAGGTCACACCAAGGCCGACATCAAACAGTTCGTGTATCGAGCTCACTCGCTCGATAAGGATGAGGTTGTCGGTCGCATCCTTCAGGCAAATGGCCGAGGCAAAACCGTTGTGTTTACCAAAACCAAGCGACAAGCCAGCAAGGTGGCCGAAGAGCTGATCGACCGCGGATTCAATGCGGCAGCGCTGCACGGCGACATGTCGCAAGAGGCCCGCGAGCGTTCAATGGCGGCGTTCCGAGCTGGCAAAAAGGACATCCTGGTGGCGACCGAAGTTGCCGCGCGTGGAATCGATGTGGATGACGTAACTCACGTGATTAACTACACCGTTCCCGAGGACGAGAAGGCTTACCTGCACCGCGTCGGCCGAACGGGACGCGCTGGTCGCACGGGAATCGCAGTCACTTTCGTGGACTGGGAAGACCTGACCCGTTGGAAGCACATCAATGATGCGCTCGAATTCGGCCAACCGGATCCGCTCGAAACTTACTCAAGCTCGAAGCACCTGTTTGACGACCTCGACATTCCGGCCGGCACCAAGGGTCGCCTGAAGCGCGAGCGCACCGCGGCCGAAAAGGCAGAGCGCCAAGGCGGCGAGAAGCAGCAGCGCGGTGGCCGAGGCAAGGCTCCCGCGGGCAAGTCGACCGGAAACGGATCGGCTGAGAAGCAGTCTGGCGAAAAGCACGGCGGCGGAGAACACCCTCGCCCAAGCCGCAACCGTCAGCGTCGTCGCACTCGTGGCGGTTCTGCTGCGGGTTCTGCCAACTAGCTGTTCGGCTAACTCACCGGTCTGTTAGCCAATCGGCTTGCTGCCGCTGGCCTGAGCGACGATGCGCTGAAACATCTCGGGGCTTGTGGTGTGCTCACCCAAGCGATTCGGTTTGCCAGTTTCGCCGTGGTAATCGCTCGAGCCAGTAACGATTAGGTCGTGCTTTTCAGCGAGACCGAGCAGCCATTGCCTTGCGTGTTCGGGGACATCCCTGTGATGACACTCGAACCCGGAAAGGCCCGCTTCGATCATCTCTTCAAAGTGGTTTAGCGGCAACGGGTCGCCAGGGCCCGGACCCTTACCTCGGGAAAGCGGATGCGCGATGACCGGGACACCACCCGCCTCGCGAATGAGTTCGATTGCCTCGATGGTTTCGGGAACACCTGTGTTTGGCACGTGGTAT
>JACCDL010128857.1_pt1 | contig 15310 bp, 16 predicted proteins | sample 7441931 | NCBI WGS metagenome assembly JACCDL01 (sample SAMN15323437, study PRJNA562643) | freshwater metagenome | isolation source: river surface water | place: USA:Blue River Watershed | collected 2017-08-16 | reverse complement strand
TCCCAGTAACAGGCGTCATCTAGAAATCTTGCTTCTCTGGTTGGTTGGTGGCCAGAGCGGGACATTTTCACTAACTGGGCTGGTCGGCGTAGTTGCTCTCGACAAATTCCGCAGCCGAGTAGAACGCACTAGAGAGCTACACCCGTAGAAGAGTCTCGTTCTCTGCTGTGGACCCGGGTTCAATTCCCGGCATCTCCACCATTCACTAACCCCTCCTCGTGAGGGGTTAGTGCTTTAAGGTTAATCCTTCGATAGGGTTCAGAGGTGACCACACTCCCAAACAGCAACACCGCCATGCTTGTAATTGATGCTCAGAACGTAATTCTCAAAGACTGCTATCAGCGAGACCAAAAGGTCAACAACATTTCAAAGGCCATCGAGTACTGTCGCAGAAATCAGACCCCCGTGCTATGGATTCAACACTCAGACTCAGACATTACGCAAGGCTCAGCTGACTGGGAAATTGTTCCAGAACTCAAACCATCGCCAGGAGAGTCATTAGTGAATAAGCACTATCGGAGCTCTTTTGTTGACACTAATCTCCACGAGACCCTTCAAAACATGCAAGTTGGTCACTTGATCATCGCTGGCGCTGAATCCAACAATTGCATTAGGCACACAATTCATTCGGCGCTGGACTTGGGCTATGACGTTACACTTCTGGGCGATGCTCACACCGCCGTCAGTTTTGAATGGGACGGCCTCGCAGTCGATGCCGAGAGGGTCATCGACGAGCAAAATCTAAACTTTATGAACTACCAGCTACCAGGCCGATCTGTAAAAGTAGTCAAAGTAGCCGATCTAAAACTCTAAGTTAAGTGAAAAGACCCCGGAAAACCCGGGGCCTTTTTCAAGCATTTATCTCTTGCTCTTGAGAGCCTTCGGCTTGCGCTTAGGAGCCTCAACAGCGGGGGAGTGCTCAGAGTGAGCCAGCTCGTATTCAGCTTTGGAAACAGGAGCAATCCTGTCTTCAAAGTAGATTCGGGATAGAGCAGCTCGGATCTTTACACCCAGTCCAATCTTTCCGTTCTTGTCTGGCCTTGGCATGATTGGCTCATAGTCCTTGAAGTCAACCAGCTTCCAAAGCTCATACTTGTCTACTGGCTCGTGAACCTCGATGTATTCGCCGTGTGGAAGCCTGACAACACGTCCTGTTTCACGTCCGTGCAGAACAATTTCACGGTCCTTGCGCTGCAGCGATAGACAGGTTCGCTTGGTGATCCAGTAGGCCAGGATTGGTCCGACAATCAGCAGAATCTGCATGGCAGTCAGAACGTGATTTAGCGACATCTGGAAGAAGATTGCAATTAGGTCAGTCGATGCACCAGCCCAGAGAATTGCATAGAAGACCACACCAGCGGCACCGATTGCGGTTCTGGTTGGGGCGTTGCGAGGGCGGTCTAAAACGTGGTGCTCACGCTTGTCTCCAGTCACCCAGGCTTCGATGAATGGGTAAGCGGCAACCAAAGCCAAGAAGACTAGCGACACGATGATAGGAAGCATCACGCCCATTGGAATCACGTATCCAAACACAGTGATGTCGAGTCCGCCTGGCGCGAGTCGAAGGGCTCCATCCAGCCAACCGATGTACCAGTCAGGCTGAGTACCCGCAGAAACAGGGGATGGGTCATAAGGCCCGTAGTTCCAGATTGGGTTAATAGTGAACGTAGCGGAAATTGCAGCGATTACACCGAAGACCAGGAAGAAGAATCCACCAGCCTTTGCTACATAAACAGGCATCAGTGGGTAGCCAACGACATTGGCGTCGCTTCTGCCAGGGCCTGGGTAGTGAGTGTGCTTGTGAACAACCACCATCATTAGGTGAACGGCCAACAGAGCAATGATCAGAGCTGGAATGATCATGATGTGAAGGCTGTAAAGGCGAGCAACCACTTCAGTGCCAGGGAACTCTCCGCCAAATAGACCAGCTGAGATTGAAGGACCAATCACTGGAACGCCCTTAATCATTCCATCGATGATTCGAAGACCATTTCCTGAAAGAAGGTCATCTGGCAATGAGTAGCCAGTGAAGCCGGCAGCCATTCCCATAACGAACAACAGGAATCCAACGACCCAGTTCAGCTCTCGAGGTTTGCGGAATGCACCGGTGAAGAACACGCGAAGCATGTGCAGACCAGCCGCCGCCACAAACACCAAAGCAGCCCAGTGGTGAATCTGTCGCATAAGCAAACCACCACGAATGTCAAAGCTGATATCGAGTGATGATGCATAAGCAACTGTCATCTCGGCACCCTTGAGCGGTGCATAGCTTCCGTCGTAATAGGTGTGAGCCATTGATGGCTGGAAGAAGAAGGTAAGGAAGGTTCCGGAGATGATCAAGATCACAAATGAATACATTGCAACTTCACCGAGCATGAAGCTCAAGTGGTCGGGGAAGACCTTGCGTCCGAAGTTCTTCAGAACAGTTCCAACTGTCAAACGCTCGTCGATGTAGTTGGCAGCTTTTCCGAGGGCTGTCTTTGGCTCAGTTGTCGAACTCATGGTTTATTTCCTCATGTCCCAGAACGAAGGACCAACCGGCTCAAGGAAGTCGCTTTGAGCAACCAGGTAACCCTCATCATCAACTGTGATTGGCAGCTGGGGGAGAGGGCGTGCGGCTGGACCAAAAATAACTTTGCAGTGATCTGCCAAGTCGAATGTCGACTGGTGGCAAGGGCACAGCAGGTGGTGCGTGTGTTGTTCGTAAAGTGCAACTGGGCAACCCACGTGAGTACAGATCTTGGAGTAAGCAACGATTCCGTCATAGCTCCAAGAAGCTTTAGCCGGATCTTCTTTTAGATCCGCTGGATTGACTCTCACGAGCAAAACAGCTGCCTTGGCTTTTTCCTCCAGTTTGTGCTCTTCCAGTTCACTTAGGCCTTCCGGAATTACGTGGAAGACCGAGCCAATTGTGACCTCGGAAGCTTTGATTGGAATGCCGGTTGGATCGCGAGTTAGGCGTGTACCTGGAGCCCACATAGTTTGCTTGAGTGTGTCACCAACAACGGGACCGAGGTCTCCAAAAATAACTACGGCAGGAATTGGGAAAAATGCGAGTGCGCCGTAGAGGGTGCGACGAATCAATTTGCGTCTTGTAAAGCCAGACTCGCCATCAGCGAGCTTCACAATCTCGATTGCCTGCTGCCTTGCCTCTTCACTGCTTCTTGCAGCGTGACGTTCTTCAGAAACTTCGTTGTCTGGCATCAAAGTTTTTGCCCAGTGCACTGCACCAAAACCGATTCCTAGCAATGAAAGCGCCATACCGATACCCATCCAGAAAGTGTTGTTTCTGGTTGCGCTCAAATCACCATCAACGATTGGGAAAGCGAAGAATCCCCAGACAGCAATTACTGCACCAATCATGCTGATGATGAACATCGCCGCAACTTGCTTTTCGGCATTGCGAGCATGACGCTCGCTCTTGTCGGTCATGCGCTCGCGGTGCGGCTCTAATCCCGGATCAGCAATTGGGCGAACGATGTTGGTTGCGCTGCCGGCAGAGTACTTTTCTAGATCGCTCATTAGTTTGCCTTTGCTCCTAGCCAAACCGTGATTGCAATGATGAAACCAATTCCAAAGATCCAGGTGAATAATCCTTCAGCCACCGGACCAATCGAACCAAGCTCATAGCCGCCAACCGATTCAAATTCTTCAACGTACTTCAGGTAAGAGATGATGTCTTTCTTGTCTTCGGGAGTGAGGTTGGCATCGCTGAACACTGGCATGTTTTGAGGTCCAGTCACCATCGCTTCGTAGATGTGCTTCTCAGTGACACCTTGCAGACCTGGTGCAAACTTTCCTTCGGTTAGCGCACCACCTGCACCAACTGCGTTGTGACACATGGCGCAGTTGATTCTGAATAGCTCACCACCGTGGGTGACATCGCCATCAGTTCTCAAATACTCTTCAGCCGGAATTGCAGGTCCAGGCGCAAGCGATGCTACGTATGCAGCCATGGCCAAGATTTGCTCTTCGGTGAACTGAACTGGTTTCTTGTAAAGCTGTGGGCCGGAAGCCTGACCAGGCATGCGACCTGTTCCAACTTGGAAATCAACCGAGGCAGCTCCAACACCAATCAAACTCGGACCACCAATAGCACCCTCAGCGTTTAGTCCGTGACAGCTTGCACAGTTCGCCAAAAACAATTTGCGTCCCTCTGAAATTTGTTCAGGAGATCCAAACTCAGCCTGATAAGTCTGCGTAGCAACGGCGTATCCGCCACCAGAAAAAATTAGGCCAAGGAAAATAACAATCCCAAGTGCCCAAGGGCGACGACGCATCGGCTTTTGATTCAACTGTCTCTCCATTTTTTACTTCAGTACGTAAATCACTAGGAACAAACCAATCCAAACTACGTCCACAAAGTGCCAGTAGTAGGAAGTAACAATTGCGCTGGTAGCTTCTCGGTGACCAAAATTCTTTGCAGCGTATGCGCGTCCGATTACAAGCAAGAAAGCAATCAGTCCGCCAGTCACGTGCAGAGCGTGGAAGCCTGTAGTGATGTAGAAAGCAGAACCATAGGAGTTTGAGCTGAGCGAGATTCCTTCGCTGATCAGCATCGCGTACTCCCAAACCTGACCAGAAACGAAGATTGCGCCAAGAACGTAGGTGAGGAAGAACCACTCAACCATTCCCCATTTCACCGGCGACCAACCGGTGCGCTTTGCCTGCATGCGCTCCGCCGCAAAAACTCCAAACTGAGCAGTGAACGAACTTGAGACCAGGATCAGAGTGTTGATCAGCGCAAATGGAACATTCAGGATCTGGGTGTCGTTGGCCCAAAGGTCCGGAGCCCCAGCTCTCAGCGAGAAGTACATCGCAAACAGGCCGGCGAAGAACATCACTTCGCTGCCGAGCCAGACGATAGTGCCGACGCTGGTCGCGTTCGGGCGCTGAATGGTCATAGGGGCAGAAGAAGTAGCGGTCATGGCTTAATTCTAACTTGGCAAAATGCCTAAGATGCCCGAATTTACGCGGATTTCTAGATTTTTTATACTCCGGAGCGAAAATACAGAAATAGAATTCAGAAATGAATTCTCAATCTTGGCAGTCGATCCTCGGAGCGCTATTAGCGGGGGAGGACTTGACCAAAGAACAAGCCAGCTGGGCCATGCGCCAGATAATGTCAGGCGAGGCAACCCAGGCGCAAATTGGTGCATTTATGTTGGCACTGCGCGGCAAAGGGGAGACCGTCGACGAGCTGGCTGGTCTGGTCGATGTAATGCTTGAGAACGCACTCCTACTCGAAACCGGAAATGATGCCGTTGACATTGTCGGAACCGGGGGAGACTTACTCGGAACGGTCAACATCAGCTCGATGGCATCTATTTTGTTGGCCAGCTGTTCGGTTCCAGTTCTAAAGCACGGGTCTCGGTCAGCATCTGGCAAAACCGGATCCTCGGAAATGCTCGAGGTCCTGGGAATTAGGTTGGACCTAGCTCCTAAACAGGTGACAGAGGTCTTCAAAAAGGTTGGGATAACTTTCTTCTACGCGCCAGTCTTTCACCCCGCTATGCGGCACGTAGCGCCGATTAGGAAAGAGCTAGGGGTCCCGACGACCTTCAACTTCCTAGGCCCTTTGGCAAACCCCGCCCAGCCAATAGCGACCGCCTTGGGCGTGGCCAATCGATCCATAGCACCGCTGATGGCCCAAGAACTGGCCAATCGCGGTCGAACAGCCTTGGTTTTTAGGTCAAAAGACGGCCTAGATGAGCTCTCTACCACCACTGAGGCTGAAATTTGGCAGGTTAGTGGGAGAAAAGTTGACTTATTTGAGCTAAATCCTGAAGATTTGGGGATACCAAGGTCAGATATCGATGCCTTGATCGGAGGGGACGCTCACCACAACGCCCAAGTAGCCAGCAAGCTCTTCGCTGGGGAGCAATTCCCTAACTCGTCCGAAATAGCCTCTGTAGTCGCTCTAAACGCCGCTGCAGGGCTTGTGGCATATGAACTGGCTAAAGACCCAAGTCTGGCTCAAAAGCCAATTCTTGAACGATTCGAGAACGCTTTAGCTAAGACCAGATCGGCGCTCGCTGATGGCAGAGCAAATCAAAAGCTAATCGAGTGGTCGGCTGCCACCCAGCAGCTCTAATTCGCCTAAAAGACGGGGAAGTGCCCTAAAAACTTAACTTGACATAATGTTTATTATCGGCTTTAGGTCAATCCTGGTTAGACGCCCAATTGGGGTTATTGGAACCCTAAACCCGGCCGTCCTTGCCAGCTAACTTGAATAGCCTCAGCCCCAGCTGGTTCAGATAACCAATGCCGATTGCAAACAGCAAGGTTCCTTCGCGGACTTGGCCGCCAAGGGCAAATCCAACGCTGACAACCAATATTTCAATGCCGCTTCTGGCGATCCAAAATGGAAGCTTGGTTCGCTGAGCAACTCCGAACATAAGTCCATCCCTGGGGCCCTTGCCCATCCCACATGCGATATACATGCCCGTGGCAAAGGAAATTACGACCATTCCCAGAATGAACATTGCGATTTTCTGCCAGTAAAGCTCTGGAGTTGGCAGCACATAGAGCGCTAGATCGGCAAATAGTCCCACCAAAATCGCATTTGAGATAGTTCCGATACCTGGCCTTACGCGCAAAGGTATCCAAAGCAGCAAAACCAAAATGCTTACAACTACCGTTGAGACACCAAAGCTAAGGCCAGACTGCCTGCTAATGCCCTGGGCTAAAACATCCCAGGGTGCAATTCCGATTGCTGCATCGACGGTAAGTGCAACACCAATTCCATAGATAAAGAGCCCGACATAAAGCTGGACTAGGCGAATTACAAAATTAGACTGAAGCACCGCTAAATGCTACTGGGAGGATTGGAATGACTAGTCACTATTTCTCTCCACCCAAACCTAGGCTTTTTGCCCATCGCGGGCTGGCGGAGCCAGTTGGCCTAGATGAAAACACCCTCGATGCTTTTAGTGCTGCACTTAAACATGGCGCTACCCATCTTGAATCTGACACTCAAGCAACTGCAGACGGTCACGCAGTTTTGTTTCATGACACGGATCTTGAGAGAGTGGCTGGAGTTCAAGCCAGGGTTTCTGATTTGAGCCTGTCTGAAATTAGACGTATTAGCCTGAGAAATGGCGGCAGCATTCCAACCCTGGAAGAAGCACTCACCCACTTCCCCACCGCCTTTTTCAATCTAGACATCAAAACAAAACTTGCGATTGAACCAACGATTTCTGCGATAGAAAGAACAAAATCGCATTCAAGAGTGCTTGTTAGCTCATTCTCAAATCCGATTAGAAAATCAGCCCTAAAAAGGTTCTCGGCGCCGGTGGCTACAAGCGCGTCCGCCAGCGTTGCTCTCGCAGCCTGGCTAAGTCACAAAGTGCTGTTCGGTGTTGGGTTGAATCGAATTGTCAAGAATGTGCACGCCTTGCAAGTCCCGGTTGGCATAGGACTAGTGAAATTTGCAGACGAGGCATTTATCAGAAGACTAAAGAGTACGAATACTGAAATTCATTTTTGGACGATAAACGATCCTGTCCATATGCAGGAGCTGATTCGGATTGGTGCTGACGGCATTGTCACCGATCGAGTTGACATTTTTCAACCTGAATAATCACTGAGAGTTTGATTTTTGGGGATTTATCTCCCCTGCAACAAAGTTCTCCTACGCAAGGAGAATAATGACTGAATCGATGCGCGGGATGAGACTTGGTTCTCAGTCCATGGAGCGTGAAACAGGTGTTGAGCTGGCGGAGCGTCAGTCTTTTGATTATCAGTGCCCTAATCAGCATGCATTCTCGATTGTCTTTGCCCTAGGCGCTGAGCCGCCTGTTGAATGGGAATGCAAGAAGTGTCAAGCCCTGGCACTTCTGGTTGGTAGCGAGAAACAGCTTCAGGTTGCAGCTGGTGAAGAGCAAAAACCAAGAACTCACTACGACATGGTTTTGGAACGTCGAACTAAAGCGGAGCTTGAGGAGCTTTTGAAGGAAGTTCTCGCCGACATGCGTAAAAGACGAGCTGAAGGCCGACTCACCGCCTAATTTCAGTTAAACCCCATTTTGTGCAGAGCAGAAATGCCTCAAAAACAATCCAAAGGCTCATTTTGCTTTTGCCGCCTTCGCGCTCAATGAACCGAATTGGCACTTCGCTAATGGGTGCACTTAACGCCTCCGACCGCATTGTCATTTCGACTTGGAATGCATAACCATGTGCCTGCATGTCTTCGAGGGGTAATTTCTCAAGAAGGCCACGCGAGTAGATGCGAAAACCAGATGTGAGGTCTTTAACCTTGCTTCGCAGAATCCAGGCTGCATATTTGTTTCCCCCGTGGGATATTGCTTTACGCAGTGGGGACCAATTCGCAACCTCTCCCCCAGCTATCCACCTAGACCCAATAATCAAATCCGCTAACTGAGATGATTCCAGTAACTTGGCCAGATCCTGTGCGCGGTGAGAACCGTCGGCATCCATTTCCACAAAATGTGTATACGACGACTGCATCCCAAGTTTGAATCCTGCGACGTAGGCATCTCCCAGGCCACGCTTTTTGTGCCTATGAAGCACCGAAATGCGTTTATCCTGATGAGCCAATCGATCAGCGATTGCGCCGGTTCCATCTGGTGAGTTGTCATCAATGATTAGCAAATTCACTTCGGAATTATGTGAGAACAGCTCTCGTACAGAATTCTCGAGTGTTTCTGCTTCGTTATAGGTGGGCATGAGAACCAAAGGTTTCAAGCTTTCCTCCGACGAAGTTGGCTGACCGAGAAGGCTCCAATTATCAGAGCATTGAGCCAATCAAAAACAGACCCAACTAAAACACCTGGAGTTGCCCCGGTGTAAATGGGAACTGACTCGATCATCGCGGCTGGTGTGTACCATTCAACCTCGCTCAAGATTTGCCCATTCGGCAAATAGATTGCGGACAGACCGACTGTTGAGATGTTTATAACAGTTCGTCCAGTCTCGATAGCACGCAATCTTGCAATGGCAGCCTGCTGGAATGTCTCATCGGAGTATCCAAAATCTGCATTGTTGGTTTGAGAGAGAATTACCTCGGCACCAGCAAGAGAGAGCTCGCGAAGAATTGAGTCTTCGGCAATCTCAAAGCAAATTAGAGTTCCTGCGGTGAAATCGCTGAGCTCATAGATGCCATCCCGGGTGCCAAAACTGTATCCGCGCGGAATCATGTCAATTAGATCGGGGGCAAACATTCGCCAAAACTCGCGATCCGGTGCATATTCGGCGAACGGGACCGGCTGTTTCTTGTCATAAAAATCAACTGGTCCGATTTCAGGTTCCCACAAAATCGTTGAGTTGAAAGTTTCATCTCCTCGTTTGGTGATTGTCCCAAAAACAAAAGGAGCTTCCAGTTGATTACTGAGTGCATTGATTTTCCCTCTTGCCTCAGGCGATCTCAGCGGATCTAAGTCAGATGCGTTCTCTGGCCAGACCAACAGATCAATCTTTTCGCCACTGTCAACAACAATCTGAGAAGCATCGAGATGATTTTGGAGGATAGTGCCCGGTGCTTCTCGTGAAAAAAGTCCGGCTTTGGCGTTGCCCTGGACTGCAGCAATTACCCGCTCCCCCGCCAGTGATGTCGTTAATCCAATTGGTGTTATGAGCGGAATGAGTAGTACACCTGCCACCACCGCGATCGCTTTGATTGAGAGAGTTTTGAAACTTCGACTATAAGCAACCAGTGCAAACATCGACCCGATGAAAGCGATTGCAAAAGTGAGAAGGCTTAGCCCTCCCCACCAAACCCAGTGAGACATAAAACTGTCTGATTGGGTCATGGCAAGCCTTGACCATGGAAATCCCCCATAGGGGAAGTTATTCGCTCCAAACTCGCGAAGGGTCCAGACTCCCGCCAGCAAAGCAGAACCTGAAATCAACCGCGTGGCATCAAATTGAATTTTCTTGAAAAGCCAAGCTGCTAGCCCCGCTCCAAGAGCGTGATAAATGGAGACCGTTGTACTCAGAGCGATAAGCGGAATCGGACCGAGATAGAGTGAAATCCATTCAATGTGGGATATGTAGAAAGCCTGGCCAGAGATAAAACCCACCAGAACCGCGGGCCAGAAGTTCAAACCCAATACCGCCAAATAAGTCAGCATCGGAATCAGCGGCGCAAGAATCCAAATGTTTTCTGTTGGAAACACAAAAAAACCGAGAAGACCCGCGGCAATACCCAGCGGCAGTCTCCACACCAGCTCTCGCATACCGCTCAGCTTATTTCTATATGTAATAGCTGTAGGCAACGATTCCTCGCTTCACCAGATCGATTGCCTCATAGCTTGTCTGAGCTACTTGGGAGTCGGCTGAGACTGATATCTGATCCAGCAGATCAATAATTTGCTTACTCCAACGAATGAAGTCACCAGCCAAAAGTCCAGTTAGTTTCAGAGCGTCCTGCAACCTTGCACCCGTTGCCCAGCGATAGATTCCCCATGCCATGTCAAGTTGTAATCTCTGATCTTTAGGAAGTCGATAGTCACTCTGTTTTTCCTGCAATTGCTCTTGAATGGCCTCAGTCTGGGAAAGAGCGTCTGCGAATGCACCACGCGGCAGCTTGGGCTCCAGTTCGCTTTCTTCGCCTCTTGCTTCATAGACGAGGCAAGCCGCCATTGCTGCCATGGAGGCTGCATCTAAGTCCTTCCATGCCCCGGCTTTCAGGCATTGCGCAATTAGTAGATCCCTTTCTCCATAAATCTTTGCAAGTTGTAAGCCTGCTCTTGTCACTTCGAAGTCGTCAGTGGTTTGTTTCAAGTAATCAAGTTCGGTTAGCAAATCGCAGATTCTTCCAAAGATCTTTGCCACCTGACCGGTTCGAGATTCGAGGTGAGCAATTGACTGATCAATTTCTTTTCGAAGTCTGTGGTAGCGCTCACCCCAACGGGCGTGGTTCTCGCGGTCACCGCACTGATGACATGGGTGCGCGCGCAACTCCTTACGTAGGCGACCTAACTGGGATTCAACATTTCTTGCCTGCTTGGTTTGACGAGCATCGGCACCTGAACGGTTTTTAATGCGCGAGGATTCGCGCTCGAGATTTGATATCTCTCTTCGAATCCCTGAGTACTCGCGAAAGTCGCCCAGGTGGCACGCCATGGACTTTTCGTAGCCAGCCAGCGATGATTCCTTGTCCGCTATTACTTGTGCCAATCCGACGACAGATCTGTCAGCTTGAAATTGAGCAAATGATCTTTCAAGCACCTTGGTTGCTCGCTCTCGACCAAAGGCCGATATTAGATTCACTGCCATGTTGTAAGTGGGCTTAAACGAACTGTTCAGTGGATAGGTGCGCTTTGATGCGAGCGAGGCTACAAGATTTGGGTCAAGTTGACCGCCCCACAAAACAACCGAATGGCCTTCGCGGTCAATACCTCTTCGACCCGCTCTTCCAGTGAGCTGGGTGTACTCCCCCGCTGTGATGTTTACTCTCGATTCCCCGTTGTATTTATCGAGCCTTTCCAAAACTACGGTTCTGGCTGGCATGTTGATCCCCAGCGCCAACGTCTCCGTTGCAAAGACAATTTTGACTAGCTTTCGCAGGAAAAGCTCTTCAACAACCTCTTTGAACGCGGGTAAGAGACCTGCATGATGAGCGGCGTAACCACGTTCCAAAGATTCCAGCCACTCGTTATACCCAAGAGTGTCGAGGTCATCGTCTGCAATCGAAGAGCATCTTGCCTCTGCAACTTGACGAATCTCCTTTTGCTCCTCTTTGGAAGTAAGGCGCAGGCCCTGGCGTCGACAGCTTGTAACCGCAGCGTCACACCCGGCTCTGGAGAAAATAAAGAAGATTGCTGGCAAAAGCTCAAGCTCATCCAGGCGATCCACCACTTCTGGTTTCTCAAGTCTTGGAAACTGCCTTACGAGCTGATTTCTTTCGTGGGGTGAGTGTTTCTTTCCACCCCACTTACCTCTGGTGCGAATCGGAGAGCGAGCTCTCGCTTGATGCTTTTGTAAAAGCTCGGGATTGACTCTGGTCTGATGGCTCCCGGGTTCAAAAAGATCTAAAAGCTCACTGCCAAACAAAACGTGCTGATTCAGCGGGACGGGTCTAATTTCGGAGACAATGACTTTTGTATTGCCCCTCACCTCATCAAGCCAAGCACCGAACTCCTCAGCATTGCTAACAGTTGCTGATAGCGAGATAACCTTCACGTCTTTAGGCAGATGAAGAATTACCTCTTCCCAAACAGCTCCTCGAAAGCGATCGGCTAGGTAGTGGACCTCATCCATCACGACGTAGCCAAGTTCCTTTAGCGTTTCCGAGGTCGCATAAATCATGTTTCGAAGGACCTCTGTTGTCATAACAACGATCTGCGCTTCTGAGTTTTGATTATTGTCGCCAGTCAGCAGGCCAACACGCTCCTTGCCATAGCGCTTAACCAGTTCAGCAAATTTCTGATTACTGAGCGCCTTGATTGGAGTTGTGTAGAAAACCTTCTGACCGGATGTGATTGCTAAGTGAATCGCAAATTCCCCAACGACTGTTTTACCCGCACCGGTCGGGGCTGCTACCAGGACACCCGCTCCCGCTTCTAATGCCTGACAGGCCTGCAACTGAAAATCATCTAATGGAAATGAAATCTCAGCTTCAAAGAGTTTGAGATTAGGAAAAGACGAAGCTTTTTTCGATAGCCGGTATCTATCTGCGGCGGATAACTCACTCGAGTTCGAGTTCACTGGTTTCCCCAAGCTTTTCCAGTTTTCTCTCCCTGCGCTTATCGTTTGCTAAGGCCACTCCTACCGCAATGAAATAAAGAGCCGTTAGTGGCGCCATCATCAGGAACATCGTCATCGGTTCTGCCACAGGTGTGGCAAGGGCTGAAACAACCGCAATGATGAATACTGCAAAGCGCCAAGACTTCAATATGCCTTGACCGGTTGCCAAGCCAGCGAAGTTCAGCAGAACCAAGACAACTGGCATTACAAACGCCAGGCCAAAAATCAAAAGAATTCGAATGGCAAAGAGCACATATTCACTTGCATTAATTACGTTGGTGCTGCCCTCTGGTGTGAAACCAATTAGCACAACTACGAAACCAGGTAGTGATGTCCAAGCTAGTGCGGTTCCGGCAAGGAAAAGTGGTGTGGCAGCGGCAACAAACCCAATCGCAAATCTCTTCTCTCGCTGCTTCAGTCCTGGTGCAATGAAAGCCCAGAGATTCCAGAGCCAGATTGGTGCTGTCATCAGAACGCCTAGGAAGATTGAAACTTGAATTCTCAAGTCGAAGGCTGAAACAACGGTTCCAAAGTTAACAACCGCCTGGATCCCGCGTTGCTCAGTGACCTCAATTAGTGGTTGTTGAAGAATGCTAAAGACTGGGTCAAACAGAAACCAACCCGCTACGGTTCCAGCGACGAGGAACCCCGCCGACCACGAAAGGCGTACTCTCAGTTCCCTTAGGTGGGAACCAAGACTCATACGGCGCTCTTTGTTGTTGCGCCGTGCCATTAGTCTTGCTTCTTCTCGCCCTCTTTGGCCTCGGCCACAACCTCAGGCTCTTGGGTCTTAGAAGTTTCTTTCTTAAAAATCTTTAGTGATTGCGCAACGCTCTTTGCTAGCGCAGGAAGCTTTGGCGCTCCCCACAGCAATAGAACAATTGCCAGAATGATGATCCATTCCCAGCCCTGAAGTCTCATGACCACCTCTTGTCTACATCGATTTCTCGAATACGGTTTATCAGTCTACGCCGCTCGTCTTCCCTGCGGCGAATTTTGGCCCTTACCAGAGCCTTTCTAGCGGCCAGCACCTGTGAAAAGTCGTCTCCAGTCACCGCTTTGGCCGACTCAGGCTCGACCCTTTCAAAACTGTTGAGCTCCGCTAGTAGCTCTCCGGATTTCTTGAGTTCAGTTCCTAGGGCTTTACCGGACAAGAAAAGTCGGTAACTGGCAAGACAAAAGAAGTAAAACCCGACCAGAGAAGCAAGGAGAATAAGCCAACTCACTCGGCATCAACTACTTTCTGTCTAAGGGTTTGTTGGGCAAATTCTCGAACGAGGTCCCGTGCAGACTTTGGTTCCAAAACCTCTACCATTCCACCGTAACGAACTATGTGTCTCGGAAGACCCTGGAGGCTTCCCACTCGAATTTTCCCTACCCAACGTCCACTTTCCAACACTGGCTCGCTGGCAACTGGGAAATTCCAAAAAACCTCAGTCGCTTCGGGCTCGGCCGCCAATGTAACAACCTGCCCATCATCCTTTCCGCCGAACACTTCCTCGGGAATGGACGATTTGGCAGATGCTTCGGAAATTTCTTCATCTGTGACGATCAGGCTGATCATGCGATCTAACCGAAACGCCCTGACCTCCTGGTTTATGTGACACCAGCCCCGCAAATAGTGTTTCTTGCCCTGCAGTTCAATCACTAGTGGATCAATCTTTCGTTGCGCTTGCTCACCCTTTTGATTTCGGTATTCGCAAACAATTGAGCGCTTTTCCGCTATTGCTATGTGGAGGGTGTCGAGTAGTTCAGAAATGCGATCCGATGCAACAGCTGTCACCGGCACAGGACCCGAGTTCTGAAGTGCCTTTCGAAGTTCTTGAAGCGCCGAGTTCCCGGCGAACTGTGGAATTGAAGCCAAATAATCAAGACCGATTGCAATTGCGCTCAATTGTCTTTTGCTGAGCGTTGGTGGACCTTCGAGATTGGTAGTGCCCTTGGAGAATGAAACCCAGCCATCTTCAAGCTCATCAAAGTTCAAGTGAAAGTGCGTTACACACTTGGTCAGGTCTTCACTGTCAGTTATGGCTCGAACTGCCTTCAAAATAACCTTTTCACTGACACTAAATCTTTCCGCCAAGGCAGAAATCTCCTGGTCACCTTCGGCCAGCACCAATCCAACAATCGAAAGAGACAAATCAAATAGCTCGGAGGCATCAATCTCTTGCTTAGGCATGCACACCTGCCGCTCTTTCAAGACCTTTCTTAACTCGCTCGACGAGCGATGAAGGGCTAATGACTGCTATTTCACTTCCATACTCAAGAAGATCTTCGGCAAGTAGCGCTTCATCCATGAAGTTGATTGAAATTGTGTTTGCCCGTGCCCCGAAGTGCCACCAAGCTTCAGAGTCCTCGATTACTTCAATTTCAGCCCTATTACTCATGGTGAAGGCCACTAAATCTTGTTCGGCCTCGTCAATCACATCAGAAGACACCGGATTAAAAGTCGCTCCGGTGAGTTGAACGCGACTGATAATTCTTCGCAGCAGGTAATTACGCAGCTCTCCCTGTCGCTGGGCAAGCAAGACCCACTCCCCCTCAATCAATCGCAGTTTTAGGGGATTCACTTCTCGAGCTTCAGCCTTGGAATCGGGCACTC
>JACCDL011018432.1_pt1 | contig 15318 bp, 23 predicted proteins | sample 7441931 | NCBI WGS metagenome assembly JACCDL01 (sample SAMN15323437, study PRJNA562643) | freshwater metagenome | isolation source: river surface water | place: USA:Blue River Watershed | collected 2017-08-16 | reverse complement strand
GCCGGAAGCAAAGACGCGTACCGGAGTCTCTTTAGCAATGTGATCCATAAGATTGAAATAGTGGCAACACTTCTCAACAAGCGTTCCGCCCGTCTTTGCTCGGAATCGATTCCAATCCCCGACTTTGGGATAAAAAGACTCACGATGTTCGCGGATTGTTACTTGTTGTACTTCGCCAACTCCGCCACCATGAACAATATTGATTAGTTCAGCGACTGGTGGCATGTATCGGTACTCCAGCCCCATCCAAACTAAAGATTTTCGATTCTTTGACCAATTTATGACATTGAGGCAATCCTCAATTGTTGTGCAGAGCGGTTTTTCAATAAATACATGTAACGAGGTCGCAAGCGCATCTTTCAAGACATCAATATGGGTGTAATTTGGGGTAGCAATGATGACTGCGTCGACGAGATCTGAGTTGAGTAAATCTCGATAATCGGCAAAAGTCTTTACTTCACCGTCAATCAAACTCTTGGCGCGATCAAGCGAATCTGGAAATGGATCGGCGATCGCAGTAACTGAAGTTCCGGGAATGTGCTTTAGGTTCTCAATATGCTCACGGCCCATGGCGCCAACGCCGATGACCCCGTAGCGAACCATTTGGACTCCCTTGTCACAGCGGTCAGCCAAAAGAGGTCTGACCACTAGGCAGTCTTGTGCCCTAATTGAGGCTGGTCAATGCTCGCTAGATAACGATTAGGTCAACGGATAGCGATATCGGGACGGCTTCGACCTGCGATTTTCAGGCTCGGCCACTCACTCGACCCGGTCACAAAATCGAACCCGCTCTCAGTTACCACCAAGGTGTCTTCGACCTTTAGCCCAGCCGCGCTGGGATTCCACGCGATCGCATTTCGAACTTGGATTAGCTGTTCGGTCTTCTCATGTGCAGTGAAATCTCTTGGAAGGTAACCAGTCGGTCCACCTTGGTGATGATTGGTCCACTCATCGCGATCAAATCCTTGTTTCAAGTACTCAACTTGGCCGGCTTTGAAAGCTTCGGCAAGGGTTGCTCCCGGTCTCGTTCCATCAAGGAAAGCTGCTTCAACATTTAGTAGCTTTGTGTAATTCTCTTTTACTTCGTTCTTTAGTTCCCCAAAATGAACCAATCTAGTAACGCTAGCAATTAAACCTTTTCTCCGTGCACAGATGACTCCCATTACCAAATTTCCGACTTGAGAAGTGGTTGGAAGTGGGTGGCGATATCTCTTGATTCGATTTTCCCCAGCAACAAGTAGAACTACTGGTTCTAGATTTCGCTCCCATAACTCTTCGGCTATTTCACCGGCAACTTCGACTTCACTTGCATCACTATCAATATCAAGCATCGCTTCCTCAAGAGCCGAAGTCGCATCACGGCCGATTTCCTTAAGTCGAGATACCTCAAACTCATTTAAGTTACGGCGGAGAGATTCGATTTCGCCTTGAATGTTAGTCCGTTCAGAATCAGGTCCATCAACGCCAATCCGAGGACCTTTGGGAAGTTGTGCATCTCTGCCCTCAAACCAATTCACAACTATCAACTCTTCATCGCCACTTAGCTCTTCATCTTTAAGGCGCTGCGCCTCTATCTTGTTAGTAATTACAACGATTCGATCTTGATAGACAATTACATCCATACATGAAAGCTCTAACGTGGTTGGGATATGGGCTCGGCCACCAATAATCCAAGCGACATTTGCCCCCTTACGAAGGACTACCGCATCTAGCCCTTTTTCAGCCAACAGAGCCTTGATTCTGGCTCGTTTTTCACGCTGTTCAGCTTGGCTCATGCGAGTAGCTCCGAGACTTCAACGCCAAAGCGAGCCAATTCAGCACGACCACCATCGGCAACTGTGAGCACAAATGGCTTTCCATCGGGTGCGATGCAATACGAATTCTCAAAGTGCGAACCACGAGACTTATCGACAGTAACAACCGTCCAATTATCTTCAAGCACTCGAGTGCGCTCTGAGCCCATAGTAATCATCGGCTCGATTGCAAAGACCATGCCCGCCTCGATCTTCGGACCATTTCCCGGCTTTCCATAGTTAAGTATGTGTGGCTCCATATGCATCGCAGTTCCGATTCCGTGGCCACCATATTCGCGCAAGATTCCATACTTGCCTTGGGAATTCACATAGCTCTCAATCGCATGTCCGATATCAGATAACTTTGCACCAGCAATGCCGGCTGCAATTCCAACCCACATAGACTCTTCGCAGACGTCGAGCATTTTCTTCTCTTCGTTATTGATTGGATCAACAATCGTCGTAAAGGCAGCATCGCCATGCCAACCATCAATAATTGCGCCACAATCAACTGAGACAACATCCCCCGGCATAATCATCCGTTCACCGGGAATTCCGTGAACTATCTCATCATTGATAGAGACACACATTGTTGCCGGAAATCCGTGATAGCCCTTGAAGTTTGATGTTCCACCACCACGCTTGATATTTGCTTCTGCGATTGCATCAAGAGCGCTTGTAGTAATTCCTGCCTTGATTTGTGACTTTATTAGATCAAGCGTGCTTCGAACGAGTAGTCCGGCACGACGCATCGTCTTTAGCTGATCCAAAGTCTTTATCTGGATCGCCATAATTTAATTTACCTTTGAATTCAGCGCGCGAATCACGTTATCGGTGATTGCGCTGACATCGCCTAGCGCAGAAATCGTTATTAAAAGCCCTTCTCCGCGATAGAAAGTGACGATTGGGGCGGTCTGTTCGGCATAGACCTCAAGGCGCCGGGCAATTACATCTTCCTTATCGTCGTCGCGTTGGTAGAGCTCGCCACCGCATGCATCACATTTATCAAGGTGAGCGGCGAAGATCTTTCCGCAAGCTTTACAGGTACGACGGCTAGAAAGACGTTTGATGATCTCGTTGCTATCAATTGAGAACTCAACTACCGCATCAAGTGGCCGTGAGCGTTCTCCTAAGAATGCGCGGAGAACTTCGGCTTGAGCGACATTGCGCGGAAAGCCATCGAGTAAAAATCCATTCTCGGTATCGCCATGAGTTAGGCGATCTTTGACCATTGCATTTGTTACTGAATCCGGGACCAACTCGCCTTTATCCATGTAACTCTTTGCCTGAAGGCCAAGTTCGGTTCCAGATTTCAAATTCGCACGGAAGATGTCACCGGTTGAGATATGTGGAATCTTGTAATGACCGGCGAGGAGAGCTGCTTGCGTTCCTTTTCCTGCACCTGGTGGTCCAACCAGGACTAAGCGCATTAGCGGAGGAATCCCTCGTATGAACGCTGTTGCAGCTGGGACTCGATCTGTTTAGCAGTATCAAGACCAACGCCGACGATAATCAAGATCGCCGTTCCACCGAATGGGAATTGTTGAGATGCTCCGAAGAGAATCAACGCGATGATTGGGATGATTGCAACTAAAGCTAGATAGAGCGAACCAGGTGCGGTGATACGAGTTAGAACGTATTGGAGATAATCACTTGTGGGCTTACCGGCACGAATACCAGGAATAAAGCCACCGTACTTACGCATATTCTCAGCGGTCTCTTCTGGGTTGAAGGTGATCGCAACATAGAAGTATGCGAAGAAGATGATCAATAGCGCGTAGGCGGCGATATAAATCGGGTGATCGCCCGTTACGAAATTTGTGCTAATCCATACTGCCCATGGGGCTTGTGAGTTGGTGAAGTTAGCAACTAGCGATGGAATATAGAGAAGTGAAGAGGCAAAAATGACAGGGATAACGCCTGATTGGTTTACCTTGATTGGAATATAGGTAGTGGTGCCACCGTATTCACGGCGACCGATCTGCTTCTTGGCATATTGAACCGGGATACGACGCTGGGATTGTTCAACGAAGACAACCGCAGCAACGATGAGAACACCGACTGCCATGATGAATGCGAAGGTGAACCAGCCACGAGCCAAGCGGATCGCCCAGAGTTGCGATGGGAAAGTCGCCGCAATTGAGGTGAAGATCAAGATCGACATACCGTTGCCAACGCCGCGGTCGGTAATCAATTCACCGAGCCACATAACAACCGATGTTCCGGCGGTCATGACAACAACCATCGTAAGAATTCTTATCCAAGAAGTATCAGGAATGATGTTTTCGTTACATCCCTGGATTAAACGTCCTGGGGTACGAGCGACTGCGATCAAACCTGAGGTTTGTAGGATCGCTAGACCAATCGTTAGATAACGAGTGTATTGAGTGAGCTTGGCAGTTCCGGATTGTCCTTCTTTCTTCAGCGCATCAAACCTTGGGATTACGACGGTTAGAAGTTGGACGATAATCGATGCCGTGATGTAAGGCATGATTCCAAGTGCGAAGACCGAGAGCTGTAGTAAAGCACCACCGCTAAATAGGTTTACTAGCCCCAACAATCCGCCAGTATCAACGTTAGCGAGACACTTTTGGACCGCTACATATGAAACGCCAGGAGTTGGGACGACAGATCCAAAACGGAAGAGCGCCATGATTGAAAGAGTGAAGAAGATCTTGCGACGTAGGTCAGGCGTTTTGAATGCCTTACCAAATACTGATAGCAACACTTTCTTCTCCTCGATCTAGTTTTCGATCTAGTTCTTAATCTATAGCGTTTTTACGCTTCCACCTGCAGCAGCGATCTTTTCAGATGCTGATGAAGAGAAGCTATGTGCGGAGACATTTACCTTAACGGAGATATCGCCATTTCCAAGGACCTTTACTGGGTGGCCAGCGCGCGCAGCGCCAACTTTATAGAGATCCTCAACGCTTACATCGCCACCCTTAGGGAAAAGCGCATTGATAGTTGAGACGTTGACGGCTTGGTACTCAATTTTTTCTGGGTTCTTAAAACCACGGAGTTTTGGAAGTCGCTGTACGAGCGGCATTGCGCCACCTTCGAAACCAGCGCGAACGACGTTACGAGCACGCGTTCCTTTTCCACCACGACCTGAGGTCTTTCCTTTAGAACCTTCACCGCGACCCTTACGAGTCTTCTCCTTCTTAGCACCTGGTGCTGGACGGAGATGATGCGCCTTAAGCACCATTACTCGACCTCCTCAACTTTGATGAGATGACGGACGTTGTAGACCATGCCACGAATTTCCGGACGATCTTCTTTAACAACGACATCACCGACACGCTTCAAACCAAGTGAGCGAAGAGTTTCGCGCTGGTCTGGGGCGTTGCCAACTTTGGAACGAACTTGGGTTACTTTCAAACGTGGCATTACGCACCTGCCGTTGTTGTCATAGCGCGGATGATTGCTGCGGGAGCAACGCGCTCAAGTGGAAGACCACGACGTGCAGCAATCGCAGCAGGATCTTCAAGATTCTTTAGCGCTGTTGCAGTTGCGTGGACCATATTGATCGGATTATTTGATCCGAGAGACTTTGTTAGAACATCAGTGATTCCTGCGCACTCAAGAACGGCGCGGACTGGGCCACCAGCAATAACACCGGTACCAGGAGCAGCTGGGCGAAGCAGAACTACGCCGGCTGCATCTTCACCTTGTACTGGGTGAGGAATTGTTCCTTGGATACGTGGGACTTTGAAGAAGGACTTCTTCGCTTCTTCAACAGCCTTAGCAATCGCTTGCGGAACTTCCTTTGCTTTTCCGTAACCAACGCCGACCATTCCATTTCCATCACCGAGAACAACAAGTGCGGTGAAGGAGAAACGACGACCACCAGATACGACCTTAGCTACGCGGTTGATGAAGACAACGCGCTCGATGTATGGAGACTTCTCGCGAGACTCTCCGCCTTCACGACGTTCGCGCTTATCGCGACCGCGCTTTGGCTTCTCGCCAGCTTCAGCTGTCTTAATTTCTTCGGTTGCCATTAGAAGTCCAATCCATTCTCGCGAGCACCATCTGCAAGTGCAGCAACGCGTCCGGTGTATCGGTTACCACCGCGATCGAATACGACCTGGGTGATTCCTTTTGCCTTTGCGCGATCAGCAACAAGTTGGCCCACAGTGCGAGCCTTCTTAGTTTTATCTGCTGATTGTGCGCGAAGATCTTTTTCCATTGTCGAAGCGGATGCCAAAGTATGACCCTTGGTGTCATCAACGATCTGTGCGACAAGATGGCGCGCAGAACGAGTTACGACAAGACGAGGACGCTCTGTTGTGCCAGAAATCCGCTTACGAACACGGAAATGGCGACGAGCGCGAGCGATCTGAGTAGATCCCTTAACAATCTTCTTAGCGATACTCATGCTTTCTTACCTGTCTTTCCAGCCTTACGACGGATGCGCTCTCCGAGAAGATGCAAGCCCTTGCCCTTATAAGGATCGGACTTACGTAACTTCTGGATTTTTGCAACAGTCTCACCGACGAGTTGCTTATCGACTCCGCCAACAATCAATTCGGTCGGGGACTCGACTGTGAATGTAATTCCAGCAGGGGCTGGGAAAGCGACTGGGTGTGAGTATCCGAGAGCGAACTCAAGATCCTTACCCTTTGCAGCAACTTTGTAACCAACGCCGGTAATCACAATCTTCTTGGAGTAACCCTGGGTTACGCCAGTGATCATGTTTGCAACGAGGGTACGTGAGAGGCCATGAAGAGACTTCGCAAGACGCTCATCATTCGCACGCGAAATGACAATCGAGCTATCTTCTTTTACAGCCTTGATCAATTCTGGGAAATTATGTGTGAGCGTTCCCTTTGGACCCTTAATAGATAGGTCTTGGCCATTGAGAGTTACCTCAACACCGCTTGGGACTGCGACTGGCATCTTTCCGATACGTGACATAGCGATCACCACACGTAGGCGAGAACTTCTCCGCCTACGCCTTGCTTATTTGCCTGTCGATCGGTCAACAAACCTTGTGATGTCGAAATTATTGCAACGCCTAGGCCACCAAGAACTTTTGGTAATCCAGTCGACTTTGCATAAACGCGAAGTCCTGGCTTTGAGACGCGGCGAAGTCCTGCGATAGAGCGTTCGCGGTTTGAGCCATACTTCAAATCGATCACAAGAGTCTTACCGAAACCTTCTTGGTTATCGGTTACTTTGTAACCAGATATATATCCCTCTTTCTGAAGGATTTCTGCGATACGTGCTTTTACCGACGAAGACGGCATTGCAACCGTTTCATGGTAAGCAGTATTCGCGTTACGCAGACGAGTGAGCATGTCTGCGATCGGGTCTGTCATTGCCATTTGGCTTATCGCCTTTCTTCGGGTGGTTTCTCTTTCGAGACCTTCCCAATAGTTGTTACCAGGAAGCTTTCGTTATGCCAGGAAGTTCACCGCGGTGTGCCATCTCGCGGAAGCAGACGCGGCAGATGCCGAATTTGCGATACACAGAATGAGGACGACCGCAGCGTTGGCAGCGTGTGTATCCGCGAACCTTGAACTTTGGTTTGCGGCTAGCTTTGACCTTAAGTGATGTCTTTGCCATTTATTTTGGTCTCCTATTAATCCCGGAATGGGAATCCGAGCGCGCGTAGCAACGCACGACCTTCATCATCATTCTTGGCCGATGTAACGATTGTGATATCCATTCCGCGAACGCGATCCAACTTATCTTGCTGGATTTCTGGGAACACGACCTGTTCGGTTAGACCGAAGGTGTAGTTACCGCTTCCATCGAACTGCTTTGGGGAGAGTCCGCGGAAGTCGCGAATACGAGGTAGCGATACTGATAGAAGTCGATCCATAAACTCCCACATACGATCGCCGCGAAGTGTTACGTGGGCACCGATTGGTTGTCCCTCGCGGAGTTTGAAGTTAGCGATCGACTTACGGGCCTTGGTAACGACGGGCTTTTGGCCGGTGATTACGGTGAGGTCGCGAACCGCTCCTTCAATCAACTTCGAATCCTTTGCAGCTTCGCCAACTCCCATATTTACGACAACCTTGGAGAGAGTTGGGATCTGCATCCGATTCTTGTAACCGAATTGGGTTTGTAGCGTGGCTACAACATCGCTCTTATAGCGAGACTTTAGACGTGGCGCAGTAGCGGTCGTCATTAGATATCCCCTCCAGTGCGGCGTGCGATGCGGACATTCTTTCCATCCTCATCTTTACGGACAGCAATACGAGTCGCCTTGTCGTCATCTGCGAGGAGCATGACGTTTGAGTATGCAATCGGCGCTTCAACGGTCAAGATTCCTCCGACCTTTGCACCGCGTTGTGACTGCTCTTCCTTAGTGTGGCGCTTTACGCGGTTTACACCTTCGACAGTAACGCGAGCGGTCTTGGTGTTAACGTTTAGGACAGTTCCAGTTAAGCCTTTATCTTTTCCAGCAATAACTAGGACTTTGTCGCCCTTCTTAATACGCATTTAGAGCACCTCCGGAGCGAGTGAGATGATCTTCATGAAACGCTTGTCGCGAAGTTCGCGCGCAACCGGACCGAAGATACGGGTACCGCGTGGTTCGTTATCATCTTTGATGATGACTGCGGCATTCTCATCAAACTTGATGTAAGAACCATCAGCGCGACGATTCTCTTTTGCGACTCGGACGATGACAGCCTTAACGACTTCGCCCTTCTTAACCTGGCCACCAGGGATCGCATCCTTTACGGAGCAGACGATTACATCGCCAATTCCAGCGTAGCGGCGCTTTGCGCCACCGAGAACACGGATACAGAGAAGCTCGCGAGCTCCGGTGTTATCCGCTACACGTAGTCGTGATTCTGCTTGAATCATGGTTACTTCGCCTTCTCGATGATCTCTACTACTCGCCAACGCTTTGTTGCAGAGAGTGGTCTGGTTTCCATAATGCGTACGCGATCGCCAACTCCAGCGGAGTTACTCTCATCATGCGCCTTAAATTTCTTATTCTTCGTGATGACCTTTGAATAGAGGCCATGCTTCGCGCGGTCTTCGACCTTAACGACGACGGTCTTATCCATCTTGTCGCTTACGACGATTCCTTCGCGAGTCTTTCGGAAGTTGCGATTCTCACTCATGCAGCACCTCCGATGCCGAGTTCGCGCTCACGCAAAATTGTGTAAAGGCGAGCAATCTCTTTACGTACCGCAGTCAGACGACCATGGCTCTCAAGTTGGCCAGTTGCGGCCTGGAAGCGGAGATTGAAGAGTTCTTCCTTCAATTCCTTTAGCTTCTCTTGTAGATCCTCGGTTGACTTGCCGCGGAATTCTTCAGCTTTAGTTACCTTTGACATCTTTATGCCTCCTCACGTAGTACAACGCGGGACTTGACTGGAAGTTTGTGAGCAGCGCGAGATAGCGCAGCATTTGCGATCTCAAGCGTTACGCCAGAGATCTCAAAGAGAACTCGGCCAGGCTTGACGTTTGCAATCCAGAATTCTGGTGAACCCTTACCGGAACCCATACGAGTTTCAGCAGGCTTCTTTGTTAGTGGGCGATCTGGATAGATATTGATCCAAACCTTTCCACCGCGCTTGATATAGCGAGTCATTGCGATACGAGCAGCTTCAATCTGACGGTTGGTCACATAACCACCCTCAGTTGCTTGAAGTCCGAAGTCACCGAATGCAACAGCAGTTCCGCCCTTTGATTTACCTGAGCGCTTTGGGTGATGTTGCTTGCGGTATTTAACGCGACGTGGAATCAACATTTACGCCTCGCCTCCTTCACTTGCTGGTGCGCTTGCTGGAGCGCTATCTGAAGTACTAGCCGGCGCTGCTTCTGCAGCTGGTGCTTGAGCTTCAACAGTTGTAGTGGTTACTTCGCCACGTGGTGCGCGTGGTGCGCGACGTGGACGTTCGGTCTTTTGTGCCTTAGCAGCGGCGAGTGCAGCAGCCTCGCGCTCAGCGCGTGACTCAATAACTTCGCCCTTGTAGATCCAAACTTTCACGCCAAGGCGACCGAAAGTTGTATGCGCTTCATGGAAGCCATAATCAATATCGGCGCGGAGTGTGTGCAATGGAACTCGACCTTCGCGATAGAACTCAGAACGTGACATTTCAGCGCCACCAAGACGGCCACCGCATTGAACACGGACGCCCTTAGCGCCAGCTTTAAATGCAGTCTGCATTCCTTTACGCATCGCGCGGCGGAATGAAACGCGAGCAGCAAGCTGTTCTGCGATTCCTTGGGCGACAAGTTGAGCATCGATTTCTGGATTCTTAACTTCGAGGATGTTTAGCTGGACTTGCTTTCCAGTCATCTTCTCAAGATCAAGGCGGAGACGATCTGCTTCAGTTCCACGGCGTCCGATGACAATTCCAGGACGTGCGGTGTGAAGATCAATACGAACACGCTCACGAGTACGCTCGATTTCAATTCGAGATACGCCAGCGCGCTCCATCTTCTTCTCCATGAGACGACGGATTTCGACATCTTCCTTTACATAATCTTTGTAGAGCTTCTCGGCATACCAACGTGATTTGAATTCAGTGGTAATACCAAGGCGGAAGCCATGTGGATTTATCTTTTGACCCATTTAGTTGGCCTCCTTCTCTTGCGCGGACTTCTTAGGTGCAGCTTTCTTAGCTGGAGCCTTCTTTGCAGCAGCCTTCTTAGCTGGAGCCTTTTTGGCTGGTTTTGCTTCAGCACTTGTTTCAGCACTTGTTTCAGCAGTTGACTCAACAGCTGTAGCTTCAACGGCAGCCTTAGCGCGCTTACGTTGTTCAGCCTTAGAAATCGGGCGATAGTTCTTATCATCCGAGAGCACGACTGAAATTTGTGAAGAGCGCTTCAAGATTTGGTAGCCACGACCTTGGGCGCGTGGACGATAACGCTTCATTGTGTAACCCTCATCAACGAGCGCTTCAGTGACCCATAGTTCAGAAGCATCGCGGATTGCTGGGTTTTTCTGCTTTGCATTAGCGACAGCAGAGTTAAGAAGTGTGTATACGCTCTCAGAGACTGCGATTTGCGGTGAGAACTTAGCGATACGGATCGCCTCATCGGCACGTTGTCCGCGAATCAAGTTCACGACGCGACGAGCTTTTTGAGGTGTAACGCGAACGTTCGTTACCGAAGCCTTCGCGATTAATGGAGTGCTATTCGGCACGCTTCACCGTCCGATCTTCTTGCTTGATATGTCCCTTGAATGTTCTAGTTGGTGCGAACTCGCCGAGCTTGTGACCGATCATCGCTTCAGTTATGTAGACCGGAACATGCTTGCGACCATCGTGTACCGCGATGGTGTGGCCGATCATCGAAGGAGTGATCATTGAGCGACGGGACCAAGTCTTGATAACGCTCTTGGTGTTCTTCTCATTCTGAGCATCAACCTTCTTTTCAAGGTGATGATCTATGAATGGACCCTTTTTCAAACTACGTGGCACTTAAGGATCTCCTATCGGCTCTTATTGCTTGGACGACGACGGACAATGAGTTGGTCACTCGCTTTTTTCTTACGAGTGCGAACTTCAGGCTTACCCCAAGGTGAGACAGGATGGCGACCACCAGAGGTCTTTCCTTCACCACCACCATGTGGGTGATCAACTGGGTTCATAACAACGCCACGAACAGTTGGGCGACGTCCCTTCCAACGGGAGCGTCCAGCTTTTCCGGAGTTGATATTTGATTGTTCAGCATTACCGACAACACCTACTGTGGCGCGGCAACGAACATCAACATTTCTGATTTCACCAGATGGCATACGGAGTTGTGCATATGGACCATCTTTTGCAACGAGTTGTACGCCAGCGCCAGCAGAGCGCGCGATACGTGCTCCTCCACCAGGACGAGTTTCGATTGCGTGAATATTTGTACCGACTGGGATATTGCGAAGTGGCAAGTTGTTGCCCGGCTTAATGTCCGCAGCAGGACCGTTCTCAATCTTCGTACCTTGTACTACGCCATCTGGACAGATGATGTAGCGCTTCTCGCCATCAGCAAAGTGAAGGAGAGCGATACGTGCAGAACGATTTGGGTCATATTCAATATGCGCAACGGTGGCTGGGACTCCATCCTTATCGTTACGTAAGAAATCAACTACGCGGTATGCGCGCTTATGTCCGCCACCTTGATGGCGTGTGGTGATGCGACCAGCTGCGTTACGACCGCCCTTTGAGTTGATCGGACGGATCAACGACTTCTCCGGGGTACTACGAGTTACCTCTGAGAAATCCGGAACGATGCGACCGCGTGAGCTTGGTGTCACCGGTTTTAGATTACGAAGTGCCATTTTTTATCCCTTCTCCCTTTACCTAATCGCGAGCGACTAGGAGACGGGACCTCCAAAGATGTCGATACGGTCGCCAGGCGCAACTTGCACGATCGCACGCTTGGTGTCACTTCTCTTGCCCATTCCAAAACGGGTTAGCTTTCGCTTTCCTTCACGGTTCATTGTGTTGACCTTAAGAACGCGAACTTTAAATACCTTCTCAACCGCGATCTTGATCTCGGTCTTATTAGCATCAGGTGCAACGATGAAGGTGTACTTATTCTCATCGAGCATGCCGTATGACTTCTCAGATACGACTGGCGCGATTAGAACGGAGCGATGGTCTCTCATGCTGACACCTCAACTAACTCAGATTCGCGACCGACAGCTTTTGCAGAAGCGCCTTTTGCTGGGCCTGCTACAAACTCAGTGATTGCTTTCTTGGAGAAGACAACGTCATCGGCTACGACAACGTCATAAGCATTTAATTGATCCTGACGGATTAGGTGAAGGTCAGTTTCGTTACGTAGCGATCTCCAGGCAGCCTCTTCGCCATGAGCGAGGACTACAAGAAGACGAGCGCGATCTGAGAATTGACGGACTGCGGAGAGCGCAGACTTTGTATTTATCTCAGTCGTGACTTCGGAGACAACATGAATCCGCTCATTACGTTGACGATCAGATAGAACTCCACGGAGCGCAGCCTTGATCATCTTCTTTGGAGTCCGCTCGTCATACTTGCGAGGGACTGGACCTTGTGCAACGCCACCATGACGTTGGTTTGGTGAACGTGTCGAACCTTGGCGGGCGCGACCGGTTCCTTTCTGTTTGAAAGGCTTCTTTCCACCACCACTTACTTCACCGCGGTTCTTCGCCTTATGTGTTCCTTGGCGAGCTGCATTTAGTTGTGCAGTTACGACCTGGTGGATTAGTGGGACATTTACCTGGACATCGAAGATCTCAGCAGGAAGATCAAAGGTTCCGGCTTTTCCGCCCTTTGCATCTTTAACTTCAACTGTAAGAGCCATTACGCACCTGCCTTCTTCATTACTTCACTCGCAACGCTCTTTGAAGCGGTGCGGATGACAACTTTTGAACCATTGCGGCCAGGAATTGAGCCCTTAACAAGAATCAAATTCTTCTCGACATCAACAGAATGAATAGTGAGATTTTGAAGTGTGACAGTGTCAAGACCCATACGACCGCTCATGCGCTTGCCGCGGAATACGCGACCAGGAGTTGTACGGTTACCGATCGAACCTGAGGTGCGGTGCTTACGCTCAACACCATGGCCATCGCCAAATCCACGGAAGTTGTGGCGCTTCATAACGCCAGCAGTTCCCTTACCAAGTGAAATTCCTTGGGCATCGACTACTTCGCCAGCGGCAAAGGTGTCAGCTTTAACTTCTTGACCGACTGTGTAATTAGCAGCCGCAGCGGTGCGAATCTCGCCAACATAGCGACGAGGAGTAACGCCAGCTTTTGCAAACTGTCCGGATTGTGGCTTGGTTACTTTCTTGGGATCGATTGCACCGAAAGCAAGTTGAACTGCTTCATAGCCATCTTTCTCAAGAGTGCGTACTTGGGTAACGACGCATGGACCAGCTTCAACGACGGTTACAGGAATAACTTTGTTGTTCTCATCGAAGACCTGAGTCATACCGAGCTTCACGCCAAGGATTCCCTTGATCGTGCTGCCCTTAGATTGTGTAGTAGTCATCTCAGTTCTCCCTTAGAGCTTTATCTCGATATCGACGCCAGCAGGAAGATCGAGGCGCATCAATGAATCCACAGTCTTTGGCGTTGGATCGATGATGTCGATTAGACGCTTGTGGGTGCGCATCTCAAAATGTTCGCGGCTATCTTTGTATTTGTGAGGAGAGCGAATCACGCAATAGGTGTTCTTCTCGGTGGGTAGCGGAACTGGGCCCGCGACCGTTGCACCAGTGCGCTCGACCGTTTCGACGATTTTCTTCGCCGAGGTATCGATCACCTCATGGTCATAGGTCTTGAGCCTTATGCGGATCTTTTGTCCCGCCATGTTCGTTTCCTCGTTTCTTCTCTAGATAGGGCGGGCTTATCCCGCCCTATCTATTACTTCTTTACTTATCTATTTATTACTTGCTGATCTACTTGCTGATCTTGGTAACGCGACCTGCACCAACGGTGCGGCCACCTTCACGGATAGCGAAGCGGAGTCCTTCTTCCATAGCGATTGGTTGGATGAGGACAACAGACATTGAAGTGTTGTCGCCAGGCATAACCATTTCGGTTCCGGATGGAAGGGTTACAACACCAGTTACGTCAGTTGTACGGAAGTAGAACTGAGGACGGTAGTTGTTGAAGAACGGAGTGTGGCGACCACCCTCATCCTTTGAAAGGATGTAAGCAGAAGCTTCGAACTCAGTGTGTGGTGTTACGGAGCCAGGCTTGCAAACAACCTGACCGCGCTCAACATCTTCGCGCTTCAAACCACGGAGAAGTAGACCGACGTTCTCACCAGCTTGTCCCTCATCGAGGAGCTTGCGGAACATTTCAACACCGGTGATAACTGTCTTCTGTGAATCTGGACGGATACCAACGATTTCAACTTCTTCGTTTACCTTGACGATACCGCGCTCGATACGTCCAGTAACAACGGTGCCGCGGCCGGTGATGGTGAATACATCTTCGACTGGCATCAAGAATGGCTTATCAACTTCGCGAGTTGGCTGTGGGATGAATGTATCTACAGCGTTCATAAGTTCCATGATCTTCTCGCCCCATGCAGCATCTCCTTCGAGAGCCTTGAGAGCTGAGATACGGACGATTGGGGTGTCCTTACCTGGGAACTCATACTTGTTTAGAAGATCGCGAACTTCTTCCTCAACGAGAGCAAGAATTTCTTCATCATCAACCATGTCGGACTTGTTTAGAGCTACGACGATTGAAGGAACGCCAACTTGGCGTGCAAGGAGAACGTGCTCCTTGGTCTGTGGCATTGGGCCATCAGTTGCTGCGACTACGAGAATTGCACCGTCCATCTGTGCTGCACCGGTGATCATGTTCTTGATGTAGTCAGCGTGACCTGGGCAGTCAACGTGTGCATAGTGACGCTTCTCGGTCTGGTACTCGATATGTGCGATCGAAATGGTGATACCACGGGCCTTCTCTTCAGGGGCCTTATCGATCTGATCGAATGCACTTACTTCATTTAGATTTGGATATTTGTCGTGAAGCACCTTGGAAATCGCAGCAGTAAGTGTTGTCTTACCGTGGTCAATGTGGCCGATGGTACCGATGTTAACGTGCGGCTTATTACGCT
>JACCDL011303870.1_pt1 | contig 15340 bp, 16 predicted proteins | sample 7441931 | NCBI WGS metagenome assembly JACCDL01 (sample SAMN15323437, study PRJNA562643) | freshwater metagenome | isolation source: river surface water | place: USA:Blue River Watershed | collected 2017-08-16 | reverse complement strand
CCACGCTCGCTTGGCAACGATCGGTGATGATGGTCGGCGGCGGACCCGACGACTTCGTGGAACCGCCAGTGACGTCTAGGAGGCTTCGGCAAGGTATTGCTTCCACACCTCGGGCACCCTGCCAACCGACACGGTGATCCAGGCGAGTTCCCGCGGAGCGAGTGGCTGAGAGGCAAGGCGCATTCCCGCCTCTTCAGGCGTGCGATCCCTCTTGCGCAGGTTGCATGGACGGCACGCTGCGGTCACGTTCTCCCACACGTGCATGCCACCACGCGAGCGAGGCATCACGTGGTCGATCGAGTCGGCGACACCGCCGCAGTACTGACAGCGATGATCGTCGCGGGCAAACACCGCGCGCCGCGACAGCGCCGTGCGTCGGTGATACGGAACCTTGACCATGTAGCGAAGGCGAATCACGAGTGGTCCTGGAATGGCGAAGGTGGAGCTGCGCACTTGCGTGCCGTCATCTTCGACGATCTCGGCCTTGTCGGCCAGCACGAGACACACGGCGCGACGCGCCGACACGACGCTCAGCGGCTCGTAGGTTGCATTCAGAACGAGCGCGCTTCGCATGGCTCAGACCCGTCGTTTCCGACGTTGACGCCTGGCGGTACTGTGCCAGTCCCGCGACCATTCGAGATAGTCGATCACGTCGCGAACCTCTGGCGAGCGTTGCGTGTCGCCGTACTGCGTGAGGACGCGGAACTCGAGGTACTCCTTGGCTGGGAGTGGAAGGAACGGCCACTGTGCGTACCAGCGATTCGGCGCGAGCCTGCGCACCTGCGACAGGCCCGAGCCCCACAGATCAGGACGCACTGCGAGCGCGGCGATCGTTCGTGTCGCGAGTCGCAGGGTCTTCATGGTTCCTAGTTTGGCTTGGGCTCTTTGGGGAGTCCAAGCACCATCTCACCGATGATGTTCTTCTGAATCTGTGACGAGCCCGCATAGATCGTTCCTGCGCGAGCGTTGAGGAACGTCATTGCCCAGCTCATCGAATCGTTCGGCGCGCCGGCATCGTCGGTCTGGAACGCACTCGATGGCTTGCGGCCCGTTGGCACGAGCGCATCCAATCCGAGGATGTCGATACCGAGCTCGGTCACGACCTTGTGGTACTCGCTCCAATACAACTTGAAGATCGCACCATCGGGTCCCGGGTGATGGCCCTTGAGGAACTGCGTCAACGTGCGCATGCCGATGAAACGCATCACTTGCACCTTCGAGTAGCACCAGGCGAGGCGCTGACGAATGCGTGGATCGGACGCGAGACCGCGCTGCTTGGCGAGGATGAGCAGTCGATCGAGTTCGGCCTGGAATCGAATCGGCGACGTGGCCGCGGCTTCGCCTCGTTCGAATCCGAGCAGACCCATCGCGACCGCCCAGCCGTTGTTGATTCCGCCGACGACGTTTTCCTTCGGCACGACGGCGTCGGTGTAGAACACCTCGTTGAATTCGCTCTCGCCGGAGATCATCTTGATCGGTCGCACCTCAATGCCGGGCTGGCGCATGTCGACGAGCAGGAACGAAATCCCCTTGTGCTTCGGCGCATCCGGATCGGTGCGCGCGAGCGTGAAGATGTGGTCTGCGAGGTGTCCGGCCGACGTCCAGATCTTCTGGCCGTTCAAGATCCACTGATCACCATCCAGAGTCGCCTTCAGTCCGACGTTGCTGAGGTCGCTTCCTGCGTTCGGCTCGCTGTACCCCTGGCACCAGGTGTCCTCACCAGAGATGATTCTCGGCAGATAATGACGCTTCTGTTCCTCGCTGCCGAACAACAGCAGCGTGTTGCCGAGCATCTGGATGCCGAATACGTCATTGGGACCACCCGTCGGCACTCCTGCGCGCGCGAACTCCTCCGCGACGATCACTTGCTCGAGTGCGGACAACCCACCACCGCCGTACTCGACCGGCCAACCGGGTGCGAGGTAGCCCGTGGAGGCAAGCGTCGCACGCCACTGCGTGACGAACTCTTCGAGTTGTTCGCCTTCGAGTGAGCCAATGCCCTTCCAGGTGCTCGGGAGTTTCTCCGCGAGAAACGCCTGCACTTTCTGGCGATACTCCTCGGCTTCGTGGCTATAGGACGGGTTCATGGGCTAGACGCTAGTCGCCGACCTCGCAACCGCGGCCGCCCCAACGAGCGGTGCATTCGCGCCGAGACCGACGGGGCTCACGCGGAATCCCCTGATGAACTCGATCCGTGCGGAGTCGTCCAACTCCTCCTGAACCGCGCGAAAGAACGGCTCCCCGAACCCAAGGGCCACCGACCCGCCGATCACTGCGTAGTCGAGGTCCATGAGTGCGCCGACACTGGCAAGCGCACGACCGACCTGGCGCCCGACGAGTTGCTTCGTCTGGAGTGTCGCGTGAGTGGCGGGCACTCCCGTGATCGCCTCGATCGATGGACCCGAAGCATGGGCTTCCAGACACCCTCGTGCACCGCAGGCACATCGACGACCGTCTGGTTCGACGATCACATGCCCGATGTGACCACCGTTCCCCGAGCGACCCGTCACGAGCCGACCATCACTCACGATGCCTCCGCCGACGCCGGTGGACACGACCATGCCGATCACGTCGGTGCGACCTTGCGCCGCTCCACACCACACTTCGCCAAGCACGAGTGCTTGAGCGTCGTTGGCGATGAACACCTCGAGACCCGTCGCATGTCGCAATCGATCACGAAGGGGGAACGCACGCCAATCAGGAATGTTCAGCGGCGAGACATCCTCTCCTCCTGGCGACATCGGACCACCACACCCGACCCCGCACGAGACAATCTCGACGTTGGCGTCACGTACCTGACCGATGACCAGTTCTTCGAGGGCACCCCACACGTTTTCCGACGGCGTTGGAGTGATGGCCTTTGAGAGCACCGTGCCACGTTCATCGACGATGCCGACAGCGAGCTTCGTGCCCCCGACGTCGACGGCGAGAAAAGCCACTGGCGACTAGATGTTGCGGTCGAACTTCGAGCGCATCTTCGCCTTCGAGTTCAGCGAAGCGGTCCTCAGGACCTCGACCACGTCCTTGTAACCGGCCTTGCTCATCGCACGCAGTTTGCCTTCGATGACCACGGCGCACGCGAGCATGCCGAGGAAGCCGACGAAGGCGAGCGCGAAGTGGATCTGCAGCGTCGCAATCGTGAACGCGAGGCTCGCGACCATCCCGAGTGCGGCCCAGCGAACCGTGCGCACCGCATGGCGGTACAGACCCGACTGCGAGACGTTCTGCGCGAATTCCTTGTCCGTCTCGAGCTGTTGCTCGAGCTGACGCAAGATTCGTTGTTCGTCTTCCGAAAGCGGCATGTGCTCATTCTCGCACGAAGGACCGCCGAGTGCCATGTCGCCCCGAAAGTTCAGACGTCCCGTGGCGAGGAGTTCGGCCCCCATGGCGACGAACCAGGACGCCTGCCCCCACGAAGCGCGCTCGCAGGACCGATCGAGGAATGACCGAATTTGGCACGGATCTCGTCGATCGCCTCGGCCGTCGGCGCCCAGGCGGATTCCACACCCTCCGTCACCGCAGCGTCGTCGAAGAGCGACAACTGTGGCGTCGCCTCGCCGAAGTTTCGCGCGCTGATCCCGACGAGACGCACGCCACGAGCAACCGCGATCTCGGCAAGCGCATCGTCGAGGAGGTGAACCATCGCCTGCGCGCTCGTGACCGCAAATGACGACGTCTTGGACCTCGTCACCACTTCAAAGTCCGCGTACTTGATCTTCAACGTGATGGTGAGTGGGAGCTGGCCCTCGGTGCGACAACGATGCGCGACGTTGTCGGCGAGTCGCACGACCTGCGCGCGCACTTCCTCGTGTGTGGTCAGGTCGACGGAGAACGTCTCTTCGTTGCCGATCGACTTCGCCTCGCGCTGGGCCACCACGTCGCGGTCGTCTCGGGCATGTGCGAGATCGTGGAGGTGTCGTGCATGCGCCACGCCGACGATTCCCTCCAATACGTCGAGATCGACGGCAGCGAGGTCCCCGACCTTATGGATTCCCACGCCGAGCAACCGCTCGAGCGTCGCCGGTCCGACACCCCACACCGCTTTCACCGGAAGCGGCAAGATGAAGTCGAGCTCCTTGCCCGGCTCGATGCGCAACACGCCGAGTCCCTCGCGCACACCGTCGCGGTCGGCGATCGGCTTGGCCGCCTTCGATGCGAGTTTGGCGATGAACTTGCTCGGAGCGATTCCAATGCTGCACGGCAGACCGACCTCGCTTCGCACGCGCGAGCGAATCGTCGCTGCGATTTCCTCAGGCTCACCGAAGAGTCGGATCGAACCGGTCACGTCGAGGAACGCTTCGTCGAGGGATAGGCCCTCGACGAGTGGAGTCACATCGTGGAAGATGTCGAAGACCTGCTCGCTCACCTCTTGATACAACTCCATGTCCCCTGCGAGAAACACTGCCTGCGGACAGAGTCGCTTGGCCATCGCCGACGACATTGCGGAGAACACGCCATAGCGTCGCGCTTCATAGGACGCCGCGGCGACCACCCCGCGCGAGCCATCACCACCGACGACGACTGGCTTGCCCCGCAATTCCGGTCGACGACGCAACTCGACGGCGACGTAGAACATGTCCATGTCGACGTGGCAGATGGCCTTCTGCCGAGTCGGTAACGGTTTCACGATGCCAACTACGCTAATCCCGTGTCCGAACTCGATCCCGAGAAGCGTCCCCTGTCGGCGATTCCGTCGCCACTCGCTCGCGCAATCGCGTTCGTCGCGATCCTCGTGTGCGCACTCGCGGGTGCATCCATCGGCTACTCGATGGTCGACATCCAGTGCTCGGGAAGCTGCGGCACGCCCCTCGGCATCGGCATCTTCGTCGGCGCGGTGATCGGCGCGGCAGGAATGAGCGTGGTCAGCGTGCTCGTGTTGCGTGCCGTCGGTGAGTGGCGCGAGATGAACGATCGCGACGCGACTCGCGGATGACACCGCACGGACTCCTCGAACTCGCGACGTCACTCGCCCACGATGCGGGCACGCTCGCTTTCGAGGGAAGAAAGTCTGGTTTGTCGAGCGTCGGCACGAAGTCGACGGCGACCGACATGGTCACCGAGTACGACCGAGCCAGTGAACGTCTGATCGTCGAGCGACTTCGCCGAGAACGCCCAGAGGACTCGATCATCGGCGAGGAAGGTGCGTCGTTCGACGGGACGTCGGGCATCGAGTGGTGCATCGACCCGATCGACGGAACGACGAACTTCACCTATGCCCTGCCGAACTGGGCGGTCTCGATCGGCGTGTCCGATCGATCCGGCCCCCTCGTTGGTGTCGTGTACGTTCCACCACTCGGCGAAACCTTCACTGCGGTGCGCGGCGAAGGTGCATCGCTGAATGGCGAGCGCATCACGTGCAGCGAGACCTCGGAGATCTCTCAGGCACTCGTATGCACCGGCTTCAGTTACTCGGCACACCAGCGCAGCATCCAGTCGGCACGGGTCGCCCGGATGATCCACGAGGTGCGCGACATTCGTCGATTCGGCGCCGCCTCGATCGACATGTGTTACGTCGCCTGCGGACGCCTGGATGCATATTTCGAGGAGAACCTCTTCCCCTGGGACATCGCCGCGGGCGCCCTGATCGCCCGCGAAGCAGGCTGTCGGCTGGGTGATTTTCGTGGTGGAGCCCTACGACCTGCGGAAGCCCTCGTGGCAACGCCTGCGGTCTTCGATGAACTCTCCGCGATGATCCTGCGCGCGAGCGCACCAACGGATAACAATTGAGGTCGTGGGGATCCGGGTACTGACCGTCGAGGATGACGAGCGCATCCGTACGTCGGTCAAGTTGGCCCTCGAGGACGAGGGCTGGCACGTTGATGAAGCCTCGAGCGGCGAGGAAGCAGTCGCGCTCTTTTCCCACAACTCCGCCGACGTCGTCTTGATCGACATCATGTTGCCGGGAATCGACGGCTTCGAGTTGTGCCGGACGATTCGTCGCTCGAGCGACGTCCCGATCGTGATGGTGACCGCACGCGCCGACACCCACGACGTGGTGGCGGGCCTCGAAGCCGGTGCCGATGACTACCTCACCAAGCCATTCGCACCGAAGGAACTCGCCGCGCGAATTCGCGCGCTCTTGCGCCGCGTGCGACCCGCCGCGTCGGGTCATTCGAAGATGGTCTTCGGTGACCTCGAAATCATCCCCGAGGAGGGCAAGGTTCTTCTCGCCGGGAACGAAGTCGTCCTCACCAAGACCGAGTTCAGGTTGTTGTGCGAACTCGCCAACGACCCGGGTGGCGTCTTCAGCCGCGAGTCGCTCCTCGACAAGGTGTGGGGATACGACTACTTCGGTGACGGTCGACTCGTCGACGTGCACATTCGTCGCCTGCGCATGAAGGTCGAGACCGATCCCGCGAACCCGCGTCACGTGGTGACCGTTCGTGGGCTCGGCTACCGCCTCGAGTCGTGACCAGCACGTTCATCGAGCCGCGCCAGACGAAATACCGCCTCACCCGCGCACGCCGCCTCATTCGCCGCGCACTTCCGCGTCGCATCGGTCTGCGCAATCGCATCCTCATCATCTTCGGTGCAGGATCGATGATCCTGTCGATCATCCTCGCGCTGTCGACCTTCGGCTTCACCCGCTCGAGCCTCGTCAACCAGCGCGAGCTCACCGAGATCAACCAGGCCTACATCAACGCCCGCAGAATCCAGAACGAACTGATCGACGACCGCACGAACGTCGTCGGTGCTCTCGAGCAAGCGGGAACGGCACTGCGAATGCTGTACATCGACGGTCGTTGGATCTCTTCATCATCGAACTTCGTCGAATCGATCCTCCCGTCACAGCTGAAGACTCGAGTCATCTCGGATCGCACACCCTCGCTGATGACCATCGAGCGCAATGGTCGGGCCGCGATCGTGATCGGCATCCCACTCGAACGGGCGAACGCCACCTATTTCGAGCTCGACCCGATGCGCGAAGTCCACGACGCGCTCTCGAGCGTGCGCCTCGCACTGCTTCTCGCCGGTGGCTTCACGACCTTCGTCGGGATCGGTCTCGGAATGTTCGCCTCACGACGTGCGGTCCGCCCACTGGCGAACGCCGCACAAGCTGCACGTGCCATCGCTGACGGCAGGCTCGACACACGCCTCGAGCCAACCGACGACCCGGACCTACAAGCCTTGACCGCCGCCTTCAACGAGATGGTCGCGACGTTGCAGTCGCGTGCCGAACGCGACGCGCGCTTCACCTCGGACGTGAGCCACGAGTTGCGGTCACCGCTCATGACGCTCGCGGCATCGGCGCAGGTGATGCAGGCCAGACGCGACGAACTCTCGGAACGCTCACAGGCCGCACTCGACCTGCTCGTCAGTGACGTCTCTCGCTTCCAGAGCCTCGTCGAAGACCTCCTCGAGATTTCGCGTTTCGACGCTGGAGTGGTGCGCTTGGTGCGTGAACCGCTGCGCGTCGTGGAGTTCGTCCGTCAGGCAATCGCGGTCAGCAGTCTCCCCCGCACGCAGATCCTCGCCGACGAAAAGGTCGGCGATGCGGTGATCCACGGCGACCGACGCAGACTCGCCCGCGTGATCGCCAACCTGATCGACAATGCACGTGTCCACAGCGGAGGAACTCCGCGGGTGCACGTCACGACCGAGGACGGCACGACTCCACCGTCGTACGTGTGGATCGTCGTCGAAGACGATGGCGAGGGTCTGATCGCAGGCGAGACCGAGAAGATCTTCGAGCGATTCTCCCGTGGCGGTGCCGCTGGACGTCGCTCTGGTCAGGAAGGCGCCGGGCTCGGCCTCGCACTTGCACTCGAGCACGTCACCCTGCATGGCGGTCGAATCTGGGCGGAGAACCGCACCGACGGCATTCGTGGCGCACGATTCGTGGTGGAATTGCCGGTGGAAGTGGTCGTCCAGGAGGATTCGCACACGTCATGACACGCAAGACCTCCGTAACTCTGCTCATTTCGCTCGTCGTGACGGCCATCGTGCTCTCTTCGTGCGGCATCCCCAACGACCGAGTCCCTCGTGACATCGACCCTCAGAAACAAGAGGAGCTGAACAACCCATGAGCGCCGTCATCGCCATCGATGCGGGCACGACGGGGGTGCGCTCGATCGCGGTCTTTCCCGACGGTCGACAATCGATCGCGTCGTATCGGGAATTCACACAGCACTTTCCTCAGCCAGGCTGGGTCGAACACGACGCCAACGACATCTGGAGTGCGGTGCGCGACACGCTCAACGACGTCATCGGCAAACTCGACCAACCGCCCGCAGCGATCGGCATCACCAACCAACGTGAGACGGTCGTCGCCTGGAGCAAGTCGTCCGGCGAACCACTGCATCGTGCGATCGTCTGGCAGGATCGTCGCACCGCAGACCGCTGTGACGAACTCTCGGCACACCTCGACATGGTGCGTGACCGCACCGGGCTCGTGCTCGATCCGTACTTTTCCGGCTCGAAGATGGAATGGCTCTTGCGCTCGAAGTCCGTGACCGCATCGAGTGACCTCGCCTTCGGAACGATCGACTCCTTCATCATCTGGAAACTCTCCGGTGGCCACGCGCACGTCACCGACCCGTCGAATGCAAGTCGCACGATGCTCTACAACATCCGCACCGGTTCGTGGGATGCCGAGCTCTGCGCGATGTTCGGCGTGCCCGAGTCCTCGCTTCCCCGCGTGGTCGCCTCGAGTGGACGTTGCGCAACCACGCATCCCGCCAGCGGAGTCCGTGGCGACATCCCGATCTCCGGCATTGCCGGTGACCAGCAGTCGGCACTCTTCGGTCAGGCGTGCTTCTCCCCGGGCGACACGAAGAACACCTACGGCACCGGCAGTTTCGTGTTGATGAACGTCGGAACGACGTGCCCCCCGCCGACGAACGGCATGTTGACGACCGTTGCGTGGGACCTCGGCGACGGGCGACTGACGTACGCACTCGAAGGCGCCATTTTCGTGACCGGCGCGGCAGTGCAGTGGTTGCGCGACGGCATCAAGGTCATCGACCACGCCGCAGAAACCGAGCCACTCGCACTGAGCGTCCCCGATTCGGGTGGCGTCGTCGTCGTCCCCGCCTTCACCGGACTCGGAAGCCCATGGTGGGACCCCCGCGCTCGTGGCACGATCCTCGGCATCACTCGGGGAACCACCCGCGCCCACCTCGCACGTGCGGTCGTTGAATCGATGGTGTTCCAAACCCGCGACGTGATCGATGCGATGACCTTCGCCTCAGGAGTGCCGCTCGCCTCCCTCCGCGTCGACGGCGGCGCCGCCGTCATGGACCTGTTGTGCCAGTTGCAGGCGAATCAACTCAACGTCAACGTGATGCGCCCGACGGTCCTCGAAACCACCGCGATGGGCGCTGCGTATCTCGCTGGCCTCGCCGAAGGCGTGTGGGGCTCCACGAAGGACATCGCCGATGCGTGGCGCCTCGATCGCGCCTTCGAGCCACGGCCGACCGGCACCGAATCCACGGATCACGAGCGTTGGTTGCGCGGCGTCGACCGCTCGCTCAACTGGCAGCAGTAGCAGCAGCGACATTCTGAGCGATCGCTCGCGCAATCGCCGCGATCGCGAGTGTGGGATTCCCCGCAACGAGTCGCGGCATCACGGATGCATCGGCGACCCACGCCCCATCGACCGATCGAAGTGCTCCTCGCCGATCGAGGTGCTCGCCGCCGATCGGCAGCGACGACGCGGCATGCGCGTACACGCCGCACGACGCCGCAACCCACTCGCTCACTTCAGCATCGGATGAGTCGATGATCCAGCCGACCGATTCAGTCCGATCCGCAAGGTGGAACTCGGTTCCAAGTCGCTCCTCCATCTGACCGACGATCGGCACGATGCGTCGAAGGGCTGCACTGAGTGCGGCCATCTCGTCGCCCATCGACAACATGTTCAGATCACGGCCCACGCCACCATCGTCTCCGTACGTCACCGACCCACGCGATTCGACGTCCATCAGTGCGACGAGCAGCGCGCCATGTGACCGCTCACCAGGAGCCGTCGCGTTCATCGAGACGAGATGGATATTGCCAACTCCACCCCGCGACGACAGCCGTCCGATCGATCCGATCGACAGTCGCGATGACTGTGTGATGGGTTCACGAGTGACGAGTGCGATGGCCGGATGGTCCTGCACGCCCCGCACCACCTTCGGCAGGAGGGCGCTGCGCTGAAGGACCTCGACGGATCCGAATGCCCCCGCACACAGGATGACCGCTCGAGCATCGAGCACGTCACCGTTGGCGAGCTCGACACCACGCACGACGTCGTCACGAACGACCACTCGTTCGACACTCGCACCACGATCGACGCGCACCCGCCCGGCTGCGATCGCAGAACGAAGCACTGCATCGACACCGGTCGACCTGCTTTCTCCGCGCGCAAAGATCGTCGCTGTACCGACCCCCTCTGGACTCGTCAGGTCATTCCATAGTGCGTCGTTTCGTGGCACGCCCGATGCCGTGCACGCACTGACGAGCGCCCGGTCCATCGGTCCCCATTCACCCTCACCAACCGTGCGCAGCACGTGTGGCAGCGTCGCCAACGCTGAACGCCACGCGTCGACACCGAAGGGCGAAGTGTCGCCCCAACTCACCACGTCGTGTTGCATCCCCCATGACGCCACCAGTGCGTTGATCTCACCCGAACCCCCAATGCCGCGTCCGGCGGGATACGGCTTGGGTTCCTGCACGGACGTTCGCCGAACCAAGAGATCGTCTCGCCGTGTCGATGGACGAGCGAGCGACTCGACGAAGGACAACGTTCGCGACGTCGGGTCGAACAGCGACTCGGCTGACTCTCCAGCTTCGACGACGACGATCGGCGCAGAGGATTCCCGAGCCAGCGTGCCTGCGACGACGCAGCCTGCGACGCCGGCGCCCACGACGATGATCGGACGATTCGTCACGATCGCGAACCTACTCCGAAGGAGTCGCCTCGGGAAGGTCGTGGAGATGAGCGTGATCGTTGTACCGAACGACCGCCCAATGACGGTCGCGTTGCTCGACCATCTCGGTGAGCGAACAGTTGCGAGTATGGAATTCGAACTTTCCCGTCGGTGGCGCGTGGAGCGTCCGACGCATGATCGCGTCGATCACACCGCCGTGACATGCAATGACGATGGTCTTGCCGAAGTGTGCCCGCACCGTGGCATCCAGCGCCCCGTGCACCCGATCATGGAACTGAGCGATCGTCTCTCCCCCCGGGAACACGACTGCGTGCGGATCCCCTCCCCAGTCCGGCCGACCGTGACGGCGCACGAATTCATCGAAGGTCAGTCCGTCACACTCGGGGCCCGGATCGTGTTCGCCGAAGTTTGCGTCGACGACGACGTCGGAGAATCCGAACGCGTCCTTCACGATGTCAGCAGTCTGAAATGCACGGGGATAGGCACTCGAGATCAGTACGTCGGCCGCAATCTCCTTCGTCGTCGCCAAACGATCACGCAATTTGGCGGCCTGCAACTTGCCAAGGTCCGACAGCCCGACGCACGTACGCGGACCACCCAAGACCCTTCGCACCGTGACGATGGACTCGCCGTGGCGGACGAGGACGATCCTGGTCTTGCTCACGCCAACTTTTCGACGAAGCCTTCGAGTTGGCGCAGGTTGCGACACTCGTAGACGCCGTCGGTGAACGAGCCGTACTCACCCACGACGGAGTCGCCGGTGTTCCAGTAGCTCTTCGGTTCGGGGTTCAACCAGTACACGTGGCGACCACGCTTCTGCATCTCCTTGACCACCCAGGACTGCGTCGCGTGATAGTTGTTGCGCGCATCGCCGAGGAGAAGGATCGTCGTCTTGGCGTTGATGTCCTTGCCGTAGCGCTCCCAGAACACCTCGAAGGCGTGCCCGTAGTCGCTGTGGCCGTCCACCCACACCACGTCTGCTTCGGTGTTCACTCGGTGGATTGCCTCGCTGATGTCCTCGGTCGCCTTGAAGTAACTCGTCACCTCGTCGATGCCGTCGATGAACACGAACGAGCGCACCTTGGAGAACTGCCCTTGAATGGCATACACGAGCATCAACGTGAAGCGAGCGAATGCCGCCACGCTGCCCGAGATGTCGGCGACGACCATCAACTCCGGTTTGGCGGGTCGCGGGTACTTGAACTTCGGATCGGCTGGCACTCCGCCATAGCTGAGCGAGTGGCGAACCGTGTTGCGGAAATCGAGCGGACCACGCCTTCCGTGGCGACGCTTGCGCGCCAGTCGCGCGGCGAGCTTTCGCGTCAGTGGCTGCAGTGCCTTCTTCAGGTTCTGCATCTCGTCGCGACTCGCATGCATGAAATCGACGTCTTCTGGCAAGGGCTTGCGCAAGGTCTTGGCCATCGCCTCTGCCCCGCGATCGGCCACGAGACGACGCCGGATCTCCGCTTCGACCTCCTGCTTGAACTGCTCGATGCGCGTTTCGAATTCGTCGCGCTCGAGACGCTCTTCGAGCGGCGTGAGTTCCTCGGCTGCGAGATCCTTGTTCGCCTTCATCAACTTCTCGAGCATGTTGTCGAGGTCGAGGTTGCGCAGCGTGCGATACAGGTAATAGGTGCCGCCAACGGGACGCCCTGGCTCCATCCCGGCGAAACGCTGCACTGCCTGGCGCGCGAGTGCACGCATCATCGCCTGGTCGCCGTTCATCAGCGCCGACATGAGCATCTGGGCGATCTCCTCAGGGGTGAGTGAGTCCATGCTCCCGCCGCTTTGGCCCTTGCCATCTCCCTGACGTTGCTCCTGTTGTTCCCGCCACATCTCCGCGTCGGCATCCGAGGACGCATCCGTGATGTCGTATTCGGGTCCGCGCAGGGAGAAGTAGACCTCGAAGATGGTCTCGAAGGCTCGCCAGTGAGCGTTGCTCTTCACCAGCGTCGCGCCGAGGGCGTACTTGAACGCGTCACGATCCTCGATCGGGATCTCCTTGACCGCCTCCATGGCGTCCAAGTTCTCGGTGAGCGACACGGGAAGTCCCGCGCTGCGCAATTCGGCGATGAAGCCCGACATCAAGTCGAGGACTGGCATGGCGCTAGATCACTTGTCGACCGACAGTTCCTTTGCCGCCTTGGCAATGTCGGTCTGGTACTTGAGCAAGATATTGAGCGTCTCTTTTGCTTCCTTGGCGTCGATGTGCTCGATGCCGAGCAACAGGAGCGTGCGCGCCCAGTCCAGGGTCTCGCTCACGCTCGGTGCCTTCTTCAGATCGAGCTGTCGGATGCTGCGCACGATGCGGGCGATCTGGTCGGCCAGGTTCTCCGAGATGTCGGGAACCTTGGTGAGGACGATCTCCTTCTCACGCTCCATGTCCGGGTAGTCGACGTGCAAGTAGAGGCAACGTCGCTTCAACGCTTCGGAGAGTTCACGGGTGTTGTTCGACGTGAGGAACACCATCGGAATCTGCTTGGCGGTGATCGTGCCCAGTTCAGGGATCGACACTTGATACTCAGAGAGGATCTCGAGCAAGAGTGCCTCGGTCTCGACCTCGACACGGTCGACTTCGTCGATCAACAGCACCACCGGATCGTCCGCAGAGATCGCCTCGAGGAGCGGTCGGGTGAGCAGGAATTCATCGCTGAAGATGTCGTCGTGTACTTCTGACCAGGAGTCGCTGTTCTTGTCGGCCTGGATGCGCAGCAACTGCTTCTTGTAGTTCCACTCGTAGAGCGCCTTCGACTCATCCAGACCCTCGTAACACTGGAGACGGATCAATCGCGCCCCGGTGAGATCTGCAACGCTCTTGGCGAGCTGGGTCTTGCCCGTTCCTGCAGGTCCTTCGACCAGGATCGGCTTGCCGAGTCGCTGCGCCAGGAACACGACTCCGGCGATGCCGTCATCAGCGAGATAGTTGACCGATTTGAGGCCATCACGCACGGATTGAACTGATTCGAAGCGCTTTTCCATTCAGGCAACCCTAGTGGTTGGTCGTCGGATTGCTTCTGTCCAAGGACCTACGATGAATGCGCACATGTCGGGCCTCGTCCGTTCCAATCTCGTCGTCGCCGCGGGCACGACGGTGTCCCGCATCACCGGTCTTGCTCGACTCATCGTGTTCGGGATCGTCGTCGGACAGACCGCGCTCGCCGACGCCTTCGATCTCGCCAACAACGTGCCGAACGCGATCTATGAGTTGCTCCTCGGTGGTGTGCTTGCCGCGAGCCTCGTCCCACTCTTCGTCGACCTGCTCGACGAAGACGCCGACCGTGATGGCATCGGCGCGGTATGGAGCACGGCAATCGTCGCCCTGCTCGCCATCACCGGTCTCGCCTGGCTTGCCTCGCCGCAGATCTTCCACGTCCTCAGCATCTCCCCGAGCGCAAGTGTGGAGGCCGCTGCGTATCGCGAAGCGGGTACCGCACTCACCCGAATCTTCGTGGTGCAGATCTTCTTCTACGGCATCACCGCACTGTCGTCAGGACTCTTGAACGCCCAACGACGATTCTTTGCGGCCTCATGGTCACCGGCTCTCGCCAACCTCGTCGCCATCGCATCGTTCGTCCTCCTCGCACGGAATGTCGACGGAGCGCAGCCGTCGATTGCCGACGTTCTCGACTCCCCGTCGATCCGCTACACACTCGGCCTCGGCACGACGCTCGGCATCGCACTCATGGCCATCGTGCAGTACCTCATCGTGGCGAAATCAGCCTCCTTCGTGTCGCCGAGACGAGCACTTGCGCACCCTGCAGTTCGCAAACTGGCAACGCTGTCGACGTGGTCGGTGGGTTACGTGGTTGCCAATCAGATCGCCCTCATCGTGGTGAAGAACCTCGCTGATCCGGGAAGCGGCTGGGTCGACGCCTATGCGAAGGCGTACGTGTTGCTGCAACTTCCCCACGGACTCCTCGCAGTCTCGATCGCCACGACCTTCGTTCCCGATCTGGCCGCAGCTGCGAAGCGCGGTGCACACGACTTCGCCGACATCGCGTCCAAGGGAATTCGTCTGACTGCCCTCGTCACGTTCCCCGCATCCGTCGGCATCTTCGTCCTCGCGCGACCGATCGTCGGCATGGTCTTCGAACATGGCAACTTCGATCTCACGGCAGCGGAGACGACGACGAGCGTCGTGCGCGCGATGGCCCTCGGACTCGGCGGATTCTCGGTCTATCTCTTCGTGCTGCGCTGCTTCTATGCCCACTCCGACACACGCACTCCGTTCTTCATCAACCTCGTCGAGAACGGACTCAACATCATCCTCGCGGTCATCCTCGTCGATCGACATGGTGTCGCCGGTCTCGGTTATGCCTTTGCGGGTGCGTATCTCCTCGCCGCAGTGCTCGCGCTGGTCACACTCACGACCAAACACGACGTCCTGCTGCGCACGACCGTCACCGATCTCGCCGTCATTGCCATCGGTTCAACCCTCATGGGAGTTGCCGTCCAGATCTCTTCAT
>JACCDL010138474.1_pt1 | contig 15362 bp, 12 predicted proteins | sample 7441931 | NCBI WGS metagenome assembly JACCDL01 (sample SAMN15323437, study PRJNA562643) | freshwater metagenome | isolation source: river surface water | place: USA:Blue River Watershed | collected 2017-08-16 | reverse complement strand
TCATTGTGGGTCGTCATGCTTTCGGTGATCAATACCGCGCTACTGACGCTGTTTTCAAAGGGAAGGGCAAATTAACCATGACCTTTACACCAGAAGACGGCGGCGAAACCCAAACTTTTGAAGTTTATAACTTTAAAGGAGATGGCGTTGGTATGGCAATGTACAACACCGATGAATCTATTGCTGGTTTTGCAAGAAGCTGTTTCAATATGGCCTTAACAAAAAAATGGCCTTTATATCTTTCTACTAAAAACACCATCCTCAAAAAATACGATGGTCGCTTCAAAGATATTTTTGAAGAAATCTACCAAGCTGAATTCAAAGCTCAATTTGAAGCAGCAGGCATCGTATATGAGCACCGCCTGATCGATGACATGGTCGCTTCTGCTCTTAAATGGAATGGGAATTTTGTTTGGGCTTGTAAAAATTATGATGGTGACGTTCAGTCTGATACCGTTGCGCAAGGTTTTGGTTCTTTGGGCCTCATGACCTCTGTGTTAATTACCCCAGACGGGCAAATCATGGAGTCTGAAGCTGCACACGGTACAGTTACGCGTCACTACCGCGATCACCAAGCCGGTAAAAAGACTTCCACAAACCCAATTGCTTCGATTTTTGCCTGGACACGCGGTTTGGCGTTCAGAGGAAAACTAGATGGCAACCAAGCCTTGATTGACTTCTGTAATGAACTCGAGCGCGTTTGTATTGAAACTGTAGAAAGCGGCATCATGACCAAGGACCTTGCGGTTTGTATCCACGGGAACAAAGTCAACCACGGCGAACACTATGTGTATACCGAAGAGTTTTTAGATGCACTCGACAGAGGCTTGCAAGCAAAAATGAATTAAATTAGAGGGGCTTAAGCCCCTTTTTTTATGCGCTTACTTTTTATACTTCTGATCTGTTCTGTTTGTTTCGGGCAAAACACTCCTATTCATGAATTCGAAAAGGGGTTGCCTTCTTCATGGTTAGGACGCTATGAAGGCCAAATGGAAATATATAGCCCTACAGGGTTGCAACAACTTGTTGGTGTCCAATTAGATCTTCAAATAATGGACCGAGAGAACTATTGGATCTACAATATGTCTTATCTGAGTCCGCAGGGAGAGGTGCTCAGCACAAAGGCCTATCATATTGTATATGATGAAACCAACGAGAAGCTTTGGATGGACGAAGGCGACAGCTTGCTCATCGAAATGACGCGCATGGGTAATTGCTTATTTGATCATTATGAACTCAGTGGCATGTTCTTTAATTCATCGCTTTGTAAACAAGATTCAAACTTGGTTTTTGAAATTAGCGGCGGTCAAAAGAAAGCTGCTTATACAAGTCCTTTTATTGAAGAAGCGGAAGGCGTGGTTGAATCAATGCGCGTGAATTTTTTACAAAGGGCTGTGCTCAAACCTATCAAATGAAACAACAAATAAGCGCGCTGTTTCTTTTGCTTGTTTTGTTTTCTTGTAAAAATATACAAGCGCCATCACCTATTCTTGACTCTAAAAATTTGCAGGCCGAGCTCTCTACAATTGAACCGTCTATCATTCAAATTGCCACAGAACTTGCGCTACAACCTTATTTAAAAGAAGCTGAAAGCTCATTAGACCTTAAGTTTAGCGGTGAAGAAAAACAATGCGAAGGCATCAGTTATAAATACAATTTTGAGCGAGAACCACTTTCTTTTGAATTCAAACACAATACGATTAGTTACCAAATAGACGGACGTTTTGACCTAAGTTTATCTTATTGTCCTAGTTGTCATGAGTTGTTCGGTGAGCCCTCCTGTGTCATTCCGAGGCTTTACGCTTCTTGTGGTGTTGGCGAACCAAAACGAAGAGTTGAAATCAAGTACGAAAGTAAAGTTAACATTGGGAACGATTTTAAACTGAATTCCCAAACCAAGCTAGAAAATTTCCGACTTATTGACCCTTGCAAAATCACGGTTTTCCAATACAATGCAACAGAAACCATCGAAAAAGAAGTGCGAAAATCACTGGTCGATTTAGAAAAAGATATCGACAAACAACTTGAAAGTGCGCCGGTTCGGCAAACAGTAAACGAGGTTTGGAGTGAATTACAAGACTCTATTTTGGTGGCGCCATACGGCTATTTCTATCTGCGGCCTAACACAATTGGGATCTCTAATTTGCGCCTTGAAAACAATGGAAAACGTGCAACTTTCTTAACACAAATTACTGCAAACCCCGTTTTCTCAACTCATTCATTAGCATTACCACGTGTTGCTTTACCCAAGAATACGCCTCTTCAGGTACAAAATGAACAAAGTATCATTCACTTAAGAAGCATTGCATTATATGATTCTATCAATAAAATACTGGAGCGAGAACTCGGAAAACAAACCATTGAAATTACAAATAAACGCATCATACAAATTGATAAGGTTGTTCTTCTGGGCCCACAGAAAGAGCGCTTAGTGCTTGCTGTTGATTTCTCTGGTACCAAAAGAGGCCGCGTGTTTTTGATTGTAACGCCCTACATAGACGAACAACAGCACCTTAAAATCAAAGATGTTGATTACGATATTCAAACCAAAAGCGTTTTGCTGCATTCGGCACAATGGATACTCGATTCAAAACTTAAAGAACTCATGGTCTCCGGCTTTGATATTGACTTGAATCCTATTATGAATGAAACAAAGGTTGCTATAGAACAGCAAATGAATGGAGAAATTAGCAAGGGGGTTTGGCTTTCAGCTGTTGTCAATTCATTGCATGTACATGACCTTTTGCTCTCTGAAGATCATATAAGTATTGATCTTGAACTCATTGGCTCCTTGAAACTTAAAATCAAATAAGGCGTATAAAGGCTTGTGAAAATTTCTCTTTGTATTTTTTTCGCTTTTTTCTTTAGCCTATCCTTTTGGGCTCAGGACCAATCATATAATCAGTGTAAGGGGGCTATTTTTGCGCCATTAGATGGTGCCTTTGAAGTAAATTTTCTCGGAAAAACAAAAAACAACTTCATCTGGGTAGTTTTTATTGCGCCTAATGAAGGAGATGTGATTATCAATTTAAGAGGAAATGAAAACTTCAAAGGGAAGTTATATTCCAGCGTAGATAATATTTGTGATCTAATAGAAATCCCAGAGGAAAGTGCGCGGTTAAATCCAGAAATAATTCCGACGGGTAACTACCAGAACATTAAAAAGCGGGTTGCAAAAAACGAAGTGCTGAGCCTATTAATGGAAGCTGCTCCAAAAGCGCTTTCCACGGTTAACATTAGTTCTCATTTTCAGATTGATGATCAAATAGATTTAAGACATCAATTGGATATTGTTTATGACCGCTCCTTGCCAATATACACCCTTGTAATTAGAAACGATCTAGATTCTAGTCCTGTTTCAAGCAGAATCATTTTTCAAGGAAATCCTAATTTAAACGGAACTTATTTTGCTTCTGATCTTTACATGAATTTAAATCAAAGGGTTAGAAAGCTCAATATAAAAATTGATGCCCCGGGTTATTTTCCACTTGAGTTTAAAGAACAATCTTTACCATTTAAAGAGGTGTTTAATGACACTATATACTTACACGCCTTTGAAAAAGGAGAACTTACAAAATTAGAACAGGTCTATTTTGGGGCGGGTGTTCCGGAAATCTTAGAAGAATCTTATCCTCAACTCAATCGTTTGCGCGACTTCCTTTTATTAAACCCAACAGTATCTATAGAAATACATGGACATGTGAATATCCGGGAGGAAGGAGAAGGAGAAGCTAAAAAGCTCTCTAAACAAAGAGCTATGATGGTTGAAAAGTACTTAGTTGAAAACGGGATTTCAGCCAATCGCTTGTTTCCTATTGGTTTTGGCGATAGTAAACCAGTATACGCTAATCCTCAAAACGAAGAACAGAAGGAAGCAAACAGGAGGGTTGAAATTTTAATTAAAAGTAATTAGCAAGAAATTTTATCTACGCGTTTTGCGTGCCTGCCACCCTCAAATTCAGTACTAAGAAAAGCATCAACCATTTCTATTGCTTCTTCAATAGAAATAAAACGTGCCGGTAAAGCTATGATATTGGCATCATTGTGTTGACGAGCTAATTCTGCGATTTCTTTTTTCCAACAAAGCGCACTGCGAATAGCTTGGTGTTTGTTGGCGGTCATGTTGATGCCGTTTCCTGATCCACACAAAAGAATACCAAGAGTTCCAGGGTTGTTTTCAACGTGTTCGGCTACAGGATGTGCATAATCTGGATAATCTATACTTTCTTCAGAGTAACATCCATAATCTTTGACTTCAAATCCATTTGCTTGAAGATGTTTTATAACTGCTTGTTTTGTTTCAAAACCTGCGTGATCACAACCTATTGGAATCATGTTTTTTTTGGTAAAATTAGCTAGAATAAAGATAAACTTGCTAACAAGTTCATTTATATTGGTTCCAGAAGTCAATAAAAACGTTCAACTTATAAACCCCTTTTCTATAAATGGCGTTTAAAAGATGTTTATAAACCATGATAACCTTTTTTGGTTTTTGATTTATTTTTTACAATCCAAAATAGGATTGACTCGAGCATCATTTTTTAACCGATGTTATACCTTCTTTATACACCGATATAAGTATAGATTGTTTGTAAAGCTGTTGGCCTTTTATAAACAAAGCTGATAATTGGGATTTTGTTGATTATTGTTTTAATTATTTGAATATCAAATATTTACAAAATTTTTTATGTTTACATATTGTTGGTAAATGTGGATTTAACTGATAAACAAACAAACCCATTAATTTTTATACACATATGAACAACCTTAATAACTATAGTAAATTCTTTAAAAATTTAAATAAAAAGAAATATTATATTATTTAATCCTGAGCTAAGCTGCTAATTTTGCTGAACGCTTTTGAAACATTAGCTTTATACTATGAATTCAAACTATCAATCTCTTATTGAAGAAATAGATGCTTTTATACGAAAGTACTACAAGTATCAGTTGCTAAGAGGTATTTTAGTTTTTTTATCCATTTTCATAAGTACGTTTTTAATTACCTCTTCACTCGAGTTTTTTGGACGTTTTTCAACTGCCATCCGAGGCTTTTTTTTCTTTGGTTTTTTACTCCTTCATGCAGCTTTATTTCTAAAGCTCATTTTTCAGCCATTGAGCAAATTATTTTCTTTAGGTCAAAAAATCAACCATTTACAAGCTGCTGAAATAATAGGACAGTTCTTTCCAGAAGTCGCAGATAAACTAAAGAATACACTTCAATTACACAAAAGTCTATCTTCAAGAGATGGAAATATTGAACTCTTACAGGCTAGTATCATTCAAAGATCAGAGCAGTTAAGTGTTATTCCTTTTCAGTCAGCACTGCGCTATCAAGACCATCGTAAATACTTGAAGTATTTATTACCATTACTCGTTTTGTTTGTCAGTGTAGGTTTGTTTTTACCCCAGTTAATTTTACAAGGAAGTCAACGCGTCGTACTTTACAATCAAGTATTTGAAAAACCAAATCCATTTATTTTTGAATTTTTAAATAAGGAGCAAAGTATTGAAGAAGGTCAAGATTACCTGGTTGAAGTAAAAGTAAAGCCCAATGTTGGTTTTAATGAATTACCAAAGCAACTTTATTTGGTTTCGAGCCAAGGAAAGTTTTTAATGAAACAACTCAAAAAAAATAGGTTTTCAGCTCGAATTCAAAAGTTAAATGAAAGTCTAACTTATCAAGTAAGTACTAATGAATTTAGTAGTCAAAAGCAACTCATTCGGGTTACAAAAAAATCTGTTATTGGTGTATTAAATGCTATATGCTCTTATCCAAAGTACTTGAATAAAGCACCTCAAACATTTCAAAATGTTGGTGATTTAAACCTACCTGAAGGAACACAAATTCAGTGGCAACTCAAAGCAAAAAACACGAAGTCAGTTACAGTTTCGTGGAATGGTCAACTTGAAAAATTCAAAGGATCGCTGTGCTCTTTTAATAAAAGGTTACTTGATAATGTAAAAGTCTCTTTTATTCTTACCAATGAACAAACATTAAAAAGAGATACCACAAATTCAAGAATTACGGTTATAAAAGATGCTTTTCCATTAATTGAAGTTTCTGAACAACAAGATTCTGTATATGATGGTAGGAAGTATTTTTCTGGGTCTGTAAGGGATGATTACGGTTTGAATAATTTACAATTTGTCTACACAATTGAAAGTGCAAATGGTCAAAAAAGAACTGAAAAAATGCCAGTACAGGCGGTAAAAGGAACGGCTCAAAATTTTGATTTTGCTGTAGATTTCAAACGTGAAAAAATTCAATTACAAGATGTTATTAAATACTATTTCATCGTCAGTGATAACGATGGTGTAAACGGAAGTAAATCAACAAGAAGTCAGGTAGGAACTTATGAGTTACCGAATTTAGACGAATTAAATGAGCAGCGTCAGGAAGAACAAACCAAACAAATAGATGAGCTTCAGGATATTTTAAAGAAAAGTCAGGAATTTCAAAAAGATGTTCAACAACTTAAAAAGGAATCACTTCAAAATAAGAATACCAACTGGAATAAATTAAATAAAGTACAAGAGCTTAAGCAACAGCAAGAACAACTTCAAAACCAGTTAAAAGAAACGTTAGAGCAAATGGAGCAAAGCACTGAAGAAAAAAATCAACTTTCTCCACTTGATCTTGAATTATTAGAAAAGCAAGATTTACTTGAAAAATTACTTCAAGAAGTCATGGATGATGAGCTCAAAAAATTACTTGATGAGCTAGAAAAATTACTCAGTGAGCAAAATAAGGAAGACGTAAAAGAGAAGCTAGATGAACTCAATCAGTCGAGTGAAGATATGAAAAAACAGCTCGATAGAAGTTTAGAAATGCTTAAGAAAATGCAAGTCAATGAGCGCATAGATGACCTTGAAAAACAACTAGAGTCTTTGGCAAAAGAACAAAAAGATTTAGAGCAAAAGAATAGCGAATTAAGTAAAGAGGATTTACTTAAAAAACAACAAGAACTCAATGAGAAATTCGACGATATTAAGCAAGATTTAAAAGAATTAAACGAACTAAATAAGGAACTAGAAAGGCCTTTAGATCTAGATATTATGGAAAACTTACAGCAGCAAGTTGAACAAGATTTGAAGGAAGCAACACAAGAAATTTCTGAAGGTAAAAATAAGAAGGCTGGTGAAAACCAGAAACAAGCGGCTTCAGGTATGCAATCAATGGCAGCTCAATTAAATGCCAAACAACAACAATCTAAGCAAAAGCAACAAGAGGAAGATATGGATGCGCTCAGAGCCATCCTTGAAGGTTTATTAACGCTTAGTTTTGATCAAGAGTACGTTCAAAAGAGATTTTTGAAGATAAGTACAAAAGATCCCGTTTATAGAAAATTAGGTCGCAGACAACAAAGAATTATTGACGATACCAAGATCATTCGGGATAGTTTACTAGCCTTGGCTAAAAGACAACCTAAAATAGCTACGTTCATCGATGCTGAATTGAATGCAATTGCGCTACATCAGAATTTAACCATTGAAGCCATAGATGATCACCAGAAAAAGGAGATTGAAAAGCATCAGCAAATGACCATGACTTCATATAATAATCTTGCACTATTACTCAATGAAGCATTACAGTCAATGCAACAACAAATGAGTGGTGAAATGGACGGCAGTGGAAGTTGTGATAATCCGGGTAAGGGTCGACCAAAATCAGGGCAATCAATGTCTCCAGGTGACATGAAGGAAATGCTTAAAAAACAACTTGAGCAAATGCAAAAAGGATCACAGCCTGGTGGTAAAGAACCGGGGCAGCAACCAGGTAGCATGCCAGGAAAAGATGGAAAACCCGGTCAAGGAATGTTAGGACTTGGAAGTAAGGAATTAGCTAAAATGGCTGCAGAGCAAACGGCAATTAGGCAGCGCCTTGAACAATTGCGTCAAGAAATGAATAAAGAAGGCAAAGGACTTGGTAATCAACTTAATCCACTCATTAAAGAACTCGAAGAACAAGAAAAAGAATTGTTACTGAAAAGAGTAGATCAACAAACTGTACAACGTCAAAAAGAAATCATGACACGCTTGCTTGAAAGCGAGAAGGCGATGATGCAAAGAGGCTTTGAAGAAAAAAGAGAATCTCAGAGCGGAAAAGATGTGCAAAAAGGTAACCAAATTCGTTTTGAAGAGTATAAAAGGTCAAAATGGAATAATCTTGAACTATTGAGAGGATTTGACCCTGCATTACAACCTTATTATAAGCAACGGGCCGATCAATATCTTCAACTTTAATTCCAGACTTTTAGCGTATGAAAGAAGGATTAAATATTGTTACAGAATTAGTGTTACCATCTGATTATCAATCTCTTATAGATGTGGAGAAATTAGTTGGTACAGTGTGTCAAGACTTAGGCGTTAATGACGAAGCCTTTGGAAATGTATTAATTGCAGTTTCTGAGGCGGTCAATAATGCCATTTCTCATGGAAATAAAAACAATCCTGATTTAAACGTTACCATTAGTGTTCTAAATGACCCAGAACAATTTTGTATACAGGTCAAAGATCAAGGTGCAGGTTTTGAATATGAAGCCCTTCCCGATCCAACAGCCCCAGAAAACATATTCAAAGAAAGCGGGCGAGGTGTATTCTTAATGAAGAATTTGGCCGACGAGGTTGAGTTTGTTAATTCTGGAAACACTGTTAATCTATACTTTCAGAAATGATACAAATTATCAATCTAGGGGTAAAAATCCCTGGTTTCATTTCTAAAACGACACTTAAACAGAACCTCAAAACTTTAGCTAAAAGCGAGGGTAAGGCCTTGAAAGATATTTCGGTTGTCTTTACTGATGACGATTATTTGCTAGAAGTAAATAAGCAATATTTGAATCATGATTATTACACGGACGTAATCACGTTTGATTATTCAGTGTTTCCTGAAGTTTCTGGTGATATCATGATTTCCCTTGACCGCGTAAAAGAAAATGCAGATACACTGAGTGTTTCTTTTCAAGAAGAACTCAATCGAGTGGTTTATCATGGGCTCCTTCACTTGTGTGGTTATAAGGATAAATCTGCTGCTGACGAAAAACTGATGCGCAAAAAAGAAAATTATTATTTGGAATTATTTGTTTCACGTGAAACAAATTAAGATTAAACGCTGTTGTTTCACGTGGAACACTTCTCTTTATGTTAGGTAAATACGATGTAATTGTGGTTGGCGCCGGTCATGCCGGTTGTGAAGCGGCTAATGCAGCTGCAAAAATGGGCAGCAAGGTTTTGCTGATCACCATGAATATGAACACCATTGCTCAAATGAGTTGTAACCCTGCAATGGGTGGTGTTGCTAAAGGCCAAATTATCAGAGAAATTGATGCGCTTGGCGGTGGTTCTGGAATTGTTAGCGATAAAAGCGCTATTCAATTCAGAATGCTAAACCGATCTAAAGGGCCCGCTATGTGGTCTCCAAGAACACAAAACGACAGGGTCATGTTTTCTTTAGAGTGGCGTTATTTACTCGAGCAAAACCCTAATGTAGACTTCTGGCAAGATATGTGTGTTGGGATCATTACAGAAGGGGAAAAGGTAATTGGTGTTCAGCTTGCTATGGGCACAAAAGTCTACGCAACTACAGTTGTTCTTACCAATGGAACCTTTTTAAATGGACTGATTCATCTTGGTGAAAAACAATATGGAGGTGGTAGAGCAGGAGAAAAAGCAGCCATTGGATTAACCGAGTCTTTAGTAGAACATGGTTTTGTGGCTGGACGAATGAAGACCGGAACCCCACCTAGAATTGATGGTCGAAGCTTGGATTATTCTAAAATGGAAGTTCAACACGGTGATGACAACCCGTCTAAGTTTAGCTATGGATCTACACCTGCGCTCAGTACACAGCTTCCTTGTCATATTACCTATACAAACGAAACAACACACGATCTTTTAAGAACGGGTTTTGATAGGTCGCCAATGTTTAATGGAGCGATTAAAAGTTCAGGTCCAAGATACTGTCCTAGTATTGAGGATAAGATCTCAAGGTTTGCAGACAGAGAACGCCATCAAATTTTTGTAGAACCAGAAGGTTGGAACACGGTAGAAATCTATGTAAATGGATTCTCAACCTCCCTGCCCGAAGACGTACAATATTTAGCTTTAAAAAGCATCCCTGGATTTGAAAACGCCAAAATGTTTAGACCGGGTTATGCCATTGAATACGACTATTTCCCACCAACTCAGTTGAGTCATACGCTCGAGACGAAGTTAATTAAGAACCTATTCTTTGCTGGTCAGATTAATGGTACAACCGGCTATGAAGAAGCGGCTTGCCAAGGTTTAATGGCTGGAATAAATGCGCATCAAAATGCACACGAAAAACCAGCGTTTATCTTGTCTAGAAGCGAAGCTTATATTGGAGTATTAATTGATGACCTCATTACGAAGGGCACCAATGAGCCTTACAGAATGTTTACAAGTCGGGCAGAGTTTAGAATTCTGTTAAGACAAGATAACGCAGATGAACGCCTCACCCCATTAGGCCACCAAATAGGTTTGGCGAGTGACGACGACCTGCAACGCGTAGAAAATAAAAAAGAACAAACACAGCTTCTTAAATCTAAACTCAGAGATATTGGCGTAACGCCAACTGAAGTAAATTCAATGCTCGAGGAAAAAGAGTCTGCCCCAATTACACAACAGGTTAAGGCTGCTTCATTAATTACAAGGCCTCATATATCTCTAGATGATTTAGTAGCAATTAGTGAGCCCATTAGAGCTGTTGTTGAGATGGTAAAAGCAAATGATCCGCTAGCTGTTGAGCAAGCAGAGATTTTATTGAAATACGAAGGATACATCGAACGCGAAGAAGAGCAAGCACAAAAATTACTGCGCTTAGAAGATTTGAAAATCCCGCAAGAGTTAGATTTTAGACAAATCAAAAGTCTAAGTATTGAGGCCAAGGAAAAATTATCTAGCATTCAACCGGCAACCATTGGACAAGCTTCTCGCGTATCTGGGGTGTCTCCTAGCGATATTTCAGTGCTTTTAATCCATTTAGGTCGTTAAAAACCCTTTTTAAGCGTGTTTAAGCGCGCTTCATTCGCGTTTATTCGCAATCGCCTTAATAAGTGTTAGATGTGCGCTTAAAAGGCGTCTATAAAAGCCGTTTTTTTCTCGTTTCGTTGAAAAATTGGCTAATTTTAACCAATGGCGGACAAGCAAGTAATTTTTATTGATAGTGTTCATCCTGTTTTAGAACAAAAACTAGAACAAGCAGGAATGGTGTGTTTACAACACACCAAAACAAACTTTGAAACACTTCAATCAATTTTGCAAGAAGCTTACGGCATCGTCATTCGTTCGAGATTCACGATTGATAGTGATTTTTTAAAGTTTTGTCCAAATTTGAAGTTTATAGCGAGATCAGGTTCTGGGCTAGAAAACATCGACACCAAAGCGTGTAAAGATCTTGGTATTCGTGTTTATAATTCTCCAGAGGGAAATAGAAATGCTGTTGCTGAACACGCGCTCGGCATGCTGCTGTCTTTGCTACACAAAATTCAAAAAGCAGATAAAGAGGTTCGTCAAGGAGAGTGGAACCGCGAATCAAATCGCGGAGAAGAATTGGATGGCAAGACAGTCGGAATTATTGGTTATGGAAATAATGGAGCTGCATTTGCTAAAAAACTCAGGGGCTTTGATGTTCGTGTTTTAGCTTATGATAAATACAAATCTGGTTTCGGAGATCACTTAGTTCAGGAGTGTACCTTAAATGCAATTTTAGAGCAAGCGGACGTCATCAGTTTTCATATTCCACAAAACAAAGAAACAAGGTCTTTTCTCAATAAGGAGTTTGTTTCATCAATGCAGAAGCCATTTTATCTACTCAACCTTTCACGAGGGAAAATAGTAGACACCGCGGCTTTAGTGGAGGGGCTACAAAATGGAAAAATCAAAGGAGCAGGTTTGGATGTGCTTGAGTTTGAGTCAAAAAGTTTTGAGTCGTTCTTTGAGCAAGAGTTGCCAGGTTCGTTTTCTTATTTAATCAATTCAGAAAATGTGGTGCTCACGCCACACGTAGGTGGTTGGACATCAGAAAGTTACGTGAAACTTAGTTCTGTTTTAGCTGACAAAATCCTCGCTGACGAAATTAATTAGATTCTGCCCAATCATCAAGAAAGCGATCCAATTCACGGCGGTCTTTTTTTGTGGGCTTACCATCTGTTAAACGGTAGTTTCGTTGCGCTTCTTGGTAAACCTTTAGTTTCTGAATTTCTTCTTCTTTTGTTTGATCTAAAATGTAATCTTTTACCAAAGGCGCACCTAATCTTCGGTCAATTAGGTCTAGTACTTTATACTCAAAGCGCGCACTGTGTTTTTGCACTACAATTAGGTCTCCAATTTTAACTTCCCGAGAAGGTTTAACGATTTGATCATTGAGCAAGATCTTACTCTTTGAAATGAGTTCTGTGGCTAACGAACGCGTTTTGGTCAGACGAACGCACCAAACGTATTTATCAAAGCGGATTTTCATCGCGGATTTTTTTTGGTAGACCTTGGTAAACCAATTGGTATGAATGATCGATTAGTTCAAAGATGAGCGAATCAGCGACATCTGAATGAAAATCTATGGTGTTCCAGTGCTTGTGATTCATGTGAAAACCTGGCCTTATGGCTGTGTAGCGCTCACGCAAATCGATGGATTTTTCGGGGTCACACTTTAAATTAATTCCTTCAAAGGAGTCAATATCTGTGAGTGCAAACATTTTTCCAAACACCTTGAAAACAAGGGTGCTTTGGTCAAAAGGAAAACAGGCTTCTGTGCCTAATTTTTGCATGCAATATTGATGCAAAACATCAGGCTCCATGAATTAGGCCAATACAGGGTTTTTCTTACCGAGGTTCTTTAACATGCGGGTGTGATCTGCAAGCGCAGAAACAAAGGTGCTGTAAGAATGGTAAGGAAGGTTGTATTCTTTTGCGGTTTGCTCAACAATTTTAGAGATTTTGTTGTAGTGTATGTGGCAAATGGATGGAAACAAGTGATGCTCTACTTGATAATTTAAGCCGCCAACATACCAAGAAAACAACTTCGCTTTTGGCGCAAAATTAGCCGTGTTGAAAAGCTGGCTAACTGCCCAGTCTGCTTCAACAACCCCAGAGTCATTTGGAACCGGATAGGTAGAAGTAGGTACAACGTGTGCAGGCTGGAAGATCATGGCTAAGATTAGCCCGCAAATAAATTGCATGAGCAAGAACCCAAGTGCATTCACTAACCAAGACGCACCACCGAAGTAAATAGGCAGGGCAAGAAATAAGAAAGCATAAAGAACTTTGAAGAACAAAATGCCCGCCATATGCTGTGCGAAAGTAACACCCTGCGCAGCAATGAGGTTTTTCTTTTTGTAACGGAAAGCTTGGATATAGTCTTTCGAAAGGAACCAGAAAAGCGTCATCATGCCATAAAAGAACCAAGCATAAAGGTGTTGGAATTTATGAATGGCGTAGTGCTTAGAATGCGGTGAAAAACGCAACATGAATACAGGTGGGTCGATGTCTTCGTCGTGGTCTGTAACATTGGTATAGGTGTGGTGAAGAACGTTGTGTTGAATTCTCCAGTTTCTAGCGCTACCACCAAGAATGATCATGACGTTGCTTACTAAGGTATTCACCCATTCTTTTTTAGAGTAGGCACCGTGGTTGGCATCGTGCATGACAGAAAGCCCTACGCCAGCCATGCCAAAGCCCATGACGAACCACAAGCCAATATAGGCCAAAGTAGGAAGCTCTTGATAGTAAAGAAAGCCGTACGGGGTAAGGAAAAGCGCCAAAAGGGCAAAGGTTTTGAAAACCATGGCCGCGTTGGCCTGTTTTGATATGTTGTTGTCTTTGAAGTAGTTATTTACTCTAGACTTCAGAGTTTTGTAAAACTCTGTGTTGTGTTCTTTAGAGAACTGTATGTTAGTGTTGTTCATTTCTTTATTAAAAACTCAAAGTTAATCAAATTAAGACATTTAAACTGTAACACAGGTGAATAGAATTTTGTTATGCTAAACCTTGCAAATCGCAAAGTCGCTTGTAGTGCCCGTTCATACTCAAAAGCTCGTGGTGTTTTCCGCGCTCAATTATTTTTCCTTTTGACAAAACTATTATTTCGTCGGCATTTTTTACGGTAGATAAGCGGTGTGCAATGACAAATGAGGTTCGCTCGAACATTAGGTTTTCTAAGGCTTGTTGCACTAAACTTTCTGATTCAGTATCAAGTGCAGAGGTAGCTTCATCTAGAATGAGAATAGCTGGGTTTTTGTAAACCGCTCTTGCAATAGCAATGCGTTGTTTTTGACCACCAGAAAGCTTATTGCCGCGTTCACCTAAAAGAGTGTCAAATCCTTGGTCAAGGTCGTTTATGAAATCAAATGCATTGGCAATTTTTGCTGCTTGAACAATTTTTTCAAAATCGGGGTTGTCATCTCCAAAAGCAATGTTTTGTGCTGCGGTCATGTTAAACAGAATCGATTCTTGAGTGACTACACCAATCAAGGCACGCAGATCTCGAATGCTGAGTTTGCTTATGTCAAGCCCATCGATTTCAATACTTCCGCTTGTTGGGTCATAAAAGCGCTGCAACAAATCCATTAGTGTTGATTTTCCACTTCCTGATTCACCAACGATAGCAACCAGCTTTCCTTTTTTAACAGTCCAGTTGATATCGGCCAAAACCGCTTGGTCTTGATAAGCAAAACCGACATTTTTAAATTGGATATCGTTATCAAAACTAGTTTTAGCTAGTGCATTCTTGTCTTCGACAATGTTGTCGTCGGCATTGAGCAAAGAGTTGATCCGGTCTTGCGAAGCCTGAGCTTTGGTCATGTTGGCCATGTTGTTAGACACACTTTGAATGGGCCTCAGAAATTGAGAAAACACAATAATATAGGTGAGGAAAACCTCACCAGTTAATCCGATTTGTTTGCCATCAAGGATGAGGCTTCCACCAAAGAAGACCAAAGCCAGCAACACGGCAGCGCCTAAGGTTTCATTGACTAACGGAGACAAATCTCTTTTTCTGAAAACTCTTGTTGCCAATTTTTGATGCTGGTTGTTTTTTTCTTGAAAAGAGTTTGAAATGTATTGACTGGCATTAAAAGCCTTAATAATTCTAATTCCGCCTAGGTTTTCATCCATTGACGCATATAAAAAACCCAATTGTTCTTGGGTCTTTTTGGCTGTTCTTTTTAGGCTTTTACCAATTCTAGAAATCACAAACGCTGAAATGGGCAATAAAAGTAAGGCAATTAATGTGAGTTTTGGACTCATGTAAATGAGCGTCAAGAGATTGATCAGGATAGCAAGTGGTTCTCGAAATATTAATTCGAGCAAACTCACCACCGCCACTTCAATTTCATTGACATCGC
>JACCDL010564803.1_pt1 | contig 15363 bp, 10 predicted proteins | sample 7441931 | NCBI WGS metagenome assembly JACCDL01 (sample SAMN15323437, study PRJNA562643) | freshwater metagenome | isolation source: river surface water | place: USA:Blue River Watershed | collected 2017-08-16 | reverse complement strand
TTCAAGCAGCTCCCCTGCCTCGATGCTCAGACCGGCCGCCAGGTCCTTGGCGTTATGGAACTGCGCCCAGTCGCGCTCATCCCGGAACTGCCGGACTAGGGCGATCAACTGGTTAATCTCACTCATGAGCCGTATGGATATGGGTATAGTTACCTGAGGCAAGACCCAGGGGTCGCCGCGCATAATTTCCTCAGCCAGCTAAGGGCTTCCCCTTGATTAAAGGTCATCGCTGGGCAGATTTGTGGTCTCCCCTTTTATGTCTTCGGCCCCCGCTGATCTTTCTGCCGTCCTCCGGGCGCGACTGTGCGTCGCTTATTTAGGTGAAACCACTGCCCAGGGCTGGTGGGAAGGCGCCTGGCGAAGCAAGTTTCTGAACAACTCTTCCCTCGGGGCTTACCTCGGGTCGATTTTCCCCCGCACCGCGGTTGCCGCGGGGATGCGTTCGGCCTGTTTGCTGGCCGCACAAGAGCATGATGCTGGCAAGGTCGGCGTGCAGGGGGTTTATCACCTTTTTCGTTTTCCGGTAGATTGGGAAGAACGCCTGGCCGCTCGTCTCGGCGAGTTTGCTAACCCCGAAGCTCGCAAGCTCATCGCGGACCAAGCTTCGGCGCTGGAGGTCCTGAAGAAAATCGCGGACACGGCCAAAGTCCCGACCTCCATCAAGGGGCCCTGGCAAGTCGGCCAAGATGGTCCCTCGGAAGATGCGCTCGCCCGCATGGCTGCGGCCTATCTTGCGGCTTTCGACCGCCGCGTGGCGATTTACCCTTACTTTAGCCTGACGCGATGACGACTCCGCCGCGAGCGTACACGACGCAGTTGCAGGCCGGCTTGGCGATGCTGCAGGAGACGCGCGACCTGTTGCGCATCTACGCGCCTGGTCAGACGGCCGCCCAGCTAAGTGAGGCCGCGTTGGCGCAGAATGTTTTTCCGCGCATGACCGCCCGGCGCGCGCACAACGTAGTAACTGAGATGTTCGCGCCGCGTTACCTCACGCAAGGTGGTCGGCCGGCGACCGAACTCCAGTTCCTGCTTCGCAAGGGGTTGTACCCGGACGACTTTAATCAGCTTTGCTTCCTGCACACTGCCCGCGCGCAGGCGATCTTCGGGGAGTTCATTGCCCAGTCGTATTGGCCTGCCGTGTTGCAAGGCGCGGCACAGCTCGAGCGTGGCCTGGCGGAGGAATTCGTCGTCCGCGGCCTGGACACGGGTCGCATGCAGAAGCGCTGGACGGCTTCGACCATCCGCCGCGTCTCGGCCTATGTGCTGGGTTGCGCGGTCGACTTTCAGCTGCTCCAGAAGCCCAGCGGCGCTTTCTATCCGGTCGCGCGTTACACCTTGCGGCGTCAGGTGGGGCTCTACCTCGCCCATGATCTGCACTTCTCCGGCGTGCCGAACGCCCAGTTGCCCGACCATCCGGACTGGGCCCTCTTCGGCCTGACGCCGCTCGAAGTCCGCCGGCTGCTTTCCGGCGGGCTGCTCGACGGTCATGCCATCTATCAGGCCGGCGCCGGCTTGGTCGATATTTCCTGGCGTCACCTAGACCTGCAAAGCCTGCTCCATGAACTCTCTTGATCAACGCTTCAGCGCCTTGCGCAACCGCCTCGACCTCGGCCGCTCGCTGAGCAGCTACGGCAGCGATCCGGTTTTTTATCTCGTCTACCCGCCGGCGGACCTGCTGGCCGTCAAGGCCCGGACGATTGCTTGGAAGGGTCAGTTGGCCAACGCCGGCTGGGATGTCACCCTCTTTTCTTTGGGCGAGATGCTGCAGCGCTTTTTCGACGCCAGCCCCAGTTACGCGGCCTTGCGTGAGCATGAGCCGGCTTTGCGCGAAGGCTTGTCCGCCGCCGAGCTGCTGGAGCATCAGCGCGTCGTCGCTGACGACCTACGAGCCCTGGTGCTCAAGGACGGCCGGCTCAGCCCTGAGCTGATGGCGCCTCTCCTCGCCGCCGTTCAGGCGAATAACCGTCAGCCGCGCGGGCTTTTGCTGCTGACCGATGTCGAAGCGCTGCATCCGGCGCTCCGCATCAACGCGATCGAGAATCACCTGCTCGGCAAGGTGAAGCACCCGGTCGTCGTGCTCTATCCCGGCATCCGTCACGGGCAGACCGCGTTGAGCTTCCTGGGCGTATATCCGCCCGATCCCAATTACCGCTCCGAGCACATCGGTTAAATCTTTCTACGTACCACCATGGCCCCCATTCGCACCCTTTTCAGTCCCGGTCATATCGACCGCCCCATCGAAAGCGTCATCACTTATGGTCGCGATGACGAGGATGCGCTCCGCTCGGAAGTTTCGGAGTATTACGTGACGGAGCATATTAACCAGGGCATGAAGAAATTGCTCGAGGAAATGCGGCTGGCGCAACAGGGCCAGGCCAAGGAAGTCGGGGTCTGGGTCTCCGGTTTCTACGGCTCTGGTAAGAGCTCCTTCTCCAAGTACCTCGGGTTCGCGCTCGACGGCGAGCGTAAGGTCGGCGGCGAGCCGTTTCGCAAGTTGCTGCTCGAGCGACTTAAGGACGATGCCACCAAGGCCTTGCTCAATACGGTCGCCCGTAATTTCAATCCCTACGTGCTGATGGTCGACCTCGGCTCCGACCAGCTCGCCGGTCGTGCGGAGCAGAAGATCAGCGACATTCTCTACCATAAGGTCCTGCAGGCGCTGGGCTATCCGGGAGACCGTAAGCTCGCTGAGTTCCAGATGCGTCTCGAGCGTGATGGCAAATACGAGGACTTCCTGGCGCGGGTACTGGCGCACAAAAACCGCCCATGGGCGGAATTCATGAACGCTTCCATCGAAGCCATGTCGGTGGCCAGTCGCGTCGCCCATGAGCTTTACCCGGCGGAGTTCGCCACCCCGACGGCCCTCTCTTCGATGCGGCTGGAGGCCCAGATGACGGTCGAGGCGCAGGCCGCGAAGATGATCGAACTGGCCCGCCGGCGCTCCGGGCGGGAGCACGTCCTGTTCATCCTCGACGAAGCCGGCCACTTTGTTTCCTTGCGCGAGGAGCTGGTCCTCGACCTCAAGGCTTTCGCCGAAATCATCAAGAATGTCGGTGGTGGTAAGGTCTGGGTCATGGCGACGGCCCAGCAGACTTTGATGGAGGACGCCCAGGTCCTGAATACCGAGAATCTGTATCGTCTCCGGGATCGCTTCCCGCTCGGCGTGCATCTGGAAGCCAATGACATCACGGAAATCACTTACCAGCGCTTGCTGAGTAAGTCCGAGCAGGGTGAAGCGGCGCTCAAGGGGCTCTGGGCGACCCATTGTCCGGCCTTGCGCCTCGCGACTTCTCTGGAAGGGGTCGGTTCGTTGCAGACGGAACTACAGGAAAAGGATTTCGTTAATCTTTATCCGTTCCTGCCGACGACGTTCCAGATGCTGGTCCGTCTGCTCGGGCGCCTGGCGAAAAAGACCGGCGGCACGGGCCTGCGTTCGGCGATCAAGGTGGTCCAGGAATTGATGAACGCCCCTGGCGCCGCGGGCATGGCCGGTCGCGAAGTCGGCGCGATGGTCACGGCCGCCGACCTTTACGATGCGCTCGTCAACGACATCCGCCCAGGCTTTGGGTTTCTCGCGCAGGGTGTTGACGACGTCGCTACCTTGTTCCCCGGATCCCCGCTCCACCTCAAGGTCGCCAAGGCGATTGCCGTGCTGCAAGTCCTCGAGCTGGTTGACGCGACCCCCGCCAATTTGGCGGCGGTGCTTTGCCCCACCGTCACGGGTGGCGATGGTCTCCGCCGCGAGGTCGACCAGGTCCTCCGCCAGTTCGAACAGGATGGGCGCCTGAAGATTCAGCCGGGTCAGCGTGGCGCCTACATTTTCCTCTCCGACCAGGCGACGGGCCTCCATCAGGTTTTCGAGTCGCTGACGCCTGAGCCGGGTGCGGTGCAAGCCTTGCTCAACAAGACGGTCCTGAAGGCGCTCCAGGAAGATCTGCCGCAGGCGACGGTCTTCCGCAACAAGACGATCAAGGTCGCCTTGGAGGTCATGATGCTCGACCGCTATGTGCCTATCGCCGGTGGCAATGAGGCGGTGCACTTGCGCGTTCGCTTTGTCTCTGCCGCGCAGGCCGAGGCGGTCTACACCGAGGTGCAGCAACTTTCCGGCCGACCGACCGAGGTTGCGACGGTCACCGCGGTCGCGCTCCGGCAGGATTCGCACCTGGCTCTGGCGAACGAAATCGCCCGCTGCGAGCGCTTCCTGGCCCGCTTCACCGGACAGGTTGGTCCTGAGGTCCGGGATTATCTCCAAGTCATCACGCATAAGAAGGAAAGGGCGGAACAGGATTTGGTCGGGCAATACACCCAGGCCCTCCGGGCAGCACCGATCTACGCGCACGGCTTGAGGCTCTCGCTCGACCAGACGGTGGAGCGCTTGTCGGACGCCTTCGCCCGTCTCCTTGGTCAGTGCGGTGAGCGTATCTACGCTGATTATCCTAAGGCGGCGTACAATGCCGCCAAAGAGCTCGCCGAGAGTTTCCTGCGTTGTGAGATCACGAACGTCACGACGGCGACCGACCCGTTGACGCTGATTCGCCGTCGTCCCGGCGGTGCGGCGGAACTGAATCGCGACCACCCCGCCTTGGTCTCCCTCGTCCAGCACCTGCGAACTTGCGGCGTGCCCCTCGGCAAGGACTTGACGCGCGCCTTCGAAGCTCCGCCTTTCGGCTGGAGCCCGGATACGATCCGCTACCTGGTCGCGGCCCTGCTGCAAGGTGGCCTCATCGAGTTGAAGATCGGCGGCAATGCCCACCGCACCGCCTCGAGCGAGGCGCTGCAGGCGCTCGGCAGCTCATCTGGCTTCCGCGATGTCGGGATCAAGCTGCGCGAAGACACCCCCGATTTGGACACCTTTGCGCGCGTGGCCGAACGCCTCGCCGACCTGACGGGCGCCTCGGCGCTCCCGATCGAAGCCTCCATCGCTAAAGAAACCCGGACGCGCGTGCCGGAACTGCTCCAGGTCTACAGCGGCCTGGCGGTTCGTCTCGAGGCGGCTGGTTGCGCCGCACATGTCCGGGCGAAGTCGTTGGTCGATAAGCTGCAGGTCATCGTCTCGGCGGACGGGACGGACATCATCGCGGAGCTCGGCCCCGTGCGGAGTTCTTTGTTCGATGAGTGGACCTGGATGCGCCAGGTGGTCCGTGGCTTTAGTCGCGAAGCCCAGGCCTTCTTGGCGGACGCTCGCCTGGCCGCGAACTTGCCTTGGCCGCAAGCCGAGCAGGCCTTCGAGGCCTTGGTGAGTCAGTCGAAGGCCTTGGCTGAAACCGCCGATCAGCATCGCCGCGACGAGCAGGCTTCCGGCGCCTTCGCTGGGCTCCACCTCGAAGTACCGAAGCTGGCGGAATTCTGGAAGGCGGTCGTCGCCACCGGGTCCACCGTCTTGGACGCCCGCATCGCGGCCGCCCGCCGCCGACTAGAAAGTCATCCCGATTGGACATATGTCGATGATGAGTTTCGCGCTCGCTTGCAGCGCAACCTGGCGCCGACACGCCCTTTGGAAGGAATCGCGGACGCGGAACTGAGCCAAGCCTGGCTGTCCGCCGTCAATGCAGTCGATCGTCATCTGACCGTGGCTCGCGATCAGCTGGAGGCGGAGGCCGCGCGCCTGCGCCAGGAGCGCGCCCGGCGGATCGATCAAGAGAATCGCGGCGGTCAACGCCGGGAGGAGGAGTTTGTCTTCCGGGTTTCGCGGGTCCTGGATTCTGCGGCGAAAATTGAAGCCCTGCGGCGCCAGTTGAGCGAATGTGAGACCCGGATGGCCCAAGCCAATCTTCGGATCAAGACGGAGTTCATCGACTGATCATGCCGCTCGACCAAGCTGCGCGGAATCGCCTATTCAAGTTCGTGACGGATGCACGGCGGTCCGTCTCGGCCGATTTGGCCGAGCAGATGCAGTCTACCTTCGGCCTGGGGCCCGATGGGAGCGTGACCCCGGTCGCTGGCCTGCAGGCGATGGGCCGCACCGAGGGTGATATCGGGGTCGCCAAGTTGTTGGCCGAGCGTTTGGAGTACTTAGTCGCGCAGGCCCCCCCGAGCGACCAACGTCGAGCCTTGGCCTTTGCCCGCTTGGCCCGCGAACTTTCCTTTGGCATCGTCAATCGCTTGGCGGCAATCCGTATGGCGGAATCTCGGGCCCTCGTGCCGCCGATGCTGGCGAATTACCACTCTTCCGACGGCTTCGTGGTCTTTCGTGATGCCTCCCATCATGCCTTCGCCACCCAACATGAGGCTTACGTCCAATGCTTGCGGTGCGTCTGCGATGAGATGGCGACGGACCTGGGAACGGTGATGGATTCCCGGGCGCATAATGCGCTGCTTTTCCCACGGGAAGCCTGCCTCGGCGAGGTCATCGCTGCGATGAACCATGGAGACCTCTCTCCGCTCTGGGGCGAAGACGAGACGATTGGCTGGATCTATCAGTATTACAACGACCCCGATGAGCGGAAGCTCATGCGCGAAGCTTCCCAGGCACCCCGTGATAGCCGCGAGTTGGCGATCCGTAACCAATTCTTCACGCCCCGCTACGTCGTCGAATTCCTGACTGATAACACTTTGGGGCGGCTTTGGTACGAGATGACCCAGGGCTCGACCGGGCTCGTCGATCGTTGCCGCTACCTGGTTCGCCGTCCCCAGACGAAGTTTCTCGCGCCGCAGGAAAAGCTGAGTGGGGCGGTCATCCCGCCCGGACTGCCTACCGCGGAGCGCTTGCAGTTGCCCGAAGAGGTTCTGCATCGCCCCCTTAAGGATCCCCGCGAACTCCGCTTTCTGGACCCCGCATGCGGATCGATGCACTTCGGGCTCTATGCCTTTGACCTGCTCGAGCAGATTTACGTCGAAGCCTGGGACCGCTCCGTCGGCACGCTCCGTGCGGACTACCCGGTCCGGGATGATTTCCTCCGAGAAGTGCCGCGACTGATTCTCGAGCATAACATCTATGGCGTGGATATCGACGCCCGGGCGGTCCAGATTGCGCGGCTGGCGCTCTGGCTCCGGGCGCAGAAGGCCTGGCAACAGCAACGTATCCCGCCGGCCCGCCGGCCGCGCATTCTCCGCTCACATGTGGTCTGCGCCGAGCCGATCTCTACCGACCAAGGACAGATTGATGACTTCATCGCAACGTCGCTGAGCGGCACGCCTGAGAAAGAGGCACTTGGTCGCCTCATGCGACGCCTAGTCGAGCAGATGCGCCTGGCCGGCGAAGCGGGCGTCCTCCTGCGAATCGAGGAGACCATCAAGCAACTCGTTAGCTCGGCGGCGGCAGGAGACCGCCGTCGCGAGACTCCTGTCTTGCCTGGCTTGGCCGGCGCTGGCCAGCGCGCCCTTCAAGATGACCTGGCTGGATTTAGCATGGGTAGCATCGCCGACGCGACTTTCTGGGATCAGGCGGAGCAGCGGCTCTACCAGGAACTCAACCGTTTCGCCACCCGGCTCGAGCAGGGCGGGCTTCGTCGCCGCATGTTCGCGGAAGATGCCGCCCAAGGCTTCGCCTTCATTGACCTCTGCCGCGAACGCTTCGACGTCGTCGTCATGAACCCGCCATTCGGCGAGTGGTCGAAGGGCTTCAAGACTCAGTCCAAGGAGCAGTATCCCAATAGTTATTGCGACATCCTCGCCGCCTTCGTCGAGCGCGGTGGTGAGCTCCTGAACCCCGGCGGACGTCTCGGCGCCATCACCTCACGCACCTGTTTCTTCCTCTCGTCCTACACCAAGTGGCGCGAAGAGGTCGTCCTTAAGGCCTTCGAGCCTAAGCTCCTCGTTGACCTTGGCCACGGCGTGATGGACGAAGCCATGGTCGAAGCCGCCGCTTACGTCTTTCTTAAGCCCCATGCCTGAGCTCACCTGCTTCCGCCTGCTTGACGCCGAGTCCCCCGCGGGGCCTCTGGCCGAAGCGGTGCGCCTGTTCAATACAGCTGAAGCTTCTACAAAGGCATTCTTGGTTGATACAAAATCTTTCAGCCTAGTGCCCAATGCACCATTTTCGTATTGGGTGGAGGAGAAAGTCCGTCGGACATTTGTGAATTTCACGCCTTTCGAAGCCGATGGTCGTAATGCCCGTCAAGGGTTAGCAACGGCCGACGACTTTCGATTCGTTCGTTGCTGGTGGGAGGTTCCTGTGCAGCTTGTTGACTCACCTAATCGCCGTTGGTGGCCCTTTGCCAAGGGGGGGGCGTACTCGCCATATTATGCGGACTTACATTTGGTAGTAAATTGGTTTAGCGGCGGCAAAGAGATGGCTGCATTTGAAGGGGCAGTTATTCGCAACCCCGACTTCTATTTCCGGCCTGGGCTAACTTGGTCGCATAGATCACAGCTAGGTTTTTCGCCGAGAGCGTTGCCGGCTGGGGCTATTTTTGGGCACAAGGGGCCCTCCGCATATTTTTCTAATCCAGGAGAGCCGGAGTTAATGATCGGCCTCTTAAGTTCATCTTCAGTGGGCCATCTCCTTGGGTTTTTGACTTCCTTTGGTTCCTTTGACGTTGGTGCCGTCCAAAAAGTTCCTATCCCTCGCATTTCAGTTCCAGCTTCAATAGGAATAAAGAAAGCTTTCTTCGACATTTGGTCAGAGAAGAGAAGGCATGACTCGGTCAATGAAGTTAGCCACGTATTCGTAGCGCCATGGTTGGGTGCGCGCGTTACGGAGCTGCAAGCATTCGAAGATCAGTTAGCCGAGGGTAGTACTCGGATAGTTAGTTATGAATTAGAGAAGCAGGAGGCCGTCGATCTTGCGGTAGAAGAACTCTATGGATTTAAGATTCCCGCAGACGAAATGTCTATGTCCGCCGAAGAAGAACTAGGCGACGAGGAAGAGCAGCTGGCGAACCATCTGAATGCGCCGTTTATGCTCACCTCTTACTTGGTCGGCGTAGCATTTGGCCGGTGGGCCATCCCGCCTAATCCCGAAGAACTTCGTAAGCCTCCGGCCGATCCGTTTGCGCCGCTGCCAGCCCAGGCTCCGGGTGCTGCGCCAGCAGAAGCGGCCAAACTCTATTTTGCGGAGGATACCTCGGGTGAATCGTCCATACTTAATAGCTGTCGCGTAGCCCTCCGTCAGGCGACAGGCCTGGCCTCTGTTGACGGCTATGAGCAAGACCTGGCCGCCCGGCTGGGCGTTCCGACACTCCGCGATTATCTCAATCGCCCGGCGGCTTTCTTTGCTGACCACCTCTCGGTTTATTCGAAGAGCCGTCGCAAGGCCCCCATCTACTGGCCGCTCTCAACCCGTTCAGGGGAATTTATCGTCTGGGTCTACTATCCGAAATTAGACGCCGATTCACTTCCTCGGCTCATTACCGAAGTGCTTGACCCTCGCCTGCGCAGTCTGAACGAGGAGATTGCGACCTTGGTAGCCGAAGGTCGCACCGCCGGACGCCGCGGTAAGTTGGAAGCCCTTCGCTTGGAGCTATCGGAAATGCGCCAGGATTTCCAGGAGCTCATCGCCAAGGGCTATAAGCCCGACCTCAACGATGGCGTGCTCATCACGGCCTGTCCTTTAGCCAAGTATTTCCGGCATGCGGGCTTTCGAGCTAAACTTGAGGCCTGCTGGCGTGAGCTTTCCCGGGGTGACTACGACTGGTCTCACCTGGCGATGGCCATGTGGCCGGAGCGTGTGCTGGCGGTCTGTAAAAAAGACCGCTCTATCGCCATTGCCCACGGTCGCGAAGATCTTTGCCCGGCTGAGCCGCCTAAGGCGACCCGTGGCCGTAAGAGGAAAGCCGATTAACCTTTAGACATGAGCATCCAGACTTTCATCGCGGAACGAGTTTTCCGCCCCCGAGCCCTCGCCAATCGCGTCCTGGTGGTCTATGATGCCCATGGACTTTATGCCGATATCGTCCGGGGTATGGCCCGCGACGACTGTAAGGTCATCATGGCCGAAGGGCCCTTGGTCGATGTCCGCACGGCGGTCATCAGTCTTCTCCCGACGTTAGCGAATCGGCCGAGCCACCACGCCGTCGTCTGGCTGCCATTTGCCCCGCCGCAACCGGCAGCGGCCGCCGGCCAAGCCCAGCTGCAAAACGATCAAGCGGCGGTGGCGGTCATCTTAGGCACAGGGACGGTTTTCCCCTCCGGGGCCGACGATACCCTGCAGGCCATTTGCTTGCGCGCTTACCCAGAGGCGCATGCCCGCATCCATGACTTATTCCGGGATGGTCGGACGCCGAGTTACGCGTTGATCAATCAATTGCAGCAAGGTCAGCAGTGGCCCGAACTGCAGGCTGCTTTGGGCGGCCGGGCGAACGAGCTGCTTTCCAGTCGGGAAATCATCGAAGAACTGCTCACCCGGGAGGATTTGGAGGCGAAGTTGCCGCCCCGTGGCCCTTGGATCGAGGAACTTCGTCAGATGCTGGAGAATGCCATGGGCTTGGCCGCCTTCCCAGCTATGCAACGGGCGTCGGAGTTCAGCGCCTATCTCTGGCGTACGCTCCTCTTCAGCGAGTTCGTCTTTGATGCCAGCGATGACTTGCCGCCCGTCCTGGCCGCGATTCCCCGGGCCACGCCGGCCGCCAAGGAACTGGTCTTCAGTCTTTGCGAAGGGCTGCGCGGCAAGGCCAGCCAGCAAGACCGTTACGTCAAGTATGCTAATGAGGTCGAAGCCCAGTTGCAACTGACCACGCGCGTCAGCGGCATGCGCTCCTTGGGGCGAAGGGACACCTTCGCGTTCGAAGAAAAACTCTTCCTCGATCGCTTCTGCCAGGCGGTCACCGCCGGGGATGTCGCCGGTGCCACCGAAATCGTCGAGCTGCGTCTGAAGTCGATGTGGGTCGTCCAGCAATCCGAAGGAGGCGCTCGCCTGGCCGAATGGCAGGCTGCCCGCGCGGCACTGGAATTACTCAAACTATGCACGGACTTCGTGGAGCCGCCGCGCAGGCTTGCCGAACTCGCTAACGCTTATCAGTCCACCTATTATCGTTTAGATCGAGCCCATCGCCTGCTCGAAGAGGCCTTTGGCCAGCGCTCTGATGAGCATGATGGCCTCGATCGCGTCGCGGAGCAGATCCGGTCCAAGTACCTCGAGTGTGCCGGCCGCCTGCATGCGGCGCATCTGCGGGCGATCGAAGTCGAAGGCTGGCCGGCCGCGGGCGCTCCCTTGGAGAACGCTCAGCTCTTTGATACCGTCGTGGAGCCCCTGGTCCGGCAAGGGAAGCGGGTCGCATACCTGCTGATCGATTCGCTCCGCTACGAACTGGCGGTGGACCTACAGGCTGGCTTGTTGCGCAACTACCAGGTTAAACTCAACTTGTCGTACGCGCAGCTGCCGACTTACACCGAGGTGGGGATGGCTAGTCTGATGCCTCAGGCCAAGGCGAAGCTGAACTTAAAGCTCAAGGAAGACAAAGGCGGCAAACGTTGGCTCGCGGTCCACTTAGGCGACCGGGCGACGCCGGATCCGACTACGCGCTTCACACATTTGCGCGAAATCATGGGCGATCAATGCCAGCAGGAGCGCATCGAGCGCTTCAGCCAAAGCGGCCGACCGCACGTCGACCCCCGGACCCGCCTCTATGTGGTCCGCGGGAGCGATATCGATGAAGCCTCCCATGCCGGCGAGTCTCGGGCGATGCAGCAGATTCCGGCGATGATGCGGGAGATCAACGTTGCCATCGCGAAACTCGTCAAGATGGGCTTCGATTACGCGGTTATCGCGACAGATCACGGCTTCATGCTGCGTCCGCAGCATGCGGCCGGCGACGCGTGTCCAGCCCCTGCTGGGGAGTGGCTCATCGAGAAGACGCGCTGTTATTTGGGTACGGGCGGTAGTAGCACCGATCCGGCAAATTTCGTCATCGACCGGACGCGTCTGGGCATCACGGGGGATTTCAATCAGTTCGTCACTCCCCGGGCGTTCCAGGCCTACGATGGGAAGACGGGTTATTTCCATGAAGGGCTTTCCCCGCAGGAGAACTTCCTCCCCTGTCTTGTCGTTACGCTGAAGGCCGCGGAGGCGGATGCCAGCACGGCGCCCGCAGTCTGCCTAAACTATCGGGGTCGGACGAAGGTCACCACGCCGCGTCCTATCCTCACCCTAGAGTGGGAACTAGAGGATCTCATCGCCCCCCGTGAAGCCAACTTCCTGATCCAGGCCGTGAGTCCCGCGGGCGAAGAAATCGCCACCGTCGGTCTCGATGACAATGTCGATCCGACCATCCAGCGGGTTACCCTGCCGCCGGGGCAGGCGACCCGGTTTACGCTAATCCTAAAGGATGGTTTCACGGGGGCATTCACCGTCAAGGTGCTCGACCCGGTGACGCTGGCGGAATACTGTACGCTCAACCTGGAAACCAATTTCGCTTACTAAGCCATGTCCGACCCGCTCGATCTCAAGCTCAACCAGTTCTTCGCCGGTAAGGCGGTCCGTAAGGATTTGCTGCAACGCGTCAAGCGAGGCACGAACGTGCCGTCCTTCGTGCTGGAGTTCTTGCTGGCCAAGTATTGCGCCACCGACGACCCCCAGGAAATCGAAGACGGCCTCAAGGTCGTTCTCAAGACCCTCCAGGAGAACTTCGTCAGTCCGGATCAGTCCAACGGAGCGCAGATCACCGTCCAGCAGAAGGGTCAGCATACCTTCATCGATAAGATCCAGGTCTATTACAGCGAGAAGGAGAAGCGGACCTGGGCGCGCATGGCCAACTTCGGCTCCGGTCGCATTTCCATCGACGAGCGCTTTTTCCGCGACCAGAGTGAGCGTATCTACGAGGGCGGTATCTGGGCGGAGTGCACGTTGGCCTTCCATCCGGTCGAGGACGACGATTACTCGTTTTACGTCAAAGACCTCAAGCCCATCCAGCTGCCTCGTTTTGACTACGATGGTTATTGCCGTCTGCGCGCCAACTTCTCGCGGGATGAATGGCTCGATGTGTTGATCCGCTCGTTCGGCCTGGAGCCGAGCAAGATGACCCAACGTCTGAAGTTTCATTACCTAGCCCGTCTCTTCCCCCTGGTGGAGGCTAATTACAACTACATCGAGCTTGGCCCCCGCGGAAACGGCAAATCTTACTCCTTCAGCGAGTTCTCGCCTTACTCGACCCTGCTCGGAGCTCCGACCTCAGCTTCCTCGCTCTGGTGGAATGCCAGCCGCAAGAAGGTGGGCCTGATTGGCTATTGGGACGTCGTCGCCTTCGACGAAGTCGGCGTCGGCGTCGTGGTCAAAGACCTGGAGGCCTTCCAGATCATGAAGCAGTACATGGCTAACGGTAACTTTACTCGCGGTACCGGTGAAGTCACGGCCTTCGCGAGCATGGTCTTCCTTGGCAACATCGATGACGCCATCCGGGATGTCGTGAACTCGGTCGAACACAACCTGTTCAAGCCGCTGCATAAGGTCTTCGACTTGGCGATTCAGGATCGCTTCCATTACTACGTCCCGGGCTGGGAAATCCCGAAGGCCTCCCAGGAGAGCCTGACGTCGCATTATGGTCTCATTATTGAGTACCTCGCCTCGGCGTTCCACCATTCGAGCCGGAAGGTGAACCGCTTCGCCTACGTTAAGGGTGCCTGTAAGCTCGGATCTGGCTATGCCCAGCGTGACCAGACGGCCGTCATCAAGAGCGTCTGCGCGCTCCTCAAGCTGCTACACCCAGGTAGCGATCCGACCCCGGCCGAACTAGACGAATATCTGGCCTATGCCGTGGAAGGTCGACGTCGCGTTAAGGAGCAGCTCAATAAACTCAAGGCAGACGACGAGTTTGCCCATATCGACCTTGGTTTTGTCGATGCCTCGGGCCAGACCCGGATCATCTACTGCCCTGAATCGGAACAGGCACCGGCGACGCTCCGTCCGTCTCGCGTGAATCGTCTCCCGGGCAATGACGTCATCCCGTCGACCATCTTCAAGCCGGAGGTCAAGGTCGTCGAGAATGCGGCGCCGGTTGTCGTGCCGCCGAACCCGCCGCAAGCTGTCGCACAGGTCGATCTGGTCATTCCGCCCGTGGCGGCGAAGCCGACGCCCACCGCGCCGGCGCTGACGGAACGCCATTACCGGATTCACTACGATGCCGTAGGGTATTCCTACCAGTCTATCATGGGGGATTATCTTCCAGGCGCGAAGGAGATCATCGTCGAGGACGCCTATATTCGCCACCAGCACCAGATTCTGAACTTCCTCAAGTTCTGCGAGCTGGCCGTCCGTTTAGCGAAGCCGACGAAGATCAAGCTCATCACAAAATTTGAGGACGAGACCGAAAAGGCCGAAGCCCTCGCTAAGCTCGCCACGATCGGAGAGAGCTTAAAGGCGCATGATGTCGAACTGACGGTGGAAGTGAAAGAGACGCTCCATGATCGCCATATCGTCCTCAGCAACGGCTGGACGGTGAAGATCGGCCGCGGTTTCGACATTTACCAGCGCCCGGACGACTGGCTGCACATCGGCGCCAGCGATATGGACCTCCGTCCGTGCATGGAGACCTCGGTCGACATCTTCCGCTCGAAGTGATTCGGCCAATTGATTAGCCGTGAACGCACCGATATGTTTTAAGGGTTTCGCCCCTTCGAATCCCCAGCTGCAAATCTGCGTGCCCGAAAGCGGCGAGACGGAGATAAGAAATCGCCAGTCTCGAGGAGCCATAGTTCATCAGCCCTTTGCAGACGAAGAAACTCCTCGACTAGTATGTACTTTTGGAAGCCAAGGTATTTTCGAGCGACTGACTACGCATGGAGGGTTCGCGCCGCTCGGGTCGGATTATCCTCTGCCCAAGCATGTGATGATGGGGCTACCGGTACTCGCGAGCGATAATCAGGTCATCGCTTTTAATGGCTCATTGTTACGCGGCCGAGAAATCGAGCCCGATCCGTCGATTGGCGACATTATCATGGACTGGTCGGGCAATGTTTTTCCAGATGCCGTGCTCGTCTCCAGGATTAGTAACGAGGTCACTCTTTGCTTTCACTACCAGTTGAGCACGCAGCTGTGGTTGGGCCTAAGTTTACGCAACGTGCCAATTACGATCATGGGGGAACGTAGGGTTGTTGGGGTTGTCCAACGTGCCACTGAGGGTCGCCCCACTGATTGGCGGGGCTTTCTAAGTCGTCACTTCGTCCGATAGCCGAGTTTTCGACGGCGCTCACAGGCCAGATATAGCGCAGACAATGCATCGGCCGAAGAAGCGTAGACCAGATTGGTTTGTTTGATTAACCCTGTAGGGTAGGGCGTATTACCGCGGTACATTCGCTCCAGCTTAGTCGTCTTGGTGATTAGCATTTTCCCTTTAACTTCCGCCTCCCACCGCCGATAGACACAACGCCGCAGGCCTTCTTTAAGGGTCTTCTGGAGGCGGACTTGTTGCGGAGCGTGGGCCATCGCTTTGTCACCTAGATGGTCTTGCCCGGAACCAGTGGCGAGATTGAATCAGCCCATGAAGCCCCTCT
>JACCDL010447698.1_pt1 | contig 15368 bp, 14 predicted proteins | sample 7441931 | NCBI WGS metagenome assembly JACCDL01 (sample SAMN15323437, study PRJNA562643) | freshwater metagenome | isolation source: river surface water | place: USA:Blue River Watershed | collected 2017-08-16 | reverse complement strand
GTTCTTGCAGGATGTTGCGTTCCGCTCGGCGATCCGCTTCGCTCTTGGCGGTCTCCTCCAGAGCCGCGTGCAATCCGGCAATGTCGTCGGCCAGGATTCGGGCCTTCGCGTCACGAACGGTAGAAGCAATGCCCTGGGCCTCCCTGGCAACCTCTGCCTGCTGGCCAAGAGGCTTGAGCTGGCGACGCACTTCGCCGGCTAGGTCGTTTAGGCGAGTTAGGTTGGCCTGCATCGCTTCGAGTTTGCGCTGAGTCTTTTCTTTGCGTCGGCGGTGCTTGAGGATTCCAGCGGCTTCTTCAATGAAACCGCGGCGTTCCTCGGGAGTTGCCTTCAACACGTTGTCGAGTTGACCCTGACCAACAATGACGTGCATTTCACGGCCAAGGCCGGAGTCGCTGAGTAGCTCTTGAACGTCGAGCAAACGGCAGGGTTCGCCATTAATCGCGTACTCGCTGCCACCGTTGCGGAACAAGGTGCGGCTGATAGTGACTTCGGTGTAGTCAATCGGCAGAGCGCCATCCGAGTTATCGATGGTTAGCAGAACCTCTGCGCGACCGAGTGGCCCCTTGGTTGAGGTTCCAGCAAAGATAACGTCTTCCATCTTGCCGCCGCGAAGGGTCTTGGCTCCCTGCTCACCCATTACCCACGCGAGAGCATCGACGACGTTGGACTTACCCGAGCCGTTTGGACCTACAACCGCGGTTACGCCTGGTTCAAAGTGAAAGGTTGTGGGCTGAGCGAACGACTTGAAGCCCTTGAGGGTAAGGCTTTTTAGATACAAATCGTCACGTCCTGAAAATGGTTTTGGGTCAAAGCAAAAATACCCTATTTAGAGGTGCGCTTCTGACACTTCGGGCAGAAGTGAGACCCGCGGTTCATCCAGTTTTCGCGCTTGATCGGGGTCCCGCACCGATTGCATGGCCTGCCGGTCATTCCGTAGGCGTTCAACGAAACCTCGAAGTAACCCGATTCACCGTTGACGTTCTTGTACTGCTCGTCAAACGAGGTGCCACCTGCCTCAACAGCTTTAGCGAGGATCTCGCGCACGTGTTGCAACAGTTCCCGAGCCTTGGCTGTCGAGATGTCAGACGCGGGCGTGTCGTAGTGCAGTTTCGCGCGCCACAGAGCCTCGTCGGCGTAGATGTTGCCGATACCGCTCAAGACACCCTGGTCCAGCAGTACACGCTTGATGCCAGAGTTTTTCTTTTTAAATAGGGCGAGGACGCGCGACTCATCGAACTGAGGATCAAGCGGATCTCTGGCGATGTGGGCGGCTTGGGTTGGAATCAGTGCGATCGGCGAACCAAATCCTCCCGCTCCCCCGTCCTCGGTTGCAACAAGCGGATCCAGCGCGAGCGATCCGAAGATGCGCTGATCGACGAAACGAAACTCAAGGGGTCCTTCAGTGGCTTCTAACTCGATCGTCACGCGATTTAGTTTGTCGGCTTCGAAACCGGGTGTTCGAAGCAGCATCTGGCCACTCATACCTAGGTGCCCGATCAAGCAGAGGTCAGAGCCCCGGAGTGGAAGCCATAGGAACTTTCCGCGGCGAACCACTGAATCGATCGTTTGGCCCGTCAAGGTCTCAGCAAAGTTTGCCGGCGACCCTTGGTGACGCTTCAAGGAACGAGCGTCATGGACGACTACGTTCGTGACTTTTGCGCCGACGACACTGGCCTCTAGCCCGGCGCGAACTGTCTCGACTTCGGGTAACTCGGGCATTAGTCCAAAAGCCTCAAGAGTTCTGTTGCGGCAAGTTTTTCTGCCTCTTTGCGCGAGCGAGCGGTTCCGCTTGCGCTTAGCTTGCCGACAGTCACCGTCGAGTAGAAAGTGCGATCGTTGGTCGGACCCTCGAAGGTCGTCTCGTAGTTTGGCTCGTCAAGCTTTTTGGCAGCGGCCTTTGCATGCAGCAGTGACTTTGCGTCATTGAGGGCCAAATCGGTTTCGGTATCCAGCAGTGGAAGCACAAGACGTTCGATTAGCTCGGTGGCCTTTTCGATTCCGCCGTCCATGTAAGCCGCACCGATGATTGCCTCAACTGCGTCGGCTAGCACCTTCGACTTGCCAGCTGGAATCTGCTGCCCTTTGCCGAGGCGTAAGAAGTCTTCGATGCCAAGGTCTCGTGCGACACAATCGAGAGCTTCGGTCGAAACCACACCCAGCCTCATGCGCGTTAGCTCGGCTTCGCTGCGATCCGGATGGCTGGCAAAAAGATGCGCGGTAACAACAAAGCCCAACACCGAATCGCCTAGAAACTCTAGACGTTCGCCATTGGGCTGGTTGTCATTCTCGTACGAGAAGGAGCTGTGGGTTAGAGCCTGGGTCAGTAGGCCGCGGTCGATTGATACACCGAGTCGGCGGTCTAGCTCATCCAGGTTCAAGGAAAAGCTGTTTTAGGCGTCGGCGACCTTGCGACCCTTGTACTCAAGGAACTGAGCGTTACCGTTCGAGTCCTCGACTACCTTGGCGCGGTGCGGCATGCTGTAGACAGTCTTACCGTTCACGACGGTCTTGACTAGGGTGACCTCGGCGGCCTTCCACTGCGAGCGGCGTGCGTGAGTGCGGCTGCGGGAGAGGCGTCTCTTAGGTACTGGCATTTCTACTCTTTCTCAAAGTTTTCAAGAGCTTTCCAGCGCGGATCAACCGGGCTTTCGTGCTCATGTTTCGGGTTGTCACTCAGCTTCTCGCCGCACTCAACACAAAGACCTAAACAGTCTTCGTTGCAAAGTGGCTGGGAGGGAAGATTCGGAACAACCTCATCTCGAATGACTTGTTCTAAATCGATTTTCTCGTCTTCAACGACAAAGTCATCCTCGTTGCTTAAAGAATAGGCGAAAAGCTCAACAAAATCCACCTTGACGTCAACCGAAATGGGGTCGAGGCAGCGGCTGCACTCCCCAACTGCGAATGTGTCGCCGCCCCCGGTGGCCAAAATACCCTCGTGCACCGACTCGAGACGCAGTTCGAGCTCGAAGTGGGTCCCGACCGGCACTGCGACTACAGAGTTGCTCAGCTCCTCTGGCAGGTCAACCTCGAAGTCAACTCGACGCATGGTTCCCGGCTTGTGCATGAGGTCACGAACCTGAATTTCAAAAAGGCTAGTCATTCCTGAGCTTTCTCGCATAAGTCTCGGCGATCGACGCCGGTACGTACTTTGTGATGTCTCCGCCGAGTTCGGCGACCTGGCGAACGAGACTGCTCGAAACATAACTCAGCGTTGGGTCTGAGGGCAGATAAAGGGTTTCGATGCCACTTAGATCGCGGTTTACGTTGGCCTGGGGTAGTTCGCCGGCGAGATCGGAGGCGTTGCGAAGGCCTTTTACGATTACGTCAGCTCCGAGCAACTTGCAGTATTCAGTCAAAAGCCCCGACGGTAGCTGCTTGACGTGAACGTTGGGCAGGCTCTCAGTCTCGATGACCCGCTTCACCATTTCCACTCGCTCGGTGGAATCGAATGTGGGTTGTTTGCTCGGGTTGTGGACCACCAAGAGCAAAACCTGGTCAAAGATGCTGGCAGCGCGCCTGGCTACGTCAAGGTGCCCGAGGGTAAACGGATCGAACGACCCCGGATACACGGCAAGTTTTGACATGGTTATAGGTTACCCGAGCGAATTACGCCTTGGCGAGGTTCGCTTGAGCGGCTTGGTCGATGCGCTCAAGCGACTCGGCAAGCACCGGATGCTTCTCCAAGGTCGGATCCTCGGCAAGCACCTTTTCGGCCAGCGAACGCGCGTGCTGAATAAGGTCGGCATCTTGAATAACCCGAAGCAATCGAAGCGAAGAACGACCACCGGATTGCGTCGCCCCAAGCACGTCACCCTCTCGCCTGAGCTCCAAGTCGATTTCGCTGAGCTTGAAACCATCAATGGTCGAGGCAACTGCCTGCACACGTTCTAGTGCGAGAGTCCCCTCCTCGGCCGAGGTGAGCAGCAGGCAGAGACCAGGTAGGCCTCCGCGACCGACGCGTCCGCGGAGTTGGTGAAGCTGCGAAACTCCAAATCGCTCGGCATCCAAGACGACCATGACGGTTGCATTCGGAACGTCGACTCCAACCTCGATCACGGTGGTAGAAACAAGGACGTCGATTTCGCGATTGCTGAAGCGAGCCATCACTTCGGCTTTTTCTTCGGATGCCATCCGGCCGTGCAGGAGACCGATGCGAACGTCTTTAAGAACAGGATTCTGACTGAGCGAATCGGCCACGCTCACCGCCGCGGCGAGCGGCTTCTTCACTTCATCTGGCTCGATGTCTTCGGGCGCATCGGTTTCGTCGATACGAGGGCAAACCACGAAGGCTTGACGGCCAGTGGCAACCTCCTCGGCTACGCGCTGCCAAACTCTTGCGACCAAAGCGGGTTGTTCAAGTTGGACTACGTGGCTCTTGATCTCTTTTCGACCGGCCGGCAGCTCGGTAAGCGTGGACACATCCAGGTCACCAAAAACGGTGACCGCCAGGGTGCGAGGAATCGGCGTTGCAGTCATCGTGAGTACGTGCGGCGGAGTTACACCTTTCAGGCGAAGTGCTTCTCTTTGCTCAACACCGAAGCGATGCTGCTCATCGACAACAACGAGCGCGAGGTCGAGGAACGAAACATTCTCGGCAATCAGAGCGTGCGTGCCGACAACGACCCTCGCCTTGCCCGAAACAATTTGTAAAAGCGCCTTTTTGCGCTCGGCAGTTGCCTGCTGCCCGGTTAGGAGGGTGAGTCCGACCTCCTTTGCGAGCGCATCGCCAAGAGTTTTTTGCATTGACGCAAAGTGCTGCGAGGCAAGCACCTCGGTCGGGGCAATCAGCGCTGCCTGGCCTCCGCTGTCGGCTACCGCCAACATCGCCCTAAGCGCCACCAAGGTCTTGCCCGAACCAACCTCACCCTGAAGTAGTCGATTCATCGGGTGGGTTTGAGCGAGATCGTTTAGAAGTTGATTACCGACCTCAACCTGACCGTTGGTCAACGTGAACGGCAGAGCGGCGTCGAACCGTTCGAGCAGACCCCCGACGATTGGAATGCGCGCGTTAGTTTTAGTGTGGTGGTTTTCGAGCTTACGTTTCACCAACGTCGCCTGAAGTTCGAATGCCTCGTGAAACTTGAGGGTGTCGCGAGCCGCGCGCCACTGATCTTGAGTGGCCGGTTGGTGGATCCAGCGAATTGCCTGATCGAGCGACATCAACCCAGCTTCGAGTGGTTCATCTTCTGGAATCGGCGCCAGCGTGTCCAGAACCACACCGATCGCTCGCGCGATAGTCCAGGTGGTTGCCGAGGAACTTGCCGGATAAATCGGGATGGGAAGGTCGGCCCAGGCCTTTGCCGCCTCGCCGCTGATGTCGTCTTGAAACAGCTCGTAGTCCGGGTGCGCGAGTTGAATCTTGCCCTGGTAGATGCCGGTCTTACCAGCGAACAGGCCGCGTGATCCCGGTAACAGGTCCTTTTGACGCCAAGCCTGGTTGAAGAAGGTCAGCGACATAGTGCCGTCACCGTCGGTGATTCGCACCTCGAGAATGCTTCCCTTTCGGCCCGTCATCCGACGTTCGCGGACATCAAGGATCTCGGCAACCACGCTCACTGCTTCACCGACGGGCAGCTCGGATATTTTGGTTAGCTCGCCGCGAGAGGCGTAACGCCTTGGAAAGTGAAGGAGCAGATCGCCCACAGTTTTGAGTCCCAGGTTTTTGCCAAAAGATTTTGCCGTACGGTCGCCGAGCACTCGGTCTAACTTGTCTTCGGGCAAAAGCATGGTTCAATGCTAAGCATGACTCGAATCATCGGCGGCCTAGCCGGCTCAATAAAGCTCAACTCCCCCGCGAAGGCTACCCGCCCAACCAGCGATCGAATTCGCGAAAGCATCTTCTCTCGCTTGGACGCAAGAGACTTGCTCGATGGTGCGAGAGTTCTAGACCTTTACGCAGGTACCGGCGCACTAGCGCTTGAGGCTGTTAGTCGAGGCGCTTCCGTGGCCTGGTTGGTAGAGCGAGACGGTAAGGCGGCCGCAGTCTGCGTCGCAAACGCCCGCCTTCTTCAAAAGGCTCTCGAGAAGGAAGACGTCGAGGCTGAGACGAAAGTCGTAAACAAGTCGGTGGCTTCATTTCTAAGTGCAAACACCGAAGAGTTCGACTTGGTTTTCATTGACCCGCCTTATGAGATTTCGAACGACGAAGTCGTGGAAAACATCGGCGGACTAATGCTCAGCAAGGACGCAGTTGTTGTGGTTGAGCGCTCGAGCAGGACAGATGCGCCAAGTTGGCCGGCCGGTTTCTCGCTCGAAGACACCAAAGACTACGGGGACACCGTGGTCTATTGGCTAAACGCTAACTAGAGGTTGCGCTCCGCTTCACCGATGTAAAGCTGCTGCGGGCGACCGATCTTGGTCGCTGCATCGTGGTTCATTTCACGCCAGTGCGCAACCCACCCAGGTAGGCGACCCAGGGCGAACAGCACGGTAAACATACGGGTCGGGAAACCCATCGCCTTGTAAATAACGCCGGTGTAGAAGTCAACGTTCGGGTAAAGCTTGCGTTCGACGAAGTACTCGTCGGCAAGTGCTGCCGCCTCGAGCTCCTTCGCGATGTCCAATAGCGGGTCGCTGACACCGAGTTCGGCAAGAACCTTGTCGGCGGTAGCCTTGACGATCTTGGCGCGCGGGTCGAACGACTTGTAAACGCGGTGACCGAACCCCATGAGACGAATGCCATCTTCTTTGTTCTTAACGCGCTCAACGTAACGCTGAACGGATTCACCCGAGTCGCGGATGTCGGTGAGCATGTCGAGCACCGCTTCGTTAGCGCCACCGTGAAGCGGGCCAAACAGGGCGTTGACACCAGCGGAAATCGAGGCAAATAGGTTTGCCTGGCTCGATCCGACCAGACGTACGGTTGCCGTCGAACAGTTCTGCTCGTGGTCTGCGTGCAGGATGAACAGGGTGTCCAGAGCCTTGGTCACAACCGGGTTGCCGACCCACTCTTCAGCCATGTTGCCGAAGGTTAGGCGTAGGAAGTTTTCTACAAAGCCGAGCGAGTTGTCTGGGTAGAGCAGAGCCTGGCCGAGTGCGTTCTTGTGCGAGTAGGCGGCGAGAACCGGCATCTTGGCAAGCAGGCGAATGGTGGAAAGTTCAACCTGCTCATCGTCGTGCGGGTTTAGCGAGTCCTGGTAGAAGGTCGATAGAGCAGAGACGCCGGATGAAAGCACCGACATCGGGTGCGCGTTGGTTGGCATCGCGTGGAAGAGGTTCTTGAGGTCCTCGTGAATGAGCGTGTGGCGGCGAATTCGGTTGTCGAAAGCTTCCAATTCGCTAGGTGTTGGGAGGTTGCCGTAAATGAGAAGGTAGGCGACTTCAAGGAAGCTACTCTTGGCCGCCAGCTGCTCGATCGGGTAACCTCGGTAACGCAGGATTCCCTGCTCACCATCGATAAACGTGATTGCCGATTTGGTTGCCGCGGTGTTTACGAAGCCCTGATCGAGAGTGTTGAGTCCAGTCGAGGCGTGAAACTTCGAGATATCGACTGCTTTTGAGCCATCGGTTGCGCTAAGAATTGGGAACTCTGCGGTTCCGCCTGGATAGCTGAGTGTTACCTTTTCGTCCGACAACTTACATCTCCTTGGTTCCTAAATTCAATCTAAAGCCTAGTGGCATCAAGACGTCTAGCAGCCTCTGCGATGCGCTCGTCGGTGGCCGTCAGAGCGAACCTAACAAAGTGCGTGCTGTGCTCGCCATAGAAGCTGCCGGGCGCGACCAAAATGCCGATTTGCGCCATTCGTTCAACGGTTTGCCAGCAATCCTCGCCAAGCGTCGCCCAAATGTAAAGGCCACCTTCGCTGTCCTGCACCTCGAAGCCAAAGCGCTTCACGGCGGGGAGCAGCACCTCGCGTCTGGCTCGGTAAATCGCCTTCTCAGCCGCCACGTGTGCGTCGTCACCCAGTGCGACGGTCATAGCTTTTTGAACCGGCAGCGGAGTGTTTAGGCCCGAATGCATGCGCAAGTTGACCAACGCCTTGATGAGTCCAACCTCGCCTACCGCAAAGGCGGCTCGATAGCCCGCTAAGTTGCTCTGCTTGCTGAGCGAATACACGGCCAGGACGCCTTCATAGCTACCACCGCACACTTCAGGGTCGAGAACCGTCGGAATCTGCTCCGACTCCCATTTGTCCCAACCGAATTCGATGTAACACTCGTCACTGGCTAGCAGTGCGCCGAGCTCTCGCGCTCGATCCACAGCTGCCTTCAGTTCAGGCTTGGTTAGCACTCGTCCGTCGGGGTTTCCTGGCGAGTTAATCCAGATCAGCTTGGTGTTCTCGGGCCACTTTTGCGGGTCGTCCTCGCTGACGATTTCGGCTCCCGCCAAGGCTGCGCCAACGACGTATGCGGTGTAGGCCACTTTCGGTTGCACAATGACATCGCCAGGGCCTATTCCAAGCAAAATCGGCAGCCAAGAAATCAGTTCTTTTGAGCCGATGGTCGGCATTACCTGTTCGGGGTCGAGCCCCTGCACTCCCCTGCGTCGGGCATACCAGTCAACGACTGCCTGCTTGAATTCAGGGGTTCCGCCGGTTCTCGGGTAGCCTGGCGCATTGGAGTTCGCGTTGAGAGCATCCTGGATGATTTTTGGTGTCGGATCAACTGGCGAGCCAACCGAGAGGTCAACCAAACCGTCGTGGTGTTTTGCCGCTTGGGCGGCGAAAGGCTTCAAACCCTCCCAAGGGTATTCGGGCAGCCTATCGAACAATGGTTACTCAGCCTGCGGAGGCAATGCGGTGACCACCGGGTGGTCGCCGTTCATTTTGCCAACCTTGGCAGCGCCGCCAGGTGAACCAATTTCGCTGAAAAATTCGACGTTTGCCTTGTAATACTCCGACCACTGACTAGGCAGGTCGTCCTCGTAGTAGATAGCCTCAACCGGGCAGACAGGCTCACAAGCACCGCAGTCCACGCACTCGTCCGGGTGGATGTAGAGCATGCGGTCGCCCTCATAGATGCAGTCAACAGGGCATTCTTCGATGCAAGCTTTGTCTTTTACATCGACGCAGGGAAGGGCAATTACGTAAGTCACGGCTCTATTTTACCGATGACCTGCCGCAGACTTGCGCCAAACACCGGGGTGAATTCTCGGGAACAGGATTACTAGGAAGCAAATACCGATCGATCCGTAAACCCACCACCTGTCCAGCGTGGAGTCACCGATCACAAAGTCTCTCTTGGCATGATTCGCCATCCAGTAAATCGTCGCTGAGAAAGTGAGGGTCATCAGATACAGAGCCCCACGACTCTTGCGAAGTAGGCGCAGAGCTAGAGCGAGCGAACCCATCATGGTGAGAGCAACAACTAGGCCAATCGGGGTCTTGGCGGCATCAGAAGCCTGCACGTCGTGCAATAGCGTGCCGGCAAAAGCCATCAGCACACCTAGTGGCAGCGACCAGAGGGCGATCAACGTGGGCTTGACCCACATCCACGGCTTAGTCGACGACCTTCTGACCAGTTCGGGGGCGTCGTAGCGAGTCTCTTTTGAAGAGTTCAGCGAGTAGGTTTCGGCGTTTACCGTCACCTGGCTGGCATGCGCCTCGAGGGCGAGCTTTTTCTTAGGTGCGGTCTTTGGCCCACCGATCGCCTCGTCGTAGCGCTCACCTGGTTCGGCAATGACCCAGAATTCTGGGCCGCGCTTGGAGGACTCCTTTGCGTAGCGACGGACCGCCATCATCGTGGCCTGATGGGCCATTTTGTGGTCTGGGTGCCCGAAGCCGCCCTTGCGATTATAGGTAAGCACGGTGTCGGGCTTAAACTCTTTGATCGCACGGTAAACATCGTCTGCGATGACCGCGACCGACACCGCAGACAGCGCACGTTCGTCGAGATTCTTTGGCTTGGCTGGTTTGCCAAACGGCGTGATTCGCATACCGGAGTCAAGATAGGCGCGAGTGCCTGCAAATTTGTGGTTCTTTACACCCAGTGCCTGCAGCGCGTTCTTCAGCTCGGCGGCCCTGAATGCTCCCATAGCAGCTAAATCGCCCTCTAGAGACTTGAGCTCCTCGAGCTTCACGCGGCCTCGCTCGCCTCGGGTGAGGGTGAGAACCATGACCTCTGCCTTATCGGCAACGGCTTTGGCAATTACGTGCCCGGTGAAAAGGCTTTCGTCATCTGGATGCGCGTGCACGACGAGGAGTCTTTTGGGTGCGAATTTGCTTCTTGCCATACCAATACTTTACGCGCCACCAAGAAACCCGAGGCTCAGGGCATTGACAACTTAGGGTTACCTAACCTAGATTTAGTTAGGTAACCCTAAGTAAGGGAATTGAAAGGCTCGAATGCTCGCGAACTTCGCAATTGGACTCCGTGAAGGCTTAGAGGCGGCCCTAGTCGTCGGAATCCTGGTCGCATACCTCAAGAAACAGAATCGCCAGCAAGACGTAAGGCGCGTAGCTGTGGGCGTATTCGCCGCCATCTTGGTGTCGCTTGTAGTTGGACTCTCTCTGACCTTCCTAACCGCTGACGCGGAGGACGGCGCAAGCAAATTCATAGCGGGCACGGCATCGCTCGTCGCTGTTGTTTTTGTGACCTGGATGATCTTCTGGATGGCCAAGCACTCGCGCAGTCTGCCTTCCGAGATGCACAACAAACTTGAGAAAACCACCTCTGGCCTAGCCGTCGCAGGTATCGCCTTCTTCGCCGTCGTTCGCGAAGGCGTGGAAACCTCGATCTTCCTCTGGAGCGCAACCAATGCGGCCGAGCAGGGCTGGATCTCCATCCTCGGCGCATTACTAGGACTAATTACCGCCACCGTGATCGGCTACGGAATCTACCGTGGCAGTCTGAAGCTAAACCTTCGCACCTTCTTTGCCGTTACCAGCGGATTCCTGATTATCGTTGCCGCCGGAATCTTTGCATACGGAATCCACGAGTTCGAGGAGCTCGGTTGGTTCCCGTTCCTGCAGGGCATCACCTATGACGTCTCGGGGATCATCCCTAAGGATTCAGCAATCGACATCCTCCTGCGCGGAACCATCAGTTTCAGGTCTGCTCCGACTCACCTGCAGACTCTGGTCTGGTTCCTCTACCTGATCCCAGTCTCAATCGTGTTTTACCTGCGCACACGCAGAAAGTAAGCCAAACGAGAAAATCGGGTCAGGATTCGCTCCTGACCCGATTTTGTTTTACTAAAGAACTAGCTCTTCTTGCGCTGCGAGTAGAGGCGAGCACGGACGTTAGCGTCTAGCTCTACTTTGCGAATGCGAGTGGCTTCTGGAGTCACCTCAACGCACTCGTCCTCGCGGGCGAACTCGAGGCATTCCTCGAGAGAAAGCTTGCGCGGCGGGGTCAGTGACTGGAATTCATCGGACGAAGCGGCACGCATGTTGGTGAGCTTCTTTTCCTTGGTGATGTTGACTTCCATGTCGTCTGCGCGAGAGTTTTCACCAACAACCATTCCGGCGTAAACCTCGCTGGTTGGCTCTACGAAGAACGAACCTCGCTCCTGAAGGCCGATCATGGCGAATGGGGTTACTACACCGGCACGGTCGGCAACCATGGAGCCGTTGTTACGGGTCACGATCTCGCCGAACCAAGGCTCGTAACCGGCCGATATCGCGTTTGCGATGCCGGTGCCCTTGGTGATGGTTAGGAACTCGGTGCGGAATCCAATGAGTCCACGCGATGGAACCATGAACTCCATACGGGTCCAACCGGTGTTGTTGTTCACCATGTTCTTCATGCGTCCCTTACGAGCGGCCATGAGCTGGGTAACAGCACCGAGGAACTCCTCGGGCACGTCAATGGTTAGATCTTCAACTGGCTCGTGGACCTTGCCGTCGATCTTCTTGGTAACTACCTGTGGCTTACCAACGGTTAGCTCGTAACCTTCACGACGCATCTGCTCGACGAGAATCGCTAGTGCAAGCTCTCCACGACCCTGAACTTCCCAGGCGTCCGGGCGCTCGGTTGGCAGAACGCGAATAGATACGTTACCGATGAGCTCCTTATCGAGACGGTCCTTGACCAAACGAGCGGTGACCTTGGCGCCCTTTACGCGGCCGGCCATGGGCGAGGTATTGATACCGATGGTCATCGAAATGGCCGGGTCATCAACGGTAATCATCGGAAGTGGGCGAACATCGTTTGGGTCAGCTAGGGTTTCGCCGATGGTGATTTCTTCGATACCAGCCACAGCCACGATGTCACCAGGGTTCGCTTCATCGGTCGGGTAGCGATCGAGAGCCTTGGTCTTAAGAAGCTCGGTAATCTTCACGTTCTGAGTGGTGCCATCGTGACGAACCCACGCGACCTGCTGGCCCTTACGCAGGGTGCCGTTGAAAATACGTAGCAGCGCTAGACGACCCAGGAAGGGGGATGCGTCGAGGTTTGTGACGTGAGCTTGTAGCGGGTGCTCGTCGTCGTAAACGGGTGCCGGGATGTACTTGAGGATCGCGCCGAACAGCGGCTCTAGGTCTTCGGCGTCCGGTAGCGTTCCATCGGCAGGCTTGTTTAGGCTGGCCCGACCCGCGCGACCCGAGGCGTAAATCACTGGCAGGTCAAGAATTGAGTCGATGTCTAGGTCTGGCACCGAGTCGTGAAGGTCGCTTGCGAGACCTAGCAGGAGGTCGTGGGTTTCCTCGACGACCTCATCGATTCGGGCATCTGGACGGTCGGTCTTGTTGACCAACAGGATGACCGGAAGCTTGGCTTCGAGTGCCTTGCGGAGGACGAAGCGAGTCTGAGGTAGTGGACCTTCAGATGCATCGACCAGAAGAACAACGCCGTCAACCATCGAAAGGCCACGCTCAACCTCGCCACCGAAGTCAGCGTGACCCGGGGTGTCGATTACGTTGATGGTGATCTCTTTGCCACCCGCGGACGCACCCTTGTAGGCGATCGCGGTGTTCTTAGCGAGAATCGTGATTCCCTTTTCGCGTTCAAGGTCGCCCGAGTCCATGACTCGCTCCCCCACGTTCGAGTGGTCACCGAATGAGCCGGTCTGGCGGAGCATTGCATCGACCAGGGTGGTCTTGCCGTGGTCTACGTGAGCAACGATTGCTACATTGCGTAAGTCTTCTCTTGTGGCCTTGGCCATGAATACATCCTTGTTCTAAGCACGAAAAAGCCAAGGGGCTAGTGCTTTTGGGGTTTAGTACAGTCTAGCCGCTACTTGGGCGAAACCGACCATGTCCAGTAACCCCATGTTGCGCTGTCACCGAATGGGGCAACACGCAAACCACTCACACTACTTCTGTAGATGACTAGGTTTGGAGCTTGGTAGAGCGGTAGTCCGTAGCCGGTTGCAAAAAGTCTGGCGTCGATTCGCTCTAGCACTGCCGCCTGGTCGATCTCTTTGGTGGCCTTCGCGTACTTCACCAGAAGAGCGCTCACCGACTTGTCCTGGTAGCGAGTAATCGAGGATGTGGTCAAGAGCATTGGGTCACTTCCCGAAACTCCGAGCAACGGTCGAGGACCGATGAAAACGTCAAAGTTGCCAGACAGCAGGTGTCGCGATGGAGTTGCAGAGGCGACACTGACTAGGTTGAAGCCAGCCGAATCGGCAAGCTTCAGGATCTCTTTGTACTGCTCTACCGAGCGCGGGTTGGTGGAGTCGAAGAGAACTCGAACTTCAATCGGGGTGTCCACGCCCGAAGCATCGATGATTTCGGCAGCCTGCTCGACATCCTGCAAGAGGTAGTTCTCGGAGCCGTTTCCACTAACCGCGGCCTTGTAGAAGTTCGAGGTGTTGGGGTACACAAACGAATCGGCTGATGAAACCGCCAGCGATGCACCGGCCGCCTGGAAAATGCGCGACTTAGGAATCAACGACATAAAGGCCTTGCGCAGAGCGGCGGCTCTACCGGGGTTTTCGCCGTAAGACATAGGGTCGAAGACGCTCTCCGAACCGAAATTGAACAGGACCATGTCTGCCGTGGTGCTGTCCTTAAGTGCGTACTCGGCCTTCATGGTCGAGAGCGTCGAAACCATTCCGATCAGGTCTGGGATCTTGGCCAAACCAGATTCCGTTGCGGCGATGATGTCAACCTTGCCCTCGTTCATAGCCGAGAGCGCTTCCATCGAGTCTTCGTAGAGGCGAATGTTTACTGTCTCCACCCTGGGGGCAAAGCTTCCCTGGTAGCCGCGGTTTGCCTTGAGCGTAATGATTTCATTCGGTGAAACCGAAACCACCGAATACGCACCGTTCGAAACAAACGCGGCATCCGCCAGGTTGCCCTCTCGAGCTTCGTAGATCGAACGATAAGCCTTAGCCAAGTCTGCGAGCTTCGCCGCATCACGTTGCTGAAAGGCCTGAATGACCTCCGCTTTGGCCGACTCGGCAGAGCTTGCTCCCAGGCCAACCTCGGCCACGATGTGAGCAGGAGTCGTAACTCGAAGTGCTGTTCGCCAATCGGAGACTGGTTGCGAAAACTCAAGCGTCAGGGACTTCAAACCAACCGACTTAACGCTCGCAAACTGAAGGCCGTTTCCTTCTCGACGAGAGTAAAAACGGCGACCTTCTGGGCTAGTTGCTGCCGCGAGCGACAGAATTAAATCAGCGGAATCAACAAGCTGACCGTCAGACCATTGGCGCCCCTCGGCCATTTCGTAGGTAACTGTAAACGGTGAACGTGAATCTACTGTGACAGCACCAAAACCTGTGTTAGCCGAAAGTTCGCCAGATTCGTTTAGTTGATAGAACGATTCCGTCGTGAGGTTAGCAACTTCGTCGGCAATCTTCTCGGATGCGAGGGTAGTGACCACGTCAGGATTTAGAGAAACCAATGACCCGTTCGCAGCGACGTTGAGGAACGTGCTAGGGACGACATCAGAAGAGACCGCGCAGCCGGAAACCGACAGCGTCGCTAGCGCAATAACGACGGCAAGTATTCGCTTCAATTGGTCTCCAGCTGTTTGTTCAACTGGTAACTAGGTTACTTGCTCTTTAGTCGAGCCTCGCGGCGGATGCGCTGCTCCTCTGGGTTAGGAACGGGAACAGCAGCGAGAAGTCGCTGAGTGTACGGGTCCTTAGGTGCGCGCAAAATCTGGTCGCGGTCGCCGATTTCAACCAGCGAACCGTGCTGCATAACAGCGATTCGGTGAGCAAGAATCTCGACAACTGCGATGTCGTGGCTGATGAACAGGCAGGCGAAGTTCAACTTATCCTGCAGTTCCTGTAGCAACTCGAGGAAGCGAGCCTGAATCGATACGTCTAGGGCCGAAGTTGGCTCGTCGGCGATCATGATGTCCGGGTTCATCGAAAGTGCACGGGCAATACCGACACGCTGGCGCTGTCCACCCGAAAGCTCGTGTGGGTAGCGGTTGCGATAGGAACGCGGAAGCTCCACCATGTCGAGCAGCTCCTCGATCTTTAGGTTGAGCTCGTCACCCTTTGCTACACCGGCGAGGAACAGAGG
>JACCDL010846297.1_pt1 | contig 15382 bp, 11 predicted proteins | sample 7441931 | NCBI WGS metagenome assembly JACCDL01 (sample SAMN15323437, study PRJNA562643) | freshwater metagenome | isolation source: river surface water | place: USA:Blue River Watershed | collected 2017-08-16 | reverse complement strand
GCAACAGATACAGGTTGCAAGGACAACTTCCTTGCAGGAACTGTTCCTTACGCAGTTATTGGTAACTGGGAGTGGGCAGATTACGTAGCAAAGGGATTCACAATGAACCTCATGCCAGTTCCAGGTGTTGCACCAGGAACCTACGGAAAGATGTTTGGATCTGTTAGCGGTGCACTGCTTACAACATTTGCTGCAAAGCATGGTGTTGAGTCAGGTGCTAAGTCACTTCTAACTAACTTCTTCGCATCAACTGAGGGTCAGGTTCGTTACCAGGCACTTGAGAAGCGTCCACCTGCTGAAAAGGGTGCACAGTCAGACTCAACAGTTTCAGCTGCACAGCGTGGATTCGGTTCAGCCGCATCATTAGCTGGAATTCCACAGATCGGCGCATTCCTAAACAGCAACAAGGGTGGCGCTAATTACTGGGATTCAGCTCCTGCTTACTGGACAGCTGTTCTAATCGATGGCAAGGATGCAGTTAAAGAGGCATCTAAGCTTTCAGCTATCTGGCGCACTAACACCGATGGTGGAAGAGGCGATCTCTAATTAATTTGAATTTTTCAAATTAAGGCTTAGAGGGGTGATGCGGGCGGTTATTCGCCCGCATCACTCATTTCTCACTAATTAACAATTATCGTTAGGAATTGAAATGACTTACTTAATAAGAGGCAAAGTTGCCCTCTTCATAAAAGTCATTTTTGTAACTCTCATAGCATCAGTCCTAATCCTTCTTGCGCAGAGTGCATTTGCTCAAAAAGAGTATGTAATCTCCGCTTTCTTGGCTATTGCAGTGCTTCTGTTAGCACTTACATATCTGACAAAGATTTCAATTCCACTTAAGTTTTTTATTCCTGGCATTCTTTTACTGACAGCTTTTGTTGTTGGACCAATCCTGTACACAGTCACAATGTCTGGTTTTAACTACAAGACTGGAAATATTATTTCGAAAGAGGAAGCAATTGTTCAGATCAAGGTTCGCGGCATTGAGCCAGCGCCATCTGGACTTACATTTGATATTAAATTAGGTACGTACAACGGCAAGCCAGCGATCTTGGCTTCAGATATCAACACTCCCGAATACTTTGTTTCAACTCTCGAAGAGCGCATTCCATTACTCGCTTCATCTCTCACATTCAACGAGTACGGCGTTGCCATTGAAGCACCAAGCTTCACGCCGCTCAATGACTCCGAGTTTGCAACCGCGGATAAGACTTACACAGGTACCCGCTTTGCTTTTGATGATCAGTATTTCATCGCCCTCGAAGGATTTGAGGCTGGAGTTGTATCGCAGCAGATTCTTGAGTTTGTTCCAGAAGCCGACCACTTCAAAAACCTTGTAACAGGGGCTATTTATACTGATAATGGACGTGGTAACTATGCGCTTGCAGATGACTCAGCAGCGATTTTAGAACCAGGTTGGCGAGCACCGATTTGGTTTGAGAACTATTCCAAGATCGTCACCGACCCACGAGTGCGCGAGCCTTTGGTGCGTGTATTCATCTGGACCGTTGTATTTGCACTTTTGACGGTATTAACAACCTTTGCCTTGGGTCTCTTACTTGCATTGGCACTCAATAAACCAATCCGTGGCCGTCGGATCTATCGATCTATTTTGGTGCTTCCATATGCGATGCCGAGTGTGATGAGTATTTTGATCTGGGGCGGTATGTTTAATACCGAGTTCGGTGCGATAAATACTCTTTTGGGCACAGATATCGCATGGTTCTCAGATCCAAACTTTGCACGTGTTGCAGTAATTTTGGTGAACCTGTGGCTTGGATTCCCATACTTCTATTTAATCTCAAGTGGCTCTTTGCAGGCGATCCCAAGTGAGTTGATGGAAGCTGCAGCGATTGATGGAGCAAATCCACGCCAGATCTTCCGCAAGATAACTTTGCCGTTGCTACTTCAGATTCTTTCACCGCTATTGATCGCATCTTTTGCCTTCAATTTCAATAACTTTAATTTGATTTATCTACTTACAGGTGGCGGACCAAGAAATGAACTTGATGGCGAGATTGCTGGAGCGACAGATATCTTGATCAGTTACACCTACAAAATCGCATTTGGTTCAGGCACCCAGGATCTTGGTCTAGCAAGTGCAATTTCTTTGATTATCTTTATTCTCGTGGCTTCAATTTCCCTGTATAGCCTGAGAAAGTCCAAGGTATTGGAGACTTTCGCATGAACAAATGGTTAAGACAAGATCTCTGGAGACACCTCGTTGGTACAACTATCTGCCTTTTTGCCCTATTTCCGCTGTATTTAGTGATTATTTCCTCATTTAGTTCATCTGGAAGTTTGCAGCTGAGCTCTTTTATTCCTCGTGAAATCTCCTTTGCAAATTACAGCAAGCTCTTTAATGATCCAACGATTCCTTACTTAACATGGGTTAAGAACTCCCTCTTTATCGCCGGATCTGTCGCGCTCCTATCGGTAATGATTGGTACGGCATCGGCATTTGCATTCAGTCGCCTTAAGTTCAAGGGACGCAAATTTGGTATTCAATTACTGCTTTTGGTGCAGATGTTCCCAGCAATTCTTGCCATCTCAGCGGTGTATGTAATTATGGAACGTGTCTATAACTTTGCTCCAGAAATTGGTTTAGGAACTCAGCCAGGCCTTCTGCTTGTTTACCTTGGCGGTGCAATGGGTGTGAATATCTGGTTGCTCAAAGGTTTTGTAGATTCAATTCCTGCGGAATTAGATGAGGCGGCAAAGATTGATGGCGCATCCGAGGTTCAAACTTTTTGGTTGATTTTCGTTCCTTTGGCTTCACCAGTTCTTGCAGTTGTCGCGCTGTTGAGCTTTATCGGTACTTTCAATGAGTTTATTTTGGCTCGACTTTTCTTAGTTGACATGGAAAGTCGCACTGTTGCAGTTGGATTACAGCAGTTTATCGGTGGTCAGTATTCGCAAAATTGGGGACCATTTGCTGCAGGTTCAATTCTTGCCTCTATTCCAATCGTCATAATTTTCTTATCGCTTCAGAAGTACATCGTTAGTGGATTAACTGCAGGTTCGGTTAAGGGCTAATGCTCAACAAAAAGCTTCATCTATTTGTTGCAATTTTTGCGAGCACAATCTTTGCTGGAACATCAGTTGCTGCACCCTCTGCCTTACCTGCAGATCAAGTAGGCCTTGCAAAAGATCTGATTTACTTTGTTTTTCCGGATCGCTATCTCAATGGAGATACCAGTAATGATAAATTCCCTGGCTATGACCCAAGTGATACAGCTTTCTTCCATGGTGGCGACCTCAAGGGCTTAACGGGCACATGTTCTGCTGGCGACAATGGGTTGGCACGAATTAAGAAGTTGGGATTTACCGCGGTTTGGGTTACACCACTAGTTGTTCAACAAAAACCAACACCATACGGAGCTGGCTACCATGGTTATTGGGGCGTAGATTTCCTCGATGTTGATCCACACTTGGGCACAAAAGCCGACCTGTTAGCTTTCTCGGATTGTGCAAAAAAGCTTGGGCTCAAATTGATTCTAGATGTTGTTACAAATCACACGGGCGATGTCATTTATTACAATGACAAGAATGCATATATCCCGTCAGAAATGGCGAAAGCAAAAAGCCCGGCTTGGTTGAATGATTTGAGCAATTATCACAACGTTGGTGACATGAATAGCTGCTGGGGTGAAGGTTCATGTATGCAGCTGGGTGATTTCTACGGACTCGATGACATCGCAACTGAGAAACCTGTTGTCTATAACGGTTGGGCCGAGGTATACGGCAAATGGATAAAAGATTATGGATTGTCTGGATTTAGAGTAGATACCGCCAGACATGTTGATGACAATTTCTTCAAGAACTGGTCTCCTCAGATAAATGAGGCAGCCAAATCTGCCGGCATCGATAACTTCACTATTTTTGGTGAGGTTTGGGATGTAAATCCGATCAATTTAATGAACTACATACGCCGCAACAAGATTCAAACAGTCTTAGATTTCCCTTTTCAGAGATCGGCTGCGGAATTTGCTTCTGGGTACTCAGATGCCTACACAATCGAAAACTTATTTAGTTACGACGATCTCTATACAACGGCTACTTCTAATGCATCAAATATGGTTACCTTTCTTGGAAACCACGATATGGGTCGTGCCGGCAAAATCATTGAATCTAAGCGCATAAATCCAGCCTCAGAGCTTTTGCCCCGTACTTTGCTGGGTCACTCGCTTATGTATTTAACTCGAGGTATTCCATCGGTTTACTACGGTGATGAGGTTGGAATGACTGGCACAGGTTCTGGAAGTGACCAATTGGCTCGTCAGGACATGTTTCCAACAAAGGTCAATTTCTGGAAAACAGAGAAGCGAATTGGATCTTCACCGATTGGAACTGGTAATGCCTTTGATGTGACAGATAATCACCCTATTGCTAATCATCTAAAAGCATTGGCAAGTCTGCGGGCGGCTAATCCAGGTTTAGCAAATTCTTCAATGCAGATTCGATACGCAAAGGATTTCCTGCTCGCGATTTCCAAAAAAGATGATGTTGAAAATCGCGAATACATAGTTTCTTTTAATAATTCAAATAAGCCAGTTAAGGCAACTATTAACACCGCGACCTCAAAGGGCGGTTGGAAAGTCTTAATGGGAAAGACATCCTTTAAGGCAAATGCAGATAAAGTCACAATTACAGTACCTGCCCTCTCAACTGTCGTACTAAAAGCGAATCAAAAGATTGATATGACTCAAGTCAAAATTGGAAAGATAACTTCGCAGTTAGATTTCTTGACTGGTTATTACGAAACTAAGGCTGCGGTTACAACATCGGATTTAGCTAAAGTTACATTTTTTATTCGCTTGGCTGCTAATCAACCATGGAACTCCTTAGGTACCGATAGAAACTCCCCGTACTCTGTTTTTGTCGATCCAGTTGAATATGAAGGTAAACAAGTTGAGATTAAAGCAGTAGTGACAAACTCGAAGGGAGCAAGGTATGAGCTACCAAGTACAACCATCGATATTCCCGCACCATGATGGAAGCGATCTGTATGTAAGCAATAGCGCACCAAGTATCGGCGACACAGTTGTTCTTAAGGTTCGAGTTCCACATTCTTACGCCTTCGAAAAGAGCTTTATTCGAATCTACGAAGATGGAGAACCACGCAGTTATGAGCTGGTTTTAGCCTCAAAAGGTAGTACCGAGGATTGGTATCAGGTTGAAGTTCCGATCATCAATACCCACACCCTTTACCGCTTTGTCTTTGTTTCCCGAGATAAATATGACTGGCTCAATGCTTTTGGTCTGAGCGACCACGATGTTCACACAAACAATGATTTCCAAATCGTTGCTGTGCCTGCAAACCCCTCATGGATTAACTCCTCAGTGTTTTACCAAATCTTTCCCGATCGCTTTGCAAAATCTTTAAACACTTATCCAGTACCTGACTGGGCACATCCTCGAGACTGGAATGAACTTCCTCGCGGCCGTAGCCAGTTCACTAGTAGCGAGCTGTATGGTGGAGATATTCCTGGTGTTGAAGAGCACCTAGATCACATTCGCGATTTAGGTGTAACCGGAATTTACTTCACTCCATTCTTCCCGTCTCGTTCCAACCATCGATACGACGCAAGTAGCTTCACTGAGGTAGATCCAATTCTTGGAGGCAACAAAGCACTCTTTTCATTGGTGAAAAAAGCCAATACGTATGGCATTCGAATTATGGGAGATTTAACATCCAATCACTGCGGCGCCGGTCACCCATGGCTTGCAAAAGCTAAGAAGAGCAAGACCGCGAAAGAAAGAAGCTATTTTTACTGGGATAAATCTGTTAAGCATGGATATATAGGTTGGTGGGGATTGGCATCACTGCCAAAGCTCAACTTCAATTCCACGGCTTTGAAATATGAGATGTACAAAGGGAAGAATTCAATAGTTCGCAAGTGGATCTCCCCTGCTTATGGAATGTCAGGCTGGCGTATTGATGTTGGAAATATGACAGGTCGCCTGGGTGCAGATGATTTACATGATGATGTTATGCACGGAATCCGTAAGGCAATGGATGAAACCAATCCGGATGCATGGTTAGTTGCTGAAAATGGAGACTTTGTTGCGAGTGATTTAAATGGCCTTGGATGGCATGGAGCGATGAATTATCAAGGTTTTATGCGCCCTGTATGGAACTGGCTCAATCGCAACTCAGAGATCGGCGGAGGCTTTCAAGGTCTGCCATTTGCTATGCCACAAATTTCAGGGCAGCAGTTGGTTAATAGCATGAAGCAGTTCAATGCATCTGTTCCTTGGCGAAGCGTCACGGCCAGCATGGTGCTGCTGGACAGCCATGACACAGCACGTTTCCGCACAGTAGTTAAGGGTGATGTTCCATCTCATCTATCTGCCATGACAATGGTTCTTACCTACCCAGGTGTGCCATCAATCTTTGCCGGAGATGAAATTGGTCTTGAGGGATCATGGGGAGAAGATGGGCGACGCACCATTAATTGGGATGATCGTTCGCAGTGGGATCACGACTTTATGGGCCAGGTGCAACAACTGATCTCAATTCGTAAGGGCAATGATGCTCTGATCAACGGTGGTCTACGTTGGCTAGCAGCTGAAAAGGATTTCATCCTCTATATTCGAGAATCACAGGAGCAATCGATTGTTGTTTTTGTTTCTCGTAATGGCGTCAATGTAAAGATTGATCTTTCAACTTTAGGTTTGCGCGTCACAAAAACGCTTTACGGTAAATTGGTTACGGGTTCTAAGTTTGCGGTGAAATCAAAGCAAGCAACTCAGGCTATTTGGGAAGTTACGCGCTAAGCCAAAAACGTAGCGGCTCTTGCAAGTACTTAGCCCACGATCTTTCATTGTGGCCGCTGTGTTTATAAACCTTACTTTCAAAATTACTTGTAAAGCCACGTTTACGCATCAGCGCATCAACAAAGTTCTGAAGTGGTGGATATTCCTTGTCGAGACCCTTGTCTCCGCGACTCATCCAAATTTTGTGAGTCAACGGAAGCGCATCAACCATTGATCGTGCAAAGTTTTCATCACTAATAATCCAATGCGGCGATAAAGCCAGCGCTGTCGAGAACTTATCTGGATGCTGAATCGCTGCGTACAGAGTCGCTAAACCACCCATACTTGAGCCAATAACTGCGGTTTTTTCGGGGGAGTACGCACCATGAATCGCGGGAGCAATCTCTTCAAAGATTTGTTGTAGATACTTATCTGAGTGCAAGACGATTGATGGATCCTTAATCGCCCAACGTGGATCTACATATGCGCCATCGGTGAAGAACTTTTCTGGAGCCAAATCCTTTGCTCGCCCCCAAGGGTTCTCTTTGGTCGAACTATGCCAAACGGCAAGAATTGCAGGAGCTTTAACCCCTTGCTCGTGTGCGACATGGATTGCTGCTTGTGCCATCTTCCAGGTCTGGCGGCGATGGGTACTCGTAGTTCCATCAAAGACATTTTGACCATCGTGTGCAATTAGTAAGTGGTCGGTTCCACCACGAGGAGCCCAATAATCAACGATTCGGTCATTAAAACGAGAGCGAACAACCTCGCCGGGAACTCCTCGGATTTGAAAGCGCTTAATCTCCTGCATGATGATTTAATCATCCCATGTCATCGCCGAAAACCTCAATAATCTGGTTTCGACGAGACCTGCGTGTAAATGATCATCCAGCCTTATTGGCAGCGATTGAATCCTCTGACCAAGTAATACCACTCTTCATTCTGGATAAGCAACAGATTACAGAGGCTGGTTCAAAGCTACTTGCTTACATGGGTCAATCCCTGCGCAAGTTAGATGAATCCTTGGGAAACAAACTTCACATCATCGAAGGTGATCAGGTTGAAGTACTATCAACTTTGATTAATAAGTACGGTGTCGAGCAGGTTCATATCTCTACAGAGCACGAGCGATACGGTGCAGCACGAGATGCACGAGTAGAAGCTGCAGGAATAACTCTTGTCAGAACCGGAAGTCCGTATGCAGTGGCACCTGGTCGAGTCCTAAAACCATCTGATGCAACTCCATACAAGGTTTACACGCCTTTCTATAAAGGTTGGCGCACCCATGGATATCGCGCCCCAGCTGTAACACCTAAGAAATTCACCTGCGTCGAACCAACCGCTGAATACCGAGCTTTTCCTGATTTCCCAATGCCAGAAGGCGTCAATGTGATTGAAGCTGGCGAAGCTGCAGCGCTTAAGCGTTTCAAGGAGTTCACTAAAAATGGCTTAGATTCTTACGACGAGAATCGAAACTTCGCATCAATCGATGGAACCTCAAAGATGAGCACGTACCTGAAATTTGGAGAGATCCACCCACGGACTTTGCTTGCCGATTTAGGCGAAAGCAAAGCGCATGACACCTTTAGAAAAGAGATTGCTTGGCGCGAGTTTTATGCCGATGTCTTATTCAACAATCCCATGACCGATGTTGAGTACTACTCACCTAAGTTTGCGCAGATGCGTTATGACAAGCCTGGCGATCAATTCAAAGCATGGTGCGAAGGTAAGACAGGTTACCCATTTGTAGATGCAGCGATGCGCCAGCTTGTGCTTGAGGGCTGGATGCATAACCGAACACGAATGGTTGTCGCATCTTTCCTGGTCAAGGATTTACACCTTGAATGGCAATTAGGAGAACGTTTCTTTGCCGATCATCTAGTTGATTACGATGTTGCATCAAATGCGCATGGCTGGCAATGGACCGCAGGCTGCGGAACAGATGCATCGCCGTATTACCGAGTCTTCAACCCAATCGAACAAGGTCGACGTTTTGATGAAAATGGCGATTACATTCGTCGATATGTTCCAGAGCTTGCACATCTATCTGCAGCAGAAATTCATGAGCCGTGGTTATTTCTAGATGGCTATAGCAAGGGATACCCAGAGCGAATCGTTGATCATGCTGTCGAGCGTCATGAAGCGTTAGCTCGATTGCAAGAGATTAAAGCCGACAAACCCCCAATGCCTGGCGCTTAGCGGCATACATTGCGTTATCTGCTCGCTGCAATAAATCCTCAGCCCCATCATTGTCTGCAATTCCAATACTGACTCCAATGTTTATGTGATGTCCATCGATAACAAATGGATAGGACAAGGTGCCACGCAACGCTAAGGCAATCTCCATCACCGTTTGATGTGTGCCATCCACCAAGAGCCCAAACTCGTCACCACCTAATCGTGCTAAAAGAGCATGTGACGGCAACGCCCGCTCGAATCGTTGTGCAACTTGCTGCAGCACTTTGTCACCAACTTCATGCCCGTAAGTGTCATTCACGGGTTTAAATCCATCTAGATCTAAGAGCAGCAAGGAACCTTGACGAGTTGCATAGTTTTGAATCTCGGAAATCAACCTTCTTCGATTGGGCAACATGGTCAATTCATCCGTTCTTGCCAGAACCCTTTCATGACCGATATTTCGTGCTTGATTGAGTGCAATGCTCATTCTGATAAAAGCTAGAGCCAAGGTACCAATCGCTGGCATCAGAATAAATTGAGGGAAACTATCTGGAGCAATAGCCAGCAGGGCAAGAAGTGTGGCACTGAGAAAAACAGACAAGGTGATAAAAACTGGGCTAACTCCCGCCCTGCCCTTGTTATCTGTTGCTGGATGCCAAACGCTTTCAGAGATTATGACAAAGGCACAGAGCCATCCATAATCAAGTAAAGAACCAAAAGCGTATGTGTCATTGAGATTTTGCCAGAGAAAAAGAAAGTCAGTAAATGCATAGGTAGTTACTCCAATTGATAGTAATAATCCGCGTGCAGAGAATCCCTGCATCACAACTGATGTGACTAGAAAACACAACAAAATTAAGTCGGCCACCGGGTAGATCACAGCCAAGAATGTTTGACTGAAATCTCCATCAAAATGTGGGAGGACTGGGTGAAGTGCAAAGGCTGTGACAAGGGTGCTTAAGCCCAAACCTACAATTGAGGCGTCAACAAACTCAAGAATGCTTAGTTTTTGTTGGGTCGAGATCAATCGATGAAGGCCCAGAAGTGCGAGAGGGTAGAAAAGTAGATAAAGCGGGTCGGAAAGTTTGGAAGTAAAAGATGCGCTATCGATGTTGGTAATAGAGGTTGCAAGTATGGAACCAAGTGTCCAGCTACCTAAAGCTGAGGCGGTCAAAGTCTGTGCCCACCTATTACTTATTCTGGGTGCAGCAAGAATAGAAATTGAAGAAGCAATCGCAACACAGTTAAAGGCAATGAGATTAACCCACACCGCAGAAGAGCTTTGATGTATGGGAAGTTGTAGTAACAAGAGCATTGGAGCTATGAATCGCACAGCGCGCATATACACAGAATAGGAACATCCTTTGCCCGTGGGGATAGGGGTTCCCATAGATGCAAAAAACCCGCCACCTGATTGGCGGCGGGTTTTTTACATAAGAATTAAAGCCCAGGCGTACAAATCATTTTTGCTGTTTCGCGAGAATCAGCAACATTTGCAGCTAACTCAGCTGGCTTATTGATCGCAACCAGCTTTGCTGCCTCAAGCTTCTTAATTGCAACATCAATTCCTCTGATTTTGCTTTCGTAGGCTCGAATCGCTGAGGTCCATGATCCAACCGCAGATGTGTAAATCTTCTTTGTTGCATCAGTAGCTGCTGCCGCTAATTTGGACTTCGCAAGCTCTAGTCGCACCTTTGAATCCTCTAGTTTGACTTGAATCTCCGCTTTATTCGCAGTCTCATTTGCAATTCCTAGGTCAATTACAGGAATCTGCTCTTTGAACTTTGCAACAGTTGTCGTCGCAGTGCTTGCGGATTTAAGCGCTCCATTCGCTGCTTCGATGCAATCTAGAGAGAGCCAAACCAACTTCTTGCTTGAAGACAATGGGTTCTTACCGCACTTGTAGCTTCCAAGAGAAGTCTTTGTGGTTTGTCCTGATTTCTTACAGGCGACACCGTTTGAGATTGATGCAGCGGCATTGGCCGGCACGGCGATTAATAGACCGCCTGCAACAACTAGCGCGACAGATAGTGATCCGATCTTGCGAAACATGTTTGAGCCCTCCGTAGTAATGAGCCCATACTATCTATTGCGCGCTTAAAGGAGGCTGAAAACCCGCCGTGAGTCCGGCAAGTATGACCGTTACTTTCGCTGCTTGTCCCTCATGTTCATGCCAACTTTTCTTACGATTGAACGTGGCACAACATGGACGATGAAAACCAGTAGCTTGTACTGCCAACCAGGAACACTGACAGCTTGACCTTTGAGCGCATCGCTCCACGATTGTTCCACCAATCGGTCAGAGTTGAGCCACATGAAGGTGGGAAGACCCTTCATCGACATTCTGCCTCGCTGATGAAATTCAGTTCTGGTGAAGCCAGGGCACAATGCACTCACCTTTACATTTGTGTCAGAGAGCTCAGTATTCAAAGATTCAGAGAGCACGGTCAAGTAAGACTTAGAAGCGCTGTACGAGCCACCAGCGATGTAGCCAGCCACCGATGAAACATTGATGATGACACCATTGTTGCGTTGTTTCATCAGGGGCAGGGCTACATGCATAAGGCGCATCGGTGTGCGAACAAGAACATCGAGCAGTTGCTGCTCAATCTCTAGGCTCGACATCGTGAATGCTTTGTTGGTTCCAAATCCAGCATTGTTAATCAGGACATCTATCTGATTATCAGCGATGTACTTTTCAACCTTCAGGCAACCTTCATCAGTTGAAAGATCGGCCTGAATTACATGGGTCTTTACTCCGTATTTATCTTCAAGAGCTTGCGCGCGCTCTTGAAGTCGTGGCAAATCGCGAGCTACCAAAACGATGTTGTATCTGTTGGAAGCCAATAGACGAGTAAAGCTCTCGCCGATTCCCGAAGTTGCTCCTGTGACTAAAGCCCATGAACTCATGGTTATGCCCCTAATCCAGCTGGATCTTCATCTCGGATATGCCAACTACTTCCATACTGTTCGATTAAATCCAAGAATGGCTTTGGCTCCATCCATTCTGGACCGACAACTCCGCGAGGCTTCCAAGTTCCGTTGGCAATCAATTCCATTGCGATGACTGGATTTAAAGCTGTTTGCCACACAACAGCTTGATCTCCGTAGTTATCCATTGACCATTGGTTATCGACAACGTTGTATATATAGCAGGCGTATGGCTTTCCTTCTTTATCAAGACCTTTTACATGCGCACCTGCACAAGTCTTTCCATGCATCAGCGGACCGATCTTTGCTGGATCTGGAAGAAGAGAGGCCAGGAAATCACGGGGTGCAATTTCCATGCCACGGTAATTAACCTTTTCCTTTTTCGATAAGCCAAGTGTATGAATGGTTTTTAGAGTGTTGATGAAATCGGTTCCAAGTCCATACTTAAATGAAACATGGTTTGCCTTCACCTTCTTAGGAATTAATACAACCTCTTCATGTTCAACATCTACACACTCAACCGGTCCGATGCCATCGGGAAAATCAAATGTAACGCCACCAGTGAATGGTTTTGTTGTATGCCACTTTCCGTTATCCCATAGTAAAGGTGCATTTAAACACTCTTCTATTGTTGTCCAAATGGAAAATGAAGGTGCGAAGTCGTATCCATCGACGGTTAAATTCGAACCATCCAAAATAGTTATGGAATCGATCTCGCTAAACAAATAGTCTTGGGCGTATCGAGCAAAAATATCGCTCATGCCCGGTTCAATTCCAATTCCAATTAAGGCGTACTTATCATTTTTCTCCCAAGCTTCAGCTTGAGCAAATTGTTCATCACCCAACATGACACCTGTTTTGGTGTATGGATCAGTCGGATGAGCCTTCGAAAGAGACATCGCCATGTCCATGTAATTAACACCAGCATTTTGAGCTGCAGTAAAAATCTGCATAACAAAGCGAGGATCTACCGCGTTGATAACCAAATCTGGATTGACCTTACGGATCAATCCTTCAAGCGCCACCAGATCGCCGGCATCCACCTCCACTGATGTAAATCGAGGGTCTTGGATTTTCTGGGTGACAGCGTGCGCTTTTGAAGCATCGTAATCAGCGATAACTAACTCAGTGATAAATGACTTACGTGATGCGATATTTGCGATTGCACTGCCAACTCCGCCTGCGCCAATATCGAGCGCTCTCATGGTTGGCCTTTCAGTTTGTAATTTAACCTTCAATAGACCTATATCTACTGAATGGAATTCACTATGAATTCGGGGAAAGGTTATCTTTACCGTTAACCTTTGCCAAGCACCGCCCATTGTTGCAAGGCATGTCCGGTCCCCGTAGCTCAGTGGATAGAGCAACCGCCTCCTAAGCGGTAGGTCGCAGGTTCAACTCCCGCCGGGGACACAAATATTAAAAAATGATTCTGTTATGAAAAAACTACAGTGCGCTTACCGACAATAAATATCTTGTCATCAGCATAAAATTTAACCGCCTTAGCAAGAACTCGACGCTCTATATCGCGCCCGATTGCAATTAACTCTTCAGGAGTTGCAACGTGGGTTACGTGAGCGACATCTTGTTCAATAATCGGACCCTCATCCAGATCACTGGTTACAAAGTGCGCGCTTGCACCAATAATTTTTACACCACGCTCATGTGCTTGGTGATACGGCTTTGCACCCTTAAACCCGGGCAAGAAAGAATGGTGGATATTGATGATCTTGCCTGGCATTTTGTTACAAAAATCTTCAGAAAGAATCTGCATATAGCGAGCTAGAACAACGAAATCGATCTTTAACTCTTCAATCTTCTTCATAATCTGCGCTTCTTGATCCACCTTGGTTTCTGCACTGACTGGCAGATAAAGGAAATTGATTCCATGTGATTCAACCAATGATCGCAAATCTTCGCGATTTGATACAACAAGTGGAATCTCAATATTGAGTTCGCCTAGCTCCTCTAAATACAGAAGATCCCGCAGGCAATGGCTTTCCTTAGTGACCATGACCAAAGCGCGAGGCTTTTGCACTGTTGGTCGAATATGAAGTGTTGGCTTGAACTTAGATAAACCTTCATTCAAACTCTTGTTGGCACCCTCAAGACCTTGAGATGTTTCAAAGCGAGTGCGCATCACAAATTGATTTGTTGTTGGATCAGTAAATTGCTGGTTCTCAATAATGTTTCCGCCGCATGCAAGAACCGCCGAAGTCATCGCATGAACGATGCCTGGCTGATCTTCACATTGCAGGGAAGCGATGAGATCCATGGCTTAAGGGTACGTCAGATTAGTGATGCAAGGTAAATCGCTGCATCCACTTTGGCGCCCACCAGTTGTTTTCGCCAAATAGTCGCATCAACGCTGGTACCAAAAGGCCACGAACGATTGTTGCATCTAGAAGTACAGCTAAGGCGACTCCGAATCCCATCGTCTTAATGGAGGTAACTCCACTTGTTACGAAGGCTGCGAAAACTACTGCCAGCAGAACGGCAGCAGCGGTAATGATGCGAGCTGAACGTTGTAAACCTACGGCTACAGATTCAACATTTGATTTGCCTGCAAGATGCTCTTCTCTGATGCGAGACAGCAAGAACAACTCGTAGTCCATTGAAAGGCCAAAGACGACTACAGCAATCAAGATAACAATGGAGGTATCCAGAGTGCCAGTGACTGTAAATGAACCAACTAGCCATTGAAGATTGCCATCAATGAATACCCATGTAAGAGCACCCATAGTTGCGCCAAGAGATAAGAAGTTAAGGATTACCGCCTTAATTGGCAAGATGATCGATCCAGTAAAGATAAAGATCAATACAAGAACACTGAGCACAATCCAGCCAAGTGCCCAAGGCAAAGTACGTGCGATTCCATCTTGTGAATCGGTGTAATCGGCAGCTACTCCACCCACCAAAGTTCCCGCAGGTGAATCAATGTCTCTAACTTTATGAATCAGATCTTGTGATTCAGGTGTTCGAGGAAGCATCTCTTGATAGGCGATGACGCGAACATCTTTGCCTACGGTGACAGGAGGAACGACTCCAACAATTCCATCAAGTTGTCCAACCTTAGATGCGTAAAGATTAATCTCATCAATCTTGTTTGCACCATCCAGGATGATGATTGCAATTGGATTTCCTGTTTGTCCCGGGAAACGTTCAGCCTGTAATGCGGTTGCAACGGCAGCTTTGTTATCTGCTGGCAACATACGTGAATCACCTTGTGAAAACTTAATATTAGTAATTGGCGCCGCCATGATTCCAAGAATCACCAGTGACAAAACAACTGCAGAGACTGGACGCTTCATTACTAAGCGTGCAGTTTGTGCCCAGCGACCATCTTCCTTTGGAGTAATCGCTGATTTGCGAACAACACCCTTATCGATTCGTTCACCTAATAACGCCACGATTGGAGGTAAACCAAAGAGCGCACCAATCACAGCGAGTGCAACAACTGATACACCTGCATAACCAAAAGACTTTAAGAACGGCAATGGGAAGAAAATAAGTG
>JACCDL010703038.1_pt1 | contig 15388 bp, 27 predicted proteins | sample 7441931 | NCBI WGS metagenome assembly JACCDL01 (sample SAMN15323437, study PRJNA562643) | freshwater metagenome | isolation source: river surface water | place: USA:Blue River Watershed | collected 2017-08-16 | reverse complement strand
TCACCAAGAGCAATTACAATGAATAAAGAAATCATTGGGATGATTGGTGATTACTTGGAAGGTGATGATGAAACTAAGGCAAACATGAACAATCACACTGATTACATTTTTTGTACTGAAGATGATGTTGTGCAGAAGTTCTACGACTTCTTGTGGGCCAATGGTTATATGATGCACATTGACACCTTAAAAACCGTTAGAATTGTTGATGGTGTACCATTTCCAGTATTTGGTGGTAACACCCCACCAATCACAATCAACGTTGCTGGTAAAAACTTCGGAACGTTTGATAAGTTATTCCTTGAAGACCTTCCATGGTGGAAGAAACTAATTAGAACTCGACAAAGAGTCCTTGACCCGGCAATTTTATTTGTTGATTGGAAAGAAGATAAATCACTTCCATCATTAACAACCTGTAAAGAACGAGCAAACATCAACGGTATTGTTACACATAATGCACTTGAAGATGCTTGGGATGTAATTGAAATTTTAAGAACACAATACTAATTAAAAACCAAAATAACATGAATCTAAGAAATAACTCTGAAAACGTTATCAACGTCGCTGAACTTTTAAAAATCTTTGTACCTGAGGGTAAACCAAAGTATGTTGAAACACTTCTTCGAATAATGAGGAAGACCCGTAATTCCGATAGTTACATTAGAGATATAAAAATAGAACTCACAAACACTTTCGATGTTTCACCGAATAAATTAGATGAGATATCCGACTTCCAAATGATATTCTTCTATCGTATGATTGACACGATGTTCAACCAATCAGATATCAAAGCTTTTCAAAAATTCTGTGAGTATAATGAGAGAGGTTTGATTGCTGACAATGACCTTTCAAAGTATACCAATTTCGAAATGGTGATGAGTGCCAATAGTTTGGCGGAAATAAAAACCATGGAGAAAGATTTGGAAAAACAAGTTATCAAATTACATAATGATAATGAGTGGGTGGTATTGAGACCATTAACATACTTGGCATCTCGCAAATATGGTTCATCAACAAAATGGTGTACTGCATCTGAGAACAATCCTGATTACTTCCTTCGTTACTCAAAGAAAGGTATCTTGGTTTATGTGATTAACAAACTTACCGGATTAAAAGTTGCGGCATTTAAATCGTTAAGGGCCGATGACCCCGAACTTTCATTTTGGAATCAAACCGATAACCGAATTGATTCAATGGAAACAACATTACCTACATTCATTTTGGAAATCATCAGAAAGGAATTTCAAAATGTTCTTGCGGTACCGAACATGCAATTCTTGAGCGAAGAAGATAGAAAAATCGAAGAAAATTTTGCTCAAGTTTATGAGAAATCACGTATGATTGATGAACCCGAACCTATGGATATGGAAATGGCAGTTACTGAACAAGAACCAATGATGGAAATGAGTGAAGCACCAATGGAAGAAAGAGCAATGGTAAACGAAGCTCGAACAATTCGTGAGGTAATGTCAGAAGCAATGCCCGAAATTAACTTGGGTAGAGGATAAAACAAAAATAGATTTTTATAAAAATATTTGAAATATTTTTTGGAATATTCAAATGTTGTTAATATCTTTGTGGTATGAAAACATTAATTATACATCCTGAACACTCATCAACATCTTTCTTGGATATCGTCTACACCCCAATTCCTAACAAGACAGTTGTTACTGGTGGGGTTAGTAAAGAAGACATAAAAAAGTTAATAAAGGAACACGACCGCGTTATGATGATGGGTCACGGTTCACCCGGTGGATTGTTTAGTATTGGAAGATTTGGTGGTGCCGGTGGTTACATCATCGACCAAACTATGGTTCCTTTGTTAAAGGAAAAAGACAACTCAGTTTTTATTTGGTGTAATGCCGACAGGTTTGTGGACCTCCACGGACTTAAAGGATTCTACTCCGGGATGTTTATCTCCGAGGTTGGAGAAGCTTACTACTGTGGTTTACCTGGTACAAAACAAGATGTTGTTGACGAATCCAATTTTGGTTTCTGTAACATCTTATCTGAGGTTATTAATGAACCACAAGAGAAAGCTTACGAGCACGTAATGGATAAGTACGGTCTGATTGCCGATTCTAATCCCGTCGCCTTGTATAATCATAACCGACTTTATTTATCACTCTAAAATGGCAAGATACATTATCGTAAAGAAAATGGTTACGGACAAACTCCACGCTGATGGGGAACCTCACTATGTCCACGTAATCATGAATGACTCACAAGGAGAAGTTGAGGAATTCGAAAATGAAGATGAGGTAAACAAAATGGTAGAAATACTTAACGCAAACACTGATTCGGGACACTCTTATTTTGTACGTAAAATTGTAGATTAATGAAAACCTTTAAGGATTTAGTTTTTGAAGATAAACCCCACAACATGGGAATAGCTGCTCGCATTCAATTTGATAACGGATACGGAGCATCCGTGGTTAAAGGACCATATACCTATGGTGGTAGTAATGGTCAGTACGAGATGGCGGTTTTGGATTCTAATGGTAACTTAACTTATGATACACCAATTACCAACGATGTGATTGGGTATCTAACAGAAGATGAGGTTACCGATTATCTGGCTCAAATTCAAGAACTACCTAATGAGTAATAAAATTAGTCCTTACATATATCCCGGTCTTAAAGTTGAAATGTTGGATGTGAGTAAACATCCATATTTGTACAAATTAAAAGACCGAATGAATGAAGACGTAATAATTAAGATTATTCTTGAGAGGTTTGGGATTACTCATGAACAAATGGTTTCTAAAAATAGGAATCGTGAGTTTGTAGATGCTCGTCTTATAGTTGCATACATTTTAAGAAAAAAATGTAGGTTAACATATACCCATATCGGTCATAAGATTGGTAACAGGGACCACACCACTGCAATTCATAATGTAAGAAAGTTTGAGGACGTTTATGAAACCGATGTTTCATTCAGGAAACTATCTAATATTGTATTTGATAAAGTAGGTTTAGAACCATTAATGAAATGAAAAGATTAGTTATAGTTTTATTGGTATTGATGAGTGTTCAGGTATCCGCACAATTAAATCCGGGTATTGGTTCTCGTCTGTTTAATCATTCGTTAGCGTATGGTCCAAGAAACTATAACACTTTTTATTCTGTTGGTTATGGTTTCAATTCTAAGAATTCCATATCATCAATTGAATTAGGTCATAGACCAATTTCTTTGGGTATGTACATTGTTCAGAATGAACCCTTTGTACTAAACAGTCAACCAGTAAACTTTTATTATTTAATAAACTATGTTTATCAGAACAAAAAGATGAGAAGATTGTTTATTAGCGGTGGGGTTGGTCCTTCTATTTATAAAACATATAATGGAATGGTTGGTAAAGTGGGTGTTGATTTTAGAATTGTAAATCCAATATACCTATCTTTGCACACCTTTCAGGAAATGTATCGAGATGGAAGTACTAATCTCACACTTGGGGCAAAAATTTATTTGTTTTGAAAACTAAAGACATGAAAAATTGGATTGATGAAACTCTTGAGAAATCTTTTAACGAATTCGAAAAGAGAAAAGAAGTTGAAAACGATGTTGTAATCTTAAATGTGATTGACAAAAACGATTCGTTTAAATCGTTCAAATTAAAATCACTTTACGACATCTTAGTAAAGCGTTTTAATCTCGGTAATTTATAATTTTGAAGAAATTGAATTTAATTAACATGCACCCGATTAAGAAATCCGACTTAGGGTTTCACGGTAATCTCTTCGGGGGGAAATTAATGGCGTGGATTGACGCGTCGGCTGCAGCATATGCTATGGAGGTTTGTCATAACAGACGAATGGTTACCATCTGTATAGATAAGTGCGTGTTTAAGAAACCAGCAAAAGAAGGTTCTCTACTTAAAATCTATGGTGAGGTAGCCAAGATTGGTAGCACCTCAATCACACTATACTTAGAAGCTCGTTCCTTTAATGTGTATACACATGAAGAGGATGTATTGTTGTCCACCAATATTACATTTGTACGTATTGATGAGGATGGAAACTCCATTCCAATCAGTGATAAAGTTCGTGAACGACTAACCCAACAACTGAACTCAAGACCGTGAAAAAATTCACACTCCTTTTTGTCGCAACCTTAATTGTCTTAGGTTGTGCTTCTAACCCCCTGCGTAACATTAGCACCGCTAAATTCAGTTTCATAGGAACTGATATCTATTATGATGGAAAACTAATGGCTATCATGTCGAATGTCGAGTTCGCTTATGACGATGGTAAAATCGTAAAGGAAGTTACCTACCGTTTGGTAAATGATGAACACAACGAACATGTACTTGGTTTAATCAAGTATTTCAGATTACGTCACCCAAGTTGGGAAATAGAAGTCGACGTACCATATAAAAGTTTTTAGAATATTTTTTTGGATATTCTAAAAATATGTTTTATGTTTGTTATGGAATTTAATCTAACAAACAATGAACAAGGTTCACATTTTTTATGATTTCTTCAATGACGACCCCAAGGTAAGGGCTTGGGAACGTCGTAATGTTGTTTTCGAAGACCCTCGTGATGCTGTCACTTGGATTCGAAAATATTCATGGAGTGCACGGGTAAAGAATATTAAGGATTACCCATTTTCTCATCCAAATAAACTATGATATGGAACGTCCTGATATAAGAAAAGAGAAAGGATGGGTCATCGTTACCGATAAATCGGTATACTACTTTGACACATTCCAAGAAGCACTCTCATTCTCACAAGTAACTAGAGGTCATTTAATGACTAAAACATATTACGATTCACATTATGTGACATTGTAACTTTTGGCTTATTTTTTGTTTAACTTTAAAAACTAATATTATGTTTTATAGATTTGATGAAAAGTCCCTACGTTGGAAAAAAGACACAAAGAAGACAAAATGGTTTTTCTCTTCGATAGCAATTTTAATGATTGGCTCCTTCTTACTTGGAAGATTCCAAAGGTTCAGTACTCTTGACCATTACGAAAAAGAATTACTGGTCATTAGTTTAGAAGCCGAAAAGAATAAATTCAGTAAAGAAAAGATGGTTGATGAATTGAAACGATTGAACGTTAGGTTCCCCCACATCGTGATGGCACAATCTATTATTGAGACAGGTAACTTCAATAGTAGAATATTCAAAGAGAACCATAATCTCTTTGGAATGAAACAAGCAACAGTTAGAATCAACACCGCAAAGGGCACTCAACATGGGCACGCATACTATGATAACTGGTATGAGTCACTTTATGATTATGCTTTTTATCAGTGTAGATATCTTTCTGATATCAGGAATGAACGTGAATACTATCAATACCTTTCTTCGGTATATGCTGAAGCCGGTGATGGATACGTCGAAGCAGTGAAGAAAGCGGTTGAGAGAGAAGACCTCAAATCGTTATTTTAATTATTAAAATTTTTTTCTTACATTTAGTAAAACATTAATTCAAAACAAAATGTCTGATAAGAAATATATCATCCAAGACCTTTACCACAGTAAAGACACAATCCAATTCATTAATGAAGACACTAATGATTTGGAAAACATTTGGACTACGATGTGGCCAAAGAAAAAAGAAAAGGATGGGGATTACCGACCTAAGTTGTTTGATAATATGAAGGATGCTAAACGATTCCTAACTGAAATCAAACGTCAAGCAAAGGCGGATTGGTCTGAGAATTCTCACATTCACAGAATGTACGGTTTCAACAAACCCGAATGGGACATATACGAATACCATGGATGAGGAACATATTGATTACGTAGATTTCTACGATGAATAAAAAACCCCGAAAGGGGTTTTATTTTTTTGGATATTCTAAATAATTTTTTATTTTTGTACTATGTTTACATTTTATGAAGTGGGTGGTAAGGTTAGAGACGAGATTCTTGAATTAGAATCTAAGGATGTCGATTACGTTGCAGTACCATCAGATGATTTATTAAAAGACGTTAGTTCTGCTCATACCATGTTTGGTATTCTTGAAGAATATCTTAAACAGGAAGGGTTTGAATTATTTTTGGTTACACCTGATTGTTTTACCATACGAGCAAAGTTTCCGGTGGGACATAAACATCAGGGTGTTGCCGATTTTGTAATGGCTCGTAAAGAGGTTGGTTACATTCCCGGCACAAGACAACCAATAATTGAACCTGGTACTTTATACGATGATTTGATTCGTAGGGATTTTACCTTAAATGCAATTGCTAAAGATACCGATGGTAACCTAATAGATTACTTCAACGGAATCGAAGATTTAAAACGAGGTTACTTGAGAACACCGTTGGATTGTAAAGTAACTTTTGATGATGACCCATTGAGGATACTTAGAGCAATTCGTTTCTGTGTAACCAAAGGATTTTGGATTGGACCATTCATGGATGGGGTAATTCAAGATTACGATTACAAAACAAAAATGAAAGTAGTTTCAATTGAAAGGATAAGAGAAGAGTTATTTAAATGTTTTAAACACGATACGATTAAAACATTGAAGATTCTTAATGATTACCCTGCACTTAGAAATTATATTTTTAAGAAAAATATTTTGTGGCTTAAACCAACATTAGAACAATAATATGATTGACAACATAGAACTAATAAAGGGATTATTAAACTTCACTGACGAAGGTGACTTCTACATGCTTTACGTATTCAAAAGAAAGAAAGACCAACCTGAAGATGAAAGAGATAATCACCAGTCGGTAAGAACAAGTAAAACTTATTGTATTGAGAGAATCGAACATCTCGATAGAAGATACGATGAGATTAAACAACTATGTGAGATGTTCAAAGCAAGAGCATACATCCATGTACAGAAACAAAATCATTTTAATGTTTCATTGAGTATGATGGTTGACCTCGCTCAACGTATTCAGAATGGGCAACACAATCAGAAAGGTTTGTTCGATTCTGTTGTTGGTCAGATAAAAACACAAGAGAAAAGATGGATTGTTGATTTGGATACAACGGACGAAAATGAAGTTGTGAGAATGACAAAAGTTATCAATGCAACCAGACCTGAAGGAGATAAAATTGAATGTATCATCCCAACAAAGAATGGTTATCATTTTATAACCTCGAGGTTTGATGTGTTGCAGTTTAAGAATGTGTATCCTGACGTTGATATTCAAAAGAAGAATCCAACATTATTGTACTTACCAAATTCTTTATCATAATGAAAACAATAGAAGTATCTGACGAAATGTATGCGAAATTAATTGAACTCGCAACTGAAATGACAACGCAAGACCCAAGAGGTACTCGTATGCCACACCTATTTCAAATTAGAGATTGGAAGAAAGTATATGATGCAGATTTAAATGGTGATACCCACATTTATTTGGATAGGGGTTACGGTATTGAAATTGAAACCGCCGAACAATTAATTGATTACCTTAAAGATTCTGAGATTGAATTTAATGAAGATGAAATTAGGGACATGTGGGTTAATGATTGTGACTTCGGTTTACCCGATTGGGTGGAAGAGAACTGTAAAGATTTAGAACGACATTCTTATTCTTTAGAACCGGTTTATGTTAATTCATTCTTGACCGCCAAAGCAGCACAAGAACACCTCGATTCAAACTATTATCATTACCACAAAAACGCCGATGTTTATTTAAATCATTCTTGGAGAAATTCTGAGGCAGATTTAATTTCAGAGTTTCTTTGTGGTTTAGTTGGTAAACCAATGCACACATAATATGGATTGTTATAATTGTAAATTTAGAGGAACTGTTGCGGGTTCAGCCCATAGTAGTTGTAACGTAATTCGAAGTACCGGTGATGAGAAATCAAGAGAACTTGAATTACTATTAGCGGCGGGTAGTGTTAGATTAACCGATGGGGAGGATAACCCAATGGTTAAACTCAACCCACACGGAATTAAAAACGGATGGGCAATGTGGCCGTTAGATTTTGACCCGGTATGGGTAGATGATTGTAAATTCTTTAACCAAAAATAAAAAACATGTTTAAACCAAATTCATTATTCTACACTGATGGCTATAAGATTGGCCACAAAAGAATGTTAGCAAAAGACACAACACGTTTGTACGGAACATGGATTCCACGTAGTGTCAAGTATGCACCAAGAGGTGTTAGTAAAATCGTATCATTCGGACAACAACTTGTTGTTAAATGGTTACATGACGAGTTCCAAGAGAACTTCTTCAACCAACCAATTGAGGTTGCGGAAAGATTTGGAAAAGATATGTCGATGTATCTTGGAATGGATTACGATGCAACACACTTCGTTGAGTTACACAAGTTAGGTTATTTACCTATCCGTGTTAAATCATTACCCGAAGGTATTGAAACGAATCCAAACGTACCTCACATGACTTTCATCAATACTGTTGATGGATTTGCATGGTTGACTTTGTACTTGGAAACAATCATCAGTTCATTGTCATGGAAACCCTCAACATCTGCGACAATTGCTCTACAATACAGACGTAATGTTGTTGAGTGGGTTATGAAGACAGACCCGGCAAATGATTTCTTGATTCCTTTCCTTTGTCATGACTTCTCAGCACGTGGATTAAGTCCTTGGGATATGTTATCAAGTGGATTAGGTCATGCATCTTCATTCCTTGGTTCTGATACAATCATTTGTATCCCCGGTGCTCGTTACTTCTACAACGAACCTGAAGACCAAGTATGTGTGTACTCAGTAAACGCATCTGAACACTCAGTATCTACAACCAAAATCTTTACGGTTGGTGAACAACAAATGATTGCCGATTGGTTGGTTGATTTCCCTAAAGGAATCCTTTCAATTGTATCTGATACATTTGATTTGTGGAAGTTGATTACCGAATACTTACCAGCAAACAAAGAGGCTATCATGGCTCGTGATGGTAAGTTGGTTATCCGTCCTGACTCAGGAAACCCTGTAGATATTATCTGTGGTGCACAAATATTTGAAGATGCAGACCACTACAATGATTATGAATTGAGTAGAGAATCAATTCTTTCGTCTGAAGAAAAAGGTGTAATTGAATTACTTTGGGACATCTTCGGTGGAACAATCAACGAGAAGGGTTACAAAGTTCTTGACCCACACATCGGAGCAATCTACGGTGACTCAATTACGTTGGACCGCCAAATCCAAATCTACGAAAGATTGGAATCGAAAGGTTTCGCGGCGACAAACATCGTATTGGGTGTTGGTTCATTTACTTACCAAATGAATACCCGTGACACATTAGGTTTTGCAGCCAAAGGTGCTTGGTTTGAGGTAAAAACAGTAGATGAAGTGGGAATAGAAACATATCATTCTTATGACATCTACAAAGACCCAGTAACTGATGATGGTACCAAGAAATCCTTGAAGGGTTTGATTTGTGTAACTGAAGAACACGAGGTATTAACACAATGTACTTGGGTGCAAGAATCACAAGGTATTCTCCAAACGATTTATGAGAATGGACAGTTCCATAATCAAATAACATTAACAGAAATTCGTGAACGTTTAAACAGATTGTAACATGGGACTCGACATTTATTTATATCGTTATGACGATATCAACAAGACACAGGAACTTCAAACCAAATACCAAGAGTATAGTGATAAATTGTGGGGTGAAGTTGGTGAATATGATACACTATCTCAACAAACAAAAGATGAAGTTAGAACAAAGTGTAAAGAATACGCCACATCACTTGGTTTAGATGAATGGGGTGATGATAAGACAAACAAAGAACAAATTGAGGAGATTCATCCCGATTATCCCGACCACTACTTTAAAATTGGTTACTTCAGGAGTTCATACAATGAAGGTGGTATTGAAAGGATTCTTAGAAATTTAGGTCTACCAACCCTCTATGATATCTTCAACAAGGAAGAAGAGGATTATGTATTTAAACCTAAATGGGAAGAGTGTTTGGTTCGTTGTGAAGAAACCATTGAAGAATTTAAAAAGAAAGGTGCGTATCGTGTTCATCAGGTATCGGGAAATATGTTTAAAGAACCTGATGTACACTCTGAAAAAGACGCATTAGATATCTTCTTGGAAGAGTTGGATAAAGAACGTAACAATAATAGGGAAAAGTACAACTATTCAAACTCACGTGGCGAATTTAATATTGCGGAACCATTAAAGGTTTTGGCGATGATTCCCGGTACCTACAAGATTTTCAACGAACAACCATGTGTATATATGGTAACTGAAAGTGATAACACTTGGTATATCCAAGCACTTGAAATTGTTCGTGACACAATTAAGTACGTGCTATTAAAAGAAAATAAAGAACAATATTACCTACACTGGTCATCATAAAAATAAAACTATGGCAGAAGTATTAAACTTAGTAAATCCAAACGATATACTTTCATTTAAGTACAAGATAAGTCGTTTCCCCGATGGTCAACAATCTTTACAATTAACTGAAGATGCTTACAACACATTTGAATCTCTCAGACATTCCAATAATGCACATGGTATTATCATCAAATCAAGATTGAACACTTTCGGTGACCTTGAACTAATCATATGTGCAACTAAGGCGTTGAGAAACGTTGGCGTTAAGAACATTGAACTTTATATCCCATATTGTATCGGCGGTAGAAGTGACCGTAAGTTTATGGAAGGTGGAATCAATTACATTAAAGATGTAATCGCACCAATCATCAATTCTCAAGGGTATGAAAGGGTAATCATTATGGACCCACATAGCGATGTATTAGAAGCGTGCATCAACAACTTTGTTAAGATTGATAACTTAAAGATTGCTAACTTCGCTCTACGTGATTATTTCATTTTAAAAGGATTTGAAACATGGAGTGCGGATAATTTTGAAAAGATTCGGTTTGTTTCTCCTGACGCAGGTGCATTGAAAAAAGTATTCCATGTTGCTGAGAATGTAAAATACAAACACAATGTTATCATCTCATCAAAACATCGTAATATTGAAACCGGTGCAATTGATTACACCGATGTGCCTATGTCAGTTCATGATGCGGATAAGGACTTCTTCATCTTTGATGACATTTGTGATGGTGGTAGAACCTTTATTGAAATTGCTAAGGCAATCGAAGAGAAAAGAAAGTTATCAAGTTCAGTTCAACCACAACATTATGGTAAGAACTACTTAGTGGTTACCCATGGTATTTTTAGTGTGGGGTTTGACTTCTTAGTACAATACTTTGATGGTATCTACTGTACGAATAGTGTAAAAGATATCCAAGACGGAACCATTGTAGATACGTTCTCAAGACACAAAACCATTCATTCATTAGTTAAACAATTAAACGTATTCTAATTTGGTTTTTCAAATTTTATTTATTATCTTTTAGATATGGGATGCGATATACATGTTTATTTAGAGAAGTACACCTCGGTAAACGGTGAATACAAATGGGTCAACGTCGACCATTGGCAATTAAATCCGGACTTCGGTTCACATGAGAATGAACGAGAATATGATTTAATACCATTCTATTGGGGAAGGAACTATGATTTGTTCAGTATTCTCGCTGAGGTTAGAGGTTCTTATGACCCAATTGATGACCCTCGTGGATTACCAGAGGATGTGACAGATGCCACACGAAAAGAGTTTGAAAGATGGGGTCGAGATGCTCACACACCATCTCACTACACATTGAAAGAACTCAAAGATTATCTCTATAACAATTCGGAAGACGAGGAAGTTACGGAAACACTAAAAGGATTCGTTGAACTTATGGAAAATAGATTTAGAGAGGAGTTTTGGATTACAAATGACGATGAAAAGAGATATACCGTAAAGGAGAATGCTTTCAGAGTTGTTTTTTGGTTTGATAATTAATTGATATTATAATGTACATTACAAAATTTTCTCCCGAGTGGAAACTATGGATTTGGACCAATGTGGTTAATGGTTTTAATAAAGAATCCATCTTCAATATTCTTTTAAATCACGGTTTTAGTTATGAACTGGTGAAAAATGAATTAGATATTGAACCGGTGAATCCAATGATATGGAGACGACAGTATACACAAACAGAGTTACAAAAAACTCCTGAAATTACATTAGTACCATTAAATCGAACATTGTGTGATAACCCTAACGCATATCTAATTGAAAGTACTTCTCTCGAAATATATCGAGTACCCGAGTTTTTAACATATGCGGAGTGTGATAGTGTTATTGAAATGAATCAAGAATTTCTTGACATCATTGAAAAGAGAATTAATGTTTTAACAGGAATTGAATCAAGTGAACAGGATATCATTGAAGTTCAGAAACACAATGATGAAGACGTTTACAGTGCTATCTCCGGTACTTGGACGGTCATTATATTTTTAAATAGTATTATTGAAGGAGGTGAGATTGAATTTCCGAAGGTTGATATGAAATTCAAATCAATAAAGGGCGAGGCAATTGTTGTCAATAACAATTACCCAAGTGGTTTACCAAACCCAAACAGCATTTACCATCATTTACCTTCTGATGGTGAGGAAAAAATAACTATAATCAAAACATATTCACCAAAAAAAAAGGTAATTCAAGAAATTACTCTTGATGATACCGATGATTTTGTTGAAGTAAAATAAAAAAAGATTAAACAAAATGGAATTTCACACAATAGCAATGATTATTGGTTGGTTCGGACTTGTTGGTTCGTGGACCATACCTAAACTTATTAAAAACAATGAAAGAATACATGCATATGTTTCAGGGACCCTGAATGGTTTTGGACTTGCGTGTTTTATTTTGGCAACAATCTATCAATTTCTCCAATAATGATTGGATTACTACTTGTCGTTATCTTAATCGTTCTATTATCGATTAACAAAAAACTATCCAATAAGAAATGATTTCATATTCAGACGTTATCGTCGACCTCCAAGCCGGTGACACGGGTAAGGGTAAAGTTGCCCACGCACTTGCTAAAGAACCCAATCGATACACACACGTTGTTCGATACAATGGTGGTGGTAATGCGGGACACACTGTTTACCATAACGATAAGAAATTCGTAACCCATTTGGTTCCGGTTGGTGTGTTCTATGGAATCAAATCAATCATTGGATTAGGTTGCGTCATCAACATCGATAAATTGGTAAAAGAGATAAATGAACTCCAAGACAATGGGGTAAATGTAAAGGATTATCTTTTCATCGATAAACGTGCACACATCATTACCAATTCACATATTGAAGAGGATTCAAAGGATACTCAGATTGGTACAACTAAAACAGGTAATGGTCCTTGCTACCGAGATAAGTACTATCGTAAAGGTATCAGAGCGATTGATGCTCCGTTCCTTAATTCTATGGTGATAGATGTTTACGAAGAGTTCCACGGTAAAGAGTGGTGTACCATTCTTTTTGAGGGAGCTCAAGGGTTTGAACTTGATATTGATTGGGGTGATTATCCATATGTAACGTCATCACACTGTACTGTTGGTAGTGCGGTTCTTAATGGGGTTCCTCCTCAGAGTATTAGAAACGTATATGGTATTGCCAAGGCATACAGAACATATGTTGGAGCTAAGGACTTCGAAGGTGATGACCCTGTGTTTGAAACCATCAGAGAGTTAGGTGAGGAGTATGGTGCAACTACCGGTAGAAAACGACAAGTGGATTGGTTGAATGTCAATGATTTGATTAAGGCATGTAACATAAATGGTGTTACTGAACTAATCATTAATAAATTAGATATTCTTGAGGATGCGGGGGCATTAAAGTTCTATTACGACGGGACATTAAGAGACGCTATGGACATCAAATACTTCCAAGAATTGGTTGAGACGTACATACTTCAGAACTGTCCTTCCGTAATGGGGGTAAAGTTCAGTGTAACCCCTTATGCAATATAGTTCACATCCCAAGTACCGGTTTCGGTAATCTGTGGGAATTCGTTCCTATCAATCATTACCCATTCGGTTCTCACAAGTCCCCATGGTTTAAAACATTCCATGACTTGTTCCAAAGTGAAACATTTACAACTGTAGATGTCAAACTGAGCCATTGGTAGTTCATAATGGTCCCAAATGTGGATTGATGAATGGGATGTTGCTAAGGTTACAGTACCCGTTAACCCCTCATTACCCGGGTAATCGACATAGACACTGGTAGGTCCCCCTACGACTTCCATGCCAACAGCGTGAACCAAGTTAATGAACCATTCGTTTAGGACACTTGCGTCCTTGGGTGGATTCTCAACCCAAACCTTCATCAATAAGTGTTGGTGGTACGGTTTAAATTCTTCTCTTAATTCCAATGTAGTAAATTTTACATTTCATATATATTCGGTTTTGAGAAATAATTTGACATAAAGAAAAATATTTCTTATACTTTATATATGAATAAAAGCGAGGAGGTTAAATCGATTCTGAAGGGTATCGTTACCGAAATAGAAAACGATTGGAATAGTAAGGAACGAGAAACCCACACCATGGAGAAGTTCTTAGAATTATCATGGTTGAATGATGGTTCCTTCTATGTTGAAAATAAGAAAAATAGGGACGAATTAAAAGGTATCTATTTCAGATGTGAACACGGTGATTTTACCTCAGAAAGATTAGGTGGTGGTTACTTTGTTATCCATGAACCCTTCGGTTCTAAATGTTCACCTGATTATTTGTTTATAACCCCGAATGGAATATTCGGAGTAGAAGATAAATCCAATAACCAAGAGAAAATTGAATGGAATACCGGTTCACCCGGTGAAGATAAAATCATAACCTTCTTCCACAAAACAGAGAAGAAGATTTATCTTTTCACAAGTTTAGAATACGGATGGACAAAGGAGATTGGTGATGAGTATTATAGATTTAAAGAACGGATTAAGGAACTTGCTGCGGAAGAATTTAAGAGGCAGTTCCACAAGTACGGTGAGGCGTTTCAGAAACTAACTTATTATGCACGACCCCATATAATTGATGGTAATAATATTGCCAATTCAATATATGACCCAGCGGAAAACAATGTGAATATAATATTAGAGAAATACTTGGATGGTAATGTTAACTCAGTACCAACCACTATCAATAAGAAAAAAGAATACATACAAGGAAAACTATTTTAATATGGGAAATAAAGTAATTCATATCGAACTAAATGATGCGCAACAGCTAAAGTTTGAGGAGTGGTGTGGTCATATAAAGGCGCTCCGAGGTGAAATCGGGATATTAACATGGAAAGTCACCAATTTCGGTATTGGTCCTGAGATTAAGGTTATCAGTCATGACCTTAAATTAGAATTAGATTTAACAGACACAGATTCTTGGTAACATGGAAAAGTTTATTCATCCGACATTTTTTGATGACAGGGGTTCATATACCCCAATTGGTTTAAAAACCATGGACATGGAATGGACACAATGTTCCATTAGTGTCAACGATAAACCTTTTACCTTTCGTGGTTTACATTATCAAATGGACCCACCACAGAGAAAG
>JACCDL010750794.1_pt1 | contig 15394 bp, 11 predicted proteins | sample 7441931 | NCBI WGS metagenome assembly JACCDL01 (sample SAMN15323437, study PRJNA562643) | freshwater metagenome | isolation source: river surface water | place: USA:Blue River Watershed | collected 2017-08-16 | reverse complement strand
TACATGCATTTTTATATTGAGCACAACAAAGGCCATCATAAAAATGTATCAACAAAAGAAGACCCAAGTAGTGCGAGAAGAGGAGAAGTTGTTTACCTATTTTATTTCCGTTCAGTCATCATGGGCTACTTATCAGCATGGCATATTGCAGCAGATGAGCAAAGGAAAAAAGGCAAGCCTGTATTGCATTTCAGCAACCAGATGATTCAATTCCAGTTGCTACAACTAGTATTCATCTCGGCCATTTATTATTTCTTTGGACCGATGGTATTGTTGTCGTTTTTCGCAGCTGCAACTATTGGATTTCTTTTACTAGAGACAGTCAACTACATTGAACACTACGGACTGGAAAGAAAGAAGACTGAAAAAGGATATGAAAGAGCGATGCCAGAACATAGCTGGAACAGCAGTCACGTTTTAGGTAGAATAATTTTATTTGAATTATCCAGACACAGTGATCATCACTATTTAGCCAGCAGAAAATATCAGATTTTGCGTCACCATGATGAAGCACCACAAATGCCAACAGGTTATCCTGGAATGGTCATACTATCGCTTTTTCCACCATTGTGGTTTGCCATCATGAACAGGAGAATTGACCGCTATCATCAACAGCATCAGCTGATGATGTCTGAACCAAAATAAGGCTGAAGCACTTTAGGGATCTTTATACCTTCAGGAGTTTGGAAATTTTCCAACAAACTTGCTAGTATACGTGGCAGCGCCAATGAACTACCGTTTAGAGAATGCAGCAATTGGGTTTTGCCATTTTCATCCTTGGTCCTGATTTTCATTCTATTGGTTTGATACGCTTCGAAGTTAGAAACCGAACTCACCTCTAACCATCTCTGTTGAGCAGCACTATAGACTTCAAAATCATAGGTCATTGCAGAAGTGAATCCCATATCTCCACCGCACAATAATAAAATTCTATAAGGGAGTTCCAATTGCTGTAATAGCTTTTCTACATGTACTACCATTTCCTCCAAAATACCATAACTGGTTGAAGCCTCTGTAAGACAAACTATTTCAACTTTATCGAATTGATGTACCCTGTTCAATCCTCTTACATCTTTACCAAAACTTCCTGCCTCTCTTCTAAAACAAGGTGTGTAGGCCGTCATCTTGACTGGCAAAGCAGATGAAGGAATAATTTCATCACGGTAAATATTGGTTACTGGCACTTCTGCAGTAGGAATCAAATACAATTCATCTGCTCCAATATGATACATCTGACCTTCCTTATCTGGCAACTGACCCGTTCCAAAAGCAGAAGCGGCATTCACAACATGAGGTGGAATGTATTCAGTATAACCTGCAGCTGTATTGTAATCCAAGAAATATTGGATCAAAGCTCTTTGCAATTTTGCACCTTTCCCTTTGTAAACAGGGAAGCCACTTCCAGTTATTTTTACGCCAGTTTGAAAATCGACTAAATCATATTTGGTAATTAGATCCCAATGCGGAACAGCGCCATCATGAAGAGAAGGAATATTTCCAGTCTGTCTAACTACTTTATTGTCTTCGGCAGATTTACCTACAGGAACTGCATCAGCTGGCAAATTAGGAAGTCGGTACAACACTGTTTCTAAACTAGATTCTGTTGTTGCCAATTGCGCAGCAAATGCATCTATATTTTCTTTCAAAGCTGATACTTCAGCTTTTTTCTGCTCAGCTTCCTCTTTTTTTCCTTGTGCCATCAAAGCACCAATTTCTTTTGAAACCAGGTTTCTCTTGGCCAGCAATTCGTCTGATTGCACTTGAAGGCTCTTCCTTTGGTCGTCTAATTCTATTATTTTATCGACCAACTCCAATTCTTTGAATTGTTTCTTTTCGAGACCTTTTAATACCTGTTCTCTGTTATTGCGTATATAGCCAAGCTGAAGCATGCCTCTTGTTTTTTGCAAAGATAAGCAATAGCGGGGGATGGCTTAAGGAGTTGGATAATCTTGTTTAGATTTGCAGGATGAATGCAGCAGATGATTTACAATCAAGGTGGTGGAAACTAGAAGAGAAATTGATGGAGCGATTTGGCAAAAAGCCCGACATGGAATCTATTTTGTTCCTAATTGGTATTCAGGAAGTGAATGGAGCAGGCCATAAGTTTACCAAAGAGCAGAAACAAGACCTCATGCACATTGCAGTCTGTTCTGTTTTAATGCCCAGTGGCTATTATGAGCATGAGGGTTGGGACCAAGACGGATGGCCACATTTCAAGCAATTGAAAGAATACAAAGCCATGTCGCTATTCGAACAGGAAAATTTGTTGAAAGATCATATCCTGTTTTATTTTTCTCAAAATGAATTTATATGAGCAAGCTGTCGACTTTCATAATGGTTCTGGCAGTAATGGTGTTGAGTAACACAGCCATTGCACAGCCAATCTCTAAGATCAAAAAGGGTGATCTCAAAAAAGATGTGTTGATGGTAACTGACTCCGGAAATCTTATCCTACGACTGAAAGATGAGACGCCCCTACACCGCGATAATTTCATCAAACTGGTGAAATCAAAATACTACAACGATATCAGCTTTCACAGGGTTATTGCAGGATTCATGATTCAGGCAGGAGATGAGAAAACCAAAACTAAAGCAGATAGTACCCGTTTCTTGAAATCATATACCTTACCTGCTGAGATTTTACCTGATTTTTACCACAAAAAAGGGATGTTGGCGGCAGCAAGAATGGGCGACAACGTAAATCCAAAAAGGGAAAGCAGTGGAGTCCAGTTTTATATTGTACAAGGAAAGGTATTCAATGATAAATCACTTGATTCTGTAGAAACCTATAGGCTCAATGGCAGAAAAATACCGATGGAACAAAGAGAAGTCTACAAAACAGTTGGAGGGGCACCACATTTGGACCAGACTTATACCATTTTTGGTGAACTAGTTTATGGATTTGATGTTTTAGATAAAATTGCACAAACCAAAACCAGTGGCCGACAAGGAGGCGATAAACCCTTAACAGATATTAGGATCAGAAAAGTAAAACTGATTCGCAGATACAGATAACAAATATTTACATCTGAAATTTAAATTACCAGCATTTTAAATATTACCTTAAACTTGCAAAAAATAAGCATATGAATTTCCCAGAGCAATTGCGTTATACCAAAGAGCACGAATGGATTTCTGTAGAAGGTAATGTAGCTACTATTGGCATTACTGAATTCGCACAAGGCGAATTAGGTGATATCATTTACGTTGATATTGACACCATTGGAAAAGACCTCTCTGCTGAGGCAGTATTTGGTACTGTGGAAGCAGTAAAAACCGTAAGTGATCTCTTTTTACCAGTTGCTGGAACCATCACTGAAAAAAACCCATTATTGGATAGTCAGCCTGAATTGGTTAACCAAGATCCTTATGGCGATGGCTGGATGGTTAAAATAACCCTAAAGGACCCAGCTGAAGTAGAAGCCCTAATGGATGCTGCTGCCTACCAAGCTTTGATTGGTGCCTAATCCAATGAAATTGTTGCTCAACAACAAGCTGTTGCCATTTATTTGGACGGTTTGTGTGTTCTATTTGCTGAGTTTTGATACCTCAAGTGCAAGCGATTCTGCACTCTGGAAATTCCCTGGAGTAGACAAGTTGATTCATTTTGTCATCTTCCTCCTATTTGCTTATTTATGGGGAGTTTTTTTCATGCAACATTCAACATTTGAGGAAAGAAACATCATCTTTATTATCATCATACTTGGAAGCGGTTTTGGCATGGGAATGGAGTTTTACCAGAAATTTTTCACCAACAGAAGTTTCTCCTATTGGGATGGAGTGGCTGATGCAGTGGGAACAATAGCAGGTGTCTGGTTGGCAAAAAAAAGCCCCTATGGACATAGGGGCCGTAACCAAAACTAACTGCTTATGAGAAAAACAACTATTGCATAATTATTAGACGACTTTCCGTCGCTTTTTCCATTTCCATTTTCGTTAAAACTTTCAAAATTTCGCAGCAACTAGACATTCACTACTCTACACAATATAGAGACGAACGGACAGTGTTTTTGGTTGTTAAAGAGTCTTTAAAACCAGAAACTGCTTTTTTACAGTAATTAGTAGTGAAATAAATCTCTTGGTTACGATTGGGTCAGCTTACTTGCATTTTCTGCAAATTGTAAAGCATCTACGAGCTCAACAATATTACCATTGAGCACGTCCTGCAAATTATATAGCGTGAGCCCAATTCTATGATCAGTTACCCTTCCTTGTGGGAAATTATAGGTCCTGATCTTGGCAGAACGATCACCCGTGCTTACGAGACTTTTTCTATGTCGGGCTATTTCATCTTCTTGTTTGCGGACCTGCTCTTCATAGAGTTTTGTCCTTAAGGTTTGCATGGCTTTTTCTCTGTTACCCAACTGGGTTCTTTCGGTCTGACAAATAACGACCGTCCCCGTGGGTATATGTGTTAACATTACCTTGGTCTCTACCTTATTTACGTTTTGTCCACCTGCTCCCCCACTTCGAGAAGTCTCCATTTTTACATCTGCCTCTCTCAATTCAACATCCACCTCTTCTGCTTCGGGCATGACGGCAACCGTAGCTGCACTGGTATGTACCCTACCACTCGCCTCTGTATCAGGTACACGTTGTACACGGTGAACACCACTTTCAAATTTGAGTGTTCCGTAAACATCATCACCAGAAACCTCAAGCTGCACCTCCTTGTATCCACCCATTGTCCCTTCGTTTTCATTGAGCACAGCCGTTTTCCAACCTTTGTTTTCACAAAAACGGATGTACATACGCAATAAATCTCCTGCGAACAAAGAAGCTTCGTCACCACCTGTACCAGCCCTAATTTCAAGAATAGCATTTTTCTCATCCTGCGGATCCTTAGGAATGAGCATATTTCTGATCTGCTTCTCTAGTTCTTCTTTTTGAGCTTCCAAATCTGCTGTCTCCATTTTTGCCAACTCTCTCAATTCATCATCATCACCCATTAAGGCTTCGCGGTTGAACTCAAGGTCAGACAATAACCTTCTGTATTGGTTAGAAGCAACTACTATTTTTTCGAGACTTCTGTATTCTTTAGACAACTGGCTAAACCGCTTGTTATCACTTACCACTTCAGGGTTAGTAAGCGCTACTCCAATATCATCAAATTTGGCCTTAATGGCATCTAGTCTGTCCAGCATCTTGTTTAGAAAAAACTTCTAGTTTTAAATCTTTAATTTCGCTTGCAAAGTTAACTCATTTCAAGTGATGAAATACCGCAAGTTTAGCGCCGACAAGATTTTCAATGGTTTTGAATTTTTCAACCATGAACATGTGCTGATTACTGACGATTCTGGTCGTGTTGAAGGACTGGTACCACAGTCGGAGGCTGGAGATGACATTGAAAAATTTTCAGGTATCCTCACCCCTGGTTTTATCAATGCACACTGCCATCTTGAATTGAGCCATCTCAAAGATGTGATTCCTCCACATACTGGACTCATTCCATTCTTGCTGGATGTTGTTGGAAAAAGAGATTTTCCGATGGACATTATACTCGACCGCATTGAAAAAGCAGAACAGGAAATGTATGATGATGGAATTGTTGCTGTGGGTGATATTGGTAATACAGCCAACACATTAGCAACCAAACAAAAAAGTAAAATCAAGTGGAATAATTTTGTTGAGGTTCTGAGTTTCAGTGATGAAATGTCGCCAGAAAGAATGCAACAATATGGTGATGTATTGCAAGCTTTTCTTGATGCAGAAACACAACTCGAAAAAAATCATTTTAAGTCGGCCTTGGTCCCACATGCACCTTACACCATCAGCAATAGAACTTTTCAGGAAATCAATAAGCTCACTCCAAATGCAGTTATTTCTATGCATAACCAAGAAAATCCTGCTGAGGATGAATTGTATAAAACTGGACAAGGAGCTTACCTGCCTTTTTTGAAAATATTCGGATTTGATGCTTCGCCATTTCCTGTAACTGGACAATCAGCTTTAAGATCTTGTTTGCCTCATTTTACAAATAAACAAAGGCTATTACTGGTTCACAACACCTTCATTCCAGAAGAGGATATAGATTTTGCAATAGAATATGCCAACAAATACTTAGATGGTATTCATTTCTGTCTCTGTGCAAATGCTAATCTGTATATCGAAAACAAAATGCCCCCAATCAAAATGCTGATACAACATGGCGCGGCCTTAACGTTGGGCACTGATAGCTATAGCAGCAACTGGCAATTGAGTATTGCCTCAGAAATCAAAACCATTAAAGAACGTTTACCTGAACTTCCTTTGGATCTCATTTTACAATGGGCAACCATCAATGGTGCTCAAGCATTAGACAGGGCTGATGATCTAGGTAGTTTTGAAAAGGGTAAAAAACCTGGTGTGGTTCTACTTGACAACAACATGAAGAGTAAGCGTTTACTTTAATCAAGCCTCAAGTAAAGTCCTGATTACTGGCAGTGATTTCATTTGTCCGAATGGACTGATATGCAATTCGTAAAACCGCAAACAAGCATCCAGTAATTCATTACGCAATTGTTTGTTCAGTTGAATCTGATCTAATTCTGCAATTTGCATTACCCTCAACAATTGTGCTATGTATTCACTTTTGGGATAGGTTATTGCCATCTGATGTATAGGCATTTGTCCAACAAACTGCCCTTCTCTCAAATCGAGTATATTTTCATTATCACTGTAATTGTCCATCAAACGAAAGCCAAAAAAATGTGATAAATGTAAAATGAAAAACAAAGGAAGATTAGCCGTTTCCGCCGGTGTGGCTTTGTCTAAACCCAAAATAACATCTTCAATAAAATCGTATAACTCAGGTGCAGATTCTGGCTCTTTGATGCATTTCTGTAACAACTCAATCATAAACAAGAGGACCGCATTTTTGGTAACATCAGCAAACAAATGTTCAAAGAAAAAAGGCTGTTTGCATTCCTTAATGTGTTGTAATGTATTCTTCTCATGATGATAGACAATCAAATCCAAAATGTTTCCTACTTGAAACTGACTTGCAGAAAAAGAGGCTGATTTTTTTGACGTACGAATTCCCTTTACCATGTATTGCTGCAAGCCAAACAAGGAAGTAAATACAGATACCACTAATGAAGTCTCACCATACTTTACAGTACGAATGATTAACCCTCTTGTATGATGTGGTGTACTCATTTTATTTTAGAAAGAAAATTTTACCAGCCACTTGCTGTGTATTGAATTCATTAGAGACCAAGATTAAATAAGCTCCAGATCCAACTCTTTCACCTTTATAATTTTTACCATTCCAAATAGCTTGCCCGCCTAATGATCTTGTCTTGAAAACTAACCTTCCATCCAACTCCGTAATACTTACCCAAGCATTTTCAGGAAGATCACGAATGGCAATAGTACCTGAAAACCCTGGTGGGACAGGGTTAGGGAATACAAAAGGTTTTTTAATTGAAACGACTGGCTCGGTTGAAGTACCTCTGAAAGAACAGATTCCTTTTTTGGTCATGAAAAAAACTTCTCCTGATTTTGGCTCAATAACTATTGAGAAAACATCATTATCAAGCAGGTTACTATTGGATGAAGTAAACTGATTGATCACTTTTTGTCCGTCAGCACTTAACAACCACACACCATTTGCAGTAGCCATCCATTTTCTATCAGCACCATCAATCTTAATATCGTTGATTTGTTCTTCGGCCAATAAACGGCCTGCGAAATTATCTTGTTGCACGACTGGCAAAATTGCTTCACATGCTGATGAATTAAATAAATCCTCTCCACATTGAATGACAGCAACTCCTTTATCTGTGCCTATCCACACAAAACCATTTCGATCACTGGCCATGCTGGTAACTTTATTAGATGGCAAATTCCCTCTACCCAACCCTTGTTTAAAATACCGCCATTTGTCGTCTGCTAAACTTTCTATACTACTACCCTGGTCGAAACAAAATAAGCCATCGTTACTTGAAGTTGCAATCCATTTCCGATTTTGATCATCCACAATAATTTTCGACAACCCAAGATTGGCGTATACAAAGGGAATAGTAAACTTTTGAACACCTCCATCTGTTTTCTTTACTATCAAGCCTTGTTGAGCACCGCTGTTGGTCAGCCACAAATGCTGATCCCTATCTGTAACCAACCCTCCTACATTAAAAATAGTTGGATTGCCAATCTCAGGCGAGATAAAACTATTACGGTTATATGTTTTGATGGTATTGTTCTTTGCTATTTCAATTAATCCACCATTTGCAGAGGATGCAAAAATGGATTCTGACGATTTCTCAAATACAACAGATCGAATATCACCAACACTATCCAAGGATGGGAAAATGGTTGATGTTATACTCTTCCATTTTCCGTCAGCAAAAGAATAAATGCCGTTCCTTATTGCTGGCTGAAGAGGTAGACTGGAAATTTTACCAGAAGCAACAAAAATTGTTTCATCAACATGATCTCCTTCACCATATGCCAAACCAGTTGGTGTTTCGGGAAAAACTGGAAGATCATTTGTGGTTGAAATATTAACAAGTCCGTTGTTGAGGTCACCAACCCAAACAACACCATCTACAACAACTGCATCTGTAGGATGGGTAAGGTAGTTAGCATTGACTATTCGTGCGGCTAGAGATGTTGGATCAATCAGAACAGCTATCCCTTTACCCGCTTTGGTTTGCCCAACAAACAATTGATCATTGACAACTGACAGAGCAGAAATTGAGTTATTGTTTGCATATAAAAAACCCCAACTTCCATTTTTATTGATAAGCAAGGAATCATTTCGTTGAACAACAAGTTGATTCTTCCAATTGACTATACGTTCAACGGCAGAAAATCGATTTAGTATTGGTTCATTTGTCCAGTTGCGAAAATCATTTAAACTGGCTGATGTGAAATTGGCGCGAAGTAAACCATTTTCTGTAGCGGCATATAAAATACCATTCAACAAAGCGGTTTGAAAAACTTTTATGGCAGTTCCTTGCAGACCAATCCGATAGGTGCTCTTGATTTCAACCCTATCTGAATTCACTACTACTATACCCATGTTGGTCGACAAATATGCATCGCTACCAATCCAATTGATGTGGTTGATTGTTCTGTCTTCCCTAACATTTGAAATCATCAAATCAGGCAGGTTTCTAATTTGATCTCCATCAAGCAGGTCGAGATCCGACTGCTTATAAGCAAGTAAGATTTTATTAGAGTTTGGATCTTTTGAAAGCAACTTCAAATCCACTTGAGACAATCCACTTGATTTGGTTTTTGTGCTTATTTCACCAGAGGCAGGCAGATAGTCAAAATAGCCATACGCAGTACCTGCCAAAATTGCATTATCAGTTGTAGCTAGTGAAACTACAGATCTCATTGGGAGATGGTCCCGCCATTGACCAATTGCTGGCAGCCCTTGCGCAAAGGATAGTCGTCCGCATAAAATAATCAACACCAAAAAAATGTACGACTTCATCCGATAAAATTAATGAATTGGACGCAGGCATAATGATATAAAAAGTGACATCGCTTTACATAATTGCTTTCCTTTGCAAAAAAAATACCATGTGGCATTGGCTGGGTAAGTCCATACTGCGTTTTAGGATCCAATTGATGATTGCAACGCTTGCACTAACCATAGGCTTCGGCTATATTGGAAGCAAAGTACAGCTGAGCTATGATTTTTCAAGAGCTATACCAACCGATAACCCTAAATACCTTGCTTATTTAGAATTCAAGAAAACATTTGGCGAAGACGGCAACTTGCTTACTGTTGGATTTACCACAGATAACTATTTCTCTCTAAAAAATTTCAATGCTACTTCGTCTTTCATAGAGGAAGTAAAAAAAGTGAAGGGCGTAGAAGATATCATCAGTGTCAATGGAGCCGTCAGTTTGAAAAGAAATGACAGCACAGGTAAGCTTGATGCCATTAAAATTTTCCCAAGTGCGGTGAACGATCAAGCTGACTTAGATAGTTTAAAACAACAATTTTTCTCACTACCATTTTACAAAGGTCTTTTATACAATCCTACATCAAATGCTTATTTAATTGGGTTAAGAATCAATAAAGATATTCTTGCGTCAAAAGCAAGGGAAAAAACAATTGGAGAGATAGAAGCAGTAGCAGCAGCATATGCCACCAAAACAGGATATGATATCCATTTAAGTGGATTACCATTGATCAGGACCAATGTAGCCATGCGAATTGCCAATGAGCTGAATTGGTTTTTAATTGGTTCACTTGTTTTATCAGCATTGATCCTTTTCATCTTTTTCAGATCCTTTAGCACTACTATTTTATCATTGAGCGTTGTATTAATTGGTGTTATTTACAGTTTAGCCACTATTCATTTATTTGGCTTTAAGATAACCTTATTAACAGCTTTAATTCCCCCATTGATTGTTGTAATTGGTATTCCAAACTGTATTTATTTCCTAAATAAATTTCACACCTCCTACATCAAATACGGCAACAAAGAGAAGGCAATTGTTGAAATGATCAGCAAGATGGGTATTGTAACGCTGTTTTGCAACATCAGTGCCGCTTTGGGTTTTGCGGTCTTTGCACTGACCAAAAGTTTGATCCTTAAAGAATTTGGCATTGTTGCAGGTGTGAACATCATGGCGCTTTTCTTTATCTCACTTATCATTATACCCATAGCGCTCTACTATATGCCTGTCCCCAAGGCAAAACACATGAACTATTTGGAAAACAAATGGCTACTGAGTTTATTGACCAAAATTGAAAAATGGGTTTTTGAACACAAGAAAACAATTTACCTGACAACTTCAATTGCATTAGCTATTTCGTTTGCAGGTATTACCAAATTAAAAACCCAGGCTTTTATTGTTGATGATCTTCCACAGAAAGATAAGATCTACACAGATCTCAAATTTTTTGAATCCAATTTCGGTGGAATCATGCCACTTGAAATTTTAATTGATACCAAAAAGAAAAATGGAATTGCTGGCTCTAGGGCATTGGGAGTATATGATAAAGTTGCTGCTTATAGTGAGCATTTAACCTCATATCCTGAACTAGCAAAACCCCTATCATTAGCAGAGGGTTTAAAGTTTGCCAAGCAAGGATTTTATGACGGCGACAGCAACAACTATGCTATGCCAAATGCATTTGATGGAGCTTTTCTAGCAGACTATCTTAAGCCTAGTAAGTCAGCTAATACAGACCAGGGCTCACTCCAAAAACTCATGTCGTCTTTTATTGACAGCAATAGACAAGTGACTAGGATAAGTGTAAATATGGCGGATATTGGTAGTCTGAAAATGCCAGAATTAATTGATACACTGCAACGCAGATCAGCCGACTACTTTGACACAAGTAAAACTTCCATTACTCTTACTGGCACCAGTATTACTTTCCTAGAAGGAAGTCGTTTTATCATTCAGGGATTGCAGGAAAGTGTTTTGTGGGCATTTTTATTCATCGCCCTTTGCATGCTATACTTGTTTAGATCTTTGAGGATACTGCTTGCATCTCTCATTCCAAACCTCATACCTTTAATTATGACAGCAGGATTGATGGGTTGGATGGGAATTGCCATTAAACCCTCTACCGTTTTAGTCTTTAGTGTTGCTTTGGGGATTGCAATAGATATAACCATTAGGTTTTTGGTGAATTACAAGCAAGAATTACCACATACCAATGGAGATGTTCAGCAGACAGTAGTCCAAACGATCAGAGAAACAGGCATCAGTATCGTCTATACTTCTCTCGTTTTAATAGCAGGTTTTATCATTTTTGTTTTCAGCGGATTTGGTAGTACCCAAGCATTGGGATGGCTGACCTCGTTCACCTTATTAACGGCGACGCTCACCAATTTGATCTTTTTGCCCGTACTACTGATTTTAATGAGTAAGAAAAGGTAAAAATTATACAAAACACGTTTTTTTTAGATTTTTTCTAATTTACATAGGTAAATTAGCCAAATGTTTGATTATTTCTAATCCATAGCAATAATTTTAACATCCTTCAAATAATTAGCAGAAGCCCCGTATTTCAGTCTTGAGATATTTATGATTTAAGTCTCAACAAAGGAGGCAAATTAGTTGTCTTATCATATTTTCGCAATTCGTTAACATATATTTAAACCAAACAAAAAGTCATGAGAAAGATCTTGCTTCTTTTGTGTGGTGTGTTGTTCTTAGCTGGACAACTCTCAGCACAGAATCGGACGGTTTCCGGAAAGGTCACTGACGCAGCGGGTGCAGCAGTATCCAATGCCTCTGTGATTGTTAAGGGAACCAGGATTGGTACTACTTCAAATGCAAGTGGTAATTTCAGTTTCAGTGTTCCATCAAATGCAAAAGCACTTATTGTTTCTGCTGTTGGTTTGGCTTCTTTGGAAGTTTCAATACCAGCTAGTGGAAATGTGAATGTCACTTTGCAACAAGATGATAAAAAGCTGGAAGAAGTTATTATCACAGGTTATTCGGTTAGAAGAAAGAGGGATGAAGCTGGTGCAGTTTCAACCGTAAGAGGTAAAGAAATTGAAAACCTACCTAACCCATCTTTGGATAAAGCCCTACAAGGTCGTGCTGCCGGTGTATTGGTTCAATCAAACAGTGGTATTCCTGGTGGTGGTATCAACGTAAGAATCAGGGGTACAGGTTCGTTCCTTGCTGGTACACAACCACTCTATGTAATTGATGGTGTGCAGTTGAATACCAGAAGTGATGCCAACTACACTGAATCTAACCCACTTGCTTTCTTGAACCCTAACGATATTGAATCAATCGACATCTTAAAGGATGCTGCATCTGCAGCCATCTATGGTGCTCAGGCATCAAATGGTGTTGTTATTGTAACAACTAAAAAAGGTAAGGCTGGTAAAACAAAATTCCAGTTCAATACTTATGTGGGACAAGCAACAGCATTGAAGAAACTACAAGTATTGAATTCTCAACAACTTTTCCAATTACGTGCTGAGGCTGTTGGCAATACCAACAATTTACCGGCAAATGATTTGGCTATCCAAAGATTTGTGTTGAACGAATTCCGTGTTCCAATTGCCAACATCACAACTTCAAAGTTAGCAGCTGATGCAATTGCTGCATTGCCTACTTACGACTGGCAAGATGCTGCTTTCAAGTCTGGAGCAATTCAGAACTATGAAATAAGTGCTGCTGGTGGTAACGACAGAACTACCTACCGTCTTTCTTCTTCATATAATGTTCAAGAGGCAGTAATCTCTAAAGCAAACTTTAAGAGAGGTACTTTGAAGTTAGACGTAAGTAACAAGGCAACTGAAAAGTTAACTATCAATACTTCAATCAACGCAAGTACATTCGATCAGAATGTTCCATTTGCAACTTCTGGTAGTTTCTTGGGTAGCCCTGCATTTGCTTCTGCAACAATCTATCCTTTCAACCCAATATACAATCCTGATGGCACCTATTTTGGTATACCACCAGCAAACGTTGCAGGTTTATTGAACCAAAACGTAATTGCTGTAAATGAGTTTAACAAGGGTTTCAACAGATCTAATCAGTTAGTGGGTAACATTAGCTTGGATTATAAATTGAAACCATGGTTAACCTACCGTTCATTCTTTGGATTGGATTACCGTTTGATTCAGGGAAGTCGTTTCACCGACCCTAGAACTCCTGATGGATTCGCAAGAAAAGGTCTTGGACAGGTGGAGAGTGAGTGGAATACGAACCTAATATCTACACAGACCTTGAACTTCAACTTCAATGTAGAAGACAAGCACAAGATTGATGGATTGGTTGGATACGAATATAGAAAAGAGAACCAAGAAGGTATTGGAACAACAGGTGAAGGTTTCCCAACTTACCAATTCACTACCTTGAACACAGCTGCAACTCCATTGAGTTCAACAGAATTCTTTACAGGTTACAGACGTCAGTCGGTTTTCGCCAACTTGAACTATAACTATGATGGCAAATATATCTTGAGTGGTATCATGAGATATGATGGTTCTTCAAGATTTGGTGCTAACTACCGTTATGGTCTGTTCCCTTCTTTAAGATTCGCTTGGAACATCGACAACGAAAAATTCCTTGCTGATGCAACCTGGATCAATTCACTTCGTTTCAGAGCATCTTATGGTGTTACTGGTAACGACCAAATTGGAAACTTTGATGGACTAGGTTTATATGGTGCTGCTGCTCCTTACAATGCTTCTCCTGGTATTACTTTTAGCCAGTTAGCTAATCCAGAATTGAGATGGGAGAAAAACAGAACTGCTAACCTAGGTGTTGACTTTGCTTTCTTTGATAACAAAATCTTCGGTTCTTTGGAAGCTTATGATAAGATCACTGCAGACTTGTTGCTTTCACAGCCATTGCAGTTAACAACTGGTTTCTCAAGCATTACCAGAAACGTTGGTCAAATCCAAAACCGTGGTATTGAGTTGACGCTAGGTGTACAACCAATAAGATCACTTAAACCAGGTGGTTTCAACTGGACAAGTACTTTCATTTTTACTTACAACAACAACCGTGTTAAAAAATTGTATAACGGATTACAAGAACTTCCTGGTAACCCAAGTACAAGAGTTAACAGATCACTTGGTTCAGTATTTACCCAAAAATATGCTGGTGTTAACGCGGCTACTGGTCGTCCAATGTGGTTAGATACTTTGGGTAATGTAACCTATCAGCCTCAGTTGAGAGACCGTGTTTACCTTGGTGATACACAGCCTGATTTCTGGGGTGGTTGGACCAATAACTTCACTTACAAAGGATTCACTTTAGATATTTTCTTCCAATATGAATATGGAAGAATGGCTGATGATGGTCAGGTTAACTTCATGTTAGAAAACATCGCACGTTTGAACGCTTTTGTAGATGTTTACAATAACCGCTGGACAACTCCTGGTCAGATTACTTGGTATCCTAGAATGGGACAAACAGGTGCAGAATCTAAGGGATCAAGTGCATTAAGTGGAAGCCGTACTTTGTTCAAAGCAAATTATATCCGTTTGAAAAACGTAACACTTTCATATGACTTGAATAGTGAAGTTGTTAAAAAGTTGAAACTCAGCAATGCAAGATTCTACTTGCAGGGTACCAACTTGTGGACTTTATCTGATTGGTATAGCTACGATATTGAATTCGTAGGTACTTCAACAGGTATCATTCCTCAAAGTAGAAATATCACCGCTGGTATTCAAATTGGTTTTTAATCAAAAAATTTGATCAAGATGAAAAATATATTTTTAAAACTTAGTTTGATTGCCTTAGTGGTAACCAGCTTCAGCGCTTGTCGTGATGCATTGGTTATTGACCCGAGACAATCGATAGATGCAACAACTGCACTCAATACCAAAGATGGTATCAATGCAGCAGTAGTTTCTGTCTATTCAAGATTCAAAAGCACACGTTTGTATGGCCGTGATCTAATTGCAATCCCTGAAGCCCTAGCTGATAATGGATTTGCTACCAATAAATCTGGCCGTCT
>JACCDL011083026.1_pt1 | contig 15396 bp, 10 predicted proteins | sample 7441931 | NCBI WGS metagenome assembly JACCDL01 (sample SAMN15323437, study PRJNA562643) | freshwater metagenome | isolation source: river surface water | place: USA:Blue River Watershed | collected 2017-08-16 | reverse complement strand
GACCTTCGGTCGCCATCTGACTAACTTCTCCATCTGTCCAGGCAGGTTCTGGACGGGACGTAGCGCAGCCCGGTAGCGCACCTGAATGGGGTTCAGGGGGTCGCGGGTTCGAATCCCGCCGTCCCGATGGTTTGCAGGAGCGTCCACGTGACGGCGGGGCCCCGAGACCATTGTCTCGGGGCCCCGCCGTTTCCCAATCCTGGGGCCCGGCGATCAGGCGCCGTCGAACCGGTCCGCCTCCATCACCTTCGTCCACGCCGTGACGAACGTCGCCACGAACCGCGGCATCGCGTCCGCCTCGGCGAACGACTCGGCCAGCGCGCGGAGCTGCGAATTCGACCCGAACACGAGGTCGGCACGCGTTCCCGTCCAACGGACGGCCCCCGTCGTGCGGTCGCGCCCCTCGAAGAGCTCCTGCGCCTCGGAGACCGCCTTCCACTCGGTGCGCATGTCGAGCAGGTGCACGAAGAAGTCGTTCGTGAGCGTCTCAGGCCGGTCGGTGAGCCGCCCGTGCTTCGACCCGCCGTGATTCGCCCCGAGCACCCGCAGGCCCCCTACCAGCGCGGTCATCTCCGGGGCGGTGAGCGTCAGCAGCTGCGCCTTGTCAAGCAGCATCGCCTCGGTCGAGACACTGAAGCGGGTGCGCTGCCAATTGCGGAACCCGTCCGCCTGCGGCTCGAGCCACGCGAACGACTCCACATCGGTCTGCTCCTGCGTAGCATCGGTGCGGCCTGGCTGGAAGGGCACTGCCACGGGGTGGCCGGCCCGACGCGCGGCCTCCTCGATGGCGGCGACGCCGCCGAGCACGATGAGATCCGCCAGCGACACACGCATCCCGCCTGCCGCCGTGGCGTTGAACTCCCGCTGGATCGTCTCAAGCACCCCGAGCACGCGCGCGAGCTGCCGCGGCTCGTTGACCTCCCAGTCCTTCTGGGGGGCGAGCCGAATCCGCGCGCCGTTGGCCCCGCCACGCTTGTCCGAGCCGCGGAAGGTGGACGCCGAGGCCCACGCCGTGGTGACGAGCTCGGCGATTGTGAGCCCTGAGGCGAAGAGCCGCCCCTTGAGCTGGTCGATCTCCGCGGCGCCGATGAGCGGATGGTCGACGGCCGGAACAGGATCCTGCCAGGCGAGCACCTCGCTCGGGACGAGCGAGCCGAGGTAGCGGGCGCGCGGGCCCATGTCACGGTGCGTGAGCTTGAACCAGGCGCGGGCGAACGCGTCCGCGAGAGCCTCGGGGTTCGCGCGGAACCGCTCGGAGATTGCGCGGTACGCCGGGTCGGTGCGCATCGCGATGTCCGCGGTCGACATCGCGGGGAGCACGAAGGTGTTCGGGCGGTGCGCGTCGGGCACGGTGCGCGCGGCGACCTTGTCGGTCGGCTCCCAGATCCAGGCGCCGGCCGGGCTCTTCACGAGTTCCCACTCCCACCGGAAGAGGGTCTCGAAGTAGGCGTTGTCCCAGCGCGTCGGCGTCGGGGTCCACGCTCCCTCGAGGCCGGAGGTCGTGGTGTCGGCGCCCTTCCCGGTGCCGAGGCGGTTCCGCCAGCCGAGGCCCTGCTCCTCCATCGTCGCGCCCTCGGGCTCCGGGCCCACGAGGCCCGGGTCGCCGGCGCCGTGCATCTTGCCGAAGGTGTGGCCACCGGCCACCAGCGCGACGGTCTCTTCGTCGTTCATCGCCATCCGACGGAACGTCTCGCGGATGTCGCGCGCCGAGGCGAGGGGGTCGGGGGTGCCGTTCGGCCCCTCGGGGTTCACATAGATGAGCCCCATCTGGACTGCGGCGAGGGGATTCGCGAGCTCGCGGTCACCCGAGTACCGCTTGTCGCCGAGCCACTCGGCCTCCGGGCCCCAGTAGATGTCCTGCTCGGGCTCCCAGACGTCCGCGCGCCCGCCGGCGAATCCGAAGGTGCGGAACCCCATCGACTCGAGCGCGACGTTCCCGGCGAGGATCATCAGATCCGCCCAGGAGAGCTTGGCGCCGTACTCCTGCTTGATCGGCCAGAGGAGGCGGCGGGCCTTGTCGAGGTTGCCGTTGTCGGGCCAGCTGTTGAGCGGGGCGAAGCGCTGCGTGCCGTTGCCGGCGCCGCCACGACCATCCGCGGTGCGGTAGGTGCCCGCCGAGTGCCACGCCATCCGGATGAAGAGCGGACCGTAGTGGCCGTAGTCCGCGGGCCACCAGGGCTGCGACTCGGTCATCAGGGCCGTCAGGTCCGCCACCACCGCATTGAGATCAAGCGTGCGGAACGCGGCGGCGTAGTCGAAGTCGGCGCCCATCGGGTCGCCGGCAGGTGGATTCTGGTGGAGCATGTTGAGCTGGAGCTGCTCGGGCCACCAGTCGCGGTTGGAGCGCCCGCCGGTGGGGGTGGCACCATGCATCACGGGGCACTTGCCGGGGGCGGCGGAGGAACTGCCGGACATCACGATTCTCCAGGGGCGAAAGACGGGGGGCGACAGGACCAAATCCCGTCGTGAGGGAACGACACCTGAAGAACGGCTGCGTCGCAAGCGTGGTTTCCCGAAGGGGCGCAGGGAATTGCTTGACGCGAGATGTACCGTCGTCGCGGTTCCGACCGGGCGAGTGCGACGAATGCCCGACGTGCCTCGCCTGACGGCGGTCGCGCCGTCCCCCTGATACTGCGGTGGCGGCCGCTGCCGCACCCTCCTTCCCGATGGACGCGCGCAACACGGGACGGCGCCACCGGTGGCGCCCACCCGGCCGAGTGCCGGCCGCGCGAGCTGCGGAGGGGGTCAGCGATGGGACACGAGTCTTGGTGGAGTGCACGGGCGAGGCGGGTGGCGTCCGTGCTCGCGTTTGGCGCGGTGGCGGCGGTGGCGGCCTGTGGGGACGACGTCACGCCGGCCCGGGTGACCGGGGTCGAAGCGCCCGCGCACGCGGTGAGCAACGCCCCGAACGCGCAGGACTGGCATCACTGCGAGAATGGGCGGGATCCGGCCAGCGCCTGCGCTTGGATCAACGGCAATCTGAATGCGACGCACAATCTGTACTACGAGGGGTGGTACGTCCCGCACGCGCTGCGCATCCCGCACATCACGGGGACGGCACCCGACACCCTGGTGCTCAACTACGGCTTCATGAAGGGCGGGCACCTCACCTTCGACTTCCTCGGCGTCTGGAACGCCTCGCTCGCGAACGCGAACGTCTGCACCAAGGACAGCTTCGCGGAGTTCTGCACGGGACCCGTAAGCCAGACGGCGCCCCCCGCGATGCGCGCCATTAGCGCGTCGACGGCGGCAGGGTCACTCGCCGCCGCGCTCGTGGGGGCGGCGAGCACCGCGTGTGGGACTGCCGTCGGCGACAGCCTCGCGACGGCCATCGCGCGCGCCGAGGCGAGCGGGCCGGCACTGGCCATCCGGGGCATCGACTTCGCCGCCATCTCCGTCGCCAGCGCCTCGCTCGACGGCTGCAGCGGGGACGTGGAGGCCACCATCACGTTGCTGGTCACGCCGAAGTCCGATGTGACGAGCGGGCTCCTGCTGCTAGGCGCGCACATCGCGCGGACACGGGACTGGCTCGGCGGCGGGGCGACGATGGTGCCCGGCTCTCCGTATCACGTGGGACTCAAGTCCATCAACAGCCGCTCCGTGGGGTCGATGGATCTGCAGATGCAGGCCAATGCGGTGCTGCCTGCCGGACGCGTGGTGCTGATCAAGCGGACCCTGGGCGGGGTGGGGAGCTTTGGGTTCACGCGGTCGGGCGGCGATTCGCTCAATCCGATCCCCGCCACCTTCAGCCTGAACACGGGAACGCCTGGCTCCGCGTCCAGCGGCGCCGACACCGTGGTGTTCGAGTTCGTTCCGGAGGGGACGCAGGTCATCACCGAGACGGCGCCGACCGGCGGCTGGCAGCTCACCGCGCTCGCCTGCACCGACCCCACGACGAACACCACCGTCTCGCTCGCGACGCGAGCGATCACGCTCGTGGTGGACGACAGCGAGGAGATCGTCTGCACGTTCACGAACACCGCCGTCGGATCGCTCCGCGTGGTGAAGACCGCCGTGGGTGGGGACAGCACCTTCAGCTTCACGCCGGTCGGGTTCGGGAGCGCCTTCTCGCTGACGACCGTGTCGGGGACGGCGGACACCACTTTTGCCGGACTGATGACGGCCGTGGCGGACAGCGGGACGTATCGCCTCAGCGAGGCCGCCCTCACGGGGCGGGCGGCGGCGCCGTGGCAGCGCCGGCGGCCGGACGGGACCACCTCGGCGGGTAAGCCGGCGACAGGCATCACCGTCGTCCAAGGGGAGACGACGACCTGCGCGATCACGAACACCAGGCAGGGGACCATCGTGGTGAAGAAGGTGATGGTCGGCGGCACCGGCACCTTCGGCTTCACCGAGGATGTGACCGGGAGCATCTCGACCAACAACGGGACACTCACCCAGGCCGTGGCCCCCGGGACCTACCACGCGACCGAGGACACGATCTCGGGCTGGGACCTGACGGCGCTCACCTGCGACGACACCAACAGCAGCGGGAGCCTGGCGACGCGCCGCGCGACCTTCGAGGTGGCGGCCGGTGAGATGGTGACCTGTACCTTCACCAACACGAAGCGCGGCGCCATCCGCGTCGTGAAGACGGCGGTGGGGGGCGACAGCACCTTCAGCTTCACGCCGACTGGCTTTGGGAGTGGGGCATTTGCGCTGATGACGGTGTCGGGAACACAGGACACCACGTTCAGCAACGTCGTCCCGGCGCTGGCCTCGAGCGGGACGTATCGCCTCTCGGAAACGGCGCTCAGCGGATGGGCCGCGGGCACGATGAGCTGCCTGCGCGAGGACGGCACGACCTCGGCGGGGGACCCGGCGACCGGCATCACCGTCGCCACGGGGGAGACGACCACCTGCGCGATCACGAACACCAAGCAGGGGGCGATTGTGGTCAAGAAGGTGATGGTCGGCGGGACCGGGACCTTCAGCTTCACGGAGGATGTGACCGGGAGCATCTCGACCAACAACGGCACACTGACACAGGCGGTGGCCCCCGGGACCTACCACGCGACCGAGGCGTCGATGCTGGGCTGGGAGCTCACGGCACTGAGCTGCGACGACACGAACAGCAGCGGGAGTCTGGCGACGCGCCGGGCGACCTTCGTGGTGGCGGCGGGTGAGACGGTGACCTGCACCTTCACCAACACGAAGCAACTCGAGGGGACGACCACCCGGACCCGCGGCTTCTGGTCGCAGCACCAGACCCTGATCCAGTCGTTCGTCTTCGGGCCGACCGGCACTCCGCCGGCCGGGTACACCCTCGCCACCACCGCGTTTGACCTGCTCCCGGCGAGCGTGACGGCGTGTGCGACGCCCGCCACGCGCTACTGGGATCCGGCCTACATCCTCGGCGGACTGCATGCGAATCCGGCGCGGACCTCGACGGGCCAGCGACGGAGCGCCATCGATCAGGCGCGGATGCAGTTGATGCGGCAACTGCTCGCCGCGGTGATGAACGGCATCGCCTTCGGTTCCACGCCGCAGGGCTCCGTGAGCCTCGGGGATGCCTTCGCCGCATACTGTGGGACGAACCGGATGGCGATGCTGATGGTGGCCGATGCGCTCACGCGGTTCAACGAGTCGGGTGAGATGGGCGCCTGGATGATCGGCCCGATGGTCCCGGCGAACGAGAAGTTCGTCACCACGGCGATGATCGCGCTGTGGGATGTGCTCCCGTGACGTCCCGCTGAGTCCAGGCTCGACGCGAAGGGGGTGGTCCGGAACCGGACCACCCCCTTCGTGCATCGCGCACACGCCGTCGCCGACCGAGGTGCCCGTCAACCGCTGCCGCTCAGGCGTACCGGTTGATCGGGACCTCCGCCGTCGGCATCAGGTTGGGGAGCAGGTTCCCCTTGCCGACCACGACACCACCTGGCCGATACGTCGTGTCCGATGCGGCCGAGTGGAAGCCGATGCACCGGCCTTTCAAGTCGTACAGATAGCAGAGACTCCCGGACCGCTCGAGGGATCCGACAATGCTCCCTGTCTTGTCTTTGATTGGACGCGCCATCACAAACCCGCTTGCCTGACAGTCGGTGGGGAAAACTCGGACGCCGAGTATTCAATCCGAATGTTTCCAGCGCAAGAGGGGGGCGATTCCGGACGATGAGGGTCCATCCAGCGCGTGGGGGGCTGGCCGGCCGGTGCGGTCTAGCGCGACGCCGGGCCCAACACCCGCCACGTCGCGGGATCCTCCATGCCAATCAGCCAGACGGAGTAGCCCCGAAGTCCATGCCGTCGCACCAGTTGGAGCTTCTCCCGGAAGGCACGGGCGTCCTCGACCCAGGCGTGTTCGAACACCCCGTGCCGCTCCCACATCCCGACGAGCGCCTTCTGCACGGGGTCCCATCGGGGGGTCGCCCCGGCGGCCCGCATGATCGCCATCACCTGGGAGTAGCCGATGTCCTCTCCGCGGGGGCGGCTGCCGGCGCGGGGGTCGTAGTCGGTGAACCAGTAATCCGAGTACGCCGGGATGCCCAAGGAGACCTTCGATGGCGGGACCCCCTGCGCGAGCACGTAGCGCAGTGAGGCCTCCATCCACGGATAGCCCGCCACCGGCCCGGGTGTACTGCCGCCGGTGTGCTGCGCGTACGTCATATACGACAGAAAGTCGAGCGCCTCAGCGAGCGCCCGATAGTCGTAAGCGGCGCGCCAGTAGTCCGACATGTACTGGTGATACGGGAGCACGCCGCGGAGATCGTCGGGGCGGGGGACGACCGCGGCGGAGAGCCCGCACCCCGCGGCACGCGTTGAGTCGGCGACCTCGCGCGCGAATGCGGTGAAGGCGTCGCGGTCCTCGACGGCGAGGTTCTCGAGGTCGAGCTGGATCCCCCAGGGCCGGAGCTCACGGCAGAGGCTGGCGAAGCTCCGCGCGGCAGCGGTGCGCGCGCCGCGGTCGGTCACCAGATGGTGCAGGATCCCGAGATCGAAGCCGGGGTTCATCACGAGGGGCATCAGCTTCACCCCGTGCCGCGCGGCGGTGGCGAGGATGCGCGGATCGACCGCACCTCGGATCGTCCCGCTCGCATCGATACTGTGCGCCTGCGGCGCGATGACGCTCACCTGCGATGCGTGCGCCTCGAAGCTCGCGAGACCCGCCGAATCGGCACGGATATACCAAATGGCCTCGGGGGGCTGTGCACTGATGGTGGCCGCCACGACCGCGAGTGCGAGCGCGCCGACGAAGGGGATCACGTCGGGAGGTGCCGGCGCAGGGCGCTCACGAGGGGAGGGAGCGCTGCCTGCATCGCGCGCAGCGCCATCCGCGCGCCCTCGACGTCCCCGGCGCGGAGGGCCTGGTCCAGGCGGGTGGCGCTCGCGTGCACGTCGGTAGCACCGATGCCGCCCGCGACGCCGCGCAACGTGTGCGCGATCTGCTGGGCGGTCTCACGATCACCGCGAGCAAGGCAGCGCTCGAGCTCCGCCGGCGCCTCGGCGTGTGACCGGACAAACTCGGCGAGCAGCGCCTCGTAGAGGCGCTGGTTCTCCATCACGCGACGGAGGCCAGCGGCCGCGTCCAAGCCCGTCACGCTGAACAGCGCCTGACGACGGAGCGCGTCGGCGTCGGGGACGCGGACGGACGACTCGGAGCTCCGCTCATCGGCGCCGGTCCAGCGCAGGACCACGTCGAGGAGCGTGTCGGGCTCAAACGGCTTGCTGACCCAATCGCTCATCCCGGCCTCGCGGCTTCGGTCGGCATCCTCGGTCGCAGTGACCGCCGTCATGGCAATGATGGGCACGGTGCGCCCGCTGTCGTCGCGCCGAATCGCCTGCGTGGCAGTGAATCCGTCCATGTCCGGCATCCGCAGATCCATCAGGACGGCGTCGAAGGGCTCTGAGAGCGCTAAGCGGACGGCGGCCCGGCCACCGTCCGCCTCGACGACGTCCATCCCTACGGCCGTCAGCACCTCACGTGCGATCTCTCGATTGACCGGGATATCGTCGACGACGAGCACGCGCGCGCCGCGCTGGACGCGCCGCCGTCCCGGCGGGCTCGTCGGCACCTGCGGTGCAGGCGCCCCGGCGGTCGCCGGTTGCCGATCAAGAAGCACGCGAAACCAGAACGTCGTTCCGCCCCCAAGCACCGAGCGGACTCCGACCGCCCCCTCCATCTGCTCCGCAATCCACCGGCAGATGGCAAGCCCGAGGCCAGAGCCAGGCTCCGGACCCGTGGCGCCCGCGAGGCGCTCGAACCTTTGGAAGAGTTGGGTGAGGTTCTCGGGAGGGATGCCCGGACCGGTGTCGGACACCTCGCCGGTGAGCTCGACGCGCTCCCCCACCGCCGACGCGAAGAGTCGAAGTGTGATGCCGCCCTGCGTCGTCGCCTTGACGGCGTTGCTGACATAGTTGAGCAGGAGCTGGGTGAGCCGCGTCTGATCGCCCACCAGCCAGCGCGGGAGGTCCGCGGGGCGCTCGAGGGTGACGCGGAGGCCCTTGGCCTCCGCGTCACGACGCAGCACGTCCATCGTCTGTAGCAGCACGTCATCGAGGTCGAACGGATCCCGCCGCAGCGTCTCGGTCCCCGATTCGATCCGCGCCATCGCCAGCACGTTCTCCGAGAGCCGGACGAGGTGACGTCCGTGCTGCTGGATCCGCCCGAGGGTCTCCCGCTGCGAGGGCGTGACATCGTCCCGGACGGTCATCAGGTGCGTCAGTCCGAGAATGGCGTTCAGCGGCGAGCGGATTTCGTGGCTCATGGTGGCGACGAGCCGGGTCCGGGCCTCAGTCAGGTTGGCAAGCTCGCTCATGCGCTCGGCGATTCTTCCCTCGAGGTCCCGCTGTATCCGCTCCGCCGCGCCGGCGCGCTCCTGTGCGATGATGATCACGCGGACAAACCGGATGAGGGCCACCACGGCGAGTCCCGCCAACCAGAGGATCCCATCAACCCCGTGGCCGGCAAGCTCGGACACGGTTGCCGTGCTGACGGCGAGCACCACCAAGACTGCCGCCGAAATGCTCATCGGATTGCGGAGATGCTCCACGATCCCGAGCTGCTGTCCGCTGGATTGCAGTAACGGGCGACGCGTCGACGCCTGTTGTGCCAGCACCGCGAACCCGATAATCGTGCTCGATCCAAGGATGTCGCCCATCAGGTTGATGGCGGGGTTCGACGTCACGTACGCATCGATGGACAGGATGGCGTCCCCAAGGCAACACGCGACCACGGCCAGGACCCAGCCCAGATTGACGCGCATCCGGCCACGGGAGAGGTCGAAGGTCAGGACGATCAGAAGACTGTCGAGGATCGGATATACCAGTTCCAGGGTCGGTCCAATCGTCGCCCCGAAGGTGCTGTACGTGTAATTGCCTCGGACGATGAAGTGCCAGGCCAGCAGTCCCACACTGACGCCGACGCTCAGCGATTCAATCCAGATAATCCACTTGCTCCCCACTGACCGCCCGGCGGCCTGTAGGCGCATCATCGTCGCGATCAGCACGGCGTACCCAAGCAACTGGCACGTGTCGGCGATGGGTAGCGTGTTGCCGGGGGCGTACCATTGCCAACGAAAGACTGAGGCAGCCACGCCGATGAGCGCAGAGGCAACGGCCGCTCCCTGGAGCAGGCGTCTCTCGTCGCCGGAGCGCCGTCCGGCGGCGTGCCAGAGCGACAGACTGACGATGGCCCGCACGAGCGCCTCTGTGCTGAACGCGGCCCACCCGAGGCCTGAATTCAGGCCGAGCGGACTCCGGAGGGTGACCGGGGTCAAGACCGCGGTCACGGCGGCAGCGGCGACGAGCGCGGCATTCATGGGAGCGCGCGCCTGCACCTGGGGGAGCGGGTTGGACTCACCGGTCATGAGGAAGCGAAATCTCGCCTCTGACCCGCGAACTCCGCCAGAGTGACATGACGCCCCCCCCCTCTATCCGCTGAAGGTCCTTCCGACGGCTCGCTGAGGACCAGCTGCCTGTCGTCCAGCCCTCAGTGCCCTTCGTCGAGCGCCTTCACTTCCTTGATCAGATTGCCGAGCACGCCCTTCGCGTCCCCGTAGAGCATCAGGGTGTTGTCGCGGAAGAAGAGTGGGTTCTCGACACCGCTGAACCCGGTCCCCTTGCCGCGCTTGATCACGAAGACCGTCTTGGCCGTCCACGGCCGGAAGATCGGCATGCCGTAGAGCGGGCTGGCCTTGTCCTCCTCGGCGTCCGGATTCACGATGTCGTTCGCGCCGATGATGATCGCCACGTCAGCGGTCTGCAGCACGCGATTGGCGTCATCCACGTCGGTGAGGAGGGCGCCGTAGTCGATGCCGGCCTCGGAGAGGATGACGTTGAGGTGGCCGGGCATGCGGCCGGCGACCGGGTGGATGGCGTACTTCACGTCGCCGCCCTTCTTCTGGATGAGCTCGTGCAGCTCGCGGCAGGTGTGCTGCGCCTGCGCTACCGCCATCCCGTAGCCCGGCACGATCACCACGGAGCCGGCGTACGCGATCTGCAGCGCGGCGTCCTCAGTGGAGATGGTCTTCGACTCCTTCGCCGGGCCCTTCGCACCGCCACTCGCGCTCGGCGCCGAACCGAAGGCGCCGAAGAGGACGTTGGCGAAGGAACGATTCATCGCCTTCGACATCAAGATCGAGAGGATGAACCCGCCGGCGCCCTCGAGCGCGCCCGCGATGATCAGCACGTTGTTCCCGATGGCGAACCCGGTCGCGCTGGCCGCGAGGCCGGCGTACGAGTTGAGCAGCGAGACCACCACCGGCATATCCCCGCCGCCGATCGGGAGCACCATCGTGACGCCGAGGAGGAAGGCCAGGGCGACCATCGTATAGAAGGCGGTGGCGTTCGCGGGGTTCGCGACCACGAGGCCGAAGCTGACGACGGCGACACCCATCATCAGGAAGTTGACGGCGTTCTGGCCCTTGAACGTGATGGGGCGTCCGGTGATGAGCTCCTGGAGCTTGCCGAACGCCATGAGCGAGCCGGTGACGGTCAGCGCGCCGAAGAGCACCTCGAAGCCGAGTGCCGCCGCGACCCCGCGGGACATCGGACCGTCGAGCGCATTGAGATGCCGGTATTCCACGATGCCGACGAGCGTCGCGGCCAGCGCCCCGAAGGCGTGGGAGAAGGCGATGAACTGCGGCATCGACGTCATCTCGATCTTCATCGCCATCGGGTACCCGAGGAGGGTGCCGACGACCAGGCCGACGAGGATCCACTGATAGGTGACGATGTTGGCGTCGAGCAGCGTGCCGATCACGGCGAAGAGCATGCCGGCCGCGGCCTGCTGCATCCCGAGCCGGGCATCGGCGGGCTTGGTGAGGGAGCGGAGCCCGAGGATGAAGAGCGCCGAGGCGGCGAGGTAGGCGAGCTGGATGACCCAGTCGCGCGCGCCGAGGGATGCGGTGGCGGCCTCGACGGAGAGCGGGAGCGCGATCACTTGCCGCCCTCCGGCTTGGTGTCGGGCTTCTTGAACATCGCCAGCATCCGGTCAGTGATCAGGAAGCCGGCGACCACGTTGGTGGTCGCGCAGACCACGGCGATGACGCCGAGGATGGTCGCGAGCGTCCCGTACTTCCCACCCGCCGCGACGAGGGCCCCGACGAGGGAAATCCCCGAGATGGCGTTGGTGGCCGACATCAGCGGCGTGTGCAGGAGGGGCGGCACACGCTGGATGATGATGAAGCCGACGAAGCCGGCGAGGAGGAAGACGTAGAGCTGGAAGATCTGGGTCATGGGACTGCTGGGGTCAGGGACGAAGGGGCAGAGGAACGCCTCGTCGGGGATGCCCCGACCGAGGGGCGGTGGACCGCTCACCAGACCCCTGAGACTTCACCCCTGCCGTTGCGAAACCTAGTCGCCTCCCGTTGCGGGGGGGGCACCCGGGCTGCATCGTCCGGCCACCCTATGCGCCCCCCGTCCACCTCCCGTCCGGCGACTCCGGCGGCGGATCCGATGAACGCGTCAGCCGCGGCCGGCGTTCGACCCGATGCGCCAGCAGTCCAACGCGCGTCCAAGTTGCCGCAGATCGGGACCACAATCTTCACGGTGATGTCGCAGCGCGCGGCGGAGGTGGGGGCCGTGAACCTCGGGCAGGGGTTTCCGGATTTCTCGCCGCCGGAGGCGCTGCAGGCGGCCCTCGCCGAGGCGGTGCGGGAGGGGCAGAACCAGTACGCGCCGATGATCGGGATCGCGCCGCTCCGCGAGGCGATCGCCGACGGGATCGAGCGCGCGCACGGCATCGCCCGCGATCCCGCGGCGGAGATCACGGTCACGGTCGGCGGATCGGAGGCGATCTTCGATGCGATCCTCGCGCTGATCAGCGCCGGGGACGAGGTGATCGTGCTCGATCCCGCGTATGACCTGTACGCGCCCGTCGTGACGCTCGCCGGCGGGTGGCCCGTGCGGGTCCCGCTCGCGGTGACGGCCGATGCAGGGTTCGTCATCGATTGGGACCGGGTCGCGACGGCGGTCACGCCACGCACGCGCCTGGTGATCGTGAACTCGCCGCACAATCCCACGGGTGCGATGTGGTTGGCGGACGATGCGGATCACCTCGCGACGCTTGCCCATGCGCACGATCTGCTCGTCCTGTCCGACGAGGTGTACGCACCGATCGTCTTCGACGGACGGTCGCACGTGAGTGCGCTGGCGCACGAGGGGCTCGCCCCGCGGAGTCTCGTCGTCTCGAGCTTCGGCAAGAGCTTCCATTGCACCGGATGGCGGCTCGGGGCGGTGGTGGCACCGCCAGCGCTCACGCAGGAGCTGCGGAAGGTGCATCAGTACAACACGTTCGGGGCGTTCGCGCCGGCGCAGTGGGCGGTGGCGCGGATGCTCCGTGATGACCCCGCGCATCTCGAGGCCCTCGGCGCGTTCTATCAGGTGAAGCGCGACCATTTCGCCGCGGGGTTGGCGCGGACGCGCTTCCGGCCGCTCCCGGTGGCGGGCGGCTACTTCCAGTGTGTGGATTACTCCGCGGTGTCGGAGGCCGATGACCTCGCCTTCGTGTACGAGCTCTGCGATCGGCACGGGGTCGCGGCGATCCCCCTCTCGCCGTTCTATGGGGCGCCGCCTGCGGGGCAGCGTGTCATCCGGCTCTGCTTCGCGAAGGAGACGGCCACACTCGATACCGCGCTCGCGCGGTTGGCGGCGGTATGAGCGAGGCGGCGGCGCCGGTCGCCGGCACGCTGCGGGTGGCGCTCGTGCAACCCGAGACGGTGTGGCACGACCCGGTGGTCAACCGTGCGCGGCTGGCCGCGACGCTCGGCGCCCAGACGCTGGGGCACGACGTGATCGTCCTGCCGGAGACCTTCACCACGGGATTCTCCAACGCCGCGACGGCGTTCGCGGAGTCGATGGACGGGCCCACCGTGGGGTGGATGCGGGAGCAGGCGCAGCGGCTCGACGCCGCCGTGACGGGGAGTGTGGTGATCGACGGCGGACGTGGCGTGGTGAATCGGCTGCTTTGGGTGACGCCGGACGGGGCGGTGGCGTGGTATGACAAGCGTCACCTCTTTCGTATGGCGGGAGAACACCAGCATTTCGTACCGGGGACCGCGCGACTCGTTGTGTCGTGGCGGGGCTGGCGGATCTGCCCACTCGTCTGCTACGACCTCCGCTTTCCGGTCTTCGCGCGCAATGGGCGCGTGGCCGGGGCACCGGCGGAGGCGCTCGCGTACGACCTGTTGGTGGTCGTGGCCAACTGGCCGGCCGCGCGGCAACGCGCCTGGCAGACGCTGCTGCCCGCGCGCGCAATCGAGAACCTCTCGTACGTGGTCGGCGTGAACCGCGTGGGGTTTGATGGCCAGCGCATCGGGTACGCCGGGGCGAGCGCCGCCTACGATTACCTCGGCGAGTCGCTCGTCGCGGCCGACTCGGGGGTGGGCATCTGGTCGGCGACACTCGACCATGCCGCACTGCGTGCCCACCGCGCGCGCTTCCCCGCGCACCTCGACGCCGACGGGTTCGCACTGACCGAGTGAGGGGCGGCCGGCCGGGGCATGGACACGGCGCGATGGACCGTCAGGCCGCGCGCGATGGGACGTCGCCTGTCAGTAGGCGTAGCCGAAGATGATGCCCATCTCGTCCGTGCTCTGCAGGCCGAACCGCACGGTGGTGCCGGTGTTGTTGTTGTAGGTCACGATCGACTTGAGCCCTTCCCCCGGACCGAGGCGCACCGGCTGCGGCAGGATGAGGAAGGCGGGGTGCTCCCAGTCGGTGTTCTCGTAGATGGTCTCGCCGTTCCGTGCGCCGCCGACGACCTTGACGATGAAACGCTCGCCGAGTCGGTGGGTGTGTGAGGTGAGCGCGAAGACCGTGGTCGAGTCGGTGACGGTGAACGTCTTCTCGAGCGTGGTCCGCTGGCCCGCCGGAAGGGTGATCGACTGGTTCGCCCAATTGAGGGTCCGCGCGACCTTGGTGACCTGTGCGAGCGGGATCGTATGAAGGTTGACCGCGGCCTCGCCCGAGATCGGGGCATCGCCGTGGTTGGCGTAATGCACGTTGAGGTCGAGCCCGGTGCCCGCGGGGACCTTGAGGGCCACCCCCGTCGGGAATTCATAGGCGAACTCGGGTTGCATCGCACCGCCGAAGAAGACGTGGTAGCCCATCGTCATCATGTTGGTGACGTTCATCGTCCCGTCGGCGTTCCGGATGTCGCGGACCGCGTCAAACGGTGGCACCAGGAAGGTCGGGATGGTCGGGTTCAGGCCGTAGAGGACGAAGTGGTGGCTGTTGGGACGCATCCGGAAGTGGATGCGGCGCACGTAGAGATCTCCGGTCGGCGCGGCGCGTCGGTGCACGAAGAGTTCGCGCTCGAAGTGCGGGGCCACGGTGAACGGCTCCACGCGGAGCTGGATTCCACTCCCTGCAGCGGGTGCCTCGAGCGGCTGGAAGGCGGCGCTGACCTGCGGTGTCGCGTCGTGTAGCAGGGCCGCATCGGCGACCTCGCCGCGGCGGGGTGCGCCAGCGGCGATCCATTGCAGGAGGAACTCCACCTGGCCGGCGGAGAGGGCCGAGGTGCCCACCGGCATCACGGGGCCGAGGTCGAGCGGGAGCCGGTGCGTGGGCGCGAGGAGGCGCAGGTAGAGGAGCGAGCTGTCGGGGCGACCGGGGACGACGCGCTTGAGACCCGCCAGCCGGGCGACCGTGTGCGTGGGCGTCGCATTGACGAGCGCGTCATAGGCGCCGGATCCGCCGAGGACGACGGAGCCTGAGCCACTCACGTGGCACCCTCCCGTCGCGCAGGAGGGGACGAGCACCTCGTTCTGCAGGCGGGCGAAGCTGCCGTCGACGGGGATGGTGCCCGCGGGCGAGCCCGCGTCACCGCAGGCGAGAAGGGACAAAGGCAGTGAGGTCAGCAGGGCGCGCGTCATCCGCATGGCGAGACGATACGTCTCTGGCGCGAGGTGGGAAAGAGACGGACCCCCCCCTCGCGGCTCGGATACCCATTGCCAGGTG
>JACCDL010253343.1_pt1 | contig 15398 bp, 11 predicted proteins | sample 7441931 | NCBI WGS metagenome assembly JACCDL01 (sample SAMN15323437, study PRJNA562643) | freshwater metagenome | isolation source: river surface water | place: USA:Blue River Watershed | collected 2017-08-16 | reverse complement strand
TGAATTGTTCAGGTTGATAGCTTTAAAATAGACAACCAATGCAATGCATTACTGCGTAAAAATACGCTCTAAAATTTCAGATCAACAAACAAAAATATTTATTAGTATATAGTCTATGATTCAATGCGTGGTTGCATTGAAGGTCTTAGAAACAAGTCTAAGTGTTCTGCTTTAGCGAACAAAAAATACAGCAGGGACCGGTCTTTGTCCAGTTGGATCAGATGGCTTAATAGTTTCTTTTCCATTCACTAATAAACAACTGCTTCCACCACCATCTAGATTAATGGCTTCTATACAACCCAGGTCAATTAATATTTGCGCTGTCTCTGTTAAGGTGGTGCCTATTGCAATATTTTTCATTCTGCCTTGAACGGTTAATAAAATTAAATCGCCTGATGGCGTATAGCCCATTGCAGTGCGTGGATGATGATCTGCAATCGCTTTACCTGCGAATTTTTTTTCTTCGTTATTCGTGATAAATATTTTACCCTCTTTGGCGAGTACAGGTCCGCCGCCTACTACCCAACTTGCTTTCCATTTAGTAAGACCAGATAAGGCGCTATTCGATCTAGGCAATGTTGAATTGACATCTTTAATAGGCGTCAGAGGTACTTGTTGGTATAACACTGCCTTACTATTTGAATCCGTATAGGTATAGGCTACGTCCAGCTTTCCTTTTTTATCCATTCCGATTGCCGAAGACAACACATGCGTATAGCTTAAACTATCCTTTCCCTTTCCTTCTATATCCTGCTTATTCAACGCAAGTAAATGGCCCTGGCTCACTAGTACATTTAAGTTGGTATTATTTTTAAACTCAAAAAAAGAAGCATTCATCACAATAGTTGGTGCTGCCAGTCTTTCATAAAATCCAGTAGGAGTCATTCGTCTATATAAAGTAGTATCAACGCCTATTTGAATGGCAGGGTCCTTTGTTTTTATAAGCACATAGTAGGCCTTAAAGGCACTATCATTTAAAGTTGCATTGGTTGAAGCAAAGACCTGTATTGAATTGGAGTTTAAATTAAAATCTGATGAAACATTTTTCCATTGTACCTGCTGTGCATGGATTTGTGTTGAAATACATAAACAAACTATCAAGATCGAAAGTAATTGTATCGGCTGGTATGTATTAAGGCTAATATTTTTCATAGTATCGTGTATAGTTTAAAAACATATGTCCTAAAGTTAATACTTCTATCCTTAAAATAGTAGCCACAAAAAAGGCCTCCCGTTTACGGGAGGACTTCTATTCAAATCTTACTAAACTTAGTTGTTGACTACTTCGTAGAGAACCACATTTCTTTGGTGTGGTAGTCTAATGTAGTAGCACCGATTCTTGTTAACTCATTGATGTTCCATACATATTCAGAGTTAAATCTTGGACGCATTCTGTACGCTAATTTACCACCATTGTCTGGGAATAAATCTGCTGTAGCAGGAGGCGTAAAGCCAGTGTATACTTGAACACCATTCGCATCTTTGTCTGTGTAATGGTATCTACGCATATCCACCCAAGTTTCAAAAGTACCATGACCCCAAAGCGCGATGTATTTTTGCAACATGATCATTGGTAATGTCAAGCTAGTGGCACTAGCAGGTACCACAGCTGTATTTGCCAAGAATGCATCTCTTTTTGCAGCAGTTAATAAATCTGCAGTTGGAACATTGGTATTGTAGTTCGCCATTAATAAATCAAAGTGTTTTGCAATACCTTCTTTATAAGCAGCTAATGCAGCAGCTTTATCTCCTTTAATGAAAGCAGCTTCTGCACGAATAAACGCCATTTCAGATGCAGTCATTACAGGGAAAGGTGCACTATTTCTAAAGATAAAGCGACAATTCACATCGGTTGAAGGTGCTGTATTGTTTGTTGCGGTTGCTTGAGAAACACCATGGAAACTTTCTGGACGATCATTTGCATCCATTACCAATTGACCTTTTACAGGTTGTACCCCTTTAAAAGTACCATTGGCATTTTTTCTTAATAAATAGATCGCTCTTGGATCTGCTACACCGCTAAATGTTGGATTTGAACCAGACATTAAATCTGCGATAAATGCAGATTGTCTAATAGCAGTTGGAGAAGTGATACCAGCGCCACCTAAATTGTTTCTGAAAGGACCAAAGAAATTATTAGTTGCACTTACAGAAGTAGCAGCAAATTTCACCAATGCATCGTCTCCGGTTTCTTTCATTGCTAAATTTGTATAATACAATACAGAATCGGCTTTGTAGATAGACTTATTAGATAAGTGGTGGTGTGTTCTTGCTAAAACGCCATACACAAACTTCTTCCACTTTGATACATTACCACCATATAAGAAGGCGTCCCCTTTTGCTAAAGCAGCTTGACTTCCGTTTTCACCTGTCTTATTTAATAAATCTAATGCTTCAAAAGAAAGCTTTCTTGCATGTGCATATACTTCCTCTTGTGTATCATATTTAAAAGTAATCAAATCGGTATTGAAGGCTTCTTTTAAAATAACTTCACCATGGTAGTCTGTTAAAGTTAACCAGCTCCATGCAAAAATTGCCTTGCCAGCTCCAGCAATTTCCCATTGCTTATTTTCAATCGCCCATTCAATCAACTTCATATTGTTTTGTCCAATATCATAATAATGAGAGCGCCAGAAAGATTGAGCCACATCGGTGTTCGTATAACCCATTTTATCAAAATTACTTTGGGTTCCTGCAAATGCAAAGTTTTGTACATAAGCACCGATATAACGAATATCGTGCATTGGACCATGTCCACCATAGTTGCCTGCCATTGAAGCTACGATCTGTGGCATTAAAGTTTCTGGTGCCACCTTCACATCATAGTTAGGATTTTTGTAGGCGTCATCTATTTTTTTAGAACAAGCAGCCGCCAATACAATCAAGGCGCTTATTGCTAAAAGATGTTTAAAATTATATTTCATATATAAAAGTTTTTATTGATTAAAAAGAAGCTCTAATTCCAAAATTGAAGCCAATTGGCGCGCCCATGTTTCCATAGTCAAAACCAAAACCGCTTACACCACGGCTAGCAGATGTAGTTGCTCCTACTGCAGGATCAGCACCTCTGTAGTTTGAAATAAGAATTAAATCATTAATCGTTAAAAATACATTTAGTGATTTAGCTAATTTATCAATATCACCGCGTAAATATTTCTTTACATTATAATTGAAAGAAAGATCTCTCAATCTAAACCAGTTCACGTCTTTCTCGATAAACGCTTCCTCTGGCATGGTTGTATAATACAATGAGTTATTTGCTGGTGTGATAGAAATATTATTTTGTGTTGGTGTTGTTGTATTCTCTTTACCATCTTTCAATACACCTGGTACAATTCGAGCCACATCTCTGTCGTTAGTCAATGCACTTCTACCAATAGTTGTTAAATATCTTTCAGTAGCATTAAAGATATCGCCACCCACTTTAAGATCCCATAAGAAAGAGATTCTTAAGTCTTTGTACGTGATATTATTCAACCAACCCAAAGTGAAGTCAGGATTACGATCCCCTCTTACTTTAAAATTAGCGTCAATCAATGGCAAGCCTGTTGTTGGACTGATTAAAATTTGTCCTGCATCATTTCTTGCATAACCATGAGAAGTAATGGTTGTAGTTGGTCCGCCATTGGTTAAACCTCCTCTTGCATTACCATACACCCATGTATCAGAAATATAAAACTCAGGCACGTTAGAAGGTAAAGAAGTTACCTTATTGCGCATTCTATTAAAGTTGAAACGAGTATTCCAGCTGAAATTTTTCTTGCTTACCACCATATAATCCATTACAATTTCAACACCTGTGTTTTCGTTAGATCCCACATTCAAAGTATTCAATACATAACCTGTACCATAACTCGCTCTGAAGTTTTCAGCAATCAAGTCTTTGTTTTCAGTTTTGTAATAAGTTACTTCAGTGCTTAATTTTCCGTTGAACAATCTTAATTCAGTACCCACTTCCATTGTTTTTTGACGCTCTGGAGTCAAGTAAGGATTCGCGTTCGTGAAATCATAATAGTATCCACCACCACTACCCGTGTTAAAATTTAAGATAGATTGGTTTGCATATGGTGCACTTGAACGAGCAGTGCTCGCTAAAGATCCTCTTAACTTCCAATAGCTGGCAACCTCTTTTACCACAGGGAAGATGTCTGACATAATCACACTCACACTTCCTGCTGGGTAGTTATAGGCTCTACTTGAAACTGGGAAAATAGAAGACTCTTCGAAACGGTGAGAATAAGTAAAGAATACTTTATTGTCATAGTTTACTGCTGCTTCCCCAAAATAAGCTGCTTGACGATTGATATTGTAGTTAGGTAAACCAAAACGGTTCATATTACTGTTACGAATTCTTGAAGCAACTAATGTGTTCGCACTATCTACTCTATTTGCATCCGCTAAATTATTACCAAAAATAGAAGTGGTTTGTGTTTCATAATCCTGCCACATATTACCCACCATCAATCTTGTATTAATTTTACCGAAGCTTTTCTTAGCAGTTGCCGTTACAGTATGGTTGTAACCATAATAGGTACGGTAGTAATTTTCTAATGCTCCTTTTTGCGCACGGCTTAAGAAGTTAGAAGCAGAATCCCACTTTGTGTAACCATCTTGTTGGTAAGTATCATAACCGACTCTACCATTAATAGTTAACCAACTTGTTGGTGTGTAGTTAACAGAAAGTGTTGCCACTGTTCTTTCTACATCATCATGGCTTCTATTACGGAATAAGTTGAAATAAGGATTGTCTAACTCCGCATTTGGATCTGCATTAAACAATACTTTTTTAGTACCATTCATATTCAACCATTGATTCGCGTTGTCATCAATTGGCCAAGACAATAAACTTAACACATACCCTTTCACACCTCTTAATGGCTTATCGTTTGAACTTTTGATATAACTAATGCTTGGAGAGATTTCCAATGTCTTTCCAATCTTATGATTAGATACAATACGGAAATTGTATTTTTTATAGTTGTTCGTAGGTACTGGTGAATTCTCATCTAAATAAGAAGCAGACATACGTACTGAATTCGTTCCTTTACCATATTCTAAAGACAAATTATGTGTATTAGACATACTTGTTTGGAAGAAATTATGCAGGTTATCATAACGCTTTGCGTTATAATCTAATTTTGGTCCAAAATAAGAAAAGATGTTTTGGTTTACGCCATTCAATCCTGCATCATAATCCGTCATGATTTCTGGATACCTAGTGAAAGTAGATGTTCTGATACTATTATCGTAGCTCACTTTTACTTTACCATCGCTATCACCCCCTTTTTTGGTAGTGATGACGATCGCACCTGAACTTGCTTGGCTACCATAAAGCGCAGTGGCTTCTGGACCTTTCAATACAGTTACGTTTTCAATATCGTTCGGGTTTAAATCGGCAATACGATTGGTATAGTCGTTTGATCTGTTTTCGGTAGATACGTTAGCACTTGTTGGCTTTACAGCTAAACCAGTGTTTCTATTATTTTCGTTTACAGATGAGTTATCAATGATCACACCATCAATAATAAATAAAGGAGAGTTGTCTAAAGATAAAGAGTTAAAACCTCTCAATACGATTTGAGAACTTGCACCCGCCAAACCACTAGTAGGGTTGATCGTTAAACCCGCAACACGACCTTGTAAACTATTTACAAAGTTGTTACGTTGCGTTTCAGCAATTTCACTTCCCTTTACTTTTTGAACAGAGTAACCTAATTCTTTAGGATTACGCTTGATGTCCATTGCGGTAACAACAACTTCCTCTAATGTATTGTCTTTAGGAGCAAGGCGTACATCTATAGTAGACGCATTACCTACTCTCACATCTTTGGACTCAAAGCCAACGAGTGAAAAAGTCAATACTTGATTGTTTGAAACAGAAATAGAAAAAGTACCCGCATTATCGGTACTTGTTGCTACCCTAGTTCCTTTAACAAGAACGGAAACATTGGACAATGGTGTTTTGTCGCTTCCGACAACCTTACCTGTTACCAATTTTTGTTGTGCATTTGCTATTGAGATACTTGCAAAAAGTACCAATAACAAACTCCATAAACCTTTGGTTTGCATAATTTTAAATCTTTAATGAATAATAAACGCGGGGTCGCCCCTTTTGTTAACGTTAAGTTAACGCTTATTCGTATTTAAACAGTAAAAAACTACTATGATTTTTATTAGTTTAAATGGACTTATACGCTAAGGGTCGCTTTAGGGTCAAAATCCGACACTTTTTTGAAATTTTTATACCCCAATTGATTGGTGTACAATGGGGTTTTGCCGAGCAAAAAGGGGGGAATATTGAAATGATGGTGACCGTAAATCCAGCCTTTTGGGGCCGTTTTTTGAATAAAATTGTCCAAATTTGAGGCAAAACCAGCCATTATTGGGTCATTTTGGTGTTTTTTGGGGTAATTTGAAAAACAAGGTACATGGTGGGTAATCACTAATTTTCGATCCAATTTGGACGATTCCATCTTAAGTGCTTTTTCTATAAAAGCCAGTGAGTCCAAATGTAGTTGATGATAGGTTTTTGGGGTCAATGGGGGACCTTGATACCGGATCTGGCTAAAATCAAGCATTCTTTTTTCAACCAGTTCAGCCAAAGAGGAGGGAATATCGGACCATAAAGTTGCAAAAACCAGTTGAATAGCACCAGCTGCATCTTCGATGGTTTTTGCTGTATGATTTAATAAGATCAAATTGGGGCGGATGGCTTCCTCAAAACTAAATGGATAACCTGCAAGGTCCGAACCAAAAAATTCATGGTTGCCCGGCAACCAATAGATCATTTTAAAATGATCAGATAAATAGTTTAAAAAATCTTGGTGTTGATCGATTGAATGTAAAGGCATGATATCTCCAGCCAATAGTAAAACTTCGGCAGCAGGCTGAATTGGTTTTTTACTCAAGGCTTTTTTATTTTGAGCAAATTCCAGGTGCAAGTCTGAAGCATATTGAAATTTCATGAGGATAAAACTAAACAAAGTAATTATCTTGCTCCTATAAAACTTAAAATATGAAAGAACAAAATTTTTCCAACCACGCTCAAATGGTGCCTGGGTTTCACTATCTGACATTTGGTGGTATTATCGCTTTACTCGGCGGTTCCATTAATTATCTATTAAAATCAAGTCCAGAAAATAAATACTTAGCCTCTTTAATCGTATTAACTGCGATCATTTTTGTTTTAGTTGCTTGGTTTACTAGAACATTTGCTTTAAAAGCACAAGACAGAGCGATTCGTGCAGAAGAAAATTTACGTCATTTTGTATTGACTGGTAAATTATTGCCAGCAAGCTTAAGCGTGGGTCAAATTGTTGCTTTACGTTTTGCTTCAGATGCAGAGTTTGTAGCCTTAGTAGCAAAGGCTGCTGCTGAAAATTTATCTGGCAAAGAGATCAAGCAGTCTATCCAAAACTGGAAGGCAGACTATTACCGTGTATAATTGATAGAAATTCTAAAAGATATAAAGACCCATCACGCGATGGGTCTTTTTTTTGCTTAAATTTATTGGATCTAAAACAATTTTATGATGAAACAATTTTTCGCGTTTTTATGTTTATTCGCTGCCACGCAGTTAAGCTATGCGCAGGACTTAAATAAGGCATTGGCTCCAGTAAAATGGAGAAGCATTGGTCCATTTAGGGGCGGGCGCTCTAATACTGCAACAGGTGTGGTAAACAATAGTGCCACATATTATATGGGTACCACCGGTGGCGGTTTGTGGAAAACAGATAACAGCGGTATTAGCTGGAATAATATTTCTGATGGATTTTTTAAAACTGGTTCAGTAGGTGCTGTCGCTGTGGCAGAAAGTGATCCAAATATTGTTTATGTAGGCATGGGTGAACATGCCATTAGAGGAGTGATGACACATCATGGTGATGGTGTCTATAAAAGTAACGACGCAGGAAAGACTTGGAAAAAAATGGGATTAGATGCAACCCAACATATTTCAAGAATTGCAATTGATCCAAAAAATCCAAATATCGTTTTTGTTGCAGCACAGGGTGCCTTGTATAGTAAGTCCGCAGAACGTGGCATTTACAAATCGATTGATGGTGGTGTGAACTGGAAAAAAGTTTTATACGTTGATGATAAAACAGGTTGTGCAGAATTGTCAATGGACATGCAAAATCCTTCTATCTTATATGCTGCCATGTGGGAGCATGGTCGTTTGCCATGGCAAGTGATTAGTGGTGGACCAGGTTCTGGTTTGTATAAATCTACAGATGGTGGTACTACATGGGATAAGATGGAAAATGGATTGCCGAAAGAAATGGGTAAAATGTCCATCGCTGTTTCAAGAGCGAATCCAGAAAAAGTGTACGCCTTAATTGAAAGTGATTTCAATAAAGAAGCAGGTGGCTTATATGTATCAGATGATGCAGGTGCTAGTTGGTCGCAGATCAATAAAAGCCATCGCTTAATTCAAAGAGCTTGGTATTATATTGAATTGTTTCCTGATCCAACCGACGAAAACACAGTGTATGTCATGAGTGCTCCTTCCTTAAAATCGATTGATGGCGGAAAATCATTTGAAGACTTTGCGGACACCCATGGAGATTATCATAATTTATGGATACATCCTAGCAACGGAAAAAATATGGTCATTGCAGACGATGGTGGTGCAGCTGTAACACATGATGGTGGAAAATCTTGGAGCAGTCAAAACAATATGCCTACTGCACAATTTTATAGAATCAATGTAGACAATGAAACACCTTATAACATTTATGCTGGTCAACAAGATAATACTTCTGTAAAAATTGCAAGGCGCGCAATTTGTGCAGGCGGTATTGATGAAAGAAATTGGTCTGCCTCTGCAGGTGGTGAAAGTGCCTTCTTGGCATTTGATCCTAACAACCCTAGATATGTATTAGGTGGTTCTTATCAAGGAACCATTGAAGTATTGGATACAAAAACAAAAGCAAGCACCAATATCATGGCGGCGCCTATTCAATATTTAGGTAGAGATGCCAAGGATATTAAATATCGTTATAACTGGAACGCACCTATTATTTGGAGCAAGCATGAACCAAATACCTATTACCATGGGGCACAATATTTATTGAAAACTTCAGATTGGGGTAAAACGTGGAAAGAAGTGTCTCCGGATTTGACACGCAACGAAAAATCAAAACAAGGTAAGCCTGGCGTTCCTTATACCAACGAAGCTGTTGGTGCAGAAAACTATGGCACTTTGGCTTACGTGATGGAGTCCGTTCATGAAAAAGGCGTGATCTATACAGGTAGTGACGATGGTTTAGTACATGTAACCAAAGATGGTGGTGCAAATTGGAAAAATATTACACCAGCAGGTTTAGCCGAATGTTTGATCAATGCAATTGAAGTGTCACCGCATGATAAAGCAACCGTATACATCGCAACCACTAGGTATAAATTCAACGACCATACACCTGGCTTATATAAGTCAACTGATTACGGAACAACATGGACTAAAATAAATACCGGCATCGCTAACAATGCATTTACAAGAGTAGTTAGAGAAGATGATGTAGTGAAAGATTTATTATTTGCAGGAACAGAATTGGGTGTGTATATCTCTAACAATGGCGGTAAAAATTGGAGTCCGTTTCAATTAAACTTACCGTTAACGCCAATCACAGATTTACGTGTGCATCAAAACAATTTGATTGCAGCCACTTCTGGAAGGTCTTTTTGGATCCTAGATGATTTAAATATGGTGCGTCAATTCAAGGCGGATTCTACGGCTATTAAATTGTACAACCCATCCAATACCTTATTGGCAACCGGCTATAGTGAGTTAGATAATAACGATGCTAGTTTTACAGGTGCTAAAACAAACGCGGGCGTCAACCCTGCAACAGGAATGGTATTGTATTATCAATTACCAACGCTTCCCGACACTGTGGAGCTTAGATTAGAAATTCGAAATGCTGCAGGTCAACTAGTACGTAGCTTTAGTTCAAAGGCAGATGAAAATTACAAACGTTATGATGGTGGACCAAGAAGAGAACCAACCTTAAGCAAAACAAAAGGTTTAAATCGTTTTGTTTGGAATCTACGTCATGCAACGACAACCGCCATTCCTTATGTGTACATTGAAAGTAGTTTTAATGGACATAAAGTAATCCCTGGCAGCTATTCGATCAAGTTAATAGCAGGTTCAACATCAGTAAGTACCACTGGAACATTGTTAGCGAATCCAAATTATACCACCACAGCAGCAGACTATCAATTGTATGATGAAGTGATGACTAAGATGGAAAAAACAGTGAGTGAAATGCATCAAATGGTCAACGAATTAAAAGACAATAGCAATCGTTTAGAAATTTTATTGAAAAAATTAAAAACAGATGCTAGTTATTCTGGCGCAAAATACACAAGCTTAACTGAGCAAGCTGCCGCACTTATTGCTAAATTAAAAGCATGGGATGAGTCTATGATTCAAAGAAAATCAACCTCTTACGATGACGTAGAAAACTTCCCTAATAAGTTTACTGCAAACTATATGTTCTTAATGAATCAAACAGAAAGCGATATACCACAAGTCAATCAGCCAAGTTTAGATTTATTAAAAACCTATACGGCAGAATGGGCGCAATTAAAAGCAACAGGGCTTCAATTAAAAAATGAAGCCATACCTGCACTTAACAAACAAATGTGGGATCTAGGCATGGGTGCTATTTGGTAGATCTAGATCGTCTTTATAACTTATAAAGAACGCAATCCAAATTTTACTAGTTGTCCGCGTGTACAATACTCGGCCTAGTGTCTTTTGGGTTGCGTTTTTCGTAGGTGGCTACGGGGTTGACTAAAGCTGGTTTAAATGCTCTTGGTCTCGTTAATTCATATTGGTAAAATGCCTCTCCTATGGATCTTAAAAATGGAAAGCCCACGGTTGCCTCATCATATTTGGAATCATTCACCACGCCGTCACTATTTACATATACCGTTGCCGATAACATATAGTCAATATTGTTTTTTGTATCTAACACATAAGACACATCGGTTAGAAATCCATAAGCCCAACCCACTTTATTAAATACCCTAATATGCTTGGGCATTTGATGTGTGCTATCTTGAAAAAAGAATTTAACATAGCTATCATAAAAAGCAACCGTATCGTATTTAGGGTAGTTGGTTTCGGAAGGATATTGAGACAAATATTGCAATAAAAACAATCTATCTGCTTCTTGTATATTAAACCTGTTTTCTGGTTTTACTGAAGCTGGAAAAATAATTGCTTGTAGCATTTTTTGCATATCGGGCAAAGAGATATTGTTGTGTCTGGTAAAATCAAAAGGACCCTGAATCAATTCGTCTTTACTATTCCAATGTGCTTCCCCAATTAGTGCAGGGGCACCAAATTGAAAACTATCTTTATTGTATTGAGGCGCTAGTTGCAAGATGATGGCTCCTTTATCATCAAGAAATTTGATGCCGTTGGTATGTCTATTCTGTGCTTCGGTATAGCCCATGAACTGTCTAGTTATCCTGCTAGAATGATAGCCCTTCTTTTGAAGTTTTTTATGGATGTCTCCTTGTCCGACAAACTGATACAGTCTATTGTAGGGGTCGTTTTCTGAAATCAAAAAAGCACGTTTTACAAAATGTGCGATGGATGGTTTTTTATTTTCCGCACTAGAATCGTCATATTGAGCCACCTGTCTTTCATAGCTGCTGTCATATTGCATTGAAGTGTTCTTGTTCACCCCAGGTATATTGAGTTCGTTTAATTTTTCCATCGCTAAAAACGCCAAAGGCATTTTTACCATAGAAGCGGGGTTAAAATAGTTATTTGGGTCTACCTGTAAATTGTAATTTGTAAAATGGGGTTGCCCCTTTTTATCTCTATTAATTTGAGTATAGATAAGTTGATATCGATAAGTGGATGGGTTACTTAATACCTTTTGAGTAAGCTCATTTGGAATAGTTCCAAGTATACTATTAAATGGTGTAGGCAACTGGGCCGATAAACTAAGGTTTACAAATAAAAGAAGGCAACTTAAAAAAAGATTCATTTTTTTCATGAGGATGGTACATGTTGTATTGCAAATAAAACAAAATATATTATATTCACTCAAACAAATTCACTATGGATAAAAATTTACTAATTGGAATATGGATCGTTTCGGCAGTTTATTGTTTATATAAACTTTACAAGCGCTCTAAAAACACCTCTCTAGATGGGGTAATAGGTTATTCACCAGGCTTAGAAGTAGTTATGGTTTTATTGTTAGGACCTCTATTGGCGGTGATTGATATCTCTTTAACTTGGATTAGAATTTACAAAGAAGCCGAAGAGGCAAGAAGACGCACAAAGTAATAAAATATATTTCCATAAAAAAGCCCTCCAAAATTTTGGAGGGCTTTTTGTATAAGTTGAAAACTTTTATTTTTTAAACTCAACAACATCTGCAGTAACATTTACAGTTAACTTGCGATAAATGGTGCCCAAAATTAAAGTGTTTTTATAATCTACTGCAAGGTTTGCTAACGCTTGATTTGCTTTTAAAGGATGAGCTTTCAACATATCAACTCTTGCTTCATCAGCCATTTTGGTTCTAGCCATTCCACCTATTCCAAAGATGTACACAGCACTTGAAGAACCAGATATGCCTTTTTGAACATAATCAAAGTTTGCATTTCCTAATGCTGCAGAACCTGAAACAGATCCAGCATGAAATGACATACAAGAACTAAATAAAACAGCAACTAATCCGAATGTTAAAAATTTTTTCATATTATTTTGTTTTAATCGCCTACTCTAAAACAGTTTTCGGCATCCCTGTTTAAAAAATGTATTACCACCAAGTTCTTATAACACGTGTGTTATAAACTACTTTGGGTTGATTTTTACCATATGCTACCCCAATATCACGAGCTGCAGAGATTGCTCTTTTTTTGAGTTCAACATCATCTGATTGTTTTTTTAATTCCAATTTCCATTCTCTGCCATCTTTTTCTTTGACCCAAGCCCTAACTTCTGTTGCAATTTTTTGAGCCTCTTCATTACATTTAGAATCAGATGCTATTTCTGACAAATACATGCTTGTGTTCTCGATGTCTTTGGATGCCCATGCACCTTTAGCTTTCCCTAAAGAAACCGCACATTTATGTTCAGAAATTTTTGCTAATAAAAACTTGATTTCAGAATAACAATTCATATCTGGAGTATAAAATGAAATATACTTTGCAGCCTCGTCCCATTGGTCAGTTGCAATTAAAGAATTAGCCAAAGAAATGTTTTGTTGACATTCATTTTCCATTTTATCTTGATAGATTTTTACACTTAAATCCATTGATTTATCATAACAAGATTTACAAACCTCTGGCACTTCAGCTAAGTTATACAATGCATTATCATATTCTTTTTGGTTGGCTAAGGTTGTAGCTGACTTCAAAATGAAATCACATTTAGAATTGTAATATTCAATTATTTTATTTTTTCCGTTTTCAATAAATAATTGAATTTTTTTATCAGATGGTTTGATTTTTTTTAATGCATCAATATAAGCCTTAGTTTCATTATCTCCAATGGCCTGAAAAGTAAGCGACTCTGAAGCAAATACGGTGCCATCAGTGCCGTCCGCAATAATAAAACTCACTTCTAATTCAAGTACAATTTGATCTGGAGGGCCAACAACAATGTTTTTAGACAACTCGTTCACCTTGCCGCTAATTACAAAACGCTGAAACATACCGGTTCCGCCAAGTCCATTAGCAGCAGTTATTGCATTAAGTCTGGTTTCAAATAACTTTAATGCAGCGGGTTTGATATTAGCATCTTCTGGTATATAAGTATTTAATACAATCCTACCAGCATCCTCGGTTTTGTTTAAAGTATTCTGTGCATTAATTGTTATTGAAAACAAAAAAAACAGAATAAGTATAAATGATTTTCTCATAAAATATTTTTATTCGCTTATACCAATATAAATTGTCGCCATGCCCAATCCTCTAGATTCTATTGTACTACTAATTCCATATTTAGATTTTAAGTGCCTTTTTAAATCGTCTAAAAATGTTTCTGCATTCACAGAAGTGGGCTTAGCGGTTTTTGACAATTTACTAACTTTGGTCAATGGAATTCTTAAATCTTTAAGAACCATTGAAGTTTTTGACGAACTAGTTACATTAGGCTCGGATTTTGCATTTGTAGAAAACCAATCATTAATAATTTCTTTTAAAGAATATTCTTCACCTTCAATTGTATAAGGCTTGTCTAAATTGCCATCAAAAGCACTTGAAACTGCTACCTCTACTTGGATATTTCTACCGCTAGTTTGCATTTTGTCAAAATACATTTGAAATAAATTTGTAAAGCCGTCCATTTTATCATTCACCGATTGTACAATTAATTCACTAATTGAGGCAGATCTTGATTCTGGTCCAATGCCATTTGCTACTGATACTGGTTGAGAGGTATACGTATCGGTGGCATCTAAAATATATTCAAGTTGAAAGTTGGGAAGTTTTGGAATTACTTTCCAATAAACTGATATTTTTATATCCGCTTTTGCCACATTCAATATTTTATCCAACATACTTGTTTGTCTTTCGTTTTCAGAAAATTCTTTTACAAGTTTATCTTGTTGAATTGTTTCAATAATTCCCTTCAATGCAACTGGAGTATAATCTCTCTTAATTAATAATTTTGTTATCGCTGCACTTGCAGTTAAAAATTCTGGATCCAAAATAGCCTTCTCGTAATCTGTTGTTTCTTTGAAACCACCATTTTGATCATCCGTTTTTTTAATATAGCCTTTTTCTTTTGCCCAAGTATCGCTTGGATAAATCATAATTTGAGGCCTTAAAACATTGGGATCAAGTTTTGCAAATTTCTCAATGATACCATCCGCTTCTAATTGTGCCCTAAGTGCACTAATGTCTACTTGTACCGTCATATTCACACGATATTCATTTTTTGTTACCTGATCAACCATATCTGGTCGACCTGTTGGGAGTATAACAAATTTTGAAAAAGTACCGCCGTCGGCAAAAAATGCATCAAAATACTCTTTCTTTTGTTCAAAAAGATTAGGATTAGATGTTAAGGCAGGCTTTGCTTCACAGCCAACGCTGTTACCAAAAACACCCTTAAAAATAATACCGTGAACGGCATTCTTTTTAGACTGGTTAATTGACAACCTGTCATCTCTTAAATAAGAAACAACATCTAACAAATAAGAATTATCGGCGCCTCCTGTTCCTCTACAATTAATTTCATATCGCCACTCTTCGGTGGCGATATTTGCTTTTTTCTGATCTCTTCCACTTTGTGAAAAAGCTGAAATTAAAATTGTATTGATGAATAGAAATAAAATTATTTTTTTCATAAATCAATTATTTATTTAATGTATCTAACATAAAACCACTCTCTAGCATCTTTGTTTTTTCCCTTAAAATAT